>SXGU01231791.1_pt1 | contig 13063 bp, 10 predicted proteins | sample 3174531 | NCBI WGS metagenome assembly SXGU01 (sample SAMN11356863, study PRJNA531348) | freshwater metagenome | isolation source: freshwater sample F1-140 | place: China: Fuxian Lake, Yuxi | collected 2017-12-25 | reverse complement strand
CTTCTCTATGGGCCCGCGCAGCAATAAGTTAGGTAATTTTGCTGGCCGTGGCGGGCACCCTGCCGCGTTGTCTGACGCGTGCGGTACTCGTACCGCAAACGTCCGACGGGGGAGCGGGGACTTCAGGCGATCTGTCGCCTGCCCGCGGAACGGTGTTCCCTTGCAAGGGAACACTCCTTCCTTGCATTGCATCCCGCTACGTCCGCCAAATTACCTAACTTATTGCTGCGCGGGCCCATAGAGAAGGAAATTGAATGTTTGCCGCAGTCGACTTGGGTTCGAATAGTTTTCGTCTGCATATTGGCAGGTATGACGGTGAAACGATTCAAGTGATAAAAAGTGCCCGCGATCCAATACGGCTTGGCGCCGGCCTTGACAGCAACGGAAATCTGACCGGACAGGCGATGCAAGCCGCGCTGGAATGCCTGAAAAATTTTCGCACGATATTGAATGGCTATGCGTTGGACGCAGTCCGGGTTGTCGCAACGAATACATTGCGTGTGGCAAGGAACTCGACGAACTTTCTGCCGGCTGCGGAGCAGGCAATCGGGTATCCGATTGAAATTATCTCCGGCGAGGAAGAAGGGCGACTGATCTATATGGGCGTTGCCAGTGCGCTCGCATTGCCCTCCGAGAAACGGCTGGTGATAGACATTGGCGGCGGATCGACGGAACTGATCCTCGGGCATGGCGACGATATCCGGCAAGTCGAGTCGTTCAGCATCGGCACCGTCCGGCAAAGCCTGTCATTTTTCCCGAATGGGCGGATCGACGCGGCGTCGTTCGACTCGGCAATCCTGTCTGCGCGCTCGCATTTTGAGGACGCCGCGCCGCCATACCGCCCCCAGCACTGGAGCAATGCCTATGGCTCATCGGGAACCATTCGTGCGATTGCCGAGGCCATCTCGAAAAATGCGATTGGTGACGGCACACTATCCCTGAACACTCTCGAAACCCTCAAGTCGCGTCTCATCGAATGCGGCAATATCAATCGCGTCAGCTTGGCCGGCGTCAAGCCGGAACGGGTGATCGTGATGGTCGGTGGGTTGGCGATCTTGATCGGGATCATGCATGAGCTCGGGATCACGACACTTGCGGCGGTTGATGCGGGATTGCGCATGGGCGTCTTGTGGGATTTGCAACTGCGTGCAACCCGACGCGACCGGCGCGAGCAGTCGGTGCATGAGTTCATGCGTCGTTTCCATGCCGACGAAGGACGCGCCGCGCGGGTTGCCGATACTGCCGCAGCACTTTTCAACCGACTTAAACCTGATTCCGATACCTGCGCAAAGTATCTGTACTGGAGTGGTTTGTTACATGAGATCGGCATGGCGATCTCGCATACCGGTTTCCACAAGCATGCCGCCTACATGGTCGAGAATGCCGATCTTCCGGGATTTACCACACGTGAGCAGCGGCTGATGGGTTCACTGATCCTTGCACAAAAAGGCAATCTGCGAAAAGTGAGCGAGACGCTCGGCGATCCGGATGTGGCGAAAGCAGTGCTGGCATTGCGGCTGGCAACCATGTTCATGCATTCGCGCATCGATGTGGATATCAACGAACTGCGGCTCAAGATGCGGAACCGGATCGAACTGGAACTCAGGCGCGATTGGGTGTCGCAGCACCCGACGGTATCCTATTGGATCGGGAAGGAGCGCGACTGCTGGAAAGAGATCGGGATCGATCTGTCGGTGAAGACTGCCGGCTAAGGCATCGCGCCACTTATACTTGCGCGATGCCTAAGGCCCCACACTGCAAGCGCTTGCTACAGACTTCAACCTGACTCTTAGAATACCAACGCGCTGCCTTTCTTGAACAATGCAATATCGAGATAGCCGGACAAGCGATTGTTGTTTGATGCAGTCACGGACAGGCCGCCCAGCTCGATGTCGCCATTCTGTGCAATAAATTCCTGCAATGCGCTACGCCCGTTCCGCTTTGATTGCTGGATTGCCTTCACTAATGACTTGGCTGCCGCGAAGCCTTCCAGCGTCAACGATGAAACCGCTTCATCCCGGTATTTTTTCATCATGCTCAGATGCTCGACCTGGATCAGCGATGTGCCGGCAGCGGGATTGGGCACGACCTGTGAAAACACGGTCCACTCGACGGCGCGGGCGCCGGCCAGTTCGCGCAGTGTCGACAGATTGATCAGCGAAGTGCCGGCAACAAAGGTTTGCGCATCGTGCTTGCGGTATTCCTTGAGGAACAGCGCGGTACTGATCGTGTCGGCGATGACGAGGATGAAACCGGGTTTCGATGATGCCAGGCGGCGCGCTTCCTGCGCGATCTGGTCGCCCTCTATGCCGATGCGAGCGGTGCCGGTCAGTTTCATGCCACGTTCCTGTATGGCGGCGGTTAGTCCGCGGTAGGCTTCCTGATTCGAGGCCGAGTCCTGGTAAACGATTCCGACGTCACCAATGCCGAGATTGCTGAAGTGGGAAAAGATATGCCGGATCTCTTGTTTGTGGCTCGGGCGCCAGAACAGCACACGCATGCCGGTTGCATGATCGGCCGCGGCCAACGGCGCAAACAGGATCAGGCCGCTGCGCTTGAATGCGGGTGCATCCAATACGGCCTGCGTGGCGTTATCCCCCACGCCGCCAAACAGGTAGTCGACCTGTTTGCGCTCGATCAGCTCGGCCGCCGCCTTGGCCGCCAGTTCAGGCTGACCACGGTCGTCGCGCACGATGTAATGGATCCGCCTGCCGTTGATGCCGCCGCCAGAGTTGACCATGTCGAAATAGGTCTTGATACCGGCCACATAGTCGCGTCCGATGCTGGCGTTAGGCCCGGACAAATCGACCGCTTGACCGATGACGATGGTGTCGCTCGCGGCATGCGCGGGCACCGACAAGGATAAAAACGCGAGTGCGAGAGGCTGAAGAAAGCGGCGGACAATTCGAATAAGCATTTTTGTTGAAATTAAAATAAGATTTTTCGCGCCGCAATTTTCCCTGTCGCATATGACAAGTTGATAGCGTGTGACTCTCTAGCTGTCTGAAGTGAAGCCAGCGTCACGCTCGCTTCCTCGTCTCGAATTTCCTGTTCCCATCGAAGGCATCCCCCTTGTGAAACGGGAGTCGTCTCGCTTGATTTTTAGGCAGCATGGTGATCGTGGCGCTAGCCGGGGGCGTATCGAAATTCGGAGTCCACGCAGCGATCCGGGTGTCCTCCAATTTGAAAGCAGCCACTGCCTCGGTCAGCTTGATCGCCTGGCTTTGCAAGGATTCCGCCGCAGCGGCGGCGTGCTCCACCAGCAGGGTGTTGCGTTGCGTGACTTCGTCCATCTGGCTAATTGCCTGATTCACCTGTTCGATACCGGCAGTCTGTTCGCGGCTGGCTGTCGTGATATCCGTCATGATGCCGGCGACATGTTGAACGGCGCCGACAATATCCTTCATCGTCGTGCCGGCAGCATCTACCAGCGTGTTGCCGTGTTCGATTTGCAGCACTGAGTTTTCGATAAGCTGCTTGATCTCCTTTGCCGCGCCGGACGAGCGTTGCGCCAGTGCGCGTACTTCGGCGGCGACCACCGCAAAGCCGCGCCCGTGTTCGCCTGCGCGGGCCGCTTCCACGGCGGCATTCAGAGCAAGCAGGTTGGTTTGGAAGGCGATTCCGTCTATCACTTGAATAATGTCGATGATTTTGTACGAGCTTTGCTTGATCGCTCCCATGGTGTCGATCACTTCACCGACCGCGTCACCGCCCTTGAGGGCGAGTTCGGCGGCCGATACCGCCAGTCGATCCGCGTCAGCAGCATTTTGATCGTTCTGCTTGACGATCGATGTCAGTTCTTCCATTGCGCTTGCGGTTTGTTGCAAGGTGCTGGACTGCGATTCGGTGCGCGCGGCGAGATCGGCATTGTCGGATGCAATCTCCCGTGAAGTCTGTGCAATCGTTTCGCTGCTGGCCCGCACTTCCTCCACCAGTTGCGCCAGACCGGCATTCATTCTGCCGAACGCATTGACCAGGCATCCGATTTCATCGCCGGCGCCGGAGGAAATGCGCTTGCTCAGGTCGCCGGCGGCGGCGCGTTCCACCGCATGCTCGAGTTGTTCGACCTCATGCGAAAACGAGACATAGAATCCGGCCAGCAGATAAATGGTCAGCGCCAGTCCGCACAGCACAGCCGCGATAATCAGGCGCAGGCGCGCGGAATAGCGTTCGATGCGTGCTTCGAGCAGCGCATCAAGTACCGTTGACGCTGCGCGTGCCGAAGAGAAAAGGCCGTCGATGCTCTTGCTGCCTGCATCGAAAAATGCATTGCCGGAGGTTTGGTTGACCGAGTTCAGTACTTCATAATGCGCACGTTCAAGGAAGCTGAGCACCATCGGAATCGATGCCAGTTCGGGTTCCAGCATTGGTTTGAGTGCCGGATTCTCGCGGAACACCGCGTCAAATTGCAAGGGCAGTCTCGCCAAGTCACGCCGGGCGACAATGACGCCGGAATTGAGCAGCATATCTTCATTCGCTTCCAGCAGGCCGGTATCAATGTAGGCGGCGCCGCGCCCAGCGATCTGCGCCAGGATATCGGCGACACCAGGAAAACCGTGCACCAGCACCGAGGTCAAATGGTAGCTCGCGATTTCCGGATCCAGTGTCAGGCCGGATCTGTCCGCCACCAGCGTGTTTAGCTTGACCATCTGTTCGATCAGCGCGGTATGCGCGGCATAACTGTCTTTTGCGGACGTGGATGCATTGCGCTCTTTGATTGCGAGCCAGTCTTTTTTGATTTCTGCCCATGCCTGATCGGCGTCGAACTGACGTCCGGCTTCGCTGCCTTGATCAAGCAGGGTCATTCCGGCGTCGACCGCGTTGCGGGTTTGCGCGGCAGCCTCGGATGCGCCGGCATTTCCAGAAAGCTGCATATGGCGCAGAGCGCGATGTTTTTGCGTCTGTCGCATGACTTCTTCAAGTTCACGCACATAGCGCACGCCGACACGTTCGCGTTCGGCCGTCACGACAGATTTGGTGAGTTCTCCGTACAGCAGCGCCAGCACTAGCACCAGCGGCAACATGAAAAGCATGGAAACCAGTGCAAACTTGGGAAGCAGGCGCAGGCGCTGCATCAGTAAAACAACAGGAGCAAGCAGGCTTTTCATGTTCTTTCCTTGTCCGTAAAGTTGGTACGATGCAATTTTGGACATCGATTGTTACGCCTTGATGAATGGCCGTCCGCTTGCAAAAATGGAATAAACTATTTATATTGTTTATACTATTAATTCAAGGAGGTGATTTATGGTCAGGACAGCGACATCCAGGGCGGTTCCAGCAAAGAGTGTCAAGGCAGGAGCGGCAAAGCCGGTGAAGAAGGCTGCGGCGACGGTGGTGCCAGCGCCAGCGGCAAAGAAGGCGGCGCCTGCGCCAAAAACGCAGGACAAGCCTGTAATGAAGGAACAGGTGCCCGCGAACGCCAAGCCGGATTCCGAAACAAAGGAAAAAAACAAGAAAGTCAAACTCGTGAGAGACAGCTTCACGATGCCGGAAGCGGAGTACGCGGCACTTGGCGAAGTGAAAAAAGCCTGCCTGAAAGCCGGTATCGAGGTCAAGAAGAGTGAGTTGCTGCGCGTCGGTGTGGCGTTGATCCGGCAACTCGAGACATCAAAATTGAAAGAAATACTTGCCGGCCTGCCAGCATTGAAAGCAGGGCGGCCCAAGAAAACCAAATAAACCCACCTATCCGGCCGGAGTTTCCGCTCCGGCTTTCTCTACTGTTGCAGCGTCATTGAACTGACACCAAATTGTCATTTCGTTGAAGTAATCCACGGTTACGCTTTGTCCGTCAAATCACCGAGGACGATGAATGCGATTACGGACCAACGCAACGGACGCCAGTCATGGTTCTTCCCGACTTTCGCTGAATCTGGCCACAACGCATGAAGAAGTGCGTGAGGTGCAGCGCTTGCGCTACAAGATTTTCATCGAAGCGATGGGGCTGTCGTCGCTCGCCAATGAAGACCGGCTCGACGCGGACGAATTCGATGCGCATTGCGACCACCTGATCGTGCGGGATTCCGACACGCTCAAGGTGGTTGGCACCTATCGCATGCTCAGTCCCGCCGGTGCGCGCCAATTGGGGCGACTTTATTCCGACAACGAATTCGATCTCGGCCGCCTGGCGCACCTGCGCGGCAGCATTGTGGAGGCGGGCCGTGCCTGCATTCATCCGGCTTATCGAAGCGGCGGAGTGATCATGCTGCTGTGGGCCGGGCTGGCGGCGTACATGCATCGCCAGCGCTGTGATTTCCTGGTTGGTTGCGCCAGCATCAGCCTGTCCGATGGAGGGCATAACGCAGCGGCCGTCTATCATGCGTTGTCGCAGGAGAATCTCGCCCCGCCCGAATACCGTGTGACGCCGCATATGCCTTTCTCGCTGCAGAGACGCGACACCAGCCATTCAGCGCAAGTGCCGCCGCTACTGAAAGGGTACCTGAGAAGCGGCGCCTGGGTGTGCGGCGAACCGGCATGGGACGCCGACTTCCACACTGCCGATCTGTTCCTGATGCTGCCGCTGGCAAAACTGACCGATCGCTATGCGCACCGCTACCTGAAAGAAGGGAAACCGCTATGAAGCCCGGTGACGATTTCCTTGACCCGCATTTCATGAAAGCGGCATCGCATGGCAAGCGGCACGTCAGGCGCTTTCGAACCATCTGGATTTCGGATATTCATCTCGGCACTACCGACTGCCAGGCATCACGGTTGCTGGAGTTTTTGAAATCGACCGATTCCGAGATGCTTTACCTGGTCGGCGACATCATCGATGGCTGGCAATTGAAGCGCCGCTGGTACTGGGACCAGACGCACAATAACGTGGTCCAGAACGTGCTGAAAAAGGCGAAAAAAGGAACCGAAGTCATTTTTGTTCCGGGTAACCACGACGAGGTCGTACGCCAGTTCATCGGACTCGATTTCGGAGGGATACGTATCCGCGATGAACTGATACATGTCACCGCACAGGGAAAGCGCATGCTGGTATTGCACGGTGATCGCTTCGACGGCGTCGTCGCCTGTGCCAAATGGCTGGCGTATATTGGCGATAGCCTGTACACGATGGTTCTGAAATTCAATCAGGTATTCAATCATTGGCGCGCGCGTGCCGGCTTGCCGTACTGGTCACTGTCACAGTACCTGAAGCTGAAGGTCAAGAATGCAGTGAGCTATATCACGTCCTTTGAAGAGACGCTCGCCACGGAAGCAAGAAGAAGAGACCTGGACGGGGTAATTTGCGGCCATATTCACAAACCGGAAATCCGCGACATCGACGGCATCACATACTGCAACGATGGCGACTGGGTGGAAAGCCTCTCCGCGCTGGTGGAAGACTTTTCCGGTGAATTGCGTCTGGTGAGCTGGCAGGAAATCGTCAAGCACCCACATCAGGTGCCGTCTGAGGAGTTCCCTGAAATGGTACATAACACTTTCTAGGAAGAGCATCGACATGACTGTTTGCCGGAAACGGTGGCCGACCACGCCGGCACTGCGCACGGCATCGACTTTGGCGCCTGCCCTCCTGGCGCCGAAAAAAATATTGCTGTTGAGCGTGTCCGCCGGCGCAGGGCATGTCCGTGCGGCTGAAGCCATCCGTGCGCATGCCGAACTTGCGGATGGTGTGTCGACGTTGCACCTTGACGTGATGGATTACGTACCGGCAGGCTTTCGCAAGCTCTATACCGATTTCTATATTGCGCTGGTTAACAAGCATCCGGCGCTGTGGGGTTACCTGTATCAGATTGCAAATGAAGCACGGCCAGATAGCACGCTGCAAAAACTGCGGCGCGCCATTGAACGTGTGAACACCAGAAATTTGTTGAAAGAAATTGCTGCCTACCAGCCTGATGCCATTATTTGCACACATTTTTTGCCGGCGGAGGTCTTGGCGCACTCGGTGCGCAACATGGATTTCACCTGCCCGGTATGGGTGCAAGTCACTGATTTCGATTTGCACCGTATGTGGGTGCACCAAGGCATGGCCGGATATTTCGCCGGCAATGAAGAGGTGGCGTTCCGCATGCGAGCGCAAGGCATTGCACCGCATGCCATTCACGTTTCCGGTATTCCTATCATGCCGGCATTTGCAGAGGCGCCGGGGCGCGATGAATGCGCACGCGAGCACGGACTTGATTCTCAGCGCATGACGGTGCTTCTGATGGGGGGTGGAGCCGGCCTTGGCGACTTGGGTCAAATAGCCGCCCGTCTCCTGGCGTTGAATTCGGAATATCAGATCATCGCGCTCGCCGGAAAGAACATGGTTGCGCTGACGGAATTGCAAAAGCTTGCTGTCGACTATCCTGGCCGGCTGTCGCCGCAAGGCTTTACTGATCGTGTCCCGCACTTGATGGCATGCGCCGATCTGGTCGTTACCAAACCCGGCGGGTTGAGTACGTCCGAGTGCCTGGCAATGGGATTGCCAATGATTCTGAATTCGCCGATTCCGGGCCAGGAAGAGCGCAATGCCGATTTTTTGCTGGAGCAGGGCGTTGCGCTCAAGGCGAGCGATGCGGTGACGCTCGAATACCGGATGCGGTATTTGTTGCAGCATCCGGCCAAGCTCGCCGAGATGCGCGACAAGGCAAAGGCGCTCGCACGCCCCGAGGCTGCCGCAAGAGTGCTCGACACCGTGCTGGCTCACGATCCTGATTTGTCAAAGCATAATGATCCTCACGCTTTGCTTGTCCAATGAAAAAGCGGTAGAGGACTCTTGCGGCCAATCTGTTGTCTTATGTGAACTAATCATCATTAGCCATGCTCGAATTGAATATCAAATTTTCAATGTGAGCGGCCAATCGATGCACGAGCAAGAGCAGATCGCTCAACTGAAGAAAATCCGTGGATTGGCCACCGGCTTGCTCGTGGCGATGGCGGTGCTTTTTGTTATAAGCAGGCTGTTGCAACCAAGATATCCGGCTCTGTCGTTTGTCTCCGCTTTTGCCGAAGCCGCGATGGTGGGCGCGCTGGCCGACTGGTTTGCGGTAACCGCCTTGTTCCGGCATCCGCTCGGCCTTCCGATTCCGCATACCGCCATCATTCCCCGCAACAAGGATCGCATCGGCGACAGTCTGTCGGATTTTCTTGAACACAATTTCATTACCCAGGAAGTCATTCGCGAAGAATTGCGCCGCATCGATTTCGCCGGTGCAGTGGCAACTTGGCTGTCGCAGTCAGAAAACAGCCGCGCGGTTTCTCGACAGATCGTGCGCAGCATTCCTGCCTTGTTACGCGTGATCGAAGATGACGATGTGCGCCACTTCATGCAGAGCCGCCTCACCGCCGCTCTGGAAAACGCCAAGTTCGCGCCGGTGGTGGCCGAAGTGTTGTCGGTGTTGGTCGCCAGCAAGCATCATTATGCGTTTTTCGATCGACTGGTCGGCATGGCGGCGCACGCACTGGATCAGAACAAGGACTATATCCGCTGGAAGATTCATGAGAACAGTCCGCGCTGGCTGCCGAAGGCGATCGACGACAAGTTTTATCAGCGCCTGCTGACTGCTTTGCAAAGCACGCTCGACGAAATGCGGGACGAGGACAGCGAATGGCGTCTGCGGTTCCAGCATCTGACCGATGATTTCATCGCGCAGTTGCGCACCTCACCGGAATATGAAGTGAAACTTGCCGCGGTACTGAGCGAGGTGCTCGGTCATCCAACAGTGCGTAACTATGCTGTCGAGGTATGGCATGACATCAAGTCGCGGCTGGAAGCCGATATCGCATCGCCCGATTCACAGCTGGCGGCGAAGCTCGACCACGGATTGCGTTCATTCGGCAACGAACTTCTGCGCGATGCAAAAGTGCAGAAAAAACTTAACCAGTGGATCAGGATTTTTGCAACTGAAACCATTGTCGGGCGCAGGGAAACCATCGCCGACCTGGTGGCGCGTGTTATTCGCAAATGGGATGCCGACACCATGTCACGCAAGCTGGAGCTTCATGTCGGCCGCGATCTGCAATACATACGTATCAATGGGACGCTGGTCGGAGGCTTGGTCGGCTTGGTCCTGCACGCAATTTCCCTCATGCTATAGAGCGGCTTGCTGTGTGCATTTGCAACGGAACATTCTTAACAATCGGGTGGTTTGCCGACGATATTTCATTCAATGCCCGGCAATGTGACTTAGGCATCGCGCAACTTATACCCGCGCGACGCCTTACCTTCCAACCAGGTCAGGTCCCAGCACCGCTTTCAAATAATTCGTTTGCATTTCATTATTCGCTTTTCGAGCGATCCAGCAAATGCTCCCTTTGCGCATCACCCAGTCTTGCTGCTCGCCTGTCATCAACAGGGTGGCAATGCGCCCCAGTGTCGGTTGATGCCCGACAATCAAAACCGGTTGGCGGCTATCCGGCCAACGGGCTGCTTGCAGCACTTGTTCAGCTGCGGAATCGGGAGCGAGCGCCGGATGCATACTGAATTTGCGCCCCAGCGCCTCCACTGTCTGGACGGTTCGTGCCGCAGGACTTGCCAGTATTTTGCAGTTGTCCGGCAGATTGCGATCCAGCCATTCCGCCATCTTCCATGCCTGCTTGTGGCCTTTCGCGGTCAATACCCGCGCCATGTCCGGCTCACCAGGTTCGGCATCCGCATGCCGCCACAATATCAATTCCATCAGTCGGTTTCCTCTTTGAGCGCGGCCGACGCGCCAAGCGTTTGCGCAAGGAACTGTTGTGCACAGAATGACGATGGCTTGCCGCGGGCTTTTCGCTTGTGATATTTCCCGTCGGACGCCAGTTCCCAGGCGTTGACGTTATCTTTCAAGTACGGATTCAGTCCTTGCGTAATGACTTGTTGTTTCAACGACTTGTCGAGAACTGGAAAAGCGATTTCAATGCGCCGAAACAGGTTACGGTTCATCCAGTCGGCACTGGCCAGATAGACATCATGTGCCAGATTGTTGCGGAAATAGTAGATGCGGCTGTGTTCGAGGAAACGGCCAATGATGGAACGCACGCGGATGTTCTCCGATAGACCCGGCACTCCCGGTCGCAGTGCGCAGGCGCCCCGCACAATCAAGTCTATCTTGACGCCATCGCTTGACGCGGCGTATAGCGCGCGGATCACCGATTCGTCAAGCAGCGCATTCATCTTCGCAATGATGCGTGCGGGACGGCCTGCGCGCGCAATTGCCGCTTCGTTGCGGATGGCTTTGATGATTTCCTTCTGCAATGCAAATGGCGCCAGCCACAGATAATGCAATTTCTTCGGCTTGGTCAGACTGGTCAAGTGAATAAAGATTTCATTGACCTCGGCAGTCAATGCCGGATGCGCGGTCAGGATGCCGAAGTCGGTGTAATGCTTGGTGGTGGTCGGATGATAATTGCCGGTGCCGAGATGGGCGTAATAGCGCAGTTCGCCGCTTTCGCGCCTCAGTACCAGCGCCAGCTTCGCATGCGTTTTCAGTCCCACCACGCCGTACACAACCTGTGCGCCGACCCGTTCCAGCCGCTCCGCCCAATTGATGTTCGCCTCTTCGTCAAAGCGCGCCATCAGTTCCACGATGACCGTGACTTCCTTGCCGCGTTGTGCCGCGGTGATCAGCGACTCCATCAGGTCGGAATTCATGCCGGTGCGATAGATGGTCTGCTTGATGGCGACAACATTCGGATCAAGGGCAGCTGAACGGATGAATTCGACCACCGGCTGAAAAGACTGGAATGGATGATGCAGCAGTACGTCTTGTCTCTTCAACAGTGCAAACATGTCGCTATCGGCGAGCTTGTGCGGCAAACCGGGCGAGAAAGGAGGGAAGTGCAGCGCAGGTTGCTGCACTGTATTGATCAGCTCCAGCAAGCGCACCATATTGACCGGTCCGTTGACCGCATACAGGCGGCTCTTGTCAATCGAAAATTGATCGAGCAGGAAGTCGGCAAGATGTGGTGGGCAGTTGCGCGCCACTTCCAGCCGTACCCCAAATCCGAACTGGCGACCCAATAATTCGGTTTGCAGCGCCTGGCGCAAATTCTTGACTTCTTCCTCATCCACCCAAAGATCGCTATTGCGCGTGACTCGAAATTGCGAATACGCGATGACTTCGCGCCCGGTGAACAGATCCGCGATGTGGGCATGGATAATGGATGACAGCAGGCAGAAGGTAATGCCTTTTCCTGACAAGGCATCCGGCAAGCGGATGATGCGGGGCAGCACCCGCGGCGCCTTGAGAATCGCGATTGCGGTGCCGCGACCGAAGGCATCCTTGCCGGACAGCTCGACAATGAAATTCAGACTTTTGTTGACGACTTGGGGAAACGGGTGTGCCGGGTCGAGTCCGATCGGGGTTAGTAGTGGCCGTACTTCCCGGTCAAAATAGTCCTTGACCCACGCGCGCTGTGCCTCACTGCGCTCTTCGTGCCGAAGCAGGCGGATGCCTTTTGCAGCCAGTTGCGGCAGGATTTCGTCGTGCAGCAATTCGTATTGCCGCTCAACAAGGCGGTGACATTCGACGCTGGTCAGTTCCAGCGCGGCGGCAAGCGCCGGCGTTTCCCGCTTGGCTCCTTCCATCCGGTTGTGCGCGAGCAAGCTGGCAATACGTACTTCAAAGAACTCATCCAGATTGCTGCTGACAATGCATAGGTAACGCAAGCGCTCTAGAAGCGGAATGGATTTATCTTCTGCCAACGCGAGAACGCGGCAATTAAACGCAAGTTGCGACAATTCTCGATTGAGATAGATGCCGTCAAATAGCGGTTTCGCTATAGCCCCATCAGCGTCCATTGTTTTTTTATTCATATTTTGAGAGATTTCCTCCAGTTGCTGCGCGGGAGTGTAGTTACTCAAAATGACAACTTGATGACATAAATTCCCTGTTATCCGAAGTTTGTGACATCATTTTTGTGGGTGTCATAAAGCCGTCATATTTCGAGGCTAAAGTTCGCAACGTCTTTCTTTGACAACTTTTCACGGAGCAGATATGCGACTGAACAAATTCCTCACTTCGGTAGCCGCGGCTGCCGGTACCGCAATCGCGTTTTCTTCCGCGATTGCCGCCGATATCACTGGCGCCGGCGCAACCTTTCCGTACCCGATTTATGCGAAATGGGCGGAAGAATACAAGAAGGCCACTGG
>SXGU01072868.1_pt1 | contig 13063 bp, 8 predicted proteins | sample 3174531 | NCBI WGS metagenome assembly SXGU01 (sample SAMN11356863, study PRJNA531348) | freshwater metagenome | isolation source: freshwater sample F1-140 | place: China: Fuxian Lake, Yuxi | collected 2017-12-25 | reverse complement strand
TTGGAAGGCTGGCGCTCTACCCTTGAGCTACCCCCTCGGTCGCTTGGCTTGTTCGATACTGTGTTCTCTTGGGGTCGTTTTGTCTGAATCGTGTGTAGTGTGGTTTTCTTAGTTGCTCCGGTCGAGCAACACCGCGATTTTTCTTTTTTACCCAGTGGGGGAAGCAGGATTCGAACCTGCGAAGGCTGAGCCACCAGATTTACAGTCTGGCCCATTTGGCCACTCTGGAATTCCCCCGATGGAGTCCTCATCCCGCACAGTGCTGCGTCCCGCTCTGTGTTTTTTCCGGCCCGTGCCGGAGCTAACTTCCTGACTCACAGGCGTTTGAACCGGAGGTCTTTGGAAGCTAGCGGAGGGACTCGAACCCACAACCCCCGGTTTACAAAACCGGAGCTCTGCCAATTGAGCTACGCTAGCGGTCAAGCTGGCTCGATGGGGAGCGGGGGAATATAGCGAGCCTCGAAACTAATGCAAGTCTTCAATGGACACAGAACTTACATGGCTTCGAAGGCTCCCAAAACGACCATTAAATCTTCCAAACCGGCGTCGGATCATTCGCCGAAGAACGGAAATAGCCGCCTTAGTTCGTCGCCCGAAGGCCGTGAACCGTATTCGCAGATTTCAAAAGTCTCGGCATGCTTCACTGCATTACCGCGATCCTCGCCGTACAACCGAATGAGCACATCGCGTGACTTATTGGCTTCGGCGCTTTGGCGGTTCGACCATCGCTCTTTGAGCCAGGCTTTTCTCGCGGCTGGATTTGATTCCGGCGGGACGCCACGGACTTGCTCCTCGCTGCCATTTGCTCCCCCCTCGTAAGCCTGCGAAGGGAGTTCGTGAATTGCCGCCAGTTTCGTTTCGAAGACGTCATCCACCGACACCGCGATGTCGGGATCGAACGGGTACGGCTTTCGAAAGCCGTCGCTGGAATACAAGAAGACCGGATTCTTCTTGAGCGGTGGCACATCGGGACAGAAGAAAGGGACCGTGACCATAAACGCGGCGTCCTGGACCAGCACGCCGACGTACCTGTGGTCCGGGTGATAGTCCCACGGCCGATGAGAGATGACGATGTCCGCGCGCCATTCTCGAATCAGTTTCGTAATGAGTTTGCGGTGCTCCAATGTCGGTAATAGTTCTCCGTCGTGAATGTCGAGTACCTGCGAGGTGGTGCCGAGGATTTTCGCAGCCGCGCTTACCTCAGCCGTCCGACGCTGAGCCAATGGCCCGCCCGCCATCTGCCAATGTCCAATGTCACCATTTGTAACCGAGACCAGTTTTATGTGATGTCCAAGCTTTGCCCATTTGGCCGCCGTGCCTCCAGTTTTGTACTCGGCATCATCGGGGTGAGCTCCGAAGACGATGATCCGCAGCTTACCTTCTGGCTTCGGTTCGGAGTCATCGGCGAACGACACAGGTGCGGCGAGCGCGGCAAAAAGCAAAAGGCAGAACGAGCAGATTCGCATGGTGAGTCGCTCCTAAAGAGAAGGATGACTCTCCGTCGCTCGTAGGCGAATACGCAGATCACGCAAAGGCGAAGAGTCTGACCACATCAGAACTGGCGGGGCTCCACACGGCAAGCGCACGTCATCCCCACTCCCAGGGATTGCTTCGCCCTCTCGCGCAGCGGAGGCGGTCAGAGAAGAGTTTCCAGCAGCATGCGCAATTTTCGCATCTCAAGAAGTCGGTTGATTTCGGCGTCGTAGAGTTCTGGGAAAAGTTCAACCGAGAGAATTCGATCGTAGTTCTCTTTGTGAAGCTGAGAAATCAGCCGCGTGTAGTCCAACTCACCCAAGCCCACTTGGACTTGGATCTGATTTGGGGTGCTATCTCGCAATTGAACATGGAAGACATGCGGGGTCAGTGAGTCGATGCCCCGTGCGTTATGCGGTCCGCAGAGATAGAAGCTGGGGTCGAGAGTTAAGCCCAAGCCTCGCGCCGATTGGCACAACTCCACAGCCGTTCGAGGATCCTCAGTCAGTGTTCCAGTCTTCGTCTTGATTGAAAGGCGAATCGTCTCTTCATTGGCCAATCGGACGAACGTGCGGAGACGATCAATTTCCTCATTGAACGGCGTACCCAGCGAAGAGGCCGGGACTGTGATTTGTGCAACTCGCATCAGCTTGGCAAGTTTGCAGAGATCATGCAGAACCGTTGGCGGGACGTCGTGTTCGAGGGTAAATGCGACCGGAGTTAGCCGAGTCGCTTCGCGGTACTGCGCGAAAAAGCCATCGAGATTCTTAACGACCTCGCTGGGCCGCAGGTGCTGGCTGTTGTCGTCAAACCAGAGTTCGACCTTGTCGAACTCCAGATCTGTGATCAGGTGGCAGGCTTCGGCAAAGCCTTTGTCGGAAAAACACCGGGTCGAAGCGGCAACGAACATATCGGTCAGTCCTTTGAGCAATATCGCTTTGCACGCGGCAACTCACTTCCAGAGAGATGGTTGCGGCCGAGTCGGGCCAAGCCCGTGAACGATCCTGAAGTCGGTCGGACTCTATACCGTCTTCGGCGAGTGCTGCAAGATCGAGGGTTTCCATGAGATAGGCTGACTTTGACGGATATGAGGAATCGCCCAATTCCGCCGAGCTTGCGGGTCGATAATAACAGCGACTGCTCCTTGAAGGAGCCGGATGCGTTTCGGTTGTTGAGCCAGTGATTGTCAAAGGGAGGCCACAGATGAAATCTCATTTAATGCTGTGCGTGATGCTTGCCGGAATGTCGGCACTTGCCGGTTGCCAGACAAACCATTCCGTTGTTCGCGGGCAAACTCCCGCACCTGGATGTAGTCCGATGGGATCAAACCCCGGCCCCATGTATTACGACGGCCCCGCCGGAACTGGGCCGATGAATTGCCCCCCTTGCCACAATCATCCGCACGGAGCCCAATGCCCGGTCTGTGCTCCGGACAATTTCTGGACTCCCACGCATCATCACACCTACGACTACCGTCAGCCGAAGGATCTGGTGTACCCGCCACAGAATCAGCCGGCGGCTGCAGTCGTTTATCCCTACTACACCCTGAAGGGACCGTCGGACTTCTTCATGAAGTAGCCGCCTCAGGACGCCCTGTTGGCACGACGCGCAAGCAAGTGGCTCTGCCCAGAGCCACCCGCTTGCGTGTCGTGCTTTTTTGCGTTGGGTTCGGAAAGTGAATGTGTCCTTGCGACTGCCCAATTGACTCGATTTTTCGAGCGGGCGTATAACCCGCCCCCCTTTGCGGGACGGCGTAGGAACGCCCTCAATGAACTTTCGACGGGCAGGAGTGCCTGTCCTACGATGCGACAGCACTCGTCAAGGATGACGTTTTATGAGCAAGGCAGCCGTGAGCAGCCGCGCGCCGGCAGAGCCGGCGACAACCGCCGCGACGTATTCGCAGTTTGAGCAACTGCGTGAAGGCCGTGCGATCATTAGGCAGGAAGCGGAGACGCTTCTCGAACTCTCGCAGCGGTTGGACACGGATTTCTGCCGTGTGGTCGATCTGTTGCTGCATCTGCGCGGGCGGGTGGTCATCACGGGTGTTGGCAAGGCGGGATTGATCGGCCAAAAAGTCGTGGCGACGTTGGCTTCGACTGGCACACGCTCGCAGTTCTTGCATCCGACCGAGGCGTTGCATGGGGATCTGGGGTGTCTCAGCAGCGATGATGTGTTATTGGCAATCTCGAACAGCGGTGAGACTCAAGAGGTGTGCGATGTGGTGGCGGCGGCGCGGAGTCTCGACGTGACCTGCATCGCGCTCACTGGGAACGAATTCAGCACGCTCGGCTTGCAGGCGGAGATCGTGTTGCGGCTCGGTGCGATTCGCGAGGCTGGGCCGCTGAGACTCGCGCCGACGTGCAGCACGACGGCGATGTTGGCGGTTGGCGATGCGCTGGCACTGGTACTCAGCCACGCGCGGGGATTCACGCCGCAGCAGTTTGCAGTGCTGCATCCGGGTGGCAGCTTGGGGCGGAGACTGCGATTGGTTCGGGAAGTGATGCGCAGCGGCAATCAACTCCGAATTGCTTCGCAGTCGGCGACGATTCGCGAGGTCTTCTCGTCACCCAGTTGCGGAGGCCGGCGAACCGGCGCGGTGATCTTGATCGACTCCGAGGGCTGCTTGAGCGGCCTGTTTACCGACAGCGACCTGGCTCGGTTGCTCGAACAGCATCGTGAAGCGCAATTGGATCGGCCGATCGACGAAGTAATGACGAAGTCGCCGCTGAGGATTGACGCCGACTCGCTGCTGCACGACGCGGTCGAATTGTTATCGAGCCGCAAGATCAGCGAGCTGCCGGTGGTTGATGACGCAAACCGGCCGATTGGGCTGATCGATATTACGGACGTGATCGGGCTGATGCCTTCTGAGGAAGAAGGGATTGAAAATTGAAAATTGAAAATTGAAAATTGCAAATTGCAAATTGAAGAGCAATCAGACCGGTGTCACGTTTTGCACCGCCGTCCTCAATTCCTAATCTGGAATTTGCAATTTGCAATACCCTTCCTTCCGCGTAGCTCGCATTCTCGGAGTCTCTCGTGCTCAAGCGACTGGGCTTCACGCTGACTGTTACCGCCGGCCTGACCGGGCTGTACTGGCTGTACGCGCTGGTGGTCACTCCGCGATTGGAGCCACCGCTGTTGGCCGCTCCGCTGGGGCCAATGGATGACCAGGAAGAACTGAAGGCCGAGCCGCCCCCCGGAAACCGCTCAGACGCCGAGCGATTTTTGCTGGCAGCTCCTTGGGCGGCGCAGGCAAAGTTCCAAATTCGTCTCGCCAGCGGAGTGCTCTTCTCCGAATCCTGGGAGCCGCAGAGCGAAACGCGCGACGTCTACAAGTTTGAACCGTTCGCAATGATCTTGTTCGATACTTCCAAAGGAGGCGAAAGTGGCGATGGAGCGGCGGACAAGCAACCGGTGACATTGGTTTCGGAACGCGGGCTGATTCGGTTCTCGTCCGAGTTTGATCCGGTGAATCAGAAAGTCGGCCGTGTCATCAACTGCAAGCTGGAAGGCAAGGTGACGGTAACGGGGTCGGACGGTTTGACCCTTCAGGGACGCGATGTGTTCTTCGACGAATCGACGAAGGAGCTGAGGTCCGATGCCGCCGTCGAGTTCACCTATCAGCAACATCACGGCACTGCCGAAGGATTGAAAGTTGATTTGCTTTCCATCGACCGTCCGCGCCCCGATCAACTCCTGGCGATCGAGGGTATCCAGCGTGTGACCTTGCGTGATCACGTCGAGATGGACTTGGTCAGCGGCAGTGGGCCGCTACAGGTCACGTGCGATGGAAACTTCAGCTTCAATCCCATTGAGCGTTTGGCCTCGTTCCAAAAGAACGTCCAGGTCGTACAACAACTTCGCCGGGGTTTGCCGAATCGGATGCGTGGCGACGATCTGATCTTGTTCTTCGAGGATGCCGCGCGGAGTGCCACGGACACGGCGCAGTCACGCGGCGATGCGCCAACCGTCGTGCCGTTGGTGCGCGGCAATGCGTCGGCGCTGGTGTCAGCGACGCCCCCGGCAGGAATCGGTGCGGCGCGGCCAAGCGAAAGTTCGCTGACGCTCAGTAAGCTGCAATTCACCGGACACCTGGTCGAGTTGGAATCGCCCGCCGATGATGTGACCGCGATCATGACCAGCCTGATCTACAACGTTGCGACACGCACTGTTGAGCTCGCAGTAGTGCCGGCCGAAGGGCCAACCAAGCGATCGGGATTGACCACAGTGATCGTCAAACAGAAGCGGAACGGCCTCGAATTGAGCAGTCCGTATTTGAAACTCATCCACGACGAACAAGGCCAAATCGTCTCTGCAAATGGAGATGGTGCCGGCCGATTACGCCGCCGAACACCGGACTCGGAGGTGATTGAATTGTCGGCGAGATGGCAACAGCGTTTTAGCTTGCAACCAGAATCGAGCGGCGACTTGGACCGACTGACGCTGGTCGGCCGTGCGATCATCGAGCAACCGACACGCAAGACGCGACTCAAAGGGGATCAAATCGATCTGTGGTTTGACCGGCCCACCGGACAACCTCGCCGTCTCGCCTCACGCGAGGAAAGCGCAACCGTGCTCGGCTCGGTTCGCGTGTCAGATTCTCAGCGGCCCGACGACACGCCAACCATGCTTGGCAATCCTCTTAAAGAGCGTGAGGGCTACGTGGATGTTCTCGGACGCGGCCCGATCGTCTCCGCGAATGACTTGGCACCGCGTACGGTCCCAGCGACCGAATTGAATGCCCGCGAATTCCAGCCTCGACAGCTTCAAGCTCGCGACAATGTTGTCATCATCAGTCCGCAGATGTCGGCGCAGACGGACTCATTCGTCGTGGACTTCAGCGCGGATTCGGCTCAGCCCACCGAATTGGCGAAGCCCGCGAAATCACTCCGCCGCGTACGTCCCGCTTCCACCGAAGTGAATCCTCCAAAGATCGAAACGCCGAAGCCGACCGCTGAACCACTGCAACTCAGGGCGGATCACATCCGCGCCAAAGTGAGCCTGAAGAGCGATCCCAACAACGCCACGAAGGCGAACGATTTGCAAACCGAACTGAGTGAAGTTTGGACTGAGGGAGCGGTTCGCATCGAACAGCCGCAAAAAGGGAGTGAAGAGCCGTTGCTGGTCACTGGCGACCGGCTCCACATGCGGAATGCCAGCCGCAATGGCCAGCAGGTGTTGCACATCATTGGTCAGCCGGCGGAGGTTGTTGCGCGTGGCTTCGATATCAAAGGGAATGACGTCTTCCTCGACCGCCAAAACAATCGCACCTGGATTGAAGGAGCGGGGGAATTGGGACTGCTCGTCAAGAACGATTTCGAGAATGGCAAGCTCGACACGCCCGCGCGACTGACGGTGTGGTGGAAAGAGAAGATGCTCTTCGATGGCCAGACGGCAACGTTTCTGGGCAACGTGAAGTCCGTACTCAGAGACAGCCGCTTGAATTGCGAAGAGATGGAGGTCGTTCTGATGGAACGATTCTCGTTCCAAGTCGATTCCGGCCCGTCGCAGCAGGCGGAGGTGCGGCAGGTGATCTGCAAAGACGGCGTCGAGATCGACCACACTCTGTACGTCGACAACGCTCTGTCTGAAATTCGCCGCGGTCACTTCGCGACGCTGACGCTCGATCAACAGACCGGCCGCATGGACGCAGTCGGCCCCGGCGAGATTTCCATGTGGCGGCCCGGACGGGGCAAACGCGCGGCCCTCGCGCCGCGTGCCGTCGCGCAGGCCAATCGGCCGCTGGAATCGGAAGTCTCCAGTTGGGAGTTCACATGCATCAATTTCTTCGGCAAGACGGTCGGCAATCTGCGCGAGCGGCAGACGAAGTTTCAGGATCGAGTTCACATCATCTACGGCCCGGTCACCAACCCCCTGGACACCATCGACCCCGATCATCTCCCCAAAGATGGCGGCGTGATGGAGTGCGACGCGCTGCAGATTCTGCAACGCAAAAAGACGAACTCGCAAAAACCCTTCGTTGAGCTTGAAGCCAAGGGGAACGCGAAGCTCGAAGGCCGCACCTTCAACGCTCGCGCCGACGAGATCACCTTCGACGAGTCGAAAGAACTCTACACGCTGCGAGCGACCGGCAATCGGCAAGCGACGATCTGGCGACAATCGACCCTCAACGGCGAACCCAGCGAAGCCTCGGCGAAAATCTGGAAATTCATCCCCTCCACGAACTTTCTCAAAGCCGACCAGTCCACGGGTATTCGGAGTACGCAGTGAGAGTTTGGCGGCTCCCCGAATGACCTGCGAGCGGTTGGGCGTTAGCCCACCGAGAATTCTCCGCGCAATCGACCTTCTTCAGACTCGGTGGGCTGACGCCCAGCCGCTCGCCTTGCTTGATACGGTCGCGATGCGGTTTTGAATTGCTACGATGCTCGCCAACTTCACTCGCGAGAACATCCATGTCTGAAGCTGCTCCGCCAGTTCCTGCCCCCCCGCTTGATGATGCCGAAGCCGCGCGCGAAAGGGAGGCTCAAGCGATTCGCGGGCTGGCGATGGCCTATTCCCGAATGCGTGAGGAAATCGGCAAGGTGATCGTCGGCCAGCGCGACGTCGTCGATCAGTTACTGATCGCACTCTTCAGCGGCGGGCACAGCTTGCTGATCGGAGTGCCGGGATTAGCCAAGACGCTGCTGGTCAACACGCTGTCGCGGATCATGACGCTGTCGTTCCGCCGCATTCAGTTCACGCCCGACTTAATGCCGTCGGACATCACCGGCACCGACGTGCTCCGCGACGATCCGGAGACAGGCCATCGCGGCTTCCAGTTCATGCAGGGGCCGATCTTCACGAACATCCTGCTGGCGGACGAAATCAACCGCACGCCCCCCAAAACGCAGGCCGCGCTGCTGGAAGCGATGCAGGAGAAACACGTCACCGTCGGCAGCAACACCTATTTGTTGCCCGCACCGTTCTTCGTGCTCGCCACACAGAATCCGATCGAACAAGAAGGGACGTATCCACTGCCAGAGGCACAGCTCGATCGGTTCATGTTCAACATCGTCGTCGCCTATCCCAATGCGGCCGAAGAGCTGCGCATCCTCAAGCAAACGACGGGCGGCGAAAATCCACAATTGACTCCGGCTCTCAATGGCAAGCAAATCCTGGCGCTGCAAGAAGTCGTCCGCAAAGTCCCGGTAGCCGAGCATGTCTTCATCTACGCCCGCGACCTCGTCCGAGCGACCCGTCCCAATGAACCCGAAGCCGCCGACTTCGTCAAAAAATACATCGGCTGGGGAGCCGGTCCCCGCGCCGGCCAGTATCTGATCCTCGGCGCGAAAGCCCGCGCCATTTTGGAGGGCCGCTTCCACGTCAGCCCCGACGACATCAAAGCGGTCGCTCATCCGGTGCTGAGGCATCGCATCGTCACGACATTTCAGGCACACAGTGACGGAGTCTCTGCCGATCGTGTGATCGACATGCTGCTGGAACGGATTCCAGTGGAGGTCCAACAACGCGCCGCGAAACTGGCCGGTAAATAACGCGGTCGCAGAACCAAGCACGACGCGCAAGCGAGTGGCCACATCGTCAGGAAATCAACCACTCGCTCGCGCGCCGTGCTGGTTTTTAAAAGTTTCTCCAGCCGCTTCGCCGGAAACAGCCTTTGAATCATGCACTCGCTTCTCGAAACGTGATGACTCATCCTTATGCCGCCCGACACTGACGACCAAGACTTGCTGGACCGCTGGGCGAAGAGACGGCTGCCGAGCAGCTTTTCGTGCGGTACTCGCGGCGTACTTGGAAGCTCGCCGAAGGCCTGATTGCCGAACGGTTGAAGCCACGCTTCGATGGGGACGACGTCGTTCAAAGCGTCTTTCGAACCTTCTTGCGGCATTCGAGAGAGGGTGAGTTTCGTGTTGGCCCCGCCGAATCCTTGTGGAAGCTGTTGTCGGCGATTGCTCGCAACAAGATTTCTGAGCGAGTCGCGTTTCACGCGGCTCAATGCCGGGCGGTGGGCCGCGAGCAGTCGCTCGGTTCCAACGACGGGGATTCCAAGTCGGGTGAGTTGTTAGCCGCGATCCAACCGCGTGTTGAGGATGCTCTCGCGTTGGTCGAAGAAGTGACGGCGACACTGGCCGCCTTCGATTCGTGGGCCAGGCAAGTCTTCGAGCACTGCCTGGGAGGAAACTCCACATCCGAGATCGCGGAGCTAATGGGCTGCTCGCGTTGGTCCGTACGGCGCACGCTGGACGCGATCGGCGTGGCAATCGAAGCCCGTAGGTCAGCCTTTCCAGGCTGACCCGATTAACGGTTGGCGTCGTTTCGCCAATTCGCGCCAGGCTCACGCAGCCAACAATCGACGTCGTTTTGCCCATTCGGGTCAGGCTGGAAAGCCTGACCTACGGAATTCTCAAAATTCTTGCACCCGCGCGACTGCGGTTCCCTATTCCCCAGGTAGAGCATCGCCGCTGGGGCGATGGCTCGACTGTCCGCCGAATGAGGAGACCGAGTCATGTTTGCGTCGTTGATGAGTCGCTGGTTGATGCGAGTTTTTGATCGTTCGTTCCGAGGGACGATTCGGCGGCGATCGGTGCGAGGCGCTTGTGGCTTGGAAGTGTTGGAGCCTCGAGAAGTTTTGTCGGTGAGCAATCCCGCGCTCGCGGTGCCCGTCCTTTCCAGCAATCCCTTGGCATCCGCCAAGCTCTACCTCGATTTCGATGGGAATTTTGAGGCCAATTGGAGCGGGCGTCAGAACATTTCTTCGCCCGCGTTCTCGCTAGACGCCGACCGCACGACCTTCAGCGATTGGGAACGGCAAACGATTCGTGAGGTCTGGGCGACGGTCGCCGAAGACTTCGCATCCTTCAACGTGGACGTGACAACGGTCGAACCGACCGACTTCTCGAACGGGCATGCGGAACGAGTGGTGATTGGCGGTGCGGCGAGTGATTGGCTCGGCGGAGGGGAGGGGGGCGTCTCAACGAACGGCGGCTTCACCAACAGTGAGGCGAATGTCGCCTATGTTTTTTCGGAACAGTACACGCCCAGTCGTGATGTCGGGATTCGCATTGGCGATGCGGTTTCACACGAAGCCGGACATGCCTTCGGGCTGACGCATCAATCGCAGTACGACACCAGCGGCAACTTCGTGAGCTGTTATCGTCCGAGGGTCAACGGCGTGAATCCCATCATGGGCGGAGGCGATTACTCGAGGAATCGCGTGACCTGGGCGAATGGTGCTTCGACGTCCGCCACGATGATGCAAGACGACTTGTCGGTGTTGGCGAGAGTGCTCGGAGATCGCACGGATGATTTCGGTTCCACGGCGGCGACATTGGCGCTGACAAACGGTCGTGGTTCTGTCACGGGTTTGATCGGTCAGACGAACGACGCCGACGCGTATCGCGTTCATTCGGACGGGGGCAACGCGGTTGTGACAGTCTCGTCGGACTCCGTGTCCGCGAACCTGGTGGCGACGGTCGAAATGCGATCTTTGAGCGGAGACTTGCTCGCTCGGTCAAGCGGTGACGAATCCGGATCGGCAAGCCTGCAAGTCCAACTTCCGGCTGGGGACTATCTGATCGTTGTGGCAAGCAGCGGTGAGTATGGGGCTGTCGGTCAATACAAAGTGGAGGCATCTGTGACATCGGCCTCCAGCACGTTGGCGACGCCGACCAACTTGCTGACGACGTCGAGCTATGGCTTCCGGCATGAATTGTCGTGGGACGCTGCCGATGGAGCGGCGGGGTATCGCGTTTATCGACGACCGCCGGCCGGTCGTGCTCAGGATGGTCGCGTGCCTCCGCCAGAACTTGTGGCGACTCTGCCAGCAGGGACGACTCGTTTCACGACCACGGTCGCGCAATGGCCGGTGACTGGCTTTGAGGACCGTTGGTTTGGCGAATATCGAGTGGAAGCTTTCAATGGTTCGGCCTCCTCCACGACGAACTGGCGGCAGGTCGCGCATCAATTCCAGCGACCACTCAATGTCTCCAACCCGCGAGTTGCCGTTGTATCGCCGACTGCGGTGGATCTTTCCTGGACTGCCGATCCGTTGGCGAAGTCACAATCGGTTGAAATTCGTCAGTACCTTGCCGAATCCACCACAACGAGCGTGAGCGTCGTCACAATTCCGGCCGCTCAAACGCATCACTCGCTGACCGGTTTGATGCCTGGAACTCGCTACCGCTTCCAGGTTCAAGCTTTCAATGAAGCGGGCAGTCGGAATGTGTTTTATGACTTCACGATGCCCAGTGTGTCGGCTCCCGCCGCGCCGACCGTGACGGCATCGCTGGGCGCCGGTCGGGCCGTGAATCTGACTTGGAACACGGTCGCCGGAGCAACGAGCTATGGCGTCTCTGTGCTGGACTCGCGAGGCACTTGGCGAAGAGCAACGCTTTCTGCGACGACAACGAGCTACCAAGTCGCGGGGCTTTCGGTGAATACGCCGTACCGTTTCATCGTGGAGGCTGTGAATGCGAACGGAGCCTCAGCCACACTGACCGCCCCCCTGACGATTCCCGTCGCCCCGCCAGCTCAAGCGACGGGGCTGACGACCACTCCGGTCTCGGTGTCTTCGATCGCGGTGAGCTGGAATCTGATACCCGGAGCGGATGGCTACAAAATCTACCTCGCTGGCTCGAGCACGATTCTCGGCACACTGGGAGCCAATCAGAATTCGTTCACACTGACGGGGCTGAACGCCGACACGAACTATTCCATTTGTGTCTGGGCTTTCAATTCGGCGGGATCGAGCTTCTCCTGGGTCTGGGGACGAACGCTGCCGAATGCTCCGACAACTCCCACCAACGTGACCGGCGTCGCAGTCTCGGCGACCAGCGTGCGATTGAATTGGATGGATTCGGCCAACGAGGCCAACTATCGCATCGAACGTGCGGTCAGCGGCGCGACGACCACTTCGGCGACCATCGCGTCGAATTCCACAGCGTGGACCATCTCCAGCTTGCAACCCGACACCGAATACCGTTTCCGCGTCATCGCCACAAATCGTGCGGGAGACGCGGCGAGCGATTGGATCATCATCCGAACTTCGGTCTCGCCGCCGCTCGCGACCTCCCTGACATCCAACTCGGTGACGCAAACCTCGACGCGATTGGTTTGGGGAGATGTTGCTAATGAGACGGGCTATCGGTTGTTTCAAACAATGGCCGGAGTGCAGCAGCTCATTGCGACGGTTCCCGCGAACACAACGCAGTTCACGGTCAGCGGATTAACCAGGAACACCTCCTATGGATTCCGCCTGGTTGCGTTCAATGCTGGTGGCGAATCACTTCCGAGGTCGATCACGGTCACGACACTGCCTGACGCGCCCATGCCGATTCGTGATTTGACGCACACCGTGCTCTCTTCGTCGGCCATTCAATTGAACTGGAGCGTCTCGACAGGAGCGACGACGTGCTGGGTTTATCAGATTGATCCTGGAACCAGCGGCAGCAGGCTTGTCGCCACTTTGAGCGGCAATGCCACCTCCTAATTCTACTGTCCGGTTTAGGTTCTTAGCTGGTTCTTGAGTGGTGGAAGGAGATTACGAGATTCGTAGCGTGAAGCACGGGCGAGTTCGTTTCGTTGGAGCCAACGTTGTGTGGTGGCAACGTTGTGTGGTGGCAACGTTGTG
>SXGU01063109.1_pt1 | contig 13067 bp, 15 predicted proteins | sample 3174531 | NCBI WGS metagenome assembly SXGU01 (sample SAMN11356863, study PRJNA531348) | freshwater metagenome | isolation source: freshwater sample F1-140 | place: China: Fuxian Lake, Yuxi | collected 2017-12-25 | reverse complement strand
AGTTCGATTCTGCCCCTGGCCACCATTCAAATTTTAAACAACAAGAGGTACAGATGATTTTTCATGCCCTACCTGATATTCAATCCGTATCGGAAGCTATTCGCGATGCAGTAGCACCAGTTTTCCTGTTAACTGGTATAGGCTCGATATTAACTGTCATTGTCAGTCGTCTTGGCAGAGCAGTTGATCGTTCCCGCATCATAAATAATATGAATTTAAAAGAGAAAAAAGAGCACCTTCATGAATTAAATCTTATTGTTATTCGAACCTCTTATATTAGAAAAGCAATTATCTCAATCACAATATCATCACTGAGTGTATGTATTTCAATTGGCTCTCTCTTCGTTGAGGTCAATTTTGGTTTAAATCTTCCAAATATTGTTTCTATCACTTTTATTATTGCGATGTTTACACTTATTCTTGGCTTACTTTTCTTTTTAAGAGAAATCCTGCTTGCCTCAAAAGAAATGATTGTAATCAATCGTGACTTATAGATTTCCACAATCACGTTTTTTTATGTCAGAGATTTTGAATCAATAAAAGGATTTTCTCCCTTTAAGTTTTTTGAACTTTCATAAACCCTATTTGCCCTAAAGCACATGTTTCAATTTTTTTAGTTCAACATAACTATAAAGGAATCTTCAATGGAAAATACTGGCACCCTAAAAAATATCCTCATTGTAATCTTGATTGCTGTAACTGGTTACTTTGCATACAGTGCTTATAACGCAGAAGATCAACTAATTGCTCAAAGTACGGAAATTAAAAATTTAAATAGTCAACTCACAACACTCAGTCAAAAAGTTAGTGACTATGAGAAGTCTGATGCTAAGAAGAAAGCAATTGTGGCTGAATTAGAAACTAAAGTGATGGAACAAAGTAAAGATCTTGAAGACCTTAAAGCGCAACTTACAAAATCTAAAGAAATCCCTAAAGCTAAAAAAAAATAAATAATTAAAAAATAACCTGCTAGGCCTTAAGGGCTCTTAGATATTTTTTTTAAGTCCCACAAAATGTTTGATAAGACTTGTCTTCCTCTAAAGGTGGCTCACTAAATACTTTTGAATCCTCATAGGGCTTCAAGAGGGCATCAATAAATTCATTTAACAAAGTGGTATCTTCCTCTTTCACTGCCATAGTCAATGCCTGCTCTACTATATAGTTACGGGGAATAATAGCTGGGTTATTTTTTAACATCATTAGTCTTGATGCCTCTTCGCCCTCTTGTTGTTTTTGAACTCGATGCATCCAATTTTTATGCCAAGCCAAAAATGATATATCTCGGGAAATAGTATCTTTAAAAATTGTATCTGATGAAAGATGCCTAAAAGTGACTGTATAGTCAGCATTATTTTTTTGCATGATTGCTAATAAATTATTTATTAAATCGATATCACTTGATTCCTCTTTAAATAATCCTAACTTTTGTCGCATACCTTTTAACCATGCGTTCTGAAATTGTGTAGAAAAACTATTCACTGATTGAGTCGCTAGTTCAATGGACTTATCAGGATCTTGATCTATAAGCGGAAGTAAGGTTTCAGCAAATCTCGCTAAATTCCACTGAGCTATTGGCGGTTGATTAGCATAAGCATAACGGCCCTGACTATCAATGGAACTAAATACAGTCTCAGCATTATAGCGATCCATATAAGCACACGGACCATAATCAATTGTTTCACCAATAATTGACATATTGTCTGTATTCATGACGCCATGAATAAACCCTACTTGCATCCATTGACTGACAAGTAATGCTTGTCTTTCAATTACTTTATTTAAAAACGTAAGATAGGAATTTTTTTCTTCTTTGCACTCTGGGTAGTGGCGATCAATTGTGTAATCAGTGAGGGCTTTTAATTTTTTAATATCATTTAATGTGGAAGCATATTGAAAAGTTCCAACACGAATATGACTTTGCGCTACGCGAGTGAGTATTGCGCCAGGTAATACTTTATCTCGCATAACACGCTCGCCTGTGGCAACCACTGCAAGACTTCTTGTAGTTGGAATATTCATGGCATGCATATACTCACTAATTATATATTCTCGTAACATAGGTCCTAATGCTGCACGACCATCACCGCGTCTTGAATAGGGTGTTTTTCCGGACCCCTTAAATTGAATATCAAAACGCTTACCCTCTGCACTAATCTGCTCTCCCAATAGAATTGCTCTTCCATCACCCAACTGTGTAAATTGTCCAAATTGATGCCCTGCATATGCTTGTGCAATGGGGTATGCTTTTTTTGGAATTTTATTCCCAGAAAAAATATCCCCCCACGCTTCATGACTTAGCGTTTTTTTATTTAAACCCAAAGATTTTAACAAAGGTTCATTTAGTAATATGAGTTTTGGATTGGGGACTTGTATTGGCAGTTGTTCGGCAAAAAAATCTTGGGGAAGCTTTATGTAGCTATGATCAAAATACCAACCAACTTGATCTAACTGCTGATTAATCATTTAATACATCTAAAGGGAAGATAAATTTGATCTAAATTTAACATGATGATTTACTAATAATTTAATATTCTTATTATAATGAATTATCTAAATATCTCACGGGAGAGAATGATGTCAAAAATTATTGTAGAAAAAAGTCCAAGTGAAGAAAGACTGAATACTTTAGGTATTAAATCATGCCCTACCTGGTCAAAAGAACCATCGACTTTCCCCTGGAGTTATTCAGAACAAGAAATTGCCTATATTCTAGAAGGCGAAGTCACTGTGACTCCCGATGATGGAGAGCCTGTTAGCTTTGGTAAGGGCGATCTTGTAACTTTCAAAGAAGGATTATCATGCACTTGGCATGTTAAAAAAGCATTAAAGAAGCATTATCGTTTTGGTTAAAAGTAACACCTAAATGTTAAGCAACGATGATTACTTACATGAAATTTCTAAACTGTAAGGTAGGCTTGACGATTTATCAAACACGTCATAGCCGTTTGAGCATAATTTCTCTGCTTTTGAATAACAAGCATCCCAAAAGGCACAATTTATAATATAAGTTCGATTTATATTTGCTAGTTTATTCTGATTTGTATAAGTCATCATGCTGCAACTTGAAAGTTGAGCAGATAAAAATACAAATGTCATTTGTTTCATATAAATATTTTTTAAATTTGGTAATTCATTATAGTTAAGATTTGCTAATTCTTTAAAGATTTATGTAACATACGGGAGTATTTAATAGCAACTTAAATTAGGTATACATGATGTTAGAAAAATTAATCTTATTATTAGCAGCTTCGATAATGGGTATCATATCCACGATGGGATATGGAGGTGTCGTTTTATTAATGGCAATCGAATCAGCTTGCATTCCATTACCCTCTGAAATTATTATGCCATTTGCAGGATACCTTGTTTTTAAGGGAGAAATGGTACTCTGGATAGTTGCTCTGATGGGGGCGCTCGGATGCGTATTGGGCTCCATACCTGCTTACTATATTGGTAAAACCGGCGGAAGAAGGCTTGCTGAAAAATATGGCCGCTTCGTACTTGTCTCGAAAAAAGATTTACAGATGGCAGATGATTGGTTTAAAAATTATGGAGAGATCATTATTTTTATAGGTCGTCTCCTTCCAGCTGTGAGAACTTTTATAGCGCTACCTGCAGGTATTGCTCACATGAATATGTCTAAGTTTATAATCTATACATTTATAGGTTCCTTTATCTGGTGCTGGGCTCTTGCATATATTGGAATGATATTTGGTGAGCAGTGGGATACATTAAAAGTTTACTTTCATAAATTTCATTACGTCATTGCAGGTGGTACGATGGTTTTTATCATCTGGTATATCAAGCGTCACTTTCAAAATAATTAAATGTCTACTCATTACCATATTGGTATTGACTTAGGAGGTACCAAGATAGAGGTAGTTATATTAAATAGTCAGGAAAAGATTCTCTTCCGAGAAAGATTACTCACAGAAGCCAATTTAGGCAGTGAGCACATCTTTAAGCAAATTCACTCGCTCTATAAAAAAGCAGTCGTATCCATACAAAATAAAACACATACACTGGGCTTAGGAACGCCTGGTTCAATCTCACAAAAAACACATCTACTTAAAAACTCTAATACACTTTGCTTAAATGGCTTGCCACTTCAATCTATTCTTGAAGATAAATTAGCACATAACGTTGCCATAGAAAATGATGCTAATTGTTTTGCCCTCGCAGAAGCATTAATGGGATCTGGTAGAGGCTATCCTTTTGTATTTGGTGTCATTTTGGGAACAGGCTGTGGTGGGGGTATTGTATTTGATGGAAATATTAGACAGGGGGCCCAAAATATTGCTGGTGAGTGGGGCCACATGGTGATTGATCCTCAGGGTCCACGCTGTTATTGCGGTGCAAATGGTTGTGTAGAAAGCTTCATATCCGGGGGTGGTTTAGAAAAAAGAATCCAAGATAAAACAGGTCGTAAAATTTCAGCAATTGATTTTTTCAATACTCCCTTAAAAGATGAATCTTTGAAAAAAATCAAACAAGATTTTTATGCTCGCTTTGGTCAAGCTTTAGCTAATCTTATTAATATTTTAGATCCAGACATTGTGGTTCTGGGCGGGGGTCTCTCCAATGAAAAAAGTTTATATAAAGAAGGTATTAATGAAGTTTATGCGCGTATTTTTAATGATGTACCCACAACGCCAATTGTTAAAAATATGTTGGGTGATTCTTCTGGAGTGGTTGGTGCTGCTCTAGTTGGTCAAAAACTTACCCAGTAATCGTTTTTTCTTTTTCTAGCCTATAAGGGCAATCTGGCAAATGATTTTCAATTAAGCCATTAATTTTTACCGTAGCTATTTTGCAAAACTTACATTGATATGCATGCATCGCATCACCTTGATGTTCTTGGGGGTAATCAATATAGAATTTTTGCCGATTCATTGTGATTGTTATTTTACTTTAAATCATATAAATAAATGAAACCATCTTACCTTTTGTTAAAGTAGAATCACTTTAATTAAATATAAAAAATAATAGCAATGAAAAACTCTGCACGACATGTTCTGCTTGCAAGCCTTATCGGAACAACAATTGAATTCTTTGACTTTTATATCTATGCAAACGCTGCAGTTCTAGTTTTCCCGACCTTATTTTTTCCAGCCTCGGATTCTATAACTCTAATGCTTCAATCACTCGCAACTTTTTCAGTTGCTTTCTTTGCAAGACCTATCGGATCAGTATTTTTTGGGCACTTTGGCGATCGTGTTGGAAGAAAAGCAACGCTCGTAGCTTCATTATTAACGATGGGTATCTCAACCATAATTATAGGATGTTTGCCCACCTACGAAAGTATTGGGCTTTTAGCCCCTCTTCTTTTAATTTTATGTCGCTTTGGTCAGGGTTTTGGTTTAGGGGGTGAATGGGGAGGTGCCATATTACTTGCCGTTGAAAATGCTCCACCACATAAAAAAGCATGGTACGGTATGTTCCCTCAATTAGGTGCCCCTATTGGTTTATTAATGTCAGGGGGTATATTTCTCATACTAAGTGACTCACTCACTAATGAGGAATTTTTAAGATTTGGTTGGAGAATTCCGTTTATTGCAAGTTCACTTCTTATCATCGTGGGTTTATATATTAGATTTACAATTCAGGAAACACCAGTATTCTTAGCTTCTGCAAAAAATATCAAGCATAAATATTTACCTGTGACAACTATCTTAAAAAAATATTTAAGGGAGCTGGTATTAGGAACTCTAATTGCAGTAGCTACTTTTGTTTTATTTTATTTAACTACGGTCTTCACTTTAGGATGGGCAACTAATGAATTAGGATTAGCCAGAAGGGACCTCTTAATTATGCAACTTTTTTCAGTACTCTTTTTTGCATTATTTATTCCCATATCAGCGTTCCTAGCAGATCGCTTTAACCGTCATATTATTTTAATGTTAGCTTCTTTCTTAATTGCCTGCTTTGGTCTTGCTATGGCACCAATGCTAAACACACATAACTCTTCAACTATTATTTTTTTCTTATCAATCGGAATGGCATTGATGGGTCTAACATATGGACCACTTGGAACAATGCTCTCAGAGTTATTTCCAACTTATGTTCGTTATACAGGGACATCTCTTACATTTAATCTTGCAGGTATTTTAGGAGCCTCATTTGCACCCTTTATTGCATTATGGATGGCGACTCATTATGGTATACATTATGTGGGCTACTACCTTTCATTAGCTGCCTTGATTTCTTTATATTCGCTAGCGCTCACAAAAAATAAATCCACTCACTCTTTTTAAATAAAAAATCTCCAGAGGATAGGGATTGTAATGTTTTGAGTATAATTCTCATAAATGGTCCAACAGCTTAGCCTTGAATGGCTTAATTCAGAATCACAGATACCTCAGGCGATCTGGGATATTTGTTTTCCTCCGCCCTATGAAAGCCAATGGTGGTATCGATCACTTGAATGCTCCCATCTGGAAAAGCAATTCACCTTAACATACGGCCTTATTTCATATATTAACGAACCTATCGCTATAGTCCCTGCTTTCGTAATGGAAGTACCCATCGATTTTATGATGCCTCCTAGGGCTCTATCTATCCTTAAGTTCATCAGTAAACTCATTCCATCTTTCTTATATCAACGGACTTTTTTTATTGGAAATGCTTTTTCTGATAAAAGCGCTATCGGAATTGACCCTAAATTTTTAAAAAATAGTATTTGCACAGAGGATGATATTTTTATACTCATCCAAGCAGCAGCTGAAAAACAAGCAAAAAAATATAATACATCAATGGTGGTATGGAAAGATTTTTCCAACATATCTCACGAAACTCTTTTAAAAATTTCTAAGTCAAAGGATTTGTTTCCACTTGTAAGCTTTCCGTCAACACTTATAACTCTTAAAGGAAATAAAACGGACGATTATATTGCTTCACTTGAATCATCGAGACGTCAAAAGCTTAATAAAAAATTATTGGTGGCAATGACAGCTCCTCTTGAAGTAAGTATTATTCATTTGCCAGATAATCAAACACTTCATCAGCTATATAAATTATTCTCAAGAACGTATCTAAAAGGTCAAACTAAATTTGAAGAGCTAACCCCTGAATTCTTTGAGTTCATCTCTCGTGAAAAAGAAGCATATTTTATTATTCTAAGACATCAATCTTCACATGAAATTTTTGGCTTTTCCCTTTGTTTTCACCTCAAAGAACATGTCATTAATAAATTTATTGGTGTGGACTATGCTGCCCCTCAAGATTGGTTCCTAGATTTCCGTTTATGGATTGAAGTAGTTAATTGGTCTTATTCAATGGGGGCTAAAACAATTCAAAGTAGTAAAACTCTATACTCTGATAAAATTGAAACTGGCCACCAATTAATACCTCTAACGAGCTTTTGTAAGCATCAAAATTTTATTGTGCATGGCATCATAAGAAAAATAGCTAGTTTAGTAAATTGGGATACACTTAGTCATGATTTGGCAATTTATTTAAAAACTTATCCAGAAGAAAAGCCAATAATTCAGGACTTAAAAGAGGACAAATAATGCTGTGGATTTTATTTAAACTTTTAATGACATCAGGTATGGTTGTTTTAATTTCAGAAGTGGCAAAGAGAAGTGATCGATTAGGCGGACTTATTGCTGCCTTGCCTCTTGTAACAGTGCTAACTTTAATTTGGCTATATTTAGAAAAACAACCTGAATCTAAAATTGCAAATCATGCTTGGTATACTTTTTGGTATGTCGTACCTACTTTACCTATGTTTCTAGCTTTTCCTTTTTTACTTAAACGATTTGGTTTTTGGCCAACACTCAGTATGTCTGTTGTTATTACCTTAATCACATTCTATATTTTTGCTAAAATTGTGAAGCTATATGGTATTGAACTCTCATAAACTTTCGCTATGAACTTAATCGTTAAATCAATTTCAACAGTGTTCCATTTATTCTTTGCACTTTGTATTTATATCTTATCAATTATTTTGCCACGAAATATTATTCGTCTTCAGATTCAATATTGGGCTAAACGTCTCTTACGTATTTTAAAGATTAAAATTACTCTTGCTGGAGAAGTCTCAAAATTTTTAAATCAAGATAGTTATCTTATGGTTTCAAATCATATTTCGTGGCTTGATATTCCAGTGATTTTTTCGTTAAAGCCCCTTACATTTGTATCTTCGTCAGACGTCAAAACGTGGCCTATTATTGGAAGTCTTGCTAAAATTTCAGGGGCTATTTTTATTTACCGTGACCGCAAATCGAATTTGCCAGAGGTCATTCAAGCCATGAATCATCATTTTAAAAACGAAAAACAGTCGATATGTATTTTCCCTGAGGGGATGACATCAAATGGATATAAAATGCATCCCTTTAAAAGCAACTTATTTCAATCAGCTTTTGAAGCAAATAAATTATTATTACCACTAACTATCAAGTATAAAGAAAATAATTTACTCACAAACTTGACTAGCTTTCATGGATCAATAACTTTATTTAATTCCTTCAAACGTATTGCTAAATCCAATAAAATTGAAGTGATTTTAAATATTGGGCCTCCAGTAAAAGCTACCCGATCAAGAAAAGATTTATCTCAAAAAATGCAGAAAGCTATTGCATTAAAATTTACTTAGGTATCTTTTATAGAGATCTCAGCTCGATGTTATAATCAAGGCATCTATTCTTTTCAAACATCATGTTAAAACTCACTGCTATTTACGCTGCTATTCTTACTTTTGTATATGTTAAGTTAACATTAAACGTTATCACCTTAAGAAAGCAAAATGATATCGCTTTTGGTGATGGCGATCGATTAGATTTACAGCAAGCTATTCGTTCCCATAGGAATTTTGCTGAATATGTACCTCTTGGTCTAATTCTACTAGGATGTCTTGAAGCTAATGGCGTCCATTGGATCATTGTTATGCCTTTAGGTGGCTTATTTACTGCAGGCTGCCTCTATCATGCAAAAGCACTTTTAGAGGAAATACCTAATATTGAACAAAGAGCAAAAGGTATGAAGTACACACTCTGGAGTTTACTAGCCCTTGCAGCAACAAACTTAATTTTTATCGTTATTCAAAAAATTTTTTAATTATCAAGGTTTATTATCAAGATACTTTTATGGGCATTGATGCCACTAGTTTACACAATATGCATTTTGATTTTGAAATAGATGCGACAGGACTGAAATGTCCTCTACCTATATTACGCTGCAAAAAAGGTTTAAACGAAATACAATCTACTCAGGTCTTAAAAATTATTACAACAGACCCTGGAAGCAAAAAAGATTTTGATGCGTTTTGCCAGCAGACAGGCCATGAACTTTTATCACTTCAAGATGAAAATGGTACCATTACTTTTTTTATTAAGAAACGAAAACTAGGTTAATTTTTTTAACTGCTCTTCTAACTTTAAAAAAGTTTCTGTAAATTCCTGTAAACGTTTTTTTTCTTGGGCTATTACTTCTTCTGGCGCTCTATTAATGAAACTAGAATTTTCTAACTTACCTTGAGCTTTTTGAATTTCAATCTTAATACGATTAAGTTCTTTTGAGATTCTCACTTTTTCTGTACCTACGTCTACTTCAACTTTAAGCATTAATTTAAAATCTTTTACTAACATCACAGGTGCATCAATTAGTGGAAGCTTATCCACAATTTCTACATCAACTAATTTAGCGAGAGATTTTAGATAAGAAGCATATAGTTCAAGAAGTTTCTTGTCGCCTGAAATTACAAGTGGAATTTTTTGTGCTGGGGAAATATTCATCTCGCCACGAAGTTTTCTGCATACTTCAACCATCTCTTTTAAAATTGACATCCATTGAATGCTCTCTTGATCAATTTTTTTAAAATCGCTTTGCGGATAGGGCTCTAGCGTAATTGAGGAGCCTTTCTTGCCATTCATAGGTCCGATTATTTGCCAAATCTCTTCAGTAATGAAAGGCATTACTGGATGTATCAATCTTAGAATAGTTTCAAGAACCCTTAAGAGTGTTCTGCGTGTCGCTCTTTGTTCTGCTTCACTTCCTATCTGTAATTGAACTTTAGCTACTTCAAGATACCAATCACAAAATTCATCCCATACCAATTGATAAAGCTCTTGCGACAATAAATCAAATCGATAATCTGAAAATGCTTTTTCAATAACTACTTCTTTTTCTTGCAATATGCTCACAATCCATCGATCAGCTTTTGAAAATTCCAAATAGCCATCTTCGCATTCAGCAAAACCATTCTCTTTACCTTCGCAGTTCATTAATACAAATCTTGTAGCATTCCATAATTTATTACAAAAATTTCGATACCCTTCGCAACGCTGAAGATCAAATTTAATATCTCGCCCTGGACTTGCGAGACTCACAAAAGTAAAACGTAAAGCATCAGTTCCGAATGCAGCTATACCTTTTGGAAATTCTTTGCGAGTTTTTTTAGTAATCGATTCTGCTTGCTTAGGGTTCATAAGTCCGGCTGTTCTTTTTTCTATGAGTGCTTCCAGAGTGATGCCATCAATCAAATCAATAGGATCTAAAATATTGCCTTTAGACTTACTCATTTTCTGGCCTTCTGCATCCCGAATGAGCCCATGGACATATACATGCTTAAATGGAATTTTTCCAGTGATATGTTTTGTCATCATGACCATACGTGCTACCCAGAAAAAGATGATATCAAAACCTGTCACTAATACTGTCGAGGGTAGATAAAGATCGAGTGCCGGGTTTGATACTTTTGGATAGTCAGGCGTCCAGTCTAGCGTTGAAAAAGGCCAAAGTGCTGACGAATACCAAGTATCCAAAACATCTGGATCACGCTTTAAAGCTCCTTCGTAGCCATCTTTGAGAGCCAAAGCTTTTACTTCTGCTTCATTGTGCGCAACCCATACCTGGCCTTGATCGCCATACCATGCTGGAATTTGATGGCCCCACCAAAGCTGTCTTGAAATACACCAATCTTGAATATTTTTTAACCACTGGTTATAAGTATTCACCCAATTATCTGGAAAGAATTTAATTTCACCTGCCTTTACAACATCCAGCGCTTTTTCTGCAATACTTTTCCCATCATTACCTTTTTTTGTCATTGCAACAAACCACTGGTCAGTGAGCATTGGTTCTATCACTACATCTGTTCTATCACCACGTGGAATTTTTAATTTGTGGTTTTCAGTCTTAACAAGAAATCCTTGCACCTCTAAATCTTCTACAATTTTTTTACGTGCAGCAAATCGTTCTAGTCCCTGATAAATCTTTGGTGCAGATTTATTTATATGTCCATCGAGAGTCAGCACACTTATCAAAGGTAGCTTATGACGCATGCCTACAGCATAGTCATTGAAATCATGAGCAGGGGTTACTTTCACGACACCTGTTCCGAATGTTTGATCTACATAATCATCTGCAATGATAGGAATTTCACGATCACATAAAGGAAGTTTCACCATATGGCCAATAAGTTTTTGATAGCGAACATCATCCGGGTGAACCATAATGGCTGCGTCCCCCAACATTGTTTCAGGTCGTGTGGTAGCAACCGTTAAATAATCTTTGCCAGATACAAGTGGATATTGAATATGCCATAAGAATCCATCTTCTTCTTCTTGAACTACCTCTAAATCAGAAACTGCTGTTTGTAATTGAATATCCCAGTTCACTAAACGTTTACCGCGATAAATAAGACCTTCTTTAAATAAACTGACAAATGTTTCGGTAACTGTTTTTGATAAACCCTCATCCATCGTAAAACGCTCACGGGACCAATCAGGCGAAGTGCCTAGGCGACGCATTTGCTGTGTGATTGTGCCGCCAGAATAGGCCTTCCACTCCCACACTTTTTCTATAAATTTTTCTCGTCCAAGCTCATGTCTTGAAATACCTTCTTGATCAAGCTGTCTTTCAACAACAATTTGCGTCGCAATACCTGCATGATCAGTTCCGGGTTGCCATAGCGTATTATCGCCCTTCATTCGGTGATATCTTGTTAATGCATCCATAAGTGTTTGATTAAATCCGTGACCCATGTGTAACGTTCCTGTTACATTGGGTGGTGGCAATAAAATACAAAATGAATTTTTTTGTTTACTATTTAAACCTGCTTGATAAAAGCCTTTTGATTCCCAAAAATCATACCAACGACTTTCAATATCTTTTGGACTAAAAGGTTTAGAAAGATTATTTTCCATGAATAAAACACATAGGGGATTGGTTAAAGAACCATTTTAACATAGGGATAATTGATATCAGGACTCATGGCAGAGGTCCATCATAAAAAATCACCTAGAACATACAGGACAAGATGGATCTTTTTTAAGTTGAATATTTTTCCATTGCATCGATTTCACATCAAGCAATAGTAAGCGGCCTTCTAAAGACTCGCCTATGCCTAAAATAATTTTCATGACTTCAGCAGCTTGAGTGGTTCCAACTATACCAACGGTAGGAGAAAACACACCATTATCAGCACAACGTGTTTCATTACGGTCGCCTGTATCAGGAAATAAACAATGATAACAAGGGCTCTTGTCATGTCTCATATCAAAAACACTAATCTGCCCATCAAATCCCACAGCTGCTCCTGAAACTAGGGGTTTTTTTAACTCTACTGCAATGCGATTCAGGGCATATCGTGTAGCAAAATTATCTGAGCCATCAATAATGACGTCAACATCTCTTGCAATAACTTTCATACTTGCTTCGGTTTGTTTTTCTGTAACTGCAATCACTTCTACATCTGGATTGAGTAATTGAATAAATTGTTTTGCTGAAGATGCTTTATTAATTCCCACTGATTGTGTGTCATGAATAATTTGTCTTTGAAGATTACTTAAATCTACATTATCAAAATCACATATCGTCATTTTTCCGATACCAGCAGCAGCGCAATAAATCGAAATGGGCGCACCTAAACCACCTGCCCCAACAATAAGAATATGACTATGAAGAAGTTTTTCTTGTCCCTGATATTCAATATCGGGCAATAAAATATGACGGCTATATCGAAGAAGTTGCTGATCGTCCATGAATGCATTAAACATTAATTGAAGTTGAAATGACTATATCGTCAATTAACTGTGGATTCAATGCATTTAAAAGTTGGGGTGGCT
>SXGU01284030.1_pt1 | contig 13071 bp, 5 predicted proteins | sample 3174531 | NCBI WGS metagenome assembly SXGU01 (sample SAMN11356863, study PRJNA531348) | freshwater metagenome | isolation source: freshwater sample F1-140 | place: China: Fuxian Lake, Yuxi | collected 2017-12-25 | reverse complement strand
TTATGGCCCACCTAAACATCTGAAAGTGATGACAAACTAGGCCGATGTCCACATCACAACTAGCCAGCACAACCTATTTCCTTACTCGACTTCCTACTCTAACCCCCGCCCCACCACGGGGCCGCGACCGATTAGCTTCGCGGCGCTACGCTGGGCGGCCTCACCCCCTGCCCCGCCGGCCGCCCCGGATACACCCGCACCTCACAGCCCTTGTGCCGCTCCAGCAGCGGGCGCAACACCGCATCATCCGCCGTGCACACCGCCACCGACCGGATGCTGCGCGGCTTGAACCGCTTCAGCAACTCATTCGGGAACACTCTTTACCAAATCAATAGCATAACCAAACGGCAACACTGCGCACGATCGCCACTGTAGCCGCAGTGCACATAAATACCGAGAATACCCGGTCTTTCCTCTCACGCGAATTTGGCTGGAAAGATTACTTCGCTTGCGCCAAGGCCAGCACAGTCGGAGGGATAGGTGGTAAGAATAACAATTTGAAGACCCCGCGCAACAGCCAAATCCAGCATCCGCTGAAAATCTTGCACTCGGCTTGAATCGGAAAAAGAAAACGCGTCATCAAATATCACTGGAAGAGTGCCGCCATAATCCGCAGCCAGCACTGCGCCATCCGCCGCGCCCACTGCAAACCACCCTTACGTGACCGCATCGTACATGCAAATCTTCAGCATGTAAGTCCCGACTGGGACGCCCGCAGGCTGTGCGCACCAAAAACCAATGCCACCCATCACGCACCTGCGACGGCATCACTGCATTAGGCGCAGTGGCACCGGTTTCTTAATTCCCTCACTACAATATAGTGCTTGAAATCTGTCTAATTGCTTTACTCGATCAATCACATTGCGTTCTTGATCCGAGGTAGCAACGTTTCGGGCCAGTGCTTTAGCATCCAATTCAGTAAGGCGCAGAACCAGATAGTTGGCAATTGCGGAGAAAACCGATGTGTGGAAGTCTCGCGCCTCCTGCGATGCGAGTACAAGGGAAATGCCGTACTTCCGACATTCCTTCGCCATCGTAGGTATTAATTGAAGTTTTGCAGCGCGATGTGCTTCGTCAAAAATTAAGGCGTGTGTAATATTTTCTTGAATACCACGCTGAAACATGTCTTTGTAGAGGCCATAAAACACTAACGACGCAAATGCTTTCTGAAGATTATCATTTTGAGTTGAATGAATTCGCAGAACCACGGGCAGCTCCGAATCCCATAAACTCTCCCCATTTTCCGCGCCACGAAAGAAGCCGTAATCACTTAACTCATCGAGCCGTGAGAGAAGTGCCCTCAGGCCACGGTCTGGCTTCGGAGCTGACCGCAGAATTTCGACAAATCGCGAGAAAGCAGGAACAACTAACTGGGCGGGATTGGCCGAAGCATCATCCCAGCCGAGTTCAACGAAACTGTCCTTTATTGCTTTGCGGATTTGCGCGCCTTGGATGTCGCCAAGCTCCGGAAAAATCGCTACAAAAATGTCCCGCATCGTTCCAGCGACATCAAGATACGCCATTCTGGAATTTCTGTCGTAAACCTGAAGTGGATTGAATCCAAGTCCATCAAAATCGACAAAGCGAACGGTTCCTACCAGCTGCTGTAGTTTTTCGTCAATATCCTGATGGTAAGAAAACACGATCGGGCGGATACCCAGCGTGAGCATTTGCCTACAGAGGTTTAGCAGGCAAGTTGTCTTCCCCATACCAGGTAACCCAGCGACGAGCAAATGTGGGTTACCCCGCACTGACGGACTCCAACAAACTTCCGCGCCTGAATGCGAGCTTGTCCCCAGGACAATGGATCTAATTGAACTGTCCTTTTCTTCAGCCAGCCCAGTTGCTCCGTGTACGGGTACTGTTTCTGTTGATTGAGGGTTTAGTTTGGAATCCCCGCCACCTTGACTTTGGACTTCACTTGCTTGCTCATTAACCATCAATTGCTCATGACCGTTAGGCTCGGCATTTTCAGACTTCACCGAATCACCCGATTTCCCTTCAGCCGCTTCGTCTTTTAAACCGACGAGCAATGAGCCATTCGGAGTGGGGGCTACTGCGGCCGCTGGCATAGATGGTTGGCCGCTGGCACCGCGCCGAAAACTTGGATCTGGACCAAAAAGGAATATTTTCGTGCTCCATCCGGCTGGTGTAATGTCTAGGGGGCGGCCGCCCGAGTACTCCGGGCAGAATACCCAACCTCGATCAGCGTGCTCTAGCGATGCGAACGAGTAGTCCGCACCCTTTTGGACTAGGCGATCAATTTCTGAAGTCAAGTCAGTATGATTCTCCGCAGACAACCCCACGGCACTCTCGTCGTCAGCGTGTCGCCTTGCCTTGTCGGCATAGAATTTTAGGACCCTGGCCAACTTAGCCCGGCGCACAGACCGAAATGAATGGCATACGTCCTCACCACCGTACCATCCTTCCCATCGTGTTCTGAGTGTTTCTACTTGCTGTCGCACTCCCTGTAGGGTCTCAGGGCTGCGCGCAGTTCGTAAGTGTCTTCGATACTTTACCTCCACGAACCGAAACAGCAGCCCCCTGCGAGGCAAAAGAGACACGTGAATCAAATCCGGACGGGTTGCCTTCCTCGCAGACTCACCTTCTTCGTCTGACGCATTCTCTTCCACCCCGGAACTATCCGAGACGGGTGGTAGCAGATCGCGTATGTCATCGACCGGCATAAAGAAACCATTACGCAGCGCAGTCCAGCAGGCATCATTTCCAGTATCAGCGCTGTCCAAACAATTCGCGTGGCACAGCGCCAATGCTATTAACTCAGAAATTGGAGCATTCTCCTTCTGGCCAGTCAAGCGGATCGCCAATCGGCCGCTAAGCGATTTGAGATGCTCAAGTAAGAACCGCGCGTTTCGCTGACTGCGACTGAGGCTCATCCGGTCCAAGGCATCATCGAGTAGGTTTCGCACCTCGTCGATGTTGCTGGTCGATGTGATTAGTTGCAGGCAGCCGAGATCCTCTCTTTCTGGTACGCAGTCGATAACATAGTGTTCGAAGATGCGGCGGTTATCTCTCGGCGAGTCGAAATACTCGATTCCGGCATTGCGATCGAGTGTGATTACCCAGTCACAAAGTTTATGCAAGTTAAATAGTTCGTCGGTCTTGTCCGGAGAAATCTCAGTTTGCAAGACGACAACTCCCTCATTTTTGTTCAATCCCCGAACGACACAGTTCTGAACCGCCTGTTGCACTTTGGTAAGGCGTTCGGTAAGTACTTTCTCCGCAGGATGCTTTTCCCCCTCCGTCGCATTGGTGACAGTGCTTCGCCACACCGGCGCCGGAAGGCTGTGGTAATCTCGGTCAAAGAACGACATCAAACCAAAAGCAAAGTAAGGGCGCCGCGAAGTTGCCTCGTTGACGGGCTCAGCAATCACACGCGACTCGAAGGTATCAAACGCAATGGCAAGATGCGCGGCTGACGTTGGTTCGACATTTGATTTGCGGGCCCATCGCAATCGAGGCAAAGTCAAGCCGCCTGGCAGACTTGATGATTGCAGCATCCACTGGTCGTCTTCCAGCACTACACCCGCACCGCTACGGCGTTTTGCACGAGCCTCGGCAATGAACCGTCCCGCGATACCACGTTGAGCCTCTGATGGATAAAGCTCTAGAACGAAAGATGGAGCCGCAGCCTCCATATCTTCGTCGGCGTCGGCGGGACTACGCAGGATTTGTTTCTGGACGTGACCGAGCGAACGAGCCACCGTCAGTCCGTCGCCCGGCCGTAATGCATGAATATGTATCAGTCGTGAAGTATCATGACACTCGATGTACTTCAGAATCTCGTTTCCCAGTACCTCAGAGCTCTGCCGGCCAACTGTTGGAGCGCCATCTGACAACTCGCTTTCCCCGAGTGCGCGGGCAAGAATCGCCATTGCAGCTTTTGGCTCCGGGTCACTGTCCAGCACCATGCCAACCGCATGAAACCCGAGCGTGTCGGCAAACACGAATGTCCCGCCGGCAAGTCCCGGGAGAAATGCAGGGAACATTGCTCCGTCCAACAAGCCCAGTTCTTCTCGAATCTGCTTTACCACCGCACCTTGCTCGAAGCGCGTGTGAAGGACCAAGTTGTCGTATGACGCATGCCACGCAACCCTCAATGGGTGTGACGGCAGCACAATCAAACCGACTGTGCTTCCAGAAAGCGACTGGATTTCGACCGTGTTGACCAGAGCGAGAGATGGTTCCGCGTCAAATGCTGCCGCCCACGCTAAAAGATAGTCTTTCACCAGTGATTCGATTACTTTGGAATTTTGGTCGTAAACCTGCCCCACACCGCCGCCGGAGGCGTCAAATCTTTCGGCGAGGCGGCGCGAGGCATTTATCGACCGTTCATCTGGTCCTTCGAGCGGCACAAACTCTGCAAGTCCGGCCCGCGCACCAGAAGCTCGCACTCTAACCCGCCACCGCCCGATTTGACCCGAGCGGGCGACCCAGTCATTCTCAACTTCGGCTATGAGTGGTGGACGATATACTCGAAAGGTCTTGCCTCGCTGTGGCGTGCGCAGAACAATGTACCCTCTGGAATCCAACCAAGGCAGACCAGTTGAAGCCACAAAAGAAGTGACGGTTTCCCGCTCATCGAGTTCAATCAACCCCTCGCTGAATGTACGCACGATTTTGCCAACGCCAATGGTTACCTTGTCAGGTGGCGTTCCGAAACGAATTACAAACTCCTCACTCTCCTGCGGAGAAACCTCCGCATCACCTATCACGGAAACTATAAGTTTCGCGTTGATCAACGCATCTTCGCCGAGGTCCGAAAAATCATCATTGGTAAATCGGAACTTTTCTTCGTTCTTTGCCGAATGTGACACATCCCGAGACACAAGCGGCTCGTCCATGTCCGTTACAATCGAAATATGATACTGAACGGAATCTTTTACTAGATTACCAGGGTGCGCTTTCCAGCGGACCTCGAGATGCGAATAGACTCCGTTCGTGGCTGAGTTTGGATCCAGGGTCAATAGGGGGGGGTCATCGTGTTCCTGAGTCATCCCTGACCACTTTTGGAGTTTTCCTTGGCTCGTAGTCCAAGGAACCAACTCCAGTGAGTGAATCACGTGGGTGGCACCTTCCCGCTTGAGCGCATTAATCCACAGATGAGGTTGTGAAGCCAATTGCTCGAGAGAAGTCAACAGTGGTCTTGTCGCCGCCGACCGTAATAGGCGCTGAAGATCCACGCTTTGTTGCTCTGACGGTTCTAATAGTTTTAGTGACGCAATTCTCTGAGGTGGCGTCTGCCCCGAATACACCGGACCCAGCAACCGGTCAACGAAGAATCGAGATTCGTCCAGCTCGTTTATACTGGCTTCTCTTCCACTGTCCACTTGCACTGGCCACAGTCCAAGCATCCAGACAAGCTCGCCCGGATGGCGCCTTTCATGCGCGATTCGCGCATAAAAATGAAACTCAGTCAAGGGCGAGACGATGTGGTGCCGCCCACCTCCGCGCGCCTTCATAACTGCCTTCTCGGAGTATTCGCGTACGGTCTTACCGAGGGAATTCGTAATTTCCCTTGCCGCGAGACGCAATGCCTCCTTAAATAGATCCGCTTCGGAAACCTCGCGTGCGGCACTGTAGATTCCGTCCATACCCGCACCAGCTCGTGACGTATCCACAAGGAGCAGGCTCGCATCCTTCTTCGATTCCCGGACCGAAACTGCCTGATCCGCGCGAATCGTCCGTTGCAAAATATCCTCAGTATCTGCTACTCGCCGCACCTGCCAGCCTTGTGGTGAAAACAACTGATCAAACGCCAGTGCCTCAATGACATCCGGTGTAAAGCATCGAACAAATGCCATCGATCCTGCATCTGGCCGACCAAGTACCTTTTGAAAGGCCAGGCAGAGCAGTCTTGAATGTAGTTCAGTCCAAGTCATATTGATCTACCGGCACCGAATTAAATCGAGGCTTAAGGTGCTTCATAGCCTCGGCATCATTAACGCCAACAAGCAGGCCGAGATCGCGCAGGCGGCGCTCAAGCACGGACCGATTTTCCTGCAACAAATCATTCGAGATTGTCAGCCCAGGTGGCGCGGTATCAACGCATAACCCATGTCGGTCGCGCAGCGTATGAAGAAAATCCAAGAACGCCAAAGGACGACTTCCACCCCTGTGGCGCGGTAGTAATACATGCAAATGAACCAAGTGATCGAGGACGGCGTCCGTTAATATCAGTGATCGAACATCCCTGCTCTTTTTCCCTGCACCCGTGACATTTCGAATTACGCGCCGCTTGACGGCCAGCCCGTGCGGGCGATTGATTAGTAGTGAGGAGTCGAGCATTTTTTTCAATTTATCATGCGTATTTGTTTTCCCCCACAACACCGACAGCGTCTCAGCAATTCGCCAGACTACATTCGGGCTAGTCTGATCATCATGGAGCATTTTCGCCGCATCCGGATAGTCATTGATGAGTCTACTGGCCAGTGCCTGTGCCTTGCGCTCAAGATCGTAAAGCACATTGCGCGCTTCTTTTTGCCGTTTATGTAATAGGTCTCCAAGTAGATTGATCCAATCGGTTGCGTACGGCAACGTTGGCATCTTGAGTTTCGTGAGGATCGGATCGTAACGTGCACCGATGTCCAATAGACGAAGCGCCATCAACACGACCGGAAGCCGCTCGATTCGCAGCGTGAAGTCATCCATCGACTGCTCCGCCACGGCACGAAGCCGGCGATCGATTCCGCTGGAGCAATCGACGAATATTCTTGCTGGAACTTGCTCGGATTGTGCCCGAATGGTGCCGGTATCGACCCATTCGAATAGTAGCTCAACGCTACTGGTGAGAATTGTCGTCAAACCGATCGCCATGCAGGCTTCAAGCATCTCTACGAAAGTGTGCCTCGGAATGACTCCAGCGTAATCCCGAACAAAATTATGCAGGTCTCTTGAGAAATTTTTTGCAGCCCTTTCCGCGATCGGTCTTTGGTTGGAGATCTGGTCGCTACCGCTTTCGCGACCTCGCACCTTATCTGGTGGTTCCCTGAGGTTCTGTGCCAGACGGATCATCAGTAACTGATCGATCCCAACCTCCTCCGTCTCGTCGAAGTGATCAGAAGTGCGGCTCCCAAGCGGGCCTTCTCGAACGACACCTTTGTGAAATACCTTCAACAATAGATTATCTTCAAACCCTCGGCCAACCGCAAACCATGTTCTGTCGCTCTCCGTATTATGCGTAACGTGGGCCCCGGACTGGTCGGCCAGCATAGCCACAATCATCTCGGGCACATACCGGAGATGCACGACCTGCCGGGGTAGATCAATCCAACTCGACATATAGTGGGCAGGTGCAACCCGCAAAACCGGCTCGTTCCTGCCCAGTGCCCGCTTTGCATTCTCGAGGCAAAATGAAAGCAATAGATCTCCGAGGATGGCCCGCTTAATATCACTTTCGAATCCGACAATATGCTCGGCATTTGCAAGGCTGTTGGCAACTCGATCAATACTCGCTACTTGCTTCTGCTGCCTCATCGGCCCGGCGTCACCGCCAAAGGTGTCCAAAAACCTGCCCTTGCCACGTCGGTGCCCAAAGCGAAACATATAAAAAACCGCCGGCAGCACCGCAGTAAGGTCAAAATCCTGTACTGAAACAGGAAACACCTTGTCATAGTCGCCGGTCCAAAGTTCACGAGCCATTTCACGCCCCAGAACTTCGTCAACGATTGCGCGAGCAGTTGTACCGGTGGTCACCGGACTCATAGTACTTTCGCTTCAGGTACCGGCTGTATTTCAAGCTGTTGCTTGAGGCCCGCCGCCGTTTCCCGAATTACTGCTGCGACCCGATAGATTTGTTCATCCTGCATTGGGTTCCACGCAAGCAGATTGCGTTCGTCTTCACGGACAAGCCGCCGAACAAAAATTGATAGATTTGCGAAGGTGTCATCAGTCGATACATCGCCTAATTGATACCCATCAGCCAATTCAAGCAATAGATGGAATAGATCAGCTCCGAGCTGCAGTACCTCTTCGTTGCCGTCCCGGTATTGGTAAATCAATAAGACTTGACGGTGAAGGCGCTCGATGCCCTCTGCTTCTGGTGGCAGAACTGCTTCAACCCTAAAGTTCTCAAGGGGTTTCTCGACCCAAAATGCCGTCTCCGTCGGCGTTCGGGGAGTAATCCGCAGCGGAACCATACCCTGCCGATCCAGAGCCTGGGGCGGTAGATCTTCCAGTCGCGAGATACCCGCACATAGCCGTCGGGTAATCTCAGCCAAATCATTCGACTCGAGGTTTAAGGGGATTTGGCGAAATAATCCGATATGACTGCCGCGAGCAAGGCCTAAGGCCTCACTCGCGTACTCGATGCCCGGCACAACGTGTTTCAAATCGTCCTCTGTCCACTCAAAAAACGCCCGCCGGCGGGCTGAATCGAGTGGCAACCCATATCGGGGGACCGAGCGGGTACCGTCGAACAACGGTTGGCCCAGCAGGTACCGATCAATCTGAGGATGCGATTCAAGTGCAGGGTCGAAGTGCGTCAGCTCTCGCAGGACTTCTCCCTGACGCGATGTAGAATTAACAGCAAACGTTCGATCCCAGTAGGGCAGCATCGATCCATCTAACAACGCGTCCTCATGATAGTCGTCGCAAAAATCTACGCCCGCCACAATATATACGAGGGCTGCCCGCAGTTCTCGAACAGTTATATGGGCTTCGCCCCGCAAATGAACCGCCTGGAGTGCCTCAAATAGTCGCTGTCGTGACCGCTCACGAACGTCGTTTGACACACTGGAGGGGACAGACTTAGGACCGAAGATTTGTGTGGCCCGAAAAACCTGGCAACGGTTCATGGCCGAACAGGTCTGGCACGGCAGCCAGATTTCACGCGCCCGCTCGGCCCCGTAGAGATGATCCAATAGTTGTTCAAGAAACGATGTATCAATTCGTGTTCCATCAGATGTTATGCCGCCCACCAAGGATCGCTGGTTCAGGCTGATAAACCGAATATGAGGCTGGGAGGCAGCCTTGTTATGAAGCAGTGCAAAGAGCTCAAGTGTTAACGGTGTTTCGCGCTGTAATCGCTCTACAACGCCATCAATCCACTCAAGGAGACGGCCGTCGTTGACCGCTAGTAAGTGGACAATATTGTCGCTAGGAGGTCCGTCCTGAAAAGGCAAAAGAAATTCATCAAGAAGGACGTCAGCGGATTTTTCATTCCAAGCAGCCGAACCATCAAGATTCATCGAAACGCGAAGGCCATTTGGAAGAAAGCCTTTAATGATACGATTTGTTGACTGACTTGACCTTAGCCCCAATTTCAGCGCGATATGCTGCAGCATGGCAGTTTTCCCATCACCGGCGTTTCCGCAAAGTACCACCAGGCGCACGCGTTGTTCTTGGATATCCTCAACTAAGGTTTTTTCCAACAGCGTCTCAACGTAGGAGCGCGAAGCAAATTCCGAATCCAGGCCGCGGGTTTCGATGTTGCCCCAGCGCGATCCAGGATATGACTGCAATAATGATTTAAGCCATTCGACACGCTGATCCGTAAGAACCGGAGCAATTGATTCGTTACCGGCCGCAGGGGGGGGGATATCGATGGCCTCCCCGTCATTGACCTTTGGATTTTTAGTGCCGCTCCCGTCTTGGTACTTGTCATTTAAGGACGGAGACGTATTTGTTTTGATTCTGTCCAATGCGCTTCGCATCTCCTGGGCAGATGAAAAGCGTTTCGTTGCATCGAAGTTTGTTGCCTGGTCAAGAATACTGGCAAGGTTTGGATAGTCACTTTTATCACTCCCTTCCCAGTTCAATCCGCGTTCCTTGGCCAAATTGCCGTTATACCGAAAAGGCTCGCGATCAACCAACACATGAAATAAACTTGCAGCAAGTGCAAACAGATCGTCTTTTGGCGAGGCCGCTTGTCGTTGTTGACGCTCAGGCGAACAATAGCTTAAAGTCCCCGGTTCTTTGACGGGATGATCCACTTTTGACACGAAGTCATAATCCGTCAGAACCACAGTTGGTCCGGAAACGATAATGTTGCGCGGACTAATGTCGCCGTGTGTTAGACCGTTAGCATGAAGCACGCCAACAGCACTGCATAAGGTTTGCAACCAGCGAACTGCCAATGCCTCGGCCGATTCTTCGCCCAAGTCATCAACGACCATAGAAAAAACACTTGCGAATTCGGCTAATTGCGTACCATCAATCCAGCCAAGCACCGCAACAAAGTCATTTTCCTGCCACTCTTTAGCAACATCGAACACAGTAGCCAAAGATTCGTGATTTCCGCTATGTGAACGAACAAGATTGTGTGCCTTGACCGCATTTCTACCGGTCTCACCATCGTGTAACACCTTGGCTACGAATGTGCCAGTTTCAAGCTTAGTTTCCAGATCGACTTGCACAACTTTGAACGAAGTGCCTGACCCACCTGACCCAAGTTTAGAAATTATCTTGTAGTCAGCATCGTGAAACCGCACCATCTGATCTTCCGTCCAGAAACGAGCTGGAGGCGGTGGGACAAGTGGAGTGGATCCGCCAAGTAACTCAGTCAACGATTTGTCAAGGTCGCTGAGCTTGCACCGATCCTGCGCCAATTCTGACAATCCGGCTGCAAGTAGGCTACGAGCACTGCCGGTAAGTTCTACAAAGATGGTACTAAGGCTAGCGCACAGTGAGTACACATCCGATCGCTGATCTGCCGCCCTGAGGCCATTGGATAGTACCTCTGGAGAAATAGTATCTGGGTAACGTGATAGTTCAAGGCTGTCCGATGCAACACTGACGTCGGATGGAATGCGCGTGCGATCGAAACCGGTAAAGATTGGCTTGTTGTCGTGCCGGACCAGGATTGTCTTTGGCGACAAGTTGCGGTGTACCAGCGACTCTTTGTCACCCCGGAGTTGATGCATTTCATCCAATGCCCGGACCGCGTCGCGGCAAAACAACAACCGCGCACCTGAATCCCAGCTTTTATCCGTGGCGCGCTCCTCGATCGAGGGTGCAGCTGGATCGAAGTATGTGAAAAAGTACATTTCGCCCGCATAACCCGATGCTTCCTGCCATGAGTCGAGCATTCGTGGTGCCCACGGGTAAAGCTGAAGTAGATGAATCGCATCGAATTCACGCATTGCTTTGGCTTTAGCATTAAGATCATCACTTGCCGAAAGGTCGTATAGATGCAAAACGACACGATCGCGACGCGTCGGGTGATTACCCTTGTAGACCCGATGAAGTCGCACCGGCTTGGGCGTTTGCAGCTCTAGATTTACATAGCCGGCAAATCGCCTCAAATCGCCATCAATTGTGACGGCGCTCTTTGCATCCAATGCGCGCAGAATAGCATTAATTTGGTCAGACGAAAGTTCTGGGCGCCGGTCAAAACCGACGACCTGTTTCCACTCCTTCAACCCCAAGACTTCAACCCCTCGTACGAGATCTACACTCAATCGCTTGGTTCTAGCGGAAGGCCGTGTCAGTAGGATAGTTGCTCTAACAAAAGGTATTTTTTCATCAATCTTGTGGAGCGTTGTGCCAATCTTTTTAGCTTTTTTCGTGACCTTATCAGCTTCATCTTCGACAACACTGAGGTTTCCCGCAACCCATTGTTCGTCCCAGTGCTTTACCTCGACCACTTGTACACCGGGCGGCCCAATCACGATGATATCAATCTCATCGGGTTGAAACTGATTAGTCACCGAAAAAGCGAGGTTCGTCAACAGATACCATTGATCACTCCCCGCCGTACTTAGGAGACTTCCCTTTAGGTGTGCGATGGCCCTCTCTTCACTTTCGTTTACCGCCTCTCCGCATCGGACAACGTCGACTCGCATTTGGTATGCTCGTTAATTCAAGTATGAGGCGTTTCGGCCCTGCGGACCTGCTGGCCCAAGGCCATCTTGTTGTTAAGCCAATAGTTGGTGACGTGGCGCCGCAACTCGGCGGTCTTCCCTGCCCGGACGCAGTTACGAAGGATGGCAGGTAACTCTCTGAGATACGCGGCGCTTTCTTCAATACGTATGTAAGTTTTAAGCCGCTGCGTTTTGACTGTTTTAGGGCCCAGCAAGATTTTCACATTGGTGAGAATATAACAACCATTACCCGCGCACGTTGGTACTGCTAGCATAGGGAGTGAGCGCAACGCCTAATGCGGCGACGCAGAAAGATAACCATTCCACTCCACAGTAGCGCCGTGTTCACAATTCCTAAAGCCACGATCACCGGAAAAGCTTAGCCCAAGCCGTCAACAATTCATGGGAGTCCAACGTGGAATCCTGTTAAAGTACGAACTGGCAAGGCACCAGCACCCATAACACTGTGCCAAAAGAGATCCCCTTCTAAGGCGCGAAGATATTGCTTGAACGATGGAGATAAATCCAAGGGACCAGTTATCATGCCTCAAACTTACCTCCACACTGCGAAATCGGTAAGATCCAGCCGAAATTGACAAATAACACATTAAGATCGGATGTGAAACTTTACTCGCTCTACCCCAGTTTGTCAAAGCGCAGGGTTCTCACCATTAACTAAAAGGGATATAGCATCGGAAATCATCATTTTCAAACTTATGTGGGTGCGCACTGCTACGCACCGAACTGCCTTGAGCAGCCTACCGCCTGTAGCCGCGACCAGTTTATTTGCGGTTTAACTTACGCGGCCGCGCGCGCCTTCAACCCCGCCCACCTTCTTTGCCATCGACTTCAAAACCGCGGACTACGGGCGCAACAGTGCTTGTGCGCTGCCCCCCGTGCGCTCCATTTCACTGAGCGCCCGCACTTTCGCGGGATTGGCCACGAGCTTGGCTTGCACTTTGGCCCACTGCAGGCCCGGATGCCGGCGCTTGTTTTCCTCAAAACGCTCCTGCAATAATTTGAGCAGCGCCGCCCGCTGTTTGTCATTCAGGTTCTTTGCTTTTTGCATCGCTTGGCTTGCCTCTCTGTCCTGTTTCAGTTACGGTACTCTGCTTCACAGCCCCGGCCCGGTCCACTCTAAAACGATAATGTAATCTTAGGATATATTCAAGCCGGTTGTAAAAGTTCGCAAGCCCGAATTACAAAGGTGCACCCATGACAGCAGAAATCCCCACCCTCACCAAGCGCA
>SXGU01243790.1_pt1 | contig 13071 bp, 13 predicted proteins | sample 3174531 | NCBI WGS metagenome assembly SXGU01 (sample SAMN11356863, study PRJNA531348) | freshwater metagenome | isolation source: freshwater sample F1-140 | place: China: Fuxian Lake, Yuxi | collected 2017-12-25 | reverse complement strand
GATGCATTCCCTTTGCATACGCCCAAAACTATAGAGGGTGCCAAGGTGAACAAACTTTCGCACACCGGCCTCGGCCGCGGCATTCACGCAAACCTTCGACATCTGCGGATGAAGGTCGAATCGGTCGTAGGGCACACCGACCAAATAAAACAAGGTGTCGATACCATCAGCCGCGCGCCTGGCGCTCGCGGCATCGGTGAGATCTGCTTCACAATATTCAACGAGGGGTTCATAGCGCCCGAAGGTTGCCTTGAGGTCTTGGAGCTTTCTCCCGACGACGCGAAACTTCCGATTGTTGGCCGCCAGCACGTTCGCGAGCTCTTTTCCCACGGCGCCGGTCGCACCGAAGAGTGCGTACTTCATTTCCTCTCCCCGTCCAGATCTCAGTCCAGCTTAGCCGCATGTTTTTGATTTCGCACGCGTGAGTTACGTATTCTGACACGAGTCGATCGCAAACTCCGTTCGAAGGTTGGTTGAGATGATCCGAATTTTTAATCTTGCTCTCCTCGTCCTCACCGTCGTCACGTCGGCTCGCGCGGCGGATGTTCAAACATCCGATCACTTTGACGGCAAAAAGTTCTTTAATCCCGGTCTGGACTGGAACCAGACTCCCTGGCAAACGATGCGGGTCATGTTCGCGATGGCCCAGAGCGAGTCTTGGATCGAAAAACCACCTGTCGAAGTCCAAGCGGTTCTCCCCGAGCAGCCGAAGAGTGATGAAGTGACGGTCACTTTTGTCAATCACGCGACGTTCATCCTTCAGAGTCGCGATCACGTGATCCTGACAGATCCTGTTTGGTCGAATCGCGCGAGTCCCTTCTCATGGGTGGGCCCCGCTCGCTACGTCAATCCAGGCATAAAACTGAGTTCACTTCGGAAGGTCGACGTCGTGATCCTCAGTCATAACCACTACGACCACATGGATCTCGACACTCTCGTCGAGTTAAAAAACAAATTCGATCCCGTCTTCTTAGTTCCGCTCAATGACAAGAAGCACCTCGAGGCGGTCGGGATCACGAAGGTCCATGAACTCGATTGGTGGCAGGAAGCTCCACTGAAATCAGGTCCCAAAATCACCTTTACTCCTTCTCAGCACTTCTCGGCCCGCGGTCTCTTTGATCGCAATCACAGCCTCTGGGGGAGCTACATGGTTGAGCTCGGAAAAAAGCGGATTTACTTCGGGGGCGATACGGGTTACTCCCCGCACTTTAAAAGGATCCGCGAGCGCCTCGGCGAACCCGACGTAGCCCTCCTCCCGATCGGCGCCTATGAACCTTATTGGTTTATGAAACCCATCCATATGAATCCGGACGATGCGGTTCTCGCGCACCTCGATCTTGGATCGAAGAAGAGCATCGGCATGCACTTCGGGACTTTCAAGCTGACGACGGAAGCCATAGATCAGCCCGAAAAAGATTTGAAACTCTGCCTTCAAGCCAGGGGTGTCGAGGCAAAATCCTTTGTTGTCCCGGTCGAGGGCAACACGGAGACTTTCCGCTAATTGAAGTTCTCAAGGCATCCGGAGACTGACCGCTCATCCGTCCGAAAAGTCGTCAAGTCGAACTCATTTTCTTCTCGCGATCGCATGCAAGTTGCTCCTCTTCGGCCACAAAACCACCGAGGAGGAAGAGAATGAAAAGCCAATCCGATTTAGATGCCGAAAGACGAGAAAATCTTCTGGATGCCTGGTACGACCACACCGAATCCCTGGCCACCGAAGATCGGTACTTCGAAGAAGTCTTTCACGGTTACGTCACCGTGTACGAAGACGCGAAAAAACGCACGATCTTCGAACTTGAAGACGGAAGAAAGATCAAAAACATTCCGCTTCCAGATGAGGTCCGCAAATACTCGGAGCCGGAAGATCTGCTCTTCATGGCCCTCGGCCGCTCTCGAGGGAAATGGTGGCCGATCGAAGTGATATCGATCGCGGTACCCGTTTACTGGGAGGAAGACGAAGAGTTCATCGTCGATGCCGCCCATTCGAACGCTTACGTGAACGATGACGAGTTAAAGCCCGTCGTTCATTGAGAATGCAAAAGAGGGCGGGCGCGAGTCTGAACGCCCGCCTTCACCTTATTTTCATGACTGATCAAATGCTGAACACATCATTTAGGCGCTTCAGGCCCAGTAACGACGCTACCTTTGGACCCGGTTTTGCTATTAACGCAACTACCATCCAAAACGGTGGATGGAGAAAACTAAGACCTGATTGGAGTCGTCATAATGTTGAAGTCGCAAGTGCTCGCGCTCGCCCTTTCTCTCATTCCCCTTGCGGCCCACGCCGCGCCGGCGAAGCTCAATTGCATGACTCCACAGGGTCCACAAGAGATCTACCTGGTCCCCCAATCAGCTGGCGTCAAGGTCTTCATCCTCGGTGCTAATTTCATAGCAGCGGCCTCGGATGTCGCCCCCCTCGTGAACGGGCAGGCCGAGAAGATGGCGGGTCGAACGATCAAGAGCCTCTCGGGACCCAAAGTTGAAGTTGGGTTTGAGCTCATCGGCGAAGGTGATTACGGCCGTCCGCTCTTTCAAGTCTCTTTGTTTGCTGAATCCGGTGACGGCAAAAAAGCCGGCGGCGCGATCGGCAACTGCTCGCTCGTTCCGAGTTACGGCCTCTAACGAGGCTTCAGTCTTCTGTATTCTCGAGCGATTCTGATTCGCGCGTAGCCGCGTCGTCGCCGTTGCGCGGATTTATATCTCTTTCGGTCTCACCGGCTCGCACTTGCTGTTCACGCTTGACCTGCTTTGCTTGATCGGGCGTCGGCTCGCTTTTGATATCTGACATCATTCACCTCGGGGCTTGATTTCCCTCAAGCTTCACCGAAGGTGAAATGCGTTTCACGCTAGATGATAGAAATCTTTGTCAAAGAATCGACGCATCTCAGAGATTCCGCTTTTTCCGGTGGATGGTGAGTGTCACTTTCCCGGGTCGGCTCACTTGGATTTCATGCGACGCGAGCGAGTATCTTTCGCACACCGCCTTGAGCTTGTATTGATTCGATTTCTCGATCGGGATCTCGAACTTTCCGTCGCTGTTCACCCACGCTTTGTACCCCTCAGACTCGCCTAATTTTTTCACTTCGACGTAAGTTTCGGGGCAAGGATACTCCTCGCCGACTTGTTTTCCCGCTTCATCGGTCTCAATGACCTGACATTTGCCCCAAAGCGAAGGGCTGGAACTACCGGCGCTTCGACTACCCAGTTGGTAAACGATCGCGATCGGCGCAAGAAATCCGACCGGAACGGGTGCAGTGCTCTCGAACTCGAATTTCTCTGGTCTCATCACCTCCTCTTCCGTTGAGGAGGAGTGAGCGCAACTCGCCAGCGCAACGATGAGGTTAAGCAGAAAGAGTGATTTTACGAATGAAGCGTTCACGAGGGTCTCCCCAGGACGTACGTCCAACTTCGACATCTCAAGTGGTTTACTCAATTCTCCGATAGATTCATTGTGAGACAAGTCCTTCATTCGAGACTTTCGAAGTAATGCGGCAAATCGGGCGCGATTGCGGTCGTCTGCGTGCTTCTTTGTTTGCCCAACGCGGGCGCTAAAATGGGCGGCTACGGTCTCGTGGAAAAACTCAGTCGCCTCACTGATCCCAGCCAAACAAAGTTGGTTGAAATCGTGGGGCGCCTCGAAGAATTGCGAAAGAAGCACGGCTACAACGGTCCAAAAGATCGCTACGTCGTGAATCCCAAGCACTTGATTATAAGAAATGACATCTCGTCTCCTCTTCCTCCGAATGCCGAGCAGCTCTCTAGCGCCTCGACCTCCAGGACCAACTCGACAAGCTTCTCAGCTCGCCTTGATGGACGTTGGTCCAGAATTCGCGGTGTCCAATCCGTCGTCACAAAACCGCGTTTGCTCTGAGGTTCCCGCTCGCCCCCTTACCATGGTCTCGTCGTAAATTGCAGCTAGGCCTTTCGGCCTGATTCTTCCCTTCAGACTTCAAAGGATCTTGGCGATTGACCCCCTACTTCAATCTGGGGGAATGCCATGAAAACTTTTTTGATCGCAATGCTGGCCTTCGTCGCCGTCGCTTGCGGAAGAGCTCCGAGCTCCGTCGGCGAAATGCCCGTCGGTACCGACAGTGCTCAAGATAATGACCATTCTCAAATGGAAACAGACCGCCACGTTTTAAGTCCGCTTCAAGAGGAAGAATACCTTCTTCGCTTCAACGGCAAGGCATCTGACTTCCGGTTCGCGCAGACCACCTGGGATGAATGCGATGACACGGTCACCGGAAATTATAGCGGCTTCAAATGTGCACGCTCGCGCAACATCTCCGTCATGCTCAAAACGTTCATGGATACTCACATGTATAAATGCGTGAACGCGGGCCTTGCGGCTCAAGGCGGCGGCACCGTCTCTGAGTTCCACGTCGTTCATGCCGGAATTCTCGGCGACCGTGACCACTCCCCTAAAAGTCTTCACGCCGAAAATCGCGCCATCGATATCAAGTCGCTCAAGGTGAAACTCACTTCCGGCGCCTCAAAAGAATATGTTTATGCGGGCACGAGAAACCGCGCGTTTTATCAGGCGTTCCGTACATGTTGGGGGAATGTTGTTCGCACGTACAACGGCTGCCCCTACGTGAGTGGCGGAGTCAGCCAGACGGGCTCCATCGGCTGGGAGAACGAAGATCACCAACATCACCTGCACACCTCGATCCCCTATTGCGTGGCGGGTCGCTACGGTGCTGGCTACTACGAACGTTAATCTTCTTCGCAGCCGAGGTTGAGGCGGTCGATACCGCCTCACGACTTGACCCATTCCCACGTCGTCTGGTCAGATTCGTGTTTTCAACCGAGAGGTGAACGAATGAATCAGGCGAACTCCATCAGTTTCCGCGCAATGAACGGAACGGACCAAACCCTCGAGGATTACAAAGGCAAAGTCCTCCTCATCGTGAATGTCGCCTCGAAATGCGGTTTGACTCCGCAATACGAGGGCCTCGAGAAGATGTACGAGAAATATCGCGAACGCGGACTTGTCGTCATGGGCTTTCCGGCGAACGAATTCAAAGGTCAGGAGCCCGGCTCGAACGACGAGATACAGGAATTCTGCCGCTCCACTTACGGCGTGCAATTTCCGATGTTTCAAAAAGTAATCGTAAAAGGTGAGGGCATCCATCCTCTCTTCAAACATCTGACCGAAACCGCACCCGCGACGACCACGAAGCCGATCAGTAAACTTGTTCAATCGCTGAAGCAGTTTGGACTCCTCGGCGCAAACCCGAAAGACATCCTTTGGAACTTCGAAAAATTCCTCATCGGACGCGACGGTCAGATCTTAGCTCGCTTCGCGCCCGACATCGATCCGGATGATCCGAAGCTCTTGAGCGCGATCGAGAGCGCGTTAGCCGGATGAATCTTCAGTCCTCATTGATCTCACGGTCCATCCACGCCGCTCGGGTTTGAAGCCACTTCTTGAAGAAGAGGACTTCTTCTTCATAGGAGTTAAGAGGAGCGACTTCTCCGAAAACCGGAACACCCATGATGGACCAGACATTGAAGTTCTTCCGCTGAGAGACAGCCATTCGGTACGCCGCCTGGTCGATGTAGGCGCCGAGGCTATCGATCTGCGATACTTTAATCGCGTTCCAGCGCGCCTTCACTTTCGCTCGGAAGGCTGGATCTTCGAACAACCGCGAGTACCAAGGAGATCCGGTGCGAAGCCACCATCCCTCTGGATTGTTGGCTTCGACTGAATTTGAGTTGCCCCCCGCGAGATCGAAGTCCCACGCGGGACCCATCTTCAACTTTTGATTCCGTTCTTTAAAGAGGTTGATGCTGCTAAAGTTCGCGGCATCCTTATTTTTGAAAAGCTCCTGAAGAAGGAAGAGATTGATAAAGGATTCTACGTCAATGTACTGAGCGTAGCCGTTTTGCGGATCAGCGAACTGCTCCGAGTAAAGCGCTGGTTCGGCGGCATTGATATAGTCTTTGATGTACTGGGCTTGCTCGGGCGGCGGCTCGGATGGCTCCTTCAAGGTATACGGAACTCCTCTCGCGCTTCGCCAATTGACGACCTCATCAAGGCGTTCGTTGATTTCGATCAAGTAGCCACCTGTGACTGCTTCGCCGCTGATGTCGCTGGCTTTTAATTTCGTGATGTTCACTCGATCCGGCGCGATTTTGATTTGCTCGGTCAGCATATAGCTGCCTTGCGAAACGCCGTTCAGAGTCAGATCAATGAAGTCTCCGCGCGGGGTGTATTCAACACCTAAGCGACGGCTCATTTCAAAGACGACAGATGTACGAATAAGAGTTTTATCAACATAGTTGGCGAGTAGAACCCATTCCGTATCCGCGGGCATACCCATGACGCTCATTTTGGAAGCGAGCTTGATCTTGTAAGGCTTCTTCGGAAGCGTCCAAGTGAAGTTGCCACGTCCTTTCACTTTGGCGTCGACCTCGAATGCGTTTGAAGGAGAAGTTCCATTCGGTGCGATTGTGATATGCGTATCAACGTAGTTGTCTTTCGAGTCGATCGGAGCAGAGTTAGCAGTCGTGAGCGCCATCTGCGCGATCATCTGCTCAGGCTGAGGAGCCGCCGAGTCGACTTTCAAACACTCTTTAACCACGCCGTATGCAGGATCACCGAAGATCGCGTTCGTGCACTGAACGTGGCCGTTGACGAGTTTCTCGACGTAGCGCCCTTTGACCCCGTAGCGGACGGTTGTGGGACCGACCACTTCAAAAGATTCACCTTCTCCCGCTAACCGAAAAAAACTCTGCGCAACGAATCTGCATTCTTTTACTTCACCGACGACGGGATCGCCGAAGCGGCCGTTCGCGCAGTCCACCTTCCCGTGCACGATTCTCTCGACGAACTTGTCTCGTGTACCATAGCGAATGAGCGTAGGTAGATCGACCGCGAACGATTCGCCCTCGCCCGCCAAGCGCCCGCTCGGTGCAACCGCAAAGCAACTTTTCACGGTGCCGAAGATGGGATCTCCGAACGTCTCGTTCGTGCAAGCAGCAGGTCCGCTCAATTCTTTTTCAAAGAAGTGGCCATTCGCACCGTAGCGAACGAGCATCGGACCGACAACGAAGAACGATTCTCCCTCGTTTGCGAGCTTGTCTCCCGAAATGGCCTTCGCCGAGATGATGTCGCTCTGAGCCCCGTTCAAACTGCTGAACTCAAGTGTTCCGTTACCCTGCCCGGCGCAACCGATTGACGTGAGAAGAAGAGCTACCGCGAACATTCTGACTTGGTCTCGAACTACTCCCATCACTTCCCCCTCTGAGGTTCCCAGTATGGCCGAACTTCTAAAGACCCGAAACAGCGGAAAATCACTGAATTCACCTCGATGTGATCAATAAATCGTCGGGCGTCAGCCGCCCTGACGGTCAAGAACACCGTCGAAATTTGTGTTTCATTTCGCGAATCGGCGAACGCGTACCACTCGGACGCAGTATGCTTGGAGCGGAGCCTAAGGAAGCCGGCTTCGCAGGAGTTCAACCATCGGATCGAGGACCGAGGCTTCGCACTTCGACTGCAGTTCAGAGTGGACTTGCTCCGCGCTCACCGAACTCTTTTCGTTTTTGAGTTTCAAAATCTGCCGATAACTCGGATGCGCGTTGTTCGGCTCGAGCGCATTTAATAAAGATTTTCCGATGGCGTACTCTAAGGGAAACCATTCGACGTCGGCGACCATCGAATCATCCCCTAATCCGCTCTTCATGAGCTGGTGAGCGAACAATTTGCCGCCACGATTGAGCAAGTCATTCTTGAGCGCAATAAGATCTGGAATGGCGAGTGTCGACCATAGTCCATAAGCTTGAATCAGATCCGACGATGTACGCACCTGACCGAAAAGAGACTTCGCAACCGACGTCATGTACGAGTCAAATCGATCCGTCTTTTCAGCTTGCGCGAAGAGTTCGGCGGAACGCTCGTGATTGCCACGGCGACCTTCAATCATCGCCGCATAGAGAAACGGCGCCGAGTTTCCGGGGTCGTCCTCGCTGACTTCATCTAATAACGTCAACGCTTCTTCGTCATCGGGTTCTATACGCTTACCTTCAAGGAGCCCCGCTCGCGCCAGTGCGAGAATGAATTTTCCCTCCGTGGAAGAGGGTCTCTCGGCCCGAGTTCGATCGTCCTCCGAGAGATACCAATCGCCCACCAGATTTTCCAAGTGCGTGGGTCGAAAACTCTGATCACCGAGTTCGGAATTTAACTTCGCCCAGCACGACGGCTCATCGCTGCCCAGAGAAGAAGAAGCCGCCGGCCCCAGAGGAGCCGGCGGAGCTGCGGAGAGCGGCTGGGCCGAGGTCGCGAGCGACCTGAGACTTTTCGCAGCTTCGTTGTTCTTACCGAGAACGGACGTTGACGGCTTCTCGGGTGAGAAGCTCCGCCCAGAAAGAAAAAACAAACCTAAAAGACCCACCAAGAGAGCAGGGACACTCCGCCAACTCATATCTTAAATCGTGAGCCAAAAAGACGAGGCCGTCATCGGCTGGTGCGAAAACTGGCCTTCGATGGCGTTCACGGCGTCAGGACTCAGCCTTGGTGGAGCGAGATACCTTTAATATGAATTCCAATGTCATCCCACCTAAAACCATGTTTTTGTTCGAATCTCTCGATTTCGTTGTAATAGGCGACCTTGTGCAATGTCTTCAGGACAGCCGTCTGCTTCGTAAATCTTCCGAATGCAAAAGCGTGGGGCATGCAGAACGTCCATTTGCTCTCTTCGGCCAAGAGGTCGATCATCGTCTGGGGCACCATGGTTTGAAATTCGAGCCAATTTGGATCCTGATCCCGCTGGGCATTTTTGCCCTTCATGCAAACCCTCCGAAGAGAATTACTTTTGGCGAGATCCCATCCCGTCGAGTCGGATATGATTTTGATCAAGTCCTCATGATAGATGATGACGCCGAAATTAGGTCTCAACCAAGCTTCCATTTCTCTGGAAAGAAACCCGTATGAGAACTGCCTTGCCTTCGCTTGGCGGTATAAATTAATTCTATCTACAATTTCTTGTGAGTGTGGGCGCCAAAGCGCGGTGATGTTGATGATATCTCTAAACGTGAAAACCTCTTGCCCCTCGAAGTGCTCCCTCATTTTTTGAAGTCCGAGGAACTCGGGCAAAAATCTTTCGAAGTTCATGATGAGTGCATCAGCTGAGAAATCAAATTGGAAAATCTTTTCTAGATCGCGGTTCCTGAACGGTTCCAATACGAGATCTGAATCATCGTCAATGCCGTCGTACTGAATCTCTTTTCCGATGGCCTTATGAGTCGCTTTAACGATGTCAATCAGAGGCATCTTGAAAGCCTGGACTTCGCCGTAGGAAAGTGACTTATTAATTTCGCGGCAGTAATCCACGAACTCTTGGCCGCGCTCGAATTCGACATCGATATGAAAGAGCGGGCTCTGAGCCGAGAGTCTCTCCGGCACCATCTCGTACTTCAACGGGTCGACGACCGATAACCCTAGACTGAATGCTGAAATGCTGGCCGGAAGACTTCCGCGAGCGGTTCCGACAGCCAGGTTTTTTCTTTTTGCGAAATCCATGCACTTCTTCACCGCTTCAATGAACTCGCCGACTTGCGGATGCATGTCGAGCCAGGTGTCGCGCTTCAAATAAGCGAGCGCTGATTCCGACAGGCCATCGTAACGAGCGCGGAGACCCCGCATAACTTCCTCTCTGAAATTTTCCATATAAAGATTCCTTTCCGTCGCGGTGAGAACTTCACCAGTTTTGATTTTGTCGCTGACGGAAAGGAGATTTCGCACGCGACTTCGACGCTCCTCGAGATTGTCCATTTCCACTTCTATCTCCAACAGACGCTCGTTCAAACGGACCTTCAGTTCGGCGTCCGAAAAGCTGATGATCATCTTGATGTCGTCGAGGCTGAATCCCAGGCTTTGCAAGTCGCGAATGCGGCTCATCCGCTCAAGCAAATCCGGGTTATAGAAACGGTAATTGTTTTCTCCGCGAGGGGATGTTGGCAAAAGTCCCAAAGACTCGTAGTAGCGCACGGTACGTGCGGAAACTTGGGCCTGACTTGCAAACTGTCCGATCGAGAGCATGGTCGATTTCCTTCCCATCGAGTTCATCATGGGGTTTGACGTAACGACAAGGTCAATAGGGGTCAGGCAGAAATTGGGGCACCGTGAGGTTCGCGCCGCCGCTGCCCACTTCCAAAATCCCCTCCCCTGCATTGAGATTTTTCAATGCGGGTCGACACCCGGCTTTTTTTCGTCGATAGTCCCGCCATGAAATCATTCTCTGAATTGCCCCTGCTCCCGTCGCTCCTGACCACTCTCAAGGAAAAGAAGCTCCTGACTCCCACCGAGATCCAGGCTCGCATCGTGCCGCTCATGCTCGAGGGCGAGTCGGTCGTCGGAGTTTCGGAGACCGGGAGCGGCAAGACTCTCGCCTACGCTCTTCCCCTCCTCCATCTCTTGAAGGAACTTGAAAACAAGTATGACCCCGTTCTCGATGAGAGCACACCCCGGGCCCTGGTCATGGTGCCGACACGTGAGTTGGGTGAACAGATCGCGAAGGTCTTCAAAACTCTCACGCACGACACCCGCCTCCGGGTTCGCGCAGCTCTCGGCGGCACTCCGATGGAGCAAACCCGGAGAAACGTAGCGGGCGTTTTTGAGATTCTCCTCGCGACACCGGGTCGCCTCGTTCAGCTGATGAAAGATCAAGCGATCCATCTCGACGACGTCCGCGCACTCGTCTTCGACGAAGCCGATCAAATGATGGATGAAGGTTTTAAGTCCGACTCCGAGGCGATCGCGGAAGCCTGCCCAGAAGAATTACGGCTGGCACTCTTCACAGCGACGCTCACGCCGAAGGTGCAAGAGCTGATCGACAATCTCTTTGAGAACGCGAATGTCATCAAGAGTGCGGGAAGTGGGAAGACCGTGAAGAGCCTCACCACCCGCAACCTTCCGGTCGAAGACGGAAAGCGCTGGCCGGTTCTCGAAAAAGTCCTAAAAGAAAAAGTTGAAGGTGGAACTCTTCTCTTCACGAACACTCGCGAGCAGTGCGACCGCATCGCGAAGGAACTCAAAGACAAAGGCTACTCTTGCGCGATCTATCGTGGCGAGATGGAATCAGATGTGCGCCGCAAGAACTACAAGAAGTTCGTCAACGGCGAAGTCGACATCCTCGTGGCAACCGATCTTGCGGGCCGCGGCCTCGACATCACCGGGGTGAGCCGCGTGATCAATTATCATCTCCCGAAACAGCACGAAAACTATCTTCACCGCGTGGGCCGCACGGCGCGCGCGGGCCGCGCGGGTCTGGTCGTGAATTTAATTACGGAGCGCGATGAGGAGGGCCCGGCCGCTCGCTGGCTTTTTCCAGATCAGCCGCGTGCAAAACGGCCCGGTAAGACCGGCGTATCGAAAAAGAAAACGAGGCAACCGGGGCGGGCGCAGAAGCGCGGGCGGCGTTGATCTAGCCGAGCTCACGAACGCGTCCTCCGTTAGGGGCGTTCGTTGTCGTCTCGATGGAGAGGAACCACATCGGCCTTACTTCCGTACTTCTTGAGATGTCCCTTTGCGACCGAGATGCGCCACTCGTTCATGCGAACCTCTTCTTCAAGATAGTCGGTGAGTTCCTCGAGAGCACCCGGAACGTCTTCCATCGTTTTGTCTCCTGCGTGCAAAAGAGAAGCGGCCGCAGAGAGCTTGTGAGAGAGGACGAAATCCGCAACCAATGTTCGATCTTTGTTGGCCACGACGGAATGTTGGTCTGACTCAACAACTTCCCACTCGTGACTGGGTTCTACCTTCCGACAAAACACGAGAAGTGCGTTGGCAAAAACATAAGAACCAAATTTTTCTTTAAGCCAGTCTGGGTCATAAACCTTGATCCGTGCCGTGATGAGGTCCAGTTTGAATTCTTCCGCTGCCTGCACGGGATCAAACTCGGCCAAGTCTTCCTTAAAAGACTCTGCCCGCTCATCAGCCTCGTCGATGATTTCGAGGAGGGCTTCGTCGAACTCGGTATCCTCACGAAGCTTGCGGGCTTCGAGTCGCCAGCGAAAGTCTAAATTAGGGAGATAGATTGGAACATTGCGAATCGGAATCGTCATAAACCCAGCCCTGTTTGAGTGACTCGAGATGCCTACCAGCGGCAGCCAGGATTGTCTCTGAAAATTCCTCAGTTTTGTCGAATGTCACATTCAAAAATCGCTTGCCGCAGTCGAGCCTCCGGTTCGCGGCCGTCGCGCTGGCGAGTGGTTCTCATAGTTTTGCGCGCAAAGATTGATCCGGACCTGAGCCGGACGTGAGGGCTGTAAGTTTGAATGCCGTCTGCGATCGAGCGCGAATGCGTCTTATTGAGCGGTCACCTGAAGTTCTTCGAACGGATGAGTGCGACAGCATCTCTCTGATCTTTGGCGTACACCGGAACGGCTTTCCAACGCTCGGCCTCGAAGACTCCTTTCATCGTCGCGGACCTCTGCGAGCCTGGTTGATTAAAAATCTCTAGGACTTGGTAAACCAAGGAGGCGTCGGTTACCGGGGGATAGCGTCTTGTCGGGACGTGAATCGAGAGCTCGTGTCCGACCTGCATTGAGCAGGTCGAAACGTCGTGCGGTCCGCTCTGCCTGCGCGCAAACCGGTACCGCCGAGCTCCCGCCTGAGGCGCTCGAGATGCCCTCGGCATCTCCCGCGCTCGCACCTAAATGGGATTTGAACCCATTTTCGAGTTCAATTCGCTAGGGGCGCCTAGTGCAAACTTAGTGACCCGTTGTTTATTAACCGAAACTACTGACCCAAAAGAGTGGCACCTTGCGGAGTAACAATTGTTTGAGATCTTTCAGGCCCCACGGAAACCAAAGAAATAGGGACGTTTAGAAGCTGCGTGATTCGATCAAGGTAAGCCTTGGCATTTGTCGGCAGTTCGCCATAGGTCTTCATCGAGGTAATATCCTCGTTCCAGCCCTTGAGCTCCTCAAAAATTGGCTCAGATCGACCGTTCTCAGTTCGATAATCGACACATATTCGAAGGCTGCCGACTCCGCTAAGTACATCCAGAAGTGTAATGGCGACGCTGTCTGCGCTATTAACCCGGATGGCTTTCTGAAGCGTTG
>SXGU01234301.1_pt1 | contig 13071 bp, 9 predicted proteins | sample 3174531 | NCBI WGS metagenome assembly SXGU01 (sample SAMN11356863, study PRJNA531348) | freshwater metagenome | isolation source: freshwater sample F1-140 | place: China: Fuxian Lake, Yuxi | collected 2017-12-25 | reverse complement strand
GAATCATGGGATTCCTGTTCCCCCCGAAGTCCCCTCTGGCCCATGCGAGAGCGAGTTGATCTGAAGAGCCCGGTGCGGGAAAACCGCCCGCCGGGATCTGTGCGGGGGGCGCCGGGCAACCGGCGTCCCTACCGCGACACACCACCCGTTATCCGCGTGAGTTGACGGCCTGCATGAGGTTTGTTAGAAGCTTGGTGTCACGTCGTTTGGAAAGGAAATCGCCAGTTCTTTTTGATGGCATTTTCACCTGCTTGCTGACCCGGAAGCTGGCAGCACGACGTCTTGAGCGAACAGCCATTTGAACCTATGAGCAAGAAACCCAAAGCAAAATACCAGCGAATACTCCTCAAGCTCAGCGGGGAGGCTTTGGGTGGCAAGGATGGCAACAGCATTTCCGCCGAAGCAGTGCATGGGATAGCCCGGCAGATACAGCAGGTACGACAGTTGGGGGTGGAAGTCGTCATTGTGGTTGGCGGAGGGAACATCTTTCGAGGTCTCCAGGGAAGCGAGCGCGGTATTGATCGAGCCACAGGCGACTACATGGGCATGCTCGCGACGGTGATTAATGCGCTTGCACTTCAGGATTCTTTGGAAAAACTCAATGTTCCTACGCGCGTTCAGAGTGCCATCAACATGACCCAGATTGCAGAACCGTTCATCCGCCGCCGCGCGATGCGTCACCTGGAGAAAGGACGGGTCGTGATCTTCGCCGCAGGAACCGGCAATCCCTACTTTTCCACAGACACTGCGGCGGCATTGCGGGCGAACGAGATGGGGGCGGATGTGATTCTAAAGGCGACCAAAGTGGATGGGGTTTACGATTGCGATCCCAAGAAGAACCCCAAGGCCAAACGCTATGATCAGGTTTCCTACACCCGGGCATTGGTCCAACAAATCAAAGTGATGGACTCCACCGCCTTCTCGCTCTGCCAGGACAACAAGATGCCTATCATTGTTTTTGACCTGTTTGCTCCAAACAATCTCGTTAAAGTAGTACAAGGGGAGAAGGTGGGGACACTCGTGACAGGCGAACCAACGATTTGATCTTGTTGGCAGACGCCTGATTGCAGGCACGCTTCGGGGCTTAACGGGTCGCTGGGTGTCATCGACACATGGACGGCGAGAGTTTTGCCTTGGCAAACGAAACACGCCGAATCCCAATCGCCCGCGTCTCAAGTTCTGCGGATGAGATTTTCGAAACCTCAGCGCCTCCATCTGAGTCTCATGGTGTTAGAGACGAAGATTTGACGAACAGAACCAAATGAACCAACCTCCGCCCCAATGCAACTTAAGCTAATTTTCCTGGTTCTCTTGCTTTGCTGCGCGATGTCAGCATCCGCTCAGACCGGCACCACCCACACCATGCGGGCTATCACCCTTGATGAAGCCATTTCCCTTGCCCTTCAGCACAATTACGACATCCAAATCCAGAAGATAAACCCGGAGATCGCCAGTTACAGCCTTGGGATATCATCAGCCTCCTACGACCCGACATTCTTCATGTCGGCCCAGCACAACTACTCGCTGTCACCCGGCGGTATTGATGCCCAGGCGCGTACGTTCGCTGGCAACGAAACGGATACGGATACATTCAGGGCTGGCTTCAGTGGGATCCTTCCGAGCGGGATGACTTACACCCTCAACACCAGTGCCGCCGACACCCACGGCACGCGGCCTGGCAACATCCTCGACTTCGGCACGATTCAAAACATCAGCACCAACTATATTCGGGACGTCAATAACCCGAACAGTCTGATCGGTTATTCGACCTCGACCAACTATGGCACCACAGGAGTCCGGTTCCCTTTCGAGAACGCCAATGCCAACGTGGGAGCCGTTACGCTGACGCAGCCGCTGCTCAAGAATTTCTGGATTGATACGACGCGGGCCAACATTTACGTCGCCCGGAACCAGCTCAAATACTCCGAGCAGGCATTTCGATTTCAACTGATGTTGACAGTCAACGCTGTCGAGCAGGCCTACTACAATTTGATCTTCGCCCGGGAGAATTTGAAAGTACAGGAAGCTGCGCTTGCACTCGCGCAGCGCCTTCTCGACGACAACAAGAAGAAGGTCGAAGTGGGCGCCATGGCACCGTTGGATGAGAAGCAGGCTGAATCTCAGATGGCAGCCAGCCGGGCGGATCTCCTTGGAGCACAGCGCTCGCTCGAGCAGCAGGAGAACATCTTGAAGAACCTCATCACGGACAAATACACCGAGTGGCACACCGTAAATCTCGCACCTTCCGAAAACCTGATCGCCGTACCGGAAGTTCTCAATCTTCAGGAGAGCTGGCAGAAAGGAATGAAACAGCGCCCGGATCTCATTCAAGCCCGCCTGGATGTAGATCGAAGCGACATCAATGTTCGTTTGGACAAGAATCAACTTCTTCCTCAGCTCGATCTTGTGGGCCAGTACGGTTATGCAGGTTCAGGTCCGGAATTTTCCCGCGGTTTTGGCCAGGTCAAGGGGATGGACAACCCATTCTGGTATTATGGCGTCCAACTGAATTACCCCATCGGCAGCCGTGCCGCCCGGAACAATTACAAGATTGCCAAAGCCCAGAAGCGACAGGTGCAACTCCTCCTCAAGCAAAAAGAACAGGATGTGATGGTGGAAATTGACGATGCCGTGAAACTGGTGCAGACCAATTTCGAGCGCGTCGAAGCCACCCGGCAGGCCAGAACCTTCGCCGAGGCAGCGTTGGACGCAGAACAGAAGAAGCTGGCGAACGGCAAGAGTACAAGTTTCTTCGTACTTCAGTTTCAACGGGACCTCACTACGGCCCGATTCCAGGAGATTCGGGCGCTCGCCGAATATAACAATTCGCTGGCGCAACTCGCATTTCGGGAAGGAACCACTCTTGATCGTCGCAAACTGGGCGTGACAGTGAAATAGGTCGCAGGTTGGAGAGAGCGACTTCTGCAGTGGGGTCACGATTGCATTCTCAAGGTGCATTGTCCGACTGACCGCTTCCAGCCGTCTCGCGGGGAGGATTCCTGAGCGGAAGTTTCGGTAGTGATCGAAGGATCCGTTTTCCTGTTTCATTGGCGGGCAGAGTTGCTATTGATTGGCGCATCAGTTCCCAGCTCTATCGCATGCATGGCTCGTCCCGCGAATTTGCGTGCTCGTGTTTCGGAACCGAGAAACAGTAAACGGACTCGAAACGATTATGAATGCCTGTGCCTGGAGAATGGTCGCCACAATCGCGTTTTGGACCTGGAACATCTCCCATCTCGTCGGTGCGGAAAACACCATCTTCCACCCGGCCTCGAAACTCGAGCTGCTCCATACACGCGCGGCTCAGTTGAACAGCGGTTTGACGGAGAGTCCGGCGGTGGCTCCCGATGGCCGCATTTATTTCACGGATATGCCATTCGGCAAGGACAACGGCATGATCCTCTGCTTCGACCCGAAAACCCGCCAGGTTTCCGACTTTACAAAGGATTCAGGAAAGTCGAACGGCCTCACGTTCCTCGCGGATGGTTCGATGGTCTCATGCGACGGCGCCGATGGAGGAGGCCGCCGGTTGATTCGGTGGGATCTTAAAACCGGGAAAGGGGTCACGCTGGCGGATCGTTTCGAAGGGCACCGCCTCAACTCGCCGAACGATCTTTGCGTCGATCTGAAAGGACGGATTTATTTCACCGACCCACGGTACGGCGGTGCCGAACCGCGCGAATTGGAACGCGAGGCGGTATATCGCCTCGAACGCGACGGCAAGGTGATCGAGATCACTTACGAGGTTGAGAAACCAAACGGAATCGTCCTGAGTCCTGATCAGCGGACGCTTTATGTGGGAGACCACAACAATGGAGGGAACCGCCTCCGACCCACCGATCCCGAACCGAAGCGCGGTGCAATGAAGGTCTATGCGTTTCCCTTGGATGCAGCGGGCAGGGCCAACGGATCGCGTCGAACGCTCGTCGATTTTGGACGTGAAAATGGCTGCGATGGCATGACCGTGGATGATCGGGGGAATATCTACCTGGCTTGCCGCAGTCTTGCGCGGCCTGGCCTCTTGGTGATTGATCCGACGGGCCGTGAGCTGGCGTTCGTAGAAACCGGACCGCGTAACCAGTCAGGATTGTTCGACGACTGGAAAGGCATTCCAAGCAACGTCGAGTTTGGCATCGGCGATGACGCACAATCCCTATACGTCACGGTCGATAAAGGGTTGCATCGCATCCGAGCCAAAACGCGCGGCTTCCATCCACACCTGGCGGCGAAATGACAACTCCTGCCCTGTCGAGCCCCACTCTTGCGGCACCCCGATCAGCTCGAAGCAAAGCCATGGTCGGCGACGCCGCGCTTAGTTTCGCAGCCGACGACTCGTGGCATCTGTGCCCCCCGGGTTATGAATGGAGCGAAGTCGCGGGCGTGGCATGTGATTCGCGGGACCGGGTTTATATCTTCAGCAGAAGCGATCATCCCGTAGTGATATTCGAACGTGACGGCACATTTCTGCGATCATGGGGTGAAGGAGTCTTCAACTCTCCTCATGGCATCACCATCGGGCCGGACGACATGGTTTATTGCACCGACTATCTGGATCATACGGTGAAAAAATTCACGCCAGATGGGCGCTTGCTCCTGACGCTCGGAACGAGCGGACAACCGTCAGCCACTGGTGCCACCAGTCTGGATTTCCGGACGATCAGACACTCCGGGCCGCCTTTTCATTATCCGACCAACGTGGCGCTGGGGCCGAACGGGGAGATCTTCGTCTCGGACGGATACGGCAATGCACGCATCCACAAGTTCACACCGGACGGCCGATTGATTATATCATGGGGCGAACCGGGCAGTGGACCAGGCCAGTTTCACATCCCGCACGGAATTGCGGTTGATGACCAGGGAATTGTTTGCGTCGCGGATCGCGAGAACTCCCGGCTCCAGTTTTTTTCAACCGAAGGTGAATTCCTAGAGTCATGGCCTGACATCGCGCGCCCATGCCAGGTGGCGTTCGACGCCGCAGGCAATGTCATTGTGGCGGAACTGGGCTACCGCGCAGGCATGTGGCCTGGAACGGAAGCCCCCACCCCGGACGCAACTGGTGGACGTGTCAGCATTTTCAGCCAGAGCGGAGCTCTCCTGGCGCGATGGGGTGGTGGCAGGAACCCGACGGCTCCAGGAGATTTTTTCGCGCCACATGATCTGAGTCTCGACTCGCGCGGTGACCTGTATGTTGCCGAGGTTGTCGCCTCCGCTGGCGGCAATCGCGGCCTGGTTCCACCCACATGTCATGCACTGCAAAAATTTCCCAGACTATGAAGGCATGGCGATTTCATGGCTTTGGCGATATGCGACTGGACGAAGTCGAGCGTCCAAAGCTCAAGCCTGGTCATGTGCTTGCCGAGCCTCTGTGTGTTCAACCCAGCGTGACCGAAGCACAACTGGCCTTCGGCATCCCGACGCTCGCCTATGAACGCGTAAAGCGCCGGCTGGAGACGGAAGCGCCCGTCCAGCTTTTCGGCCACGAGTTCTGTGCGAGGATCATTGAAACCGGGCCGGGTGTGACTCGATTCCATGTTGGAGAACGCGTGGCTGCCCGTGCGAAACTTCCGTGCGGCGAATGTTCGCTTTGCCTGTCGGAACGCAGCTTCCTCTGCCGACGCGGCCCCGTCATCGGATTCGATCTGCCGGGATGCTTTTGTGAGGTGGCGTCGTTGCCCGAGAATGCGCTCGTCAAGGTGGATGATCGTATCTCAGACAGTGAGGCGGCTTGCCTGCAATCCTTGAGCGACAGCATTGCGGCGGTCGAGACGGCGGATATCCAGATCGGCAATTCGATTGCCATCTTCGGCCAGGGCAGCATGGGATTGGAATGCCTTCAAATCGCGCGGATCAGCGGCGCCGGATTGATCATCACGGTCGATGTCCGCGAGGAGTCCTGCCGTATTTCAGCCGAGCTGGGCGCTGATCACGCCTTGAATGCCCGCACGTGCGACGCAGCCAATGTCATCCTGGAGCTGACCGGAGGTAATGGTGCCGATGTGGTGTTTGAGTGCGCGGGCGGCAGTCCCAGACAAGGTCTCGCTGGAACGGAATCTTTGCGCCAGGCGATTCAGTCCGTCCGTTCAGGCGGCAAGCTCGTGGGTGTCTCGTGGTTTGGAGGACCGTTCGAACTGGACGTGGATGGTTTGCGCGAACGCAGTCTGCGGTATTTCTTTCCCGACATCAGCACTCAAGCTCATCTTGAACACACCGTCCGCCTTGTCGCCTCGGGCCGTGTCAGACTAGGCCCCACGATCACGCACGTCTTGTCCGGGCTGGAATCGGTACCGCAAGCCTTTGAAATCACGGCGAACAAAGGCAAGTATCGGGCGATCAATCCAGCCCAAGTGATGATGAAGGGCTGAAAAGTCGCTTGGAGGCTGTTTTATTGCATCAAAGCATTGTCACATCGGCAACAATCCTAGGACGCGTCTTTTCTAGATAGCAAGTCCAAGACGTCAGGGTTTTGGCGAAGAGGAGCGCTTCAAGGCGCTGGCGGCCGCCACGTGCCGAAAGGAAGTGCTGGTGGAAGCTCTTGGTGTTGCACTTGGTTTTCGGGTTGGCCTTCCGGGCCTGATCGACGGCGGCGTTGGCCAGGCTGAGGATGACCCGGCGGATCATCCCCAGCACCCGCGCTGCCTGTGGCGAGCGGACCCGGCTGAGATCCTCCTGCAAACTCACATCCAGGCAGTGATGGAGCCGGCTTTCAATGACCCAGTAGCCGCGCTTGAGCCGGAGCAATCCCTCCGCCTGCAATTCCTTGATCGAGTGGCTGCTGATCAAATAGACGGTTTGCTCACTCCGCTTGCCGTCACGAAAAACTCGCGTGTGCAACCGCGCCACCAGTTGAACTCCCGGAAATCCCGCCTGGCTGGGCGTCACTTCCAGGCAGTCCAGACTGCGGATCTCCAGGCGTCCGCAATTCTTCTCCTCCCGGATGATCTGCGGCGCGCACTCGGTCGAGGGGGAAAAGGCCTGTGGTACGAACAGGCCTTCCAAAGGATGCAGAAATTGGTTCCACGACCACCAGCTATTCCACTGAAAACAGCGAAGAACCCTTGTGATCGGTATCGTGCTCGCAATTCTTTGGTTCTATTGGAGGATGCTGTGAAGATGGCAACTTGCTTGAAAAGCTCCCCGGTGGCCCAGGCGGGAGGAATTGGAGTTACCACCAGGCAGATGCTCTCAAAGCCGACTGCCACGGTGCTGAAGAACCTGGCCAGAGGCGTGCAGTGCATGCCGTTCGCTTTGGGAAAACTCTTCGCCAATGGGATTGTTGCATTGGCTGTCGCAATCAGCACCCCTCAGGCCCGAAGTGACGATACCCCGCTGCGCATAACAAAGGCCCAGCCCGTGCCGGACGGCGGAGTTGAGTTTCGATGCACGGGCCCGGCAGGCGCGGTTCTTTCACTACAAGTTTCAAGAGACTTGATTGGATGGCGCACGATTGATTTCCAGCAAACCACTTCCAACGAATGGAGCTTTGCAGGCCCCGCCTCGGATCACGGAGCGGCACGTTTCTACCGGCTGCGTTCAGATGCAGCGGCCGTTACTGTCACGCTCACGAATTATCACGGCTGGCCCGACAGCTTCGTTCTGAGCAACGGCGCGGTGGAAGCGCTAGTTGTTCCCACGGTCGGTCGGATCATGCAGTTCCGCTTCGCCGGCGAGGATCACGGTCCGTTTTGGGAGAACCCGACGACGCTGGGACAATTGCCAGGCGAGAACTCATGGGATGTTTCCGGAAGCTTCGGGGGCGACAAGGCCTGGCCATCACCACAATCGGCGTGGAACTGGCCGCCTCCACGCGGTTTCGACTCAGCTGTGTTCACCGGTTCCGTGACCAATGGGCAAGTCACTCTGACCGGTCCCGTCGATCCTGTATTTGGCATTCGAGTGGTCCGCCGCTTGGAACTTCATCCCGCGGAACCGCTGCTTCGTGTCACCACCACGTTCGAGAAACTGGGGGGCGGGGTCAGCCGCGTCGGCGTCTGGGTGATTACGCAACTGGAGAACCCGGTCCGCCTCTTCCTTCCTGTGCCGCCAGCTTCCATCTATTCCAGCGGCTATCAAGCGCTCGGTTCGGTGCCGCCAGACATTGCAGTCACCAATGGACTGATTTCCATGACACGTGACAAAACTTCCAGCGCAAAGATCGGGAATGATGCGGGCGCGCTGCTCTGGATCGGCGAACGAAATGCCTTGCTCATTGAATCGCCACGGGCCGAGGGGCTGCCTCGTGGAGCGTATCCCGACAATGGATGCAGCGCCGAGATCTACACCAATCCTGATCCGACGCCGTATGTCGAACTTGAGTTGCTCGGACCTCTCACAAGATTGACGGAAGGGGAATCGATTTCCGCCACTTCAAGCTACCGGCTTTACCGGCGAACTGGAGGCACGCCTCTCGATGAGGCTGTGAAGATTTTGAACGGGGAGCAGTTACTGAGGAGACCGTGGGATAGCCTACGAATTCCGGAGAGTGCCGTGGGCACAGATGCAAGGCGTGAGCGAGGGAGGACGCCCGCAGCGGCCTCTGACCAAGCGAGCAACGCAGCAGATGCGCCCGCGCCACCTCCGAGATTTGTAGGCTATCCTGCGGTCTCCTCAGTATTTACCGGATTCCCCCGGCCTTCTCTTGAAGCTTCTTTTCTATCAACGGGAGATAGATCGCGGACATCCGGTCGGGAAAAGGATCGTCAAACCGGCGAAGCGCCAGTTCCCTGGATTTCTCGAACCACTTCCGCGAGTCCTCGTAGTTCGCCAGTTGAAACTCGTGCCAGCCGCGCAATCCCACGATGAAGTAGCTTTGTGGGTCCAACGCCAGTGCCCGTTCGAAGTGCGGAGCAGCCTTGTCCGATTGTCCTATCCAGTGAAGACACATGCCATAGCGGGCATGATTCAGGGGATCGAGCGGGTTGAGCTTCATGCCGAGTTCGAAATACTTCATGGCTTCGCGCGCAAGCTGCTCATAGTTCGTGTCACCCTCCCAGCTCCAGCTCCACAGAGTCTCCGCAAGCTTTGCCACGGTTTCAAAGTTGGATGGCTCGGTCAGATGCGCCTGTTTCAATGCTTCGACTTGCGCCGCTGCGTCGGTCGCCCGGCGAACCCTTGCCAGCGCCGCTTCCTGGCGCGTCCCGCTCCAGATGGATGCGGCAAGAAGCGTGGCGGACGCGAGCAGGACCAACGACACCACGAGCTTGCCGATCAACCTCGGATTAAACCAAAAACTCTCCGAGGCGTAGCGCACATGCACGCCGACCAACGCCATGAGAACCACCAGAACAAGCGCGTTCGCCGGGATGTGCATGTTGAAATCAAATGTGGAGTGGATCAAAATCGCCACCACCGAGAAGGTGCAGCCGATCACGATTGCCAGCCGGTTGCTGGGCCGCGATGCAATGTCGTTCGAGCGCTGAACAAATTTCCAGACCCGCGCGACGGTGAAGAAGAAGAGGGCCATCGCGCCGCCGATCAGGGTCATTCCCGCAAGTCCGTAGTCCGCCAGCGTGTTCACGTAATCATTGTGCGCGTAAAGAGGCCGCATCTGGATGTCGTGCGGACGGTACTTCCGGAAAGCGTGATCGAACTGGTTCGGGCCGACTCCCCACCAGTAGTTGTCCTTCCAGATCTGCACCGTGGGCTGCCAGAGCCGGTAACGGATGTCCTTCGTCTTGTCCTGTTCAACCAGTTGATTGAAACGCTGTTGAGCCTTGTCAGCTTTCGAGAAGAACCATGCGCCGCCACCGATGAGCAGCACGAGGACGATCAACGCCGGCAGCCGGTAGTTACGGTTCCGCAAGATCAGCAGAAACATCAGCGCGATGGAGAAGACCGTGGCCAGCCAGCCTCCTCGTGACACGCTCACGCCGATCCCCGCCAGCATCGCCAGCCCCGCGTAAGCCACAAACACCTTGGTGACGTGCTTCAGCCTACCGGTCAGCACGAACGCGATGGTTACGGGAAGGAGCATTTCCAGAAAACCCGCGAGGTGGTTGGGACAGATAAAAGTCCCCGATCCGCGATGGGCGTACTGCGCTGGTTTGAAAAGCCAGAGCACCCGACGTGAATCCGTGATGAATTGATAAACACCATACATCGCCACCGACATCCCGAGGAACATCATCACGAACACCATTTTTTGGTGGTCGTCCTGTCCCTGGAGGTTGTCCACGATGGCGAAAAATATGAGTGCGTACACCAGAATCTGAAGCAGCTCCTGCCGCGCGGCGTAATCCACCGGCGCCTCGGTGTAGCGCCACGCCGCATAGCCAAGGAACAGCACGACCGCCCACGCCATCGGCGGCCAGAGAACACGGTAACCAGACCTCAACCAGAATCGGGGCAACCACAGGAGAACGAGCGCCAGGGTCAGTGACTGGACGCCGATCCAGGCCCAGGGCTCGACACCACCAAAGGCGATGACAGCCAGGCTGACCATGGCAATGGTCAGCCAAAGAATGCCCTTCTCGCAGATGTAATCCAACTGTTGGCGATCCATCGGGGTCGAAACGTTAAGGGATGCCGCCTCGGTCGCAACCCAAATCCCTCGATCCGGCTTGAGTCGCGCTCCAGTCGGCGCTTGTTAGCCGGTATTGCCTGATCTATCGTTGCATCGAGCACTTCGCCAATCCAGCCGTGGAAGGCTCGCCGTGCATGAAACTTGGCATCCGCTCCAAATTTATCGGCATCCTCGCGATTGCGTCGTTGTTGCCTTTGGTGTTCGCCATCGTCGCCGTGCTCACGGTGGGTTACAGCCACCTGAGAAAGGAGCGTGGCGTGATGTTCGCGTCGGCGGCGAGTTACAGTGCGCGGACGTTGCGATTGTTAAGTCAGAAACAAGTGGAGGACATCAACGACTTGATCGCTCTGACAGATCTGCACCACATGGCCGAGGAGGTGAACCAATCGCACGCGGCGGAAGAGTCTGTAGCGGTCCAGGCACGAATGGAGGCGATGGAAGCACGCTGGCCGAAGCTTGCGGCGCACGATCCGGAATTTCGTCGCTACCTTGAAAGCCCCATTGCCCGGAGTCTGCGGGAGTTTCAAGCACTGCATCCCGTGTTGAAGGAGTTATTTGTCACCGACGCCCTTGGCGGGCTGACTGGTACCACGGCCAAGACGTCCGATTTCGTGCAGTCCGACGAGAAGTGGTGGCAGGAGGCGGCGAAATTGAAAACTGGGCAGGCGTGGCTGGATGAACTGCACTTTGATGACAGCGCCGGGGTGTTCTCGCTCGACATCTGTGTGCCGATCCGGCCACCGGAGAAGCTGGACGGCCCCATTTCCGGAGTGCTCAAGGCTGTCCTTAACGTCTCGGCGCTGTTCGACCAGGTTGTGACTGTCGGCGCGTCCGAGGATATGGTGACGGAAGTTGTGCTGGGTGATGGCCATGTTCTGCTCCGGATGCTGGACAGGAAATTCGAGCCTCGTGCGGAGAAGTTCGCCGGAGCGACCCTCGAACGAATCAGGGACAATCGGACCGGATGGTTGATTGGCGATCTGGGGACGCTTGGTGTTCAGATGGTGGGTTTCGCTCCCCTCAAGCTTAATGGCGTGTTCTCAAAAGACGTCAGTGGCTCCAGCGCGGCTCAGATGTATGTCACCGTCCGTCAGCCTGCTGGAGTGGTTCTGGCACCCGTGCGGGGGCAGGTGGCGCTCATCACACTCGCGGGCATTGGGTTGACAATGGCCTTTGCGTTCGTGGGTTTGTTCATCGCCAGGAAACATATCCTTGAACCTCTCGACGTGGTGAAGTCCGCCGCGCGGACGATCGCGGCCGGTGTGAGACTTGCAGGCGAAACGCCAGCAGACCCCGGGACGACTGCCGGCAGATTCAGTGGAAGTTCCGCGGCTGCCTCGGTAACGCAGAGTTTGCAATCCGTCCGGACAGGCGACGAGTTGGAAGCAATGGCGAGGGACTTTGGCCGGATGGCGACCAAGGTTCTCCATTATCAAGATCAACTTGAAGATGATATCGCAGCAAAGACTCGCGAGATTCAGAGCGACCTGGCGATGGCGCGTGAGTTTCAGGAGGCATTGCTGCCGCGCGCCTATCCACGGGTGCCGCCGGAAGGGGAACCGGATCCGGTAAGGCTTCAGTTCAACCACGTGTACCAGCCCACACTGGCTATGAGTGGTGACTTCTTCGACGTGATCAAGGTGTCGGACCACAAGGCGGGGGTGTTGATCGCCGATGTGATGGGACACGGCGCCCGATCCGCGCTGGTGACGGCCATCCTCCGGACATTGCTGCAGGATCTCTCCGCCGAAGCGGGTGATCCAGCCCGGATGCTGGAACTGTTGAATCAACATTTTCACGCCATCATCGGACGCGCGAAGCAGGTGCTCTACGTTTCCGTGTCGTACATTGTGATCGACACGCAGTCGAGCGAGGCGGTCTTTGCATCGGCAGGGCATCCGAGTCCTCTGGTGGCAAATCGCAACACCGGAAGCGTTGATCCGCTCTTTGAGCGATTGAAGAACAACCCGGCGCTCGGCCTGTTCCCACAGGCGCACTATACCTCCATGACACGCCATGTTCGGCCAGGTGATGTCTTCGTGCTATTCACGGACGGCATCACTGAAGCGCCCAATGCCGACGGCGAGGAATTCGGCAGGGAGCGATTGATGGAACTGATTTCCCGCAACCTGAACGAGGATGGCGCGAAGTTTCCAAAGAGAATCGTCGATGGAGTGCATGAATTCGCCGGAGGCACGGAACTGCCGGATGATGTGTGCCTGGTGACGGTGGAAGTGATGCCGAACACAAACGCTGAGTCGCGGGAGCGGGCTTTTGATTCGGCTGAACTCAATGGCTGAGAGCTGATGTTTTGATCCACTTGGGAATCTAGCCCGGCCCAGGCTTCAACTGCCGGTTCAAGGCTGGACGAATGCTGAACCTGGAACGGTTTTGGGAAAACCTACTGATGAGACCGTGGGATAGGCTACGAATGATGGCGAGCGCCACAGATGCAGATGCGAGGCGCGAACGCGGGAGGATGCCCGCAGCGGCCTCCGACCAAGCGAGCAACGAAGCAGATGCGTCTGTGCCGCCGTCAAGATTTGTAGCCT
>SXGU01161725.1_pt1 | contig 13072 bp, 10 predicted proteins | sample 3174531 | NCBI WGS metagenome assembly SXGU01 (sample SAMN11356863, study PRJNA531348) | freshwater metagenome | isolation source: freshwater sample F1-140 | place: China: Fuxian Lake, Yuxi | collected 2017-12-25 | reverse complement strand
TGAGCAGGAGGGGACCTATCCGCTGCCTGAGGCACAACTCGACCGGTTTCTCCTGAAGGTCGTCGTGCCCTACGCCTCGCGCGCGGACCTCACGGAGATTCTCGCACGAACGACCGCTCCGACGGCGGCGCGCTTCGAGGTGAGGCAGGTCATCACCGCGCAGGAGATCGCGTTCGCGCAGGCGCTCGCCCGTTGTGTTCTCGTGGCGCCGCATGTGCAGGACTTCGCCGTGCGAATCGTGCTCGCCACACATCCGAGCGACGCCGCGAGCGACTTCACGAACAGGATGGTCTCGGTGGGTTCGAGCCCTCGCGGTGCCCAGGGGCTCGTGGCCAGCGCGCGAGTTCGGGCGCTCCTGCGCGGGAGGAGTCACGCGAGCACGCAGGACATCGCGGCCGTGTCACGGAGCGTCTTGCGCCACCGGATCGCGCGATCGTTCGAGGCCGAGGCCGCCGGCGTCACCACCGACGACATCATCGAAGGGCTTCTCGGCGAGACGCCCGCGGAGGCGCAGCCGTGACGCGCCCCACGACGGTCGACGAACTGATCGATTCGCGGCTGATGGCGCGCCTGGACCAACTCGATGTGGTCAGCCGCAAGATCTTCTCGAGCAAGATTCAGGGCGAACGACGAAGCCGCCGTCGAGGACAGTCCGTCGAGTTCGCTGACTTCCGCAACTACTCGCCCGGTGATGACCTTCGGTTTGTGGACTGGAACATCTACGCGCGCCTCGATCGTCTCTTCCTCAAGATGTTCCTCGAAGAGGAGGACCTGTCGATGGTGATCGCCCTTGACCTGAGCGCGTCGATGGACACTGGGATGCCAAAAAAACTGGACTACGCACGACGGCTCGCGATGGCGCTCGGGTATGTCGGCCTCGTCAACAACCATCGCGTGAGCCTGATCGGATTCTCGGGGAAGGATGGCGATTCATCCCTCGCTCGGTTGACCGGTCTCCGCGGCCGGCGCAGGACGCGCGAGATGGGTGCCTGGCTCCTCGGACTCGAGGCCTCGGGCGAAGCGCACTTCGCGCAGGCCATGAAGGCGATCGCGCTCGGAGGGCTCGGTCGCGGCGTGCTCATCCTCGTGAGCGACTTTCTGCACCGCGACGGCTTCGAGATCGGACTTCGATCGCTTGCCGGCCGCGGCTTCGACCTCTTCGCGATGCAGTTGCTCTCGCCGGAGGAGACCGACCCCTCGCGCGGCGGCCTCTCGGGCGACATGCGGCTCATCGACTGCGAGGCGAACGCCGAGATCGAAGTGACGGCGTCCTCGGCGGTGTTGTCGCAGTACCGCGCGTCGATGGCCGCGCATATCGAGTCCCTGCGCGCGTTCTCGGTGCGACGCGCCATCAGCCACGTCGTTGTGGAAACGACACATGACCTTGACACACTCCTCATCGACTACCTGCGCCGGCGGGGGCTTCTGGCGTGACCTGGCTCGCGCCGATGGCGGGGTTGATCGTGGCGCTCTCCACGGTGCCGCCATTGGTGGCCCTCTACTTCCTGAGACTGCGCCGCACGCGTCGCACCGTCTCGAGCACGATGCTCTGGCGACGCGCCACCGAGGACCTGCACGCCAACACCCCATTCCAACGGCTCCGGTTCTCGCTCCTGCTGATCCTCCAACTGCTCGCGCTTGCGCTCGTCGTGCTTGCGCTCGCGCAGCCGCAGGCGGATCTCGGGTTCGCTCAGGCTCGCCGCGTCGTGCTGCTCATCGATGCCTCGGCATCGATGGGGACCACTGATGCGTCCGGAGGTGGGAGCCGCCTCGATGAGGCACGGCGCCTCGCGCGCGACCGAGTGAGTGCCATGCACGCCGGGGGCTTCTTCCGCTCGACACCGCCGTCGATCATGGTGATCGCCTTCGCGCGTGAGGCGCGAATCGTCTGCCCGTTCACCGACAATGAAGCGCAACTCCTTGCGGCCATCGCGGCGATTGTTCAGACCGACGAGACGACTCGGATCGCCGACGCATTCGAGTTGGCTCGCGCGTTCACGACGGTCACCGATCCGGACAACGCCGCTGCGACACCCGCGGAGCCTCCCGCCTACGAGGTGTTCAGCGACGGCGAAATCGCGGATGCCGCCCAGTGCGCGTTGCGTTCGGGGGAGGAAGTGCTCTATCGGCGTCTCGGGAGTGCCGACGAGCCCAACGCCGGGATCGCGGCGATCGCCGTGGCGCGCACACCCGAACGACCCGAGGAAGTCGAAGTGTTCGTTCGCGTTGTCAACTGGGGAGCGGCGCCGCGCCAGACCGACGTGGAACTGCGGGTGGATGGATCGATCCGCGCGGTGACGCCTTCGGCGGTCATTGTTCCTCCCATGGCCGCGGGCGATGCGAACACACCCACAACTGCCGGAGAAGCGCAAGTCGTCTTTCCCGCGATCACGCTGCCCGCGGGCGGCGTGGTGACGGCGAGCCTGCTCGCCGGGGATCGCCTGAAAGCCGACGATCGCGCCAGCGTTGTGGCGTCACCGCCGGACGCGCTCCGAGTCGCGCTCGTGGGGCGGGGGACCTTCATCCTCCGCGGCCTGCTTGAAGCCATGCCCCTCAAGTCGCTCGACACGATGACGCTCGAGGCGTGGAACGAACTCGTCGCCAAGGACCCCCAAACGCCCGAACTCTACGACGCCGTCGTCCTCGACATGGCGCAGGGGGTCTCTGCGGACCGCGGGCACTATCTCTCGTTCGGGACGCCCCCGCCGATCGCGGGCATCGTGCCATTTGCGTCGAAGTCGAACGCGGTCGTGCGCGGCCTGCGCGAGGGGCACCCGCTCCTTCAGTTCGTCAACCTCGATGATCTCTTTGTGTCATCGATGAGCGCGGTGGCTCCAGGATCAGAGGCCGAGGTGATCGTTGAAGCGAGCGAGGGACCGCTGGTCGTGACGGTCGCGAAGGGGCCACTTGCCGCGGTCTGCGTGACCTTTGATCCCATGGAGAGCAACTGGCCGTTCCAGCGGGGTTTCGTGAACTTCGTCGCCAATGCGCTCGAGTGGCTCGCCGCCGGCGGTCGGCGCACCACGGACGAGCCGCTCACGCCCGGCGATGTCGCGTCGGTGCAAGTCCCGCTTGGTGCAAAGGGCGTGCGCGTCACACCGCCCGATGGAACACCTGCGCCGCCAGCGACTGTGGTCGCGGGGGAGGCTTCGTTTGGGCCGCTGCGACGAAGCGGGACCTACACGATCACCTGGGAGAGTCCATCGAAGGGGGACACTCGTACGAGTGCGACGGTCGCCGTCGACATGGACGCGCGCGATGAGGGGCGCATTGCGAGCGTCGAGCGCCTCGGCCTGGCAGCGTCATCGGTGGCGCAGACGGCCGTGACGGGCGCGGCGCGCAATGCCCTCTGGCCCTGGCTACTCGTCGGCGCGATCGTGACGCTGCTTCTCGAGTGGTGGGTCTGGCTCAGGCGCGTGTGACACCGATGGAGGTGAGGACCCCCTCATCGATGCCGAGGTACTCGAACATGTGCTGTTCGTAGATCTCCTGATCCTTGTCTCGCGAGAAGTCCAGTCGCATCTCATTGATGACCTTGGTGCCCTGACCGATCCACTCGCGCCAAGTCTCCGTCGAGATGTTCGCGTGGATCCATGCACCGACGGGTCCGCGCATGGGCGGCGACTCCAGTTGAGTCCCCGCGCGACCGGTGCGTCGGCAGATGAACGATCCGCCGCCGGGCGAAGTGGCACTCGGCGCGGCGGCGCGCTCGACCTTCGGAATGGGACGGCCGATCGACACGAGGAGCTTCTCGATGGCGAGTTCGACCATTCTGTCGCCGCGGCCCGCAGCCGCTTCGTAGCCCGTCGAAAGAGTCTGCGCGGCGCGATCTTCCCATCCGGCGGAGATCATCGCTTGGCCGCAGAGTTGATACGCCTTGCTGAGGCCAGGCGAAAGCTCGATGACGCGGCTGAGGCTCTGCGCGGCTTCGGCGTAGCGGCCCGCCTGCAAGTAGGCGTTGCCGAGGCTGAAGTGCGCCATTTCGTTGGTGGGGTCGGCGGCGGCCATTTTCTCGAACTGGGCGATCCGCTCGGGTGTGCTCATTCCGACCCATGATAGGTGTGCTACAAGATGCGCGTGCCCCACGACGGACCACTGGCGACGACGCTTGCGGGGTTGGCGCTGCGAAATCCCATCATCGCGGCCTCGGGCACCTGTGGCTACACGGGTGAACTGGCGCAGGCGGCGAATCTCGCGAGCCTCGGAGCCATCACGACCAAGAGCATCACGGCGCTTCCCCGCGAAGGCAACGAACCGCCGAGGATGGTGCCGACGCGGGTGGGGATGCTCAACGCGATCGGTCTCGCCAACATGGGGCTCGACGCATTTCTCGAACGCGAGGTGCCACGCGTGCGCAGCGTCGCCACACGCGTCTTTGTCAGCGTGGCGGGGCACACAGCGAGCGAGTTCGTCTCGGTCGCGAGAGCGCTCGACGCCACCGGCGAGTTTCCGGCGATTGAACTCAATGTGTCCTGCCCCAACACTCTGACAGGTCGGACCTTTGCGGCGGACCCGAACGCCCTGCACGATCTCTGTGCGCAGGTTCGCGCCGAGGTCCGCAACGCCAAGCTCTTCGTCAAGCTGCCTCCCGACATGGCCGATCCGTGCGCGATGGCGGAGGCGGCCATCCGCGGAGGTGCCGGCGCGTTGACACTGTGCAACACGATGCCAGCGATGGCGATCGACCCGTGCACGCGGCGTCTGCGCCTGACGCGCGGGATCGGCGGCATGTCTGGGCCGGGGATCCACCCGCTCATCGTGCGAATCGTGCGCGAAGTCTTCACGGGAGTGGCGCGCGAGCGGGGGACTCCCATCATCGCGTTGGGCGGCGTGATGCACTGGGAAGATGCCGCAGAGTTCATCCTCGCGGGCGCGACTGGTGTCGGGATCGGGACGGTTCTGTTTGCCGATCCACGCGCCGGCCAGAGGATCGTTCGCGGACTTGACTCGTGGGTCGTCGCTCAAGGTTGCACGAGCATCGCGCAACTCATCGGGCAGGCTCAGGCGTGAGCGATCACTGGTCGCGACGGGACCGCGATCGGTTCGACGCCATCCTCGAGCGCGTGATCGCGGCGCTCCCGCGGAGGTTGCTCGAACTCCTCGACGAGGCGCCGCTCGTCGTCGAGGACGCGCCCACGGATGCGCTCCTCGAGTCGCTGGGTCTCGATCCACAAGTCGACGACCTCTGCGGGCTCCACTCGGGGGCATCGATCATGGAGCGGTCCGTGTCCCACTCGGGAGAACTTCCCGAGCGCATGGAGATCTTTCGCCGGGGCATTCTCGACGCCGCCGGGGGTTGGGACGATGCGGCCATCGAAGAGGAAATCCGAATCACCATTCTGCACGAGATTGGCCACCACTTCGGCCTTTCCGAGGAGGACCTCGAACGACTCGGCTACGGGTGACGCCGACGCGATCGATCAGGCGTGCGCCGCGTCAGGCTGCGGCATGTAGAGGATCCGGTGGCACGATGTGCAGCTCACAACGACATTCTGATTCGACGCGAGCGTTGCGTACTTATCCGGTGGCAATTCCATGTTGCACGCCCCGCACACATACTCGCGGCGGCGCGCATCGACGGCAACGAGTTCGGCCATGGCTTCACCGTCGTAGAGGTCGGCGACACGGTCGAAGATGTCGAGTTCGCGCTTGGGAATCTTCGACGACGCATCGGTGCGCTCGCGGTCAAGTTCACCCAGACGAACGCCAACCTCGGAGCGACAGGTCTCGATTTCCTTGCGCGCCGCGTCACAGACACTCGTGCGCTCCGCCAACTTTGTGTCGAACTCTGCAAGTTTTCCGGCGAGTTCTTCGGCCTTCTGGAACTGCCCCAGTGCCAGTTCGTCGACGGCATCGCGTTGAGTCTGCAACAACTTGAGCTCGTTGAGGATCGCCGCGTACTGCTTCGGATTCGTGGACTGGTTGAGCTGCCCACGGAGCGTCTCAATCCGCGCTCGAAGCGCGCCGCTCTCGGCTTCATGATTGGCACCGCTGGCCTGCTGCTGCCGGATCTGGCTCTTGACCTCGTCGATGCGGCTCAGGGTTTCCTGACGGTGTCGGCTCTGGACAGCAAGGTGCCGCTCGGCCGACTCGAGCCTCCCGCGCAGAGCCCGAACTTGGCAGTCCACATGGTGAAGGCACACGAGGTCGCCGAGGAGGGTCATGGACCCCTGAGCGTAGCAGGATCGGGCCCAGTTCCAAGTCGAGTTACGAGAGGAGCCACCACGCCACAGGCCCAGCGAGGAGCAGGGAGTCGAGGACATCGAACACACCGCCCATTCCCGGCAGGATTGCGCCCGAATCCTTCACTCCCGCATCGCGCTTGAGCATGCTCTCAAGGAGATCCCCCGCGACCCCGACAATGGCGAAGCAAAGGCCCGCGATCGCACCGCGGGTGGTCGAAATGGGTTCAACGAGTTCGTCACCGGCAACGGCCTGCTGTGACGCCAGCCCGAGGAGCGCACCAAAAACCGTGCCCGCGATCAACCCACCAAGAAATCCCTCCCAGGTCTTTCCCGGACTCAGCCGTGGGATGAGCTTTCGCCGTCCAATGGCCTTCCCGGTGAAGTACGCGCCGATGTCGGAGACCTTGACGCACAGGATGGCCCCGGCGAGGGTCCATGCCTCGTGCTCGCGGCGGAGCAGCAACCAGAATCCAAGTGGAATGCCCACGAGCGCAAGGGACGCGAGCGGTCCGGCAATCGCGCGTGCGGCGCCGTCGCAGGAAGGCTTCCGGGCGTGCAAGGTCGCGCTGAGGAGCATGAGTGCCGCGATTCCCAGGAACGCATACGGGTAGGTGAAGAAGCACTGCTCGGGCGTCCGCGGCAGAAAGATGGCGAGGGCGCCGCCAATGATCGCCAGCGCGTGGACAACCGGCGATCCGCCCCGGGTGAGCGCGGCCATCTCTCGCGCCATGAGCGGGGCGATGATCACGATGACGGCGAGCGCGAGGACGAAGCCCGGACCGATGCGCCCCCAGTCGGTGCGCCAGATTGGGAGTTGCGTGTCGAGCCACGCCAATCCGAGCAGCGCGGCGATGAGAAGCGCGCCCGTGATCAGCCGCTGGCGAAGCATCGGCGCAGTGTAGGAACAGCGCGAGGGTGCGGATTACCATCGGCTCATGCAGATCGCGACGCTCGCACTCGCCGTCACCGTGTGGCCCGCCTGGTTCGCGGTCGCGCAGGGAGTCGACGCAGCGAAGCCACCGTCGATGGAGGAGCGTCGAGCGCGGCAAGTCGCAGACCAACTGGACCGGATCAAGTTCGTCGCACCGCCGATGGATCAGCCCTGTGTCGAGTTGCTTCTGACTCGCGTCGGCTTCGAGTCCATCCCTGACCCGCGCCGAGCGGCCTTCAATGCGTCGCTCGCAGTGGCACTTGAGGCGTATCGCGCGTGTCGCCGCGATACCGTCGATGCGCCGCTCATGAGCCTCCGCGACGCGGTCAAGGCGAGTCTCGGCGAGCGGGGAATGCCCGAGCCGACCCAGGCCTCGCGCGTACTGGCGCTCCGTGCGTCGGCAATGGAGTGCGATCGTCGGCTCATCGATACAGCCATCACCGCCTCGCTCGGCCACCCGCCAGCGACCACCGACGAGCGTGTCGATCATGCGATGGCGGTGCGCCGCACCGATGCGGCCGCGTCGACGCTCTCGGATGCCGTGCCGGGACTGACCAGCCTGTTCGTGAGCGTGTCCCCCGCGCTCGACGACCTCGGTGGCGCGACAGGGCTCGACCGTGAAGTCGCGCGCGTCTTGCTGCTCGGCACCGCCATGGGCACGGCGGATGCCGCAGAGCGATACTCATTCGAATGGCTGAACGGGACGGTCTTCCTTGCGGGCAGCACGGCCCTTGAGGTCCAGCGTGCGGCCGAGGCGTTGGAGGAGACGGGCGGCCACATCGACACGATGCAGATGATGGGTGTGGCACTCACCATCCAGATGCGCGGAGTCGGCACTCAGGCCGCCACGCTCTTGACCGTCGATGCGGCGCTCGTGCAGGCACTCCCCGTTGGGCTGCCGCCGCGGGTGGCTTACGCCATCGTTGACCGGCTTGCGCAAGCGTCCCCGGGCTCTGCGAGGGGGCGAGACATTGGGCCCGACATCGTCAAGGTTGTGTCGGATGCGACCGCTTTGCCATCGACGACCCCCGAACAGCGGGACGCGCTCGACGCGCTGCTCACTTCGTGGATGCAGGGGGAGATGGGCCGACTCCTCACGCAATTGCTCGACGAGGCGCGCCTGCAACGGGAGTTGGCGCAGCGATCGGCATCGCTTTCAGCAAAGGATCCATCGACATGGAAGCTCGATGGGCCCGGGGATGGCGCTCCGCAGCAGATGGCCGGGGCGTACTCAAATCTCGCGAAACGACGCAGTGACGCTGAAGCTGCTGCGAAGCGAGTCGAAGCCATCATCGGCCCCGAAGCGTGGAAGGCGATCGCACCCGCGCCGAGGAAGTCCTCAAGGAAGGCGAATGCCGATCCCTGATTCACCCGAGGTCCAGATTGATCGGGCGTTGCACGCGGGGCACGCGACCATCGCCCTTCGCATCGCGGATTCGCTGATCGCTCAGAGCAAAAGAAGCCACATCGGATGGCTCGGGCGCGCACGCGCGACCTATGCCATGGGTATGCACGGTGAGTGCGAGGAAGCGACCGCCGTCGTGCTCAAGTTGAGACCCGACGACCCCCCGGCGCTGCTCCTTCGCGGCCTCATCTACCGGTACTACGGCCTCGTCGATGACTCGGTGGCCACACTGTCGAAGCTCGTGGCGATGAAGACCCCGTACTCCCCCGAAGCCGCGCTGAGTCTGGCGGAGACGCTGTTCTTTGCGCATCGACGCAAGGAACTTCTCGCGCACATTGCCGCAGGGGGATCTTGGCTTGACGATGAACGCGGCGCACTGTTGAGGGCCCGTGTCAAGTCGTGGACCGATGTGGCGGTGGCCACCCAGGAGTTGCGCGCGATGTCCGAGAGCGCGAGCGGCCCCAATGCGCTCATGTTGACGCGCGTGGCCGGGTTCGAGGCGGTCAAACTGCTCGACCAAGCCGGGCACTACCGCGAAGCCTTCGACCTCGCGCAGCGCCTTCATGCGCGCACGACGCCACCGTTCGACATCGAGGGACTCGTGTCGGGCGTGCGCGCGCGCGCCGACCTCGCCCGCAAGCGCGGCCGTTGGTTCGAAGCCAAGGTTCCGCCGGTTGAGGGTGTGGCCATGATCGCCGGCCTCCCACGCGCGGGCACAACGCTCATCGAGCAGATGCTCGATGCACATCCCGAGGTGAGCGGGATCGGGGAGTTCGACGGTGTCCGTCGGCTGGCCTCGGGGATCACGGCGACCGGGATCGACTGCGACGCGCTGGGCTCCATCGACCGCGAGCGCGCGATGGCGCTGCAGCGCGAGTACCTCGGCGGCGCGCATCGGCTGCGCCGCGAGGGCGCGCGCTGGAGCTTCGACAAGACGCTTGGGGCGTGGAAGGCGCTCCCCGAGATCGCGGCGATTCTGCCCGGGGCGAAACTCTTGCATGTGGCGAGGGATCCGCGCGACAACGCCATCAGCGCGCACCTTTCGTTCTTTCATCCCGTCTCCTACGGATGGATGAGCTCGCTCGATTCGATCCGGCGCGGCATTGAAGCCGAACGCGCGGCGCTGCCTCAGTCGCTCGAGGCGCTCAAGATTGACCATGTCGCGCTCGTCTACGAACGCCTCGTTGAGGATCCCGCTGGACACGCGAAGGCGTGTCTCGACCTCCTCGGCCTGCCCATGGATGCTCGCGTCCTCAAACCCGAGGAGAACACGCGGGCCGTTTTCACGCTGAGCCACGACCAGGTGAAGCGCCCAATCAACCGCGGATCCATCGGCCGCTGGAAGAACTACGAGTGGGCATTCGACAGCTCGTGGGATGCTCTCTGCGCGGCTCACGACACGCGGCGCAGCACCGGGCTACCCTGACCCCATGACGCGCAGTCCGCTGGTGTGGGTCCGCAATCGCACGCTGCCGCTCCTGATCGCGCTTCTCCTGCTCGTCGCGGTGCACCCGCTGGTCACCGGCACGAGCGAAACCGCGCGAGATGCAATCCCCATTCTCATGATCGCGATCCCGATGCTCGGGGCCTTTGCCATCAGCCACTGGCGACGGGCGGTTCCCTTGGCGTGCGGCTTCGTCGTGCTCGTGGTCTGGGCGTGGATGGGGTACGCCTTCGATTCTCATGAGATCGCTTCCGGATCGATCGCGTACCTCGCGTGGGCCTATTTCTGCTACGCCATCATTGTGCTCGGGGGCGAACTGCTGAGAAACGCCGCGCTGCTGGATGACCGGGTGTATGGCGGGCTTGTGGTCTACCTCCTCACGGCGATGCTCTTTGCATCGATCCACAGGCACATCTCGGCGCTCGATCCGCAGGCGTACTACACGGCGCTCTCGAACACGCCCGATGTCATCGCCTGGGGTGACTCGCTCTACTTTTCGCTGATGACGATGACGACGGTTGGCTACGGCGACATCGTGCCGAAGTCGCCGTGGGCGCGATCGGCCAGCATGCTCGAATCCATCGCGGGCGTCACCCTCACTGTCGTGTACATCTCGCGGCTCGCGGCGACGCCCAAGACGGGGCATCCGCACGAATCGCCCCGCGGGCACTGACGAAACCCCTGCGTTGGGTCAGGGCGCCGTCCACCCCGAAAGAATCGTCGCCATGTCGAAGGCGTCGACGATGCCATCGTCATTGATGTCGGCGACCGGATCCGCCGTTCCCCACGCGCTGAACACGGCGGTCATGTCATTGCCGTCGACGACGCCGTCTCCGTTGACATCGCCTGCGGCATTGCCACTCCCAAAGGTGCCAATGCCACCGTCGAACTCGGGCCCGAGTGATCCGCCGGAACCCACGCCAGCATTCACCGAAAGGACCTTTGGCTTCCCGGTGCCGTCGGCATCGCATGCGAACACGATCCGCGGACGGTGGAAACTGCCTGGCATCTTGCCACCATCTTGAAGAATGATCACATCGGGCGAGGCGGCGTCCGTCCGGTTGTAGAACAGGCGTACCTGTTCGACACCATCAATCGTCGTGGCGGCGGCCATGTCGTCATCGCCGTCTTCGTCAAAGTCCGCGGCCGCGACGCTGAGCGGGTTGTTCCCCATGTTGAACCACAAGACTGGGTCAATACTCCCTCCGGCGAGACGGAGGAGCAGCGCATTTTCGACGGGATGATCCGGGTTTGAACTTGCCCCGTTCACCGTGATGACGGCGCCCGGCGCGCTGGTGGGTCCCGCGACATCCAAGACAGTCGCGCTCGTTGGATCCTCGGCAATCACGAGTGAGGCAATCGTTGGCGTTGGAAACTCCATGCGCGTGACAAAGTGCCCGGACTTGGCCGCGCGGTCGAGAGCGAGCAGGCCGTCACTCGTGCCGACGGCGGTCCGCACCGATCTCAGCACATCGGCGCGGCAATTGTTGACGGTCGCGCCCAGCGCGTACTGACCGGAAGTGCCTCGGTGGAAGACGACGACTTGGTTCGGGGTGCTGCCGACACAGCCGACGGCGATGTCGGTGGCGGTGGTCGCAGAGGCATCGACAAATCGCCCCACGGCAATCCCCGTCGGGATTGCGCCTACGCCAACCGCGAGATAGTCGACGGCGAACTGCCAGTCGCCGCCTCCGCGCAGGAGCGCGATCTTGTTCGCTGTGCCCAGCGACAGCGCGATGCCGCCGGCCCCCGCGTTGCCCGGAAGTGCTGCGAGTTGCCGCGCGTCACCCATGACATCGATGGTCGCCTTCAAGTTGAGCACATTGCCGAGGCCGACCTCAAAAAACCGAACCTGGCTGGTTCCCGAGGCATCCATCGCCATCGCCATCGCCGCATCTTTCACACCATCGCCGTTGAAGTCCGCAAGGAGGGCATCGACGGTGACTCGGAGCAACGAGTTCATCGGGCCGCTCTGCGCCACGGGCGGGGGAGATGCGTCCATAACGGTGAAACCCAGTTCCGTCACCCCCGGTTCCGCGCCTGCTCGTCGTTCGACGCGCACCGTGCGGTCCATCGGCAGTCCCGTCAGCTGAGCGGCCTTGAAGTTTCCCGGCGACATCCCTTGGCCTTTCACCACCGAGTTGAATCCAATCACCTTGTCGACCGAGTCGGGCGTGAAATCGAGTTGGAGTAGTCCGCCTGGTTGACATGAGGTTGTGGTCTGAACTCTCGGGACGATGGGCACTCCGCTCGTTGACTCGACCTCGATTCCGATGCGAAGGATCGCGCTGCCCCCCGAAGTCGCTAGGTTGCACTTATTGACGGTCAGTGTCGCATCGGTCAGCCCGTCCGATCCGAGCCCCCTGCGAGGGACGAGTAGGAGACCGCGGCCATCGATCGCTCCATCAATCCACCCACTTCCCGTGAGGACCCCGCGGGGAACCCAACTGTCGCTGGGACCCGTGGCTGAGTTCGTCCGCACGACGCCATCGACGGTCACCACATCGGCGATGTCGAGCGACGCGCTGGGATGGAAGGATCCAGCGGGGCCAACTAAGACCTGTCCTCGCACCTGAGGGCTCTCGTTGGATGCCTCGCCAACACGCGCCTTCAAAGTACTGACAGAGCCACCCAAAATCTTCAGTTCACCCTGCCCGGTCGTGCCCACGAGCATGTCGGATGTGAGAGCGGTCAATCCATGACCGCGGACCTCAAGGACGCCCGTGCCACCGGAATGCCCAATGCTCACGGCGCCACCCAACGATGGGTTGGACTGGACGACATTCGCATCGAGCGCGAGCGTCCCGTTGACTTCCATTTGGCTCGGGCTCTCGAGAGTGCCGGTGAGCATCAGGATGGCGGCGTTGCTGCTGATCTCGAATGCGCCCTTGTCCATCCTGAGACTCCACGCCGTCAGGTTGCCGCTCATCGTGCACAGATCCATCGACTGGCCGGGGTCTTGACCGAAGACCAATCGATCGAGTGGGTTGAGTCCGTTGAAGTCGGTCGCACACCACTCGAACCAGTTGTTGAGTGATCCTCCGTCGTTGCCCTCGCCATTGCCATCCCAGTACGCGTAGTTGGGTCCCCACTCAAGCGCGTCGTCC
>SXGU01327431.1_pt1 | contig 13074 bp, 6 predicted proteins | sample 3174531 | NCBI WGS metagenome assembly SXGU01 (sample SAMN11356863, study PRJNA531348) | freshwater metagenome | isolation source: freshwater sample F1-140 | place: China: Fuxian Lake, Yuxi | collected 2017-12-25 | reverse complement strand
GTGAACCACATGACCACCCCAAGATCAAAACCATCGACTACAAGCCAAAAAACAAGCACCGCAAACAGTGACTACCTTTGACTGACACTTTGTCACCACGCAACGCCGCGGGTGACTACCTTTGACTGACACTTGGCCCTTGATCCTTGGTGAATTCAATTTCGCCGAGGCCGGTCATGTCGATGAGTTGCACGTCGGTCAGCGCGGTGACTTCGACCTTCTGCGAGCCGTCGCGATACAGCGTGCTCGTGTCTTGATTGATGCGCGCGTCATTGCCGACGCGGGCCTCGGCCGTGTTGTCATAGATGCTGATCGAAACCGCTCCGGCCAGGCCGACGGTCGCGGTCTCCGAATCGGATTTCGTCAGCACCCAGGTGTTGAGCACATCGGACGAGAAGTTGAGCTTGCCGGTGAAGATGTCCCTCAAGCTGGGGCGGTTATCGGTGAAGAGTTGCGCCGCGTTGATCTCACCGTCCGGCGCGGCCAGGAACGGGTACTCAACCTTCGCATCGACAGTCAGTGTGTCGCGTGCATCGACGCGAGCGCCTCCCGCGACAGTCGCCTTCGCGCTGTTCGTGTAAAAGCCGAGCGCGACTCCGGCGGCGACGTTGATCTCCGTCGGCGTCTGTCCGTTGCCTTGCTCGTCGGAGTCTTTCTTGGACTTGGTCAGTTCCGCTTCGACGATGAGTTGCACGTCGTTGCGAATGCTGGCGAGCACACTGATGTCTGCCTCGGATTTGAGAATCGCGTGCGAGCCAATCGTCGCGGCGACATCGTGATCGACGTAATTCAGCCCAACGCCCCCCGCGACCGAGAGCTTGAATTTGCTGCCGCTCTGCTTGGTGTCGTCGGCCGTCGAACCGGAATCCGCCGGAGCCGTGTCCATCGGATCGAATTCGGTCAGCTTCTTCGCGTCGTTCGTGTCGCTGGCCACGGCGTCGCTGCTCTGAGCTTCCGTCTGCGGCGGCGTCGCACCGACGGCGCTCCCTGCGTTCACTCGATTCTCGGCGGTGAGGTGCGCTTGCACGCCGATGCCGTGCGTCAGGCCGAAATCCAGCCCGTGATTCGTCAGGCTGCCGACGCTCGTCAGATCGACGGCGGTGGCGGCTTTGGCTCCGGCGACAGATCGGGCGAGCCGAATGGTGTTCGTATCGACGACCGAGACGTAATAAATGTCGCCGTCCTTGAGGCCACCGATCGGCGTGTCCCGAACCAGCGTCGGCAGCGGCACGCCGTGATACTTCGGGAATTGGACCGAGGTCTTCGTCGAGTCCGTGCGATACACGATCGCGTCGCCCGTTTGAAAACCGTGACTGGCGAGCGTCAGCGTGCCGCGCGTGTCGTTCACGGCCATCTGCGGTGAGAAAGTCTTCCGCGCCTTCTCGAAGAGGAAACCGTGCTCGCCGGTCGGCCGCACGGAGTTGCCGCTCTGATCCTGCTCGAACCGCAGATTGATGACGCCGCCAGTGAGCGGCCCGGTCAGCGGGCTTTGCAATTGGAACGAATTGCCGCTGACGTTCGCGACGAGGTACTCGCTGCTCGGCCGCAAGCCCAGAATCGGCTGGCTGCCGATCGCGGTGTAAATGATCTTTTGGCCATTCGCGAAACCGTGATTCGCGATCGTCATGCGGTCGTTGTCGGCATCCACCGCGCCGTTCGCGGCCGCGTCGAATGTCTTGAGGTCCAGCCCCGCGACCGATTGAGTCGCCGTGGCATTCGTCTGTGCCGCGTTGAGCGCGACCGCTCGCTCACGAGCGAACTGTACGGTGTTCGCATTCACGACGTTGACGACGTACGTCTCACCATCGGTTAGCCCGCCAATGCTCTCGCCGCCGCCATTCGTGTACACGAACCGCTGCCCTTGCTTCAGCCCGTGGTTCGAAATCGTCAGCGTGTCGCCATTCGTGAAGACGACGCTGGCCGGATTGAACCGCAGCACCGGGTCGGTTCCCTTGGCCGTCAGCGTGCCATCGACGGTCGCTTTGACTTCCGATTCATCGAAGCCTAACCCGACGGTGACGCCCGACATGCCGTCGTGGAACGATCCCGCCTGAGCCTCCGGCTTGCTGACCACTTCACCGTTCGCCAGGACGTTGACGTTACCAGCCGTCGAAGTGACCGACACTCCTTGCCCGACGTTGGCCTTCGAGGTCAGGTCCGCGTTCGTGATCGCCAGCGCGAACGCGTTGGCTCCCGAATCCGCGTTGTCGCCGGTGCGGCCGAGATTCGCCTGCGTTTTCGCGCGCGCTTCTGCGACGACGTTCGCCTCGGTGGAGATGAGCACGTTGCCGGCGGCCGTGATCGTGGTCGTCCCCAGTATGTCGGCCGTTGCCGTTCCCTTGGCCTGCGAATACCCGACCGCGACTCCGAGATTCACGTTCGTCGAATCGGTCCCGATCCGGCTGCTGACCGCCTGTGCGTCGAGCTGACTGTCGGCCAGCGCGCTCGCCGTGATGCCAACTCGCCCGCTGGCGACGATCGTCGTGTCGGTCACGGTGACGAACGCATCCGCTCCGCGCAGATTGACGACCGCCGAGAACCCATCCAGCGTTGGCAGGTTCTTCTTCGTCGCCTTCTGGATCAGATCTCGCACTGGGCCAAGGAAATCCTGAACCAAGTCCGGCACCGTATTGCCGGTGACGTCACGCGAGTCCGCCGTGATTGAGATGTCGTCCCCGCGCAAGCTCGATGAACCTGCCAACGTCACCGAAGCGGTCTGATTCTCGGTCAGCGAACTGAAGTAACTCCGCACATCGGTCGCCGATGCCGCCAGCGTGATGTCGCCGCTCGTGAACGACGTCCCGCTGTTGACGGCCTGCGCCAGAATCCGCGCTCCACTGCTGACCGTGATCGCTCGCCCGCGCATCAACACGTTGCCGGAATTCGCCGTCGAGTTGCCCGTGACCAGATCGTCGCTCGTCGCGCGCGTGCTCAACGTGGCATTTGCACCGACTGTGATCTCCTCCGCCGCGAGATCAAATCCGCCGACCGCCGTGAACGTCCCGCCGTCCGCGAACGTCAGCGTATCGGTTCCGTCACCAAGATTGACGTTGAACGATCCACTCAGCGATGCCGCGCTGAGTTCGACCGTGTGCGTGTCGATCACCGTGATCCCCGCCCCGGCCGTGATCGTGTTATTCGGATCGTTCAGGCGGATCATCGATTCGTTCCGGCTGACCGTGATCCTGTCGTTCGCCGTGCCAGTGCTGGTGACAAACAGGCTGCCCGCCGTCAAAGCCGCCTGAGAAAACATTGACCGCGTTTCAAGCGGCTCGACGACCGACCCCAGCCAGCGGCTCGACCAATCCCGCTTCCGCTGTACGCTCCCGATCCGGCGGCCAACTTTCCCACCGCGACGACGCAACCCATTACGGCACAATCCCATCAGCCAATTGGCGAGCAACATGATGATCCCTCGAATAAGCGTGGAAACTCAGGCCACTGGTACTCATTCGAGAAACTCTGACAGGAAAACCGGCAAATTTCGCCGTGATGGGGATGACCGTTGAGCCGCCTCTCGATTTGCCAACCGAACTAGCGCCGCAGGCGGGCAGTGTCGGAGAGGATCCGGACGCTGAGGTTGTAGAAATTGGCAGTGGCGTTTTCGGAGGTGCCGATGCCCAGTGGGTCGCGGCCCCAGCGCGGGTCGGCTCCGAGGGAGGTTTGCGGGCCAGTCCAATCAACCAGTTTTTCGTCGTCGAGCGTGACTTGGATGTGCGCGGATTCATCGTCGTTAAGTTCAACGCGAATGGTTACGCGGTACTCGGTGTTGTTTTCGAGATTCGAAACGACACGCGTCGGGTTGTCGTCGTGGAAGACTCGACGACCGTTGAGGAATTGCAGGCCGGCAACGCGGTCCGAGTGGCCGGGCCAGGCTTGATCGAAGCCGACGACGCATTCGCTTCGACCGACCGGGATATGGATCGCGATCGCGCCGTCGCCGGTCAGGCGCGTGAACGTGAATTGGACCTCGTAGCCGCCTTGCGGGATCAGCGGTAGCGGCAGGCGCGGGGGCGAGCCTGGGGCGGTGTCGCCGAGTGATTCGAGGACCGTGCCGTTACGTCGCCAGCTTCCAGCCGCGATGTCGTCGGGGAGTTGGACCTTCGATCCGATCTCCACCCACCCGTCATTCGGGTTGAGGATTTTCGGAGCGGTGGCGTCCGAGTCGCCAATCGACGCGGGAACCCAGGTGGCTCCAATGATGCGGCCGTGATGGTTGTGGCCGGACCAATCTCGCAACTCGGTTCCCTGGCCCTCGTCGAACTTGTACAGCGCGAGCGTGTCATCGTCGGGATCGAATTGCTCAAGCGGCTTGAACGCTTGGTGGTAACGGAACCTGCGGGACAGTCGTAGTTCGTCGATTCGGCCAGCGAAGAAATTGATCATCTTGTTGTTCTGAAACGACCGCGCTCCGATCCGGGTCCCTTCGGACGGCAAAGCGTTGTCGCGCGGGTAGCCGATGACGGAGACCGCTTGTGGTTCTCCATTGATGAAGACCTGCACCTCGCCCGGTTGCCAACCCATCGCGACGTGCAGTCGCTTGCGAACGGGCCACGCGGGTTTCAGAAAAGCGACGGTCATCTCCGATTGCTGTGGGCCGACACCGTCGAGAATTGAGTGACCGTTGTTGGTTTGCAGTTGCAGGCCCGCTCGATCGACCCAGATCGCCACGGGAAACTGCTGCGTCCGCTGGTGTTCGTGCCACAGCCAGGCTTCGAGCGTGTAGGGCGTCGAGCCATCGACTTTGAGTGTTGGGATCTCGACGGAATCGTTCACACCGTCGAACTGCAGACCGGCGGGGAGCGATTGGCTGATCGGCTCTGCGGGAGCCGCGTTGATCCGCAGGCTGTCGACGAGGACGCGAGTCGCCTTGTGAATCTGTCCGTGACGTTCGTGGCCGGACGCATCGAGCAGCAATTCGCCGTCGCACTCGTCGCAGTGAAATAGTGCGAGCGTGTGCTCGTCCGGCTCGAAGCGCATGGCGGGAGTGAAGTCGTCGCGATAACGGGCGACGTTTGAGACGCGGACCTCGTCGATCAGTCCGAGAAACTGGGACTTCCCGTCTCGCCGTGCGCCGATCGTGAACGGCACGCGGTGGTCCTTCAGCGCGGACTTCGGGACCAATTGTTCGGAACGCTTTACGCCATTGACAAACAACCGCGCGGTCGTGCCGTCGAACACACCGGCGAGGTGATGTCGTTCGCTTCGCCTCGTCGCCTGGCCTTCGGCGTAGATCACTCCTCCATTGGCGGTGTCCAGGCCGAATGCGAGTCGGCCGTTCGGCATGTTTTGCAGCCGAGCTTGCAACACCCAACCGGCAAGGAACCGCCAATCGCCGCTGCGGTCGTCGGTCGGCGTTGCGAAGAGTTCGATGGTCAACTCCGACGCGGGATCGAGCGACAGGGCATCGACCAAAACGCTGTTCCCCTCGCGGAACAGCAGCGCGTTGTTGGCTTCCGGCTGAGCCGGAGCAACCGTCGTGTTCGCATCGAGCCGCAGTTGCACCGGATCGGCGGCCGATTCGGTTCGCAGGCGTGGTTCGAGCCAGAACGTATGCGCTCCGGTGTTGTCGCCCGGACAGACGGTTTCCAGCCGAAGCTGTTGCACGCCGCGCACCGAGACGCGGAACTCCTCGCCGTCGCCACGATCACGCAACGGCCGCGAGGTCCACAGCACGCGGCCGTCGCCGAGCACTCGGAACCTCAACGGCACGAGCGGGCGATACACCGACTCGATGCTGTCATTGATCGCGGCGGTCCCCTCGAACGTCGTGAACTTGCCGCCGAGTTCGTAGTCCACTCGACCGGCCCCGTTCGCGTGCGGATGCAGCATCACCGCGTGCCGCGGCCGGCGCGAACGCCATTCGATTTGTTCACCCGCGTGATCGAGGCCGTGCTTGCCGAAATCAGGATGCCCGTCGAAGTCGAGTTCCTGCAAGTCGTCAAGGAACACGACGTCGGTCGTGAGGGGCGACACGAGCGCCAGGCTGTTCGCTCGCAAGCGGGCCGCTCCGATGATCCGCCCGTGATGTTCGTGACCCGACGCATCGAGCAGCCGGTCGCCGTCGATCTCGTCGCAGTGATACAGCGCCAGCGTGTGCTCGTCCGGCTCGAAGCGCGACTCCGGTTCAAACGGATCGACGTACCGCGCGACGTTCGAGAGCCGCACTTCGTCGATGACACCGTGAAACGGATAGGAGCCGTCGTTGTGTGCTCCGAGTGTGAACGGGCTGCCGGGCTGAGCGAGCTCCAACCGCCGCAGCGTACGGTCCATGAGCTTCCGGCCGTTGACGAACAGCCGCAGCGACTGGCCGTCGATGACTCCCGCCAGATGCAATCGCCTCCCGCAGTCGGGCGTCGGTCCCCAGGCATACGTCTGCCCCTTGTGCGGCGTTTCGTTGGCAAACGCCAGCGATCCTTGCGGGTTCAACAACCAACGCGACTGGTACGCAAAGCCGCCGAGAACTTGCCAATCCGCCGCCGCACTGGGTTCGTCCGTCGGCGTCGCGAACATCTCCAGTGTCAGTTGAGAAATCGCGGAGAGTTTCAGCGACGGCACAATCACGCGGTTATTGTCGCGAAACCAAAGCGCGTTGTCGGTGTTCGCTTGCGGCGGCTGAATCTGAAAATCGAGTTTCGAATGTGCCGGTCGTGGCGCGGGAGCCGCCGCTTGAACGACAACCGGCACGGGATCGTTCTGCTCGCTTGGCGTCTCGCGCGTCCAGCGTGCTCCTTGCAGTTTGGCGTGATGCCCGTTGCCGGACGCATCAAACGCCGTGAGGCCGTGCCCTTCGTCGAAGTGCCACAACGCAACGGTGTGCTCATCCGGCTCGAAGCGCGGCTGAGGAATGAACTCGGACGTGTATCGTGCGCTGTTCGAGAAGCGAACCTCGTCCATTGTTCCGGTCATTCCACCGAACGCCAGCTTCGGTGCGTCATTCTTGATCGCAGTCGGTCGCTCGTCTTGCTGCATCGCCAGTTTGCCATCGACGAAGACACGTACGACCTGGCCGTCGCGCACGGCCGCCAGATGCACACGACGTCCCGGTTCCAGCGGTGTCGCCGTGATGAGTCCTTGAAACCGGTCGGTCCGTTCGATGCCGAGGCTCCAGCTTGAGCCGCGTTCATTCGGTGTCACGAACAAGCTGAATTGTCCGGACGTTCCGGCAACATGTCGCGTCTCGCGAAACTCCGACCAGCGCGGCGTGACGAACAGTTCCAGCGTCATCGGCCGAGTCACGTCCGGGCGCAACGTCGGCACCGAGATTTGTGCCCCTATGCCAACCTCGACCGAGTTCTCGCCGAATGGCGTCGGTTGTTCGTCGAGTTCGCGCACCGGCCGCAACCACTGACGGCGCGATTCGGCTGTGTCGTCGAACCGCCGCACCAGCCGAAAGCCCCAGTTGTGAGACAAGCTGATCGGCCGAGCGAAGAAACGAAAACCCGGACGTACACCGACCGCATCGTCCTCCACCGAACCGCCGCGCACCGACCGCTGATCCCCGAACGGCGGACCCTGCGGATCGGTCGCCGGCTCCGCATCGAGCGTCATCACGCAATTGTCGTGACACCATTCGGCCGCGTTCCCCAGCAGGTCGTGCAGACCGAACGCATTCGGCCGCTTCTGCCCGACCGGCTGCGACAACTTGCCCGACATTCCGAACCACGCCACGTCGTCCAGCGTCAGGTTGTCGCCAGAGTTGTCGTGGCGGATGTCCTCGCGCGTTTCCGGCCACGGTTGCAAACGCCCCGCTCGGCACACGAACTCCCACTCCGCCTCGGTCGGCAGCGAGTACGTCGCCTTCTCCTTGCGACCGAGCCAATCGGCGAACGCCACTGCGTCGTGCCAGTTGATCGCCGTGACCGGCAATCGCGCTACGTCCTTCGACAACAGCCGCGAACTCCACGCGCGACTCGTCTGGCCATCGTTCTTTGACTCGTGCCCCGTCGCATCGACGAACCGCGCAAACTGCTCGACCGTGACTTCGGTCACACCAATCGCGAACGGCTTCGTCAATGTCACTTCGCGTTGCGTCGACGAACTCGCCAGCAAGTCGCCGAGGAACCCCTCGCGATACGCTCCATCGACGGCCGCGAACTCCTCCGGCGTCATCCCCATCGTGAACTTGCCCGGCGGAATGACGCGGAACCTCATGCCAATCGAGTTCTCGAACTCGACCGGCACGCTGAGTTCCTCGGCCCAGGCCGTTTGACTCGCGATCGCCGCCAGCTCATCAAACGGCGTGATGATCGGCACGGCCGGCTGACGCACCGGAGCCGTGTGCGTCGTCGGCGAATCATCGCTTGTGATCGGCGTCCACCACTTGGAAATTCCAAACGCCGCCAACGCCACGAAGACGGTGATGCTGACACCCCAACGGGCCGCTCGTTTTAGAGCCGTCGCCGGCGTCGCCAAACTCGTGAGACTGCGATCCGATGAAGCTTCGAGCCGCGACGTCTCGCTCGCCCTTGAACTCTCACGAGTTCGGCGACCACTGCCACGTTCGAGATCCGTCGCGAGGTTCGTGCCGGTCTCATCGTGCCCCAGTCGATCGGTCGTCGGTTCGCGAGGCGCACGCTCGACGTTCGGCAGCAGATGCGGCAGCGTTGCGTCCTGCAATGCGCGCTGCTTTGCGAGAATCGATGGCAATTCGCGCATCGTGACGAGCGTCGTCTCTGGGTTCCAAACCTCCAGCGCGAGCCGCTTCAAATCCGCCCCGGCCGCGAACGGCGCGAGCGCCGCCGCGACGTCGTTCGGCGTCTGATACCGCGTGCTCGGATCCCGAGCCAACATCCGGGCAACGATCGCCACCAACTCCGCCGGCACTTCACTTCTCAACGCTGACACTGGCCGCGCGTCGCTGTTCCGAATCTCATGCATCCGCTTTGCGGGGTTCACCACTTGATCGGTCGCAAACGGAGCGTACCCCGTCAGCAGTTTGAACAGCGTCGCGCCGAGACTGTAAATGTCCGCTCGCACATCAACGTCGTGACTGCTGCCGACCTGTTCTGGGGCGATGTAATCCAGCGTCCCCATCAACTGCCCCGCACTGGTCAGTTCCGCATCGTTGTTCGGCGAGGTCAACCCCGCGACCGCGACGCCGCGACTGTCCTCCAACAACGCGAGACCAAAATCGAGCACCCGCACGCGAGCCGGATCTGGCGAGCGGCTGGGCGTCAGCCCACCGAGTTCGTGGGGGGCGGATTGTGCTGACGTTTCTCGGTGGGCTGACGCCCAGCCGCTCGCCGATGCCACGCAATCCTCACCCACGTCGATCATCAGATTCGACGGCTTGATGTCACGATGCACCAGCCCGCGGCGAAAGGCATACTCCAAACCGAGCGCCGCCTGCCGAGCAATCTCGCACGCATCCGGAATTCTCAGCGGACCAAATCCGTTCACGACCGCTGACACATCCGGCCCGTGAACGTACTCCATCACCAGGTAGCTGACGTCGTCGTGCTTCCCCGCGTCCATCGCGCGCACGATCTGCGGATGTTCCAGCCGCCCAACCGCACGCATTTCCCGCTCGAAGCGCGCGACCGCGTCGGCATCCTGCATCCGATCTGACCCCAACATCTTGACGGCGACAACTCGTTCCAGATGCGTGTGCAATGCCTGATAAACCGCCCCCATGCCGCCGCGCCCGATTTGCCGCAGCAAAACGTATTGCCCAAACCGCACGCCCGCCGGAAGGACCGCCGCCTCGGCCTCGGATCGCCGGTCGCCCGGCAGCGTGTCCGGCAAACCAGAGCCGTGAGCGCGACTCATTGACAACCGCGTCTCGCAATCCGTGCGCGACTCCGTCGCTAAATGTTGAACAAAGCAGACGCACGCCGCCTCTTGTGCGAACTGCTCCGGTTCGTCCAAGACCGCCAGCGCTCGCACCAAGTCGTCCTGATCCGCCAACGTCTCCAACGCCGACTGACACGCGGTGCAGCTTTCCAAGTGCTCGGCCACTTGTTCGATGTCCCCCGCCGACAACCTCCCCGCTGAGAATTGGCTCAAAGTCGCTCGCGTAGGACATGTCACCGTCATATTTCGCCTCGTTCAGGCATCCGCCACGGACTAATTCGCGAAAGTCTGACAGTCATCTTTGAACCAGTCGGATGGCCGCGCTTAGACGACTGCGTTCGGAGATTTCAAAGGAATGGTCGCGAGGCGGCCATCTCGCCTCGCCTCGAAGCTTCTGGTCACACCGCCTCCTCCGGCTCTAGCGTTTCGCCCAGTTCCTCTCGCAAGCGTTGCAAGACGCGCGATTTCGCCTTGTACACCGACGCCACCGAGAGGCCCAATTCCTCGGCGACTCTTCGGGGAGCGTGTCCCTCAATCGCCGTCCGCCAAAACGCCCGCCAGGTGGATTCCTCGAAGTCGGTCTCGATCATCGCCAGCGCCCGCATCGCCAACGACTTCGTGGAGGCTTCCAAACTCTTTTCGCTCAGAGCGTCGTCCAGCAATTGTTGAAAGCCCACATTCGCCGTCGTGCCGCCCGCACCGATCGGCTGCCGCTGTTGCTGCCGAAAGAAATCTCGCAGCCGATTCCGGGTGATCCCCTGCAGCCAACTCCGAAACCGCCCATCTGGCCGTTCCTGATCGAACCGTTCAATCGCCTGACACACCGATCGAAACACATCCTGAGCCACATCCGCCGCATCACTCGGCTGTAACCCACTCCGACGCGCCCACCCGTAAACCAACGGTCCATAGAGTTGAGCCAACCGTTCCCAAGCCATTGGGTCGCGCTGCTTCGCCTGCTCGATCAATCGTACGGAAGTGGACAGCGTCTGTTTCATACTGCGGTACCACGATTCGATTTTGTCTCATCCCACTGAAGGCCGCAGAGCGGCTCTCAGAATGTAAGTGTCGTCCACACCATAATCCATGCTTGACCAAACGAAGCACGATCGACACAGCTCACGGCGGCGACAGTTCACCGTTGCCATTGAGTCGCGTCATCACACCTAATAATGACATTTTCGACGAAAGCGTATGATTCGTGGTCTGGTACTCCGTGAAGAAAGTTTGGCACTCCCCATGTCAGTCGAATCAATCGCCAACGCCAAGAGCCATTCCGGACGCTTCAACACGACTCATGTGGAGAACATGCTCGACAACAACACGGGAGGATATCCCTGAGACGTTGAGGAAGTAGGCGGTTCCTCCGTCGGGGATTACGCTCCCCAATGGATGTTCAAATCAAGACCGGAGAAACCACCCTGGGACGACAGTACGAGACAGGAAATGGACGGGACAAGACCTCCGGGATTCGTCGGGCGCGGAAGGTCGCTCGTCAAGCGGCTCGGCGGAGTGACTCCGTCAAAGACGGGTCGGCGCTTCGGCGGACTCACGGGCCGGGCGGGTTGATGGTGCCGTTGCCGCTGACCTGGGATGAGACGGTGGCACTGATACCTGAGACGGTGCATTCGTTCGCGGTCGAACTGGGGCAGCACGTCGCCACGCGATTGTTGGAGGAAGAAGTCGAACGTCTGTCCGGTCCGTAGCATTCACGTCCGCCGGGGCGAGCGGTGAGTCGTCACGGACACCAACCGCGCTTCGTGGTGACGGCGGGCCAGAAGCTGCCGATTTAGCGACCTCGTGTGCGACCGACGGAACGGCGTGGTGAAGAGGTCGAGTTGCAGAGCTACGCCTTGATGCAATCGTCCGAGGCGATGCCGCGCTCGGCGTTGGCCAAGATGGTGCGTGGTGTCTCGACGCAGAACTACGAAGGAGTGGTCGAAAGCAATCGCGAAGGCTTCGGCACTCAGCGATCCTCGCTCAAGAAATCGAATTCGCGATGACTAACGCTCAGCAGGCCGAGTGCGACGTCTCCGGCACACATCCAGAGCTGTTTATCTGCCGCGACTTGAAAGGCTATGGCTGGGTCTTCCGCAAAGGGAACGTGCTCAACATCGGCCTGGGCCGCGAGCACGAGACACGGTTGAGCGAACATGTCGCCGCGTTCTGCGAGTTCCAGTACGCTCGCGGCCGAATTCGATTTGCGTTGCCGACACGCTTCCACGGACATGCCTATCGCCTTCGCACGCAGGTTCCGCGCGTCTCCGCGTCGAACGTCTTATTGATCGGTGATGCGGCAGGGTTGGCTTCGGCTCACAGCGGCGAGGGCATTCGTCCGGCGATCGAATCAGGATTGCTGGCCGCATCAGCGCTGATTGAGAACAGCGATCCAAAGACCGCTGCCACTCAATACGCCGCGCGGTTGCAAGCACGGATGCGAATGGGACACGCCGAAACGTCGTCACGCTGGCTTCCATCGGCCGCGCAAATCTGGCTCGGCCAGAAGCTGCTGAGGACTCAGTGGTTCACTCGCCATGTCGTACTGGACCGTTGGTTCTTGGACACCAAGCAATCCGCGCTGTCATTGTGAGTCGCTCACGGCGTTGGCTTCGGCGGCTCGGCCGGCCGTACCGTGAGCACCGGGCAGTGCGCGCGACGCACGACGTTCTCGGCGACACTGCCGAGCACCAAGTGCGAGAAGCCGCTGCGGCCATGAGTTCCCATCACGATGAGGTCGATGGCCGCCTCTTTTGCATCATCGACGATGTGGTTGCTCGGCGAGCCACTTCGTAGTTCGAGCACGACCTTGAGCGACTCGAAGCCTTCGGGCAGCGTTAATTCGGCCAATGCGGTGCGTGCCTTCTGACGGATCATCGTCTCCCACGACATCGCCCCGTTGAACGGTGGTCCGAGATACGGGTACGGGTCTGACAACCCCGCGACGACATGCAGCAGATGCAACTCCGCGTCGAATCGCTTGGCCCACTCGCACGCCATCTCCAAAGCGGGCCGAGATTCCTCACTGAGGTCCACGGGACACAGAATCTTTTTGATCGCGACCATGATGTGGGTCTCCGAATAACTGAGCCGGTACGCGCTAGCGTCCGGTTCGGACACAAGAAAAAAGACAAACCGGACGCTAGCTCGAATTATTCACGGCTAGAGACAAAAGCGGCCTCCTCGCGCATCTAAGTGGTTGGATTAAAAGCCATTTCAGACCACGCACGGAGGCCGCGATGAGTTTACAGACTGCTTGGAATTTTGCATTTGAGTTTGGGG
>SXGU01234765.1_pt1 | contig 13076 bp, 10 predicted proteins | sample 3174531 | NCBI WGS metagenome assembly SXGU01 (sample SAMN11356863, study PRJNA531348) | freshwater metagenome | isolation source: freshwater sample F1-140 | place: China: Fuxian Lake, Yuxi | collected 2017-12-25 | reverse complement strand
GGTTTGTGGAGTGTGCGGTTGGAGCGATTCGGGTTCCCAGTCCAGCCAGTCTGCCCCGAACAATTCGACTGGGTGTTGGGCGCGAACGGCGCCATTGCCGCAGAGCATGGCGTTTACGGCACAATATTTGTCGCAGCCCCAACAGATGCGTTCGGGGTTCTTGGGGTGGGTCGGGATTTTCTTGGCCATGCCGTGGGTGTGGCACGCGTCGTGGCGGGGTTCAGGAGGCCGTACGACGCTCGTGTGCGCGCATCCGGGTGGTGGCGCCCCACAGTTCTTCGAGGTTGTAGTGTAGGCGGGTGACGGGGTGCATGATATGTATGACGATATCGCCGGCATCAACCAGGATCCATTCGGCGGCGTCTTCACCTTCCATGCCGACAATGTCGCCCCCGGCCTCTTTGATCTTCTCGCGCACATGGTCGGCTAGTGCCCTGACCTGACGGTTGGAGTCCCCGCTGGCGATGATCATTTTTTCGCAGAGTGAGGTGAGATGGGCGACATCGAGCACGGTGATGTCCTTGCCTTTGATGTCTTCTAGGGCAGTAACGGCGATTTTGGTGAGTTTCTTGGTATCCATGGGTTTATTGGCGATAGAGGTCGTGTTGGTTTAGATAGGTTAGTACGCTGTCGGGTACCAAATAACGCACGCTTTCGCCTTTGTGACAGGCGGTGCGAATGCGGCGAGCGGCAATATCCATTTGAGTGATGGCGTGGAGGTGAATATGGCCTGCGGGCGAAATTTCAAGGTCACTAGGGCGTTCGCTCAAACGCTGATCGAGTGCGTGACGCAGGACATCGGGTAGGCTGTCGCCCCAGGTCTGGGGACTAAAGCCTGGGCGATGGGCTACGGCAAGGTGGGCCAGATCGAATAACTCGGCCCAGCGATGCCAGGTCGTCAGACCCATGAAGGCATCGCTGCCTAAAAACAAGACGAGCGGAGTGTGAGCGCCCACTTCTACGCGTATGGTTGTTAATGTGTCCACCATGAAGCAGGGGTCGGTGCGGTTGATTTCGTGCTCGTCGAGGTTGAAGCGGGGGTTATTTGCGATGGCAAGCGCCACCATGTCTCGTCGGGCAACAGCACTGGCTTGTGGTGGATGGCGATGGGGTGGTGTCCCGGTGGGTAAAAAACGCACTTCGTTACAGCCTAGAGCCGCGCCTAATTCCTCGGCTAGGCGCAGATGCCCCAGGTGGATGGGATCAAAGGTACCTCCGAAGAGACCAACCGGGGCGGTCATTAGCGAGGCGGGTTTTGTTTGCGGCGCACCTGTTGCAGCATGAGGGTGGCGACTTGAACGCGATTGGACAAACCCAGTTTTTGCATGATGTTGGCTAGGTGGTTGCGCACGGTGTTGTCGGACAGGCGCAGGCGTGCGCCGATGACCTTGTTGCTGAGGCCTTCCGCGACAGATTCGGCGATTTCGATTTCGCGCGTCGACAAACGGGCGAGTGGTGTATCAACCTGCCTGTTCGACAGTTTTTGCAGGATGTGGGCCGGAAATGCGCTAGTGTCTTTGAGGACCATGCTGATGGCCATGTGGATCTGGTCGCTATCAGAGGATTTGAGCAGGTAGCCGTCCACTCCGGCCTCGACGGCGGAGCGGATTTCGGCATCGCCGTCTTCTACGGTCAGGATAATGGTCTTGGTGTCCTGCGCTTTCAGGATCGGAAGGAGTTCGAGACCGTCACCATCCGGCAGGCTGCGATCGACGATGGCAACATCGGCGCGCTCGGTCTGCAGCCAAGCCCGTGCGCTGGCTAAGTCGGCGCAATCGGTAGCCACTTCCAGATCGGTTCGGCCTTCGATCAGGCCGCGGATGCCCATGCGTAGCAGGGGGTGGTCGTCAACGATTAGGACACGAATTTTTGACATAACGAGTGATCCTTATATCGATTGGTGCGATTTTGGTATAGATGGATCATAACGGATGCGCAGGCAATAAGGGGGTATGTCAGACCCTGGCGTTATTTGCCGCGTTTTTTGGTCTCTTGGGCGATCAATTCGTCTGCTACGCGCAGCACATTGGCATAACTTCCGGCCATAGAAGGAGAAGTCAGGTACTTGCCGTTAATGATGAGGGCAGGCACTCCTTCCAATGGGTATTCCTGGCTGATTTGCTTGGCGCGGTTAGCCTTTGTATGGACGCTGAAGGATTGGAAGGCGGCCTTTAGTTTGTCCGGGTTAACCCCTTGGGCAGCGGCCCAGCTGATCACACTTTCCGGCGAGTTGAAGCGACGGCCTTCGTTGTGGAGGGCGTTGAAGAGGGGGCCATGCAGGCGCGGGATCTCGCCCAGGCTTTCAAGGGCGTAATACGCCTGGGTCAGTGTCATCCAGCTCTCACCCAGCACGGCGGGTTGACGAATGAGTGTCACATTGGCTGGCAGTTTCTTGGACCACAGGAGGAGTTCAGGCTCCAATTGATAGCAGTGTGGGCAGCCGTACCAGAAAAATTCCAGTACCTCTATCTTCCCCGGGGTTGTGGTGGCATGGGCAGGTTTGATCTCAATGTAGTCTTTTCCGAGTTGGGCGGCGTGGGCTGAGAGGCTTAGCGTGCAGCAGATGGACAGGAAGAGGGGGAAGAGTGGGCGCAGAAAGGAGTGGAACATGAGTGCCTCGGCAGAGAATGATGAGTCAAGGGGGTTATTGGAATACCGGTTCTTTGATGCGACGGGGGGTGAGATTGTTTCTGCTGAGCAGGCCTTCACTCTCGATGGCCTGGGCCTCGGTCTTGTAGGGGCCAACACGGACACGGTAAGTTGCACCATCGTCGCTGAGGGTAATGACAACATCTAGGTTGAGCAGCAACAGGCGGGCTCGTAGGCGGCGGGCATCGTCTTCCTTGCGCAATGCGGCGATCTGCAACCACCAGATCTCACGCGGTTTAAGCGGAGGGGTGATAGTTGGCGTTTTGCCTTTGACGAAGTCGTCATGGAAAGGGATAACCTTGGGGGCCGGTTTGCTGGCTGGGGCCGCTACGATGGGCGCGGTCGGGTGCGCGGGCGCGGGGGTGGGGGCGACCCGGGCCGCAGGGGCTTTTGGTGAGGGCGAAATGCTTTCCATTGGCGCCGGATGAGGCTTGGGTTGGGGGCGATGCTTAGGTGCCGGATCTTTGGCCGATGGGGCCTTGGCTACCGGAGCGGGTGCCTCCGTATCGGGTTTTGAGGTCAGCCACTGAGTGAACGCAATGGTGATGGCAATTCCCAAGGCCATGCCAACAATTAAGATAATTAGGGTGCTGCGCCCGGATTTTCGGCCATTGGCGGCGGGGGTGTGGGTAGCCGTTTTGAAGTCGCGCCGTGCCATGAGGCTTACATGGAGTCCGGCGCCGAAACGCCGAGCATTGCGAGACCGCTGCGCAGGACTTGCTGTGTAGCGGTGATCAAGGCCAAGCGGGCGTTCTTCAGGGCTTCGTCATCGACTAGGAACTGGCAGGCCGTATAAAAGCCGTGCAGGTCAGCGGCCAGGTCTTTCAGATAGTAGGCCACGGTGTGTGGTGCCAGGTCGCGCGCAGCATCGGCGCAAGTGGCTGGGAATTCGGCCAGCCGTTCCAGCAAGGCCATGGCGTGTGGCTCAGCCAGAAGGCTTAGATCAGCTTGGGCAAGATCGCTGCGGTTTCCGTCCCAGGCGGCCAATACGCGACAGATCCGCGCATGGGCGTACTGGATGTAATAGATCGGATTTTCGTTCGATTGGCTCTTGGCGAGGTCGAGGTCAAAGTCTAGGTGTTGCTCGGACTTACGCAGTACATAGAAGAAGCGGCAGGCATCGTTGCCGACTTCGTGGCGCAGTTCGCGCAGGGTGACAAACTGGCCGGAGCGCGTGGACATGGGCACCTTTTGGCCTTCGCGATACAGCACGGCGAATTGCACCAGGGCCACGGTGAGGCGCTCGGCATCGGCACCGGCGGCCGTTAGTGCGCCCTTGACGCGCGAGATGTAGCCGTGGTGATCGGCGCCCCAGATGTCGATGACGCGATCAAAACCGCGCTCGAACTTGTTGAGGTGATAGGCAATGTCGGCGGCGAAATAGGTGTAGATGCCGTTGTCGCGCTTGACCACGCGATCTTTTTCATCGCCAAAAGCCGTGGAGCGGAACCATAGCGCACCATTCTGTTCGTAGATATGGTTGTGTTTCTGGAGTTGTGTGATGGCCTTGTCGATCAACCCGGCATCATGCAGGGTGCGTTCCGAATACCAGTGGTCGAAGGTGACGCCAAATTCGGTTAGGTCGTTGCGGCAATCGCCCAGTTGTTCGGTCAGCGCGTAGCCGTGCACGAAGTCATAATCGGCGCCGAGCAAGGTCTTCGCGTTGGCGATGAGGTGGTCGAGGTGGGCGTCGGGTTCGGTTTCTACGGCGGGCGCGTGGGCATACACCGCGGCGGCGGGGCGGCGATAGCGGTCGCCGTGGGCCGACTGAATGCCACGCGCCATGTCGCGTACATAGTCGCCCTGATAGGCGTTGGGCGGGAAGGCCAGTATTTCGCCTTGTAATTCCAGATAACGCAGCCAGGTGGACAGTGCCAAGATGTCCATCTGCCGGCCTGCATCGTTGACATAGTATTCACGCGTGACCGTGTAGCCGGCAAAGTCGAGCACATTGGCCAGGCTGGCACCAAATGCTGCGCCGCGACCGTGGCCGACATGCAACGGGCCGGTCGGGTTGGCAGAGACAAATTCGATCTGGATGGATTTCCCAGCACCGGCTGTACTACGGCCAAAGCTGTCGCCTGCGGTGAGGATGTGCGGGACGATGGCCTGGCGTGCACCGGGATGAAGGAAGAGATTGATGAATCCTGGGCCGGCGATCTCGGCGCGTGCGATGACGGGCGAGTCGAGCGCGGCGAGCAGGTCAGCGGCGACTTCGCGCGGGTTGCGTTTCAGTGTTTTGGCTAGTTGCATAGCCAGATTGCAGGCGTGGTCGCCATGGCTGGCTTGACGGGGCCGTTCAATGGTGATGGCGGCCTGGCTTCCGGGCGCAATTTGGTCACGGGCGCGGGCAAAGGCGAGGGTAAGTTGGTGCTTGGGATCGAGATAGGTCATGGTGCAGCCTTAAGGTTGCGCGATTATAGCCTCGACAGACTCCTGCGCGGGTTACTAGAATTCGGTTGGATCCACATCCAGCGACCAGCGCACGCCTCGTGTCGGTAAGGTTCTCAGCAGGGGGGTCCAGAGTTTTAGGTAGGCTTGCAGGGCTTCGCGGTGGGTGGATTGCACCAATAACTGGGCGCGTTCGTGATGGGCAATGCGAGTGATAAGGGCAGCGACGGGGTCGAACAGAGTGACCGAAGCGGGGCTGGGCAGACAGGCCTTGGCGGTCTCCAGAAAGGCGATTGCCGAGGTCATGTGGGCGGCCTCGGCCCGCAAGATGGCTAAATGCATGAAAGGCGGTAGGCCGGATTCGCGCCGTTCGCGCAGGGTGTGCTGGGCAAAACCGGCATAGTCGTGGTGGCGTAGCGCGACAAAGAGGGGGTGTTGTGGCCAGTCGGTCTGGATCCAGACCGTGCCGGGTTTTTCAGCCCGCCCAGCTCGCCCGCTGACTTGCATGAGCTGGGCGAAAAGTCGCTCACTGGCGCGGAAGTCGGGTGCCTGTAAGGCGTGGTCAGCACCGATGATCCCGACTTGGGTGAGGTCTGGAAAGTCGTGGCCTTTGGCCAGGATCTGGGTACCGACGATGAGGTCAACCTCGTGGCGTTGGATGGCCTCGCGCATGGCGGCAAATTCCCCCTTTCGGCGGGTGCTGTCGCGATCGACACGAAGGATGCGCGCCCCTGGAAAGCGTTCGGCGAGGGTTTCTTCTACCCGTTGTGTCCCTTGTCCACCCGCGCGCAAATCGTGAGAGCCACAGTTTGGACAGGTGGATGGGGCCGGTTGCTCATGGCCACAGTGATGGCAGAGCAATCGGTTGCCTTGCGAGCCCCGATGCAGGACTTGATGTGCGGTACAGCGGGGACAATCGACGATATGCTGGCAGGCATTGCAGACCAAGGCTGGGGCATAGCCACGCCGGTTGATAAAAATCAGGCTTTGCTCGCCGCGTTTGAGACCGGCCTCGATTGCCTCGGTGAGGGTGCGCGATAGGCCTTGGCGTGGCCGGTCGGTGCGAGTATCGATGAGGCGAATTTCAGGCAGGGCGGCCCCGCGTATGGCCCGTGCGGCCAGGGTGTGTAGCGGATAGCGGCCGCGTCGGGCGTTATGCCAGGTCTCTAGTGAGGGGGTTGCCGAGCCGAGGAGGATCTGGGCGTTTGTCTGACGGGCGCGCCAGATGGCGAGATCACGGGCCGAATAGCGCAGGCCCTCGCCTTGTTTGTAGGAGGTGTCGTGTTCTTCATCGACCACAATCAGGCCCAGGCGAGCTAGGGGCGCAAAGAGGGCGAGGCGGGTGCCAAGAACAATATCTGCTTTACCTGTTAAACAGCTCATCCAGGCCGCCAGGCGTTCGCCATCCGCTAGCAGACTGTGCAGCAGGACGATATGCTGGTTGGGAAAGCGGTGCAGGATCCGCTCGGTGAATTGGGGTGTGAGGTGGATCTCTGGGACCAGAATTAGGACCTGCTGACCGGCGGCTATGATATCGGCGCTGCGTTGTAAGTAGACCTCCGTCTTGCCGCTGCCGGTAATCCCGTGGATGAGATGGATTCCGAAGCCATGCGACTGGCGAAGGGCGGTCAGTGTGGCCTCTTGTTCGTCTGTTAGCGGCGGCGCGATGGTGGGGGTGTGATCGGCCCTTGGGAGGCAGCCCTCTACCCAGCCTTCCCGGAGCCAGCGGGTGAGGTGCGCATTGAAGGGTTTGAGCGCCTCCCGGGCCTGTGCGCCCTCGTTCAGTCGGGCCGCCAAGGTTTGCTGGGCGCGAGCGTTGGGTTTGAGCGTTGCGATGTGCTGACGCCCGGCTTCCGTCAGGCGATAGGCTGGCGGTGGCGGCAACCGAAAACGCAGTTGACGCAGGGCCGGAGGAAGGAATCCAAGTAGGGTTGCCCCGAGCGGAAACTGGTAGTAGTTTGCCGCGAAGCGGGCCAGATTGATCAGGTCGGCCGGCAAGGGAGCGAGGTCACGATCAATGCTGTGCAGGGGTTTTAGCGTTGCCTCTGGCGCAACTGCATCGTGCTCGCCCGGCGCCACGAGGGCGACCAGAATCCCGACCTGCAAACCCTCTGCGCGGCCCTTCCCGAAGGGCACGATAACCCTTCGTCCTATATCCCCCGGTTCGGCCTCTATCGTTCGGTAATCGAAGAGGCGGGCTAAAGGGATATCAATGGCGACTTGTGCAATGTGCTGCGTCATAAACCGGCCAACATCCTGTCCAAGTTAAAGTAAATTCTCTGAAGATGGTCGAACTGATTGACCCGACTGGTATGAAAAACTTAACCACAAATTCTGTGGATAAGTCTGTGTAAAACAGGCTTCAAACGGGGTTAATCCCTGATAAACACGGGGTTCATGCGCCCTTGCAAACGATTTATACAAAATATTTTTCAGATTAAAAACAATACCTTACATATTGTTGATGGAGATCAGAAAGTGATGTGATGTCTATGACGAAGGATATGCCCTAATGTGTGTAAGTAGTTGCTGTTATTCTGCGTAAGTCGGCGATTAATCGCTGGATGGGCGTTTGGATTCGTCAACGGGAGAGGTGAGCGTATTGAGCAGGCTATCTAGGATTGGCCCCGCTTCATGGGCGTTGGGGTGGTTGATCATCAGAACCAGGGTGTGCCATCCGTTGGCTCCGGCGCTGCGTTCGTCCTGCAGATAACCTGCCCAGGCACGAACCCCGCGCAGGCTACCGGTCTTGAGATAGGCGCGCCCGATCAGGTGGGGCGGGGTGCTGCGTTTTTGCAGTGTTCCGTCGATGCCTAAGGCGGGCAAGGATGCGGCAAATTCGAAAAACCAGGGCTGTGTACGGGCCCAGTGCAGTAGTTGACCTAGGCCTGCAGGCGTCAGGCTGGCCTCGCGGGACAGTCCGGCACCATTATCCATGACGAGACCTGGCAGGGTGATGCCTCGCCGGGCCAGCCAAGCATTAACGGCCCGCTGCGCCTTTTCTGGAGTGGCGGGGGCCTCAGACTGGGCGGCCCCCAAATTCAGGAACAGCATGCGGGTCATGACATTGTTGCTGTGTTTGTTGATGTCGCGCACGATTTCGGCCAGTGGACGCGAAGCGAACTTGAAGAAACTTTGAGCGGTATTGGGGGTCGTTCCGTCGCGGATCTGCCCGTCGAGGCGGCCGCCGATCTCTTGCCATAAGCTGGTGAGGTGGAGGCGGTTGTTGTCGGCGGGGGGGAGTAGATTGAACCAGGCCGTTCGTGCGCCACAGGCCTGGGGATAGTCACCCTGTAGATGAAGTTCGCGGCCATTGATGACGGGTTTCAGGCGTTCCTGCCACCCATTACAGGGCCCATTGCTCGCGCGTATCTCTGCTTTGAGCGTCAAGGCTGGGGGGTCGGCGCGGACCTCAATGCCCCCATTGTGCGGTGTAAAGGTGAGGGCTAGGGTGTTGTAATTAAACAGCAAGGCGGCTGGTGGGGCATTGTAGGGTCGTTCTGCGGCACCATCGAATTCGGCTGGGTTTGGGGTAGTCAGGGCATAATACTGGCCATCTAGGATCAGATCGCCACGGATGGTTTGCAATCCACGGGCGCGCAGGGCGCGCAACAGAGCGGAGGTGCGCTCGGTAGTCAGGGTTGGATCACCGCCGCCCCGGATATAGAGCGAGCCGTCTAGGACGCCATTCTGGATCGGGCCATCGATCAGTATCTCGGTCTGGAAGGTGTGTGCGGGGCCAAAATAGTCTAGGGCGGCCAGGGTGGTGACGAGTTTTAGCACCGATGCCGGGTTGAAGGTGCGTTGTTCCTGATGGATGTGTCTGGGCTCGGTCTGGCCGTTGGGTTGCACCCAAAGACCGATGGCCTCGGCAGGTATGTTGGCGCGCGCGAGGGCTTGAGTAACGGGCAAAGGTAGGGGCGTGGCCGCCTGTGCTGGGAGACCCAGGTACAGTGCGGCGAGACAAAACGCGGCGAGGCACGAGAAGCGTTGTACGTTGGCGGGCATCAAACAAAGAAAGGCTTTGGTGTGCAGTGTTGGTATTGTAGCGGTGGAGTCTGGAGATCGGATGACCTTTGAATTGGCACCTTCCCGAATCATGCGCGCCCTCTTGTGGGGTCTGCATGGTCTGGCCTGGTTGGCAATTGGTCTGGCTGACCTGCCGTTTGTGGTTCAGGGGACGGCTTCCGTGCTGGTGGGTTTATCGTTGATCATGTTGCCGTCGCCGCAAACCTGTCGTCTGCGTGCAGATCCGAAGGGTGCGTTGTATTACAGCGCAGGGGCTGTGCCAGACAGCCCTTGGGTGGTCTGCCAAGTAGATGGGGCCAGTCATGTAACTCCGCTGTATTGCTCCTTGATTCTCAATCTGCAAAAAGACGGACAGGGTGAGCAGCGGCGTGTTTTGATCCTGCCGGACAGCCTGTCCAGTGATGATTTCCGCCGCCTGCGTGTTTGGCTGCGTCGATGGGGAGCGCATGAGCATTGAACCGGTATCCGTAGTGACGCCGATCGAGACGCTCGATCCCGAAGGCAGTTTTGTTGTCGAGGCGTGCGCGGGTAGCGGTAAGACCTGGCTCCTGGTGTCGCGCTTGATGCGGCTTTTGTTGGCGGGTAAGCCGCCTTCCACCTTGCTGGCAATCACCTTTACGCGCAAGGCGGCGGGCGAGATGCGGGCGCGGCTGGAGGAGTGGCTCCTGTTCCTGGCGAGTGAAGAGGACGCGAAGGTTCTGGATTTTCTGCATAAACGCGGCCTTTCCATGACGGAAGCTGAGGCCGCGTTGCCGAAGGCGCGTGGTCTGCTGGAACAGGTGGCACGCGCGCGGCCGGGGCCGATGATCACGACCTTTCACGGTTGGTTTTTGCACCTGCTGGCCCGCGCTCCGCTGGTTGAACGAGCGCCCAGCCAGATTCTCGATGACACGGCATTGCGGATCGATGAGGCCTGGCAGACCTGGCTGGAGACGCTGCGTCATGCGGATAAGGCGATTCTGTATGCAGATCTGCAAGCCCTGTTTGCAGCGTCTGATTTAACCCTGCAAACCCTGAAGGAGCGCTTGCACGCGTTTCTTGCAGTTTATGGTGATTGGCTGGCGTGGGCTGAGTGTCGGACCGATCCGGTGGCAGAGAGCCTCGCTGACCTGGCTGTCACGCTGGGAGTGAGTGAAGATGAAACGCCGTTAGCCGATTTGGTGCGTTCGACTGTTTTTCGGGATGCCTGTCGGGAGTTTTTGCCTTTGCAGGTAAAGAACGGCGGCGTGAAGTGTGGTGAACGGGCGCTTTGTCTGGAACAGGCCTTGGAGAGCGGTGTGCCAGAGGCCTTCGTGGCGGCCTTGCTGAGCACGGAACAGGAGCCTTATCGGGACATTAAGTGGAGCAAGGCGATGGAGGGCCGGCTCGGCGCAACCGGGGTGGTGCGTTATTTTGAGCTTTACGAATCCTTGGCTGAGACACTGCAACACGCCCTATCTCGTCAGCGTGATGTTCGTGCCCTTTGGTTACAGCGCCATTGGTTGCCGCTGGCGGTCGATCTGGCCGCGCATTATCAGCAGCAAAAGGCGCAGCGTGATGGCCTTGATCATTCGGATGCTGAATGGCTCACGGCGCGCCTGTTACGCAGCCCGGAGCATGCCGATGCCTTGTTGGCGCGTTTGGATGCGCGCTGGCGGCATTTGTTGTTGGATGAGTTTCAGGATGCCAATCCCGTGCAATGGGGCATCTTGCGCGTCTGGCTGGAGGCCTACGGGGCCGATGGTGTTCGCCCGACGGTTTTTTTGGTTGGCGATCCAAAGCAGTCAATCTACCGCTTTCGGCGAGCGGATGCGCGCTTGTTCGGCGCGGCACGGCAGTTTCTTGAGACCCATTTTTCGGCACGCACGGCGGCAGAAAACCAGACCCGGCGCTGCGCGCCCGCGATCGTGGACTGGATAAACCAAACCTTCTTGCCGCTGGGTGAGCGTTATCCGAATTTCGTGGCGCACACGGCCCATGCGGTGTCACGGCCGGGGTGCTGTTTGCGTCTCATCGCTCCAGCGGACGGGGAAAGACCGGAGAGGTCGGACATGCCCCCCCGCCAGGAGCTGCGGAACCCCTTGCATGAGGCCATCGCAGAGACGCCGGATAACCGGGCGGCCGAGGCTGCTGCCGTAGCCGGGCATATTGGTCGTCTGGTGGGTCGGATCGAGGTCGAGATTCATACGGACGGACAGACCCAAGTCCGACCGGCGCGCTATTCGGATGTGTTGGTGTTGTGCGCTAAGCGCAATGGTTTGGAGGCGTTTGAGGCGGCTTTTCGTACGGCCGCCATTCCATATCTGACCGGTCGGCGGGGCGGTCTGTTGGACGCGCTGGAGATTGAGGATGTCTTGGCTCTGCTGCGCGTTCTGGTCAATCCGGAGGATGACCTGGCCTTGGCGCAGGTCTTGCGCAGCCCAATTTACGGGTGTAGCGAGGCCGATCTGTGGCTGTTGGCGCACGGCGATGGTTTGGAGTCGGCACCTGCGGGCCCGTGGCTGATGCGTCTGCAATTCAGGTACCGGCAGTCGGGTTTATCGGGTCCCTTGCAACGGGCGGCCCACCAGTTGACGGCTTGGCAAGCGATGGTGACTCGTTTGCCACCGCATGATGTGCTCGACCGGATTTATCACGAGGCTAATTTGGAGATGCGTTATGCAGCCGCGCTGCCGCCAGACCGTGCACCCTCGGCGTTGGCCAATCTGCGTGCCCTCCTTGCCCTGGGCCTGAAACTGGGTGGGGGTCGTTATCCCAGCCTGCCGCAGTTTCTCGATCGTCTGATGGCTCTGAGTAGAAAGGCGGGCGACGAGGCGCCGGACGAGGCACCCGTCGCCGTCGGTGATGTGGTGCGCATCATGACCATCCATGCGGCCAAGGGACTGGAGGCGCCGATCGTTTATCTCATCAAGGCGGACGAAAAACCCGGTAGCAGTGTTCCAGACATCCTTGTTGACTGGCCGCCTGACTCGGAGCGACCAACCCATTTCTCGTTGATGGGCACGAAGGGGTGGTATGGTTCAGGCAGGGACGCCTTGTTGGCGGCCGATGCGGCCTTGGCCGAGCGCGAGCGCCTCAATCTGCTCTATGTGGCCATGACCCGCGCCTGCCAGGTTCTGGTGCTGAGTGGTAAGGCCATTGTGCCGCCGGAAGGCTCGTGGTTGTCCTTGGTGAGAGACCGGGACATGGGCCCCGGAAGTCTGGATCTGGAAGCCGTTGGGCAGGGTGTATCCGAAGGGCTACAAACAGGATCAGTGTTGCTACCCGCCCCGCCCAATGTGAAACCCGTTGGAGAACGCATCGCGCCGACCGCGCCCGGGGTCGAGTTTGGCATCCGAGTCCATCGTTATCTGGAACTCAGGGATGCACTTGATGGGGAGATCTTGCGCGAACGCATGGGGCTGTCGAAAGACGACTTCTTGGCGGTGGCCCGTGTGAGTGAGTGCATCCGCAGTAGCCCGGCAGCACAACGCTTTTTCGATCCGGTGCAGTGCTTGGAAGTACACAATGAGCTGGATTTTGTGGATGCCGCCGGGGTCTTGGGGCGTATCGACAGGCTGGTGCGCCAGGCCGATGGCTGGTGGGTTATCGATTACAAGTCTGGCGGACTGGAGGAAGTGGATTTGGCTGTTCGCTCCAAGCCGCACCAGACGCAGATACAGGCCTATGTCTTGGTGGTTGCACAACTTTATCCGGGCCAGCCGGTGAGGGCCGCTTTAATCTATGGCGATGGCCAAGTTTTTGTTCTGTCCGAGGCCGAGGGTACGGACTAAAATCAGCCCATTCAAAAATCCCCAATCAAGGTACTTTATGCCCGTCAAACTCGTCCCTCCAGACCCCGCCGCCCTGTTGCCTGTACCCGGCATCGAACTCGGCATCGCCAGCGCCGGCATCAAAAAGCCCGGTCGTCGCGACCTGCTGGTGATGCGAATCGCCCCGGATTCAGAAACGGTGGGCGTATTCACCCAAAACCGCTTCTGCGCCGCGCCCGTGACCGTATGCCGCGAGCATATACACGGCGAATCCGG
>SXGU01326162.1_pt1 | contig 13079 bp, 8 predicted proteins | sample 3174531 | NCBI WGS metagenome assembly SXGU01 (sample SAMN11356863, study PRJNA531348) | freshwater metagenome | isolation source: freshwater sample F1-140 | place: China: Fuxian Lake, Yuxi | collected 2017-12-25 | reverse complement strand
GGTCTCGGGGAATCGCGTCGCCAGCGCGAACTCGATCTTCTGCGGGGACAAGCTGCTGACGACGGGCAACCCGACGGCCAAAGCCGACCGGGCGCTGATCAAGCGCCTCGGCATGGCGGCCTCGGCGGCGTGAGATGGTGGTGGGCCTGTAACCCGCGCCAAACCTAGATAACTCAGCGCCTTACAGCCGGTGCAAACCGCTGCGGAACGGTGCGGATCCGACCCTTTTCCGTGGCGAATCGTAGCAGCTTGACCCGATCACTGCCGCGCTGCCCGCCGCCAGGATCACCGCCAGTTCGATTCCGTGTTGCTCAATCGAACCCGCGTCCGCAATCCGTGCCGGAAGCACCCAATCACGGCTCTATGACTGCCGGGTTTGGCGGCAGCGCCGGGCTTCGACCCTCGGGCAGCGTGGCAGGAAAGCTGGAGTCGAACTGGACGGCGCGGTGATGTTCCGTTTCTTCGTTGAACTTAAAGACTCAACGAATAAAAGGAACAAGCGCCGACCGTGCGCGCTGTCGCCGGAAACGACCTACCGATCAGGCACTCGTACCGGGCGTGCGACTCTGGGCCTTCGCGCCTGGCTGGCGGTCTGGAGGTTGGCTGTCCGGGAGAGGATCCGCAGCATTGCCTGATCGTGGTGGTAGGTCCGGAACGCATCTGCTACCGCGCTGTCGATGAAGGTGGCCGTCATCTGGCCGTCGGCCGGTGCGGACACGACGCCGTCGGGGATGTCTCGTGACCAGCCTCTGGCCGCCCGGTAACCGCTCACCAGGTGCGAAAAATTCGGCCATGCGTGGTCCAGGTGGGCGTCGTCGCTGGTGACCATCACGCCAGTCAACTCGCACTCGACCCGCCCTTGGTCGTCCCCGTACTGGGCGAATGCCTGCTTCTTGGCCTGAATGAGGTCAAGCGCGACGGCCTGCCGGCAGGCACCATAGAAGTCCTGCGACCGGCCCTTGGGCTTGCCCTTGACCGCGTCGATGTAGGAGAAGTCGGTAGCTGTCCCGTCCTGGCGGACGACCCAGAAGCCGGAACTGCTCCAGCCGGTCCCGGTGTTCAGGCGCCGCTCGAAGTGCGCGATCTGGCCGTCCCCCTTGGTTGGTTCGCCGACCGCGTCGAGCACCGGGTCGTACCGCTCGATGAGCGCGACCAGATCGGCGTGGTCACCCTGGTAGGAGACGCGCTGCCCGTCCTGGTACCGGTGCAGCATGGCCTTGTAGTGCTCCAGGGCACTACTCTGGGTCTGGAAGCTCCGGGAACCGATCTCGACGGGCTTTGCCATTCGTTCTCCGATACATCAAGGGGCGTAACTCTTCAGTTTGGATGCCCGCCAGCCAACGTCCACTACTTGATGGCGCAAGGCCAGCCGTTGACCACAAAGCGTCCATCGTCACGGATCCGCCACTCGACCTCACGATTTGGCACGTCTGCCCCTTCGATCGACGCGTCATACCGGTTGGTCAAATAGTGGAATCGTTGATTTGTAGAACCAACCCAGTTCCGACTGCGATCCGGGTTGGCAGACTCGTAGGGGCCGTCGACCAGGACATCAGTCCATGCGAGCAACTCGCGAGCGCCAGGCAGTGACAGTTCATCTAGCTCACTCATCGTGTAGCCGGTGAACGTCATCACTGACAAGCCAGCACGCGATACACCTTCTGCCACCACTGCGAGACCTTGCGCTTGAAGGAATGGTTCTCCCCCAAGAAGGGTCACGCCCTCCAATCCCCATTCCGACTGAGCTTCAAGCAGTCGGTCGACCATGACTTCCGCCCTGAGGATCTCTCGCTCGACGATCTTCAGGTAGTCGGGGTTGCAGCATCCAACGCAACGCTTGTCGCAACCCTGCACCCACAGCGCCGCGCGCTTTCCCGGTCCCTCCACCTCTGTGCATGGAATCCAAGATGCCAGATTCAGCCAAGACACGAGTTCACTCCAGTTCGAAGTCGAATACTGGCTTCGAGCCGGCCTGCACGACCTTTATGGTTCGCCCCTGTGACTTTTCCGGCGACCCAATCTGATCGAAGAGGAACTGGGCCAGCGGATCAAACAGGTAGATTGTCAAAGCGTTAAGCACGCCGCGCCCACCGCTGGTGCGATCGACCATGCCGACAATGGATTGAAGCGCCTTTGTCTCGTCGATGAACTGCAAAGCGGCAGCTCCCCACTTTTCGGCCAGGCGATGACGAAGGGGCTCGAGCTTCGATCGGGCGATATCGACGAGGAAATTGTCATCCGCCATGAAGTTGAAGGGGATGATGTTTCCCTCGCCGATACGGCCGAGGAGCTCAGGTCGCTTCAGTTCGTTCACAAAGTGAGAACGAACCCTCTCGATGAAAGCAGTACGAACATCCGGGTTGTCGACCTCAATTTGAGCGGCGCCAATATTGGATGTAAAGACGATGACCGTATCCGAGAACAGTACGGTGTCACCCTTGCCATCCGTCAGTCGTCCGTCCTCAAGGATTTGGAGGAACTTGTCAAGAATCCTGGGGTGGGCCTTTTCGATCTCATCGAACAACAACAGCGAGAACGGCCGCTTCTTCACTGCGTTGGTTAGCTGGCCGCCTTCCTCGTAGCCTACATAGCCGGGCGGTGCACCGACCAGGCGTTGGTCAGCGTGCTCGTGATTGAACTCCGACATGTCAAATCGCAGACAAGCCTCATCGTCCCCGAACAGAAACTGCGCAAGCGCCTTCGCCAGTTCAGTCTTGCCCACACCGGTCGGGCCAACGAAGAACAGAACGCCCTTTGGCGTCCTCTGCTTGCTGGAATGCTGTAACCCAGACAAGCCCGTGTACGCGCGAACAAGAATCTGATTCACCGCATCGATTGCTTGATCCTGACCCTTTACGCGAACCTTCAGCGTCTCAACGGCCTTGCCGAGCTTGTCCCGATTTAGCTGCTCCCAAGGACTATGTCTTTCGCCATAACGATACATACTGACCAGAGACTCCGCACTCATCTTTGGCAGCTGGCGCGAGAGCTTTGCGAGATTGTGAATATCGCGAAGCGTGAGCCCCTCCAGCGAATCGACGATGTCCGCCAACACCCTGCTCTTCGGGAGCACAGGGGGTTCAACGCTGAGAACAGAAGAAAGCTGCAGTACGGCTGCCTCTCGCACCGTCCGGGATGGGAGCGGTAGGTTGATTTCCTTGAAGAGCGGGTTGTTCAGATAAAGCGAAGGGGGCAACACAGACAGCCCCTGACACAGGAAGACCATCAGCGTTTGCGGTCGATCCACATCTGCGGGATTGAGGCTGATGTATGCATCCCTTGTGGCTTTGCCCATCAGCAGCAACCAGCCCCTTTCTGCTTCACTCAATGAATTGGCTGGGCCGAACAAGAGATGAGACCAATCCAAGACAAACGCAACCCGATCGGGTCCAGACTGTTTCATCAATCGGGAAACTACAGCCAAGAAGTCCTGCGGAGTAACTTCCAGTGTGGGCGAGTCCTGTCTCGGCTGATTCGACGGCGGAATCGCGCCCATGTCGTACTCGTCCCCGGCTGCTGGCGCGGCCGGTTGTGTCGCAGCAGCAGCCAATTCCCGCCACGTTCTTGCATCGACGCCAGAAACACCGCCAACACGGTCCCAGCGAACGACATGCCGGTAGCCGCGCTGCTTTAGCATGGCATCCACAGCATCGGGCACGCTTCGCCAGCGATCCGCGGCTGACGGGTCAGACACCACATCGACCACGTTGCCGTGCAGAATGATTCCACGCCGAATCCCGCACTCGCGCAGGAATCCGTCTTGCCAAGTTGTCTGCCCAGAAGCCATCTATTTCTCCCTTGTCATTCCAGGTTGGGGCTTGGCATCGCTGTCCTTGTCATCCGGGTTTTCCCAAAGAACGCGCTCGGTCGAAAGCTGGATCCCATATATTGATTGCAATCGGGGAAGGACCGTATCGATGTCCTTCTTACACGCGGAACCTTGGTAGTGATCAAACTTGTAGTTCAGCTTTCCGCTGAGCTCAACTTTGAACAGCGCCTGTGCGCCTGCAGGCCGTCGGCCAAGGATCACCACCTCGTTTGCACTACCTTCTCGCACAAGGCGAGGCTTCTCCGTAACAAAGCCAGCGTCCTCAAGTGCGCGGTAAACCGCCTGCACGACTTCCCGTCGGCAACTCTCGTCGACTACCGCTGAATCAAGCTCTCTGGTGACTTCGACCAGATGCTTGGCGGCATCTTCTGGCGACATCTTGCCGACAGCATCGAGCGACGCGCCCAAGGCCTGTGCGCGCTCGGCAGCACCACCACCGACCAAGGCAATCTGGTCGCGGCATAGCTGCAGAGTCTCTTCCGTAGCGCTCGCTTCGGCGACCCGGGACTCCTGCTCTCTGATCTGATGGGACTTCTTGCCGTACTCGACCTTGACTGCTTTCAACGCGGCTCGCAGGTCGTCGACGGATACGCGACTCGAAGCTCCCATCAGTCGGGATCGAACTTCAGATAGGGACTTGAAGGCCAGTTGCCTTGCAAGCGGATCGGCCCAGGTCGTGATCTCATCCTGCCAGGCAATCTCCAGTTCCTGCCGTGCCTTCGCCTGCTGCTCAACCCGGATGCGTTCCGCCTCGCGAGCGGCTTCCTCTGCCTCGCGTTGCGCCTGAATGAAGGCCTGACGCATCCCACGGGCATGTCGAGGCAACGCGTGTACACGTCGCCCTAGCTCGATGCTCATGTCTCGCGCCGCCGCAGGGTCGCTCTCAACGAGCCGCGTTAGATGCGACAGCTCTCTTTCGATTGCCGAGTATTCGGCCTCAACGTACTCGCCCAGCCCTTGGCTCTGCACGTCGTCCAGTACACCACGATACCTATCAAGGTAACTGCGAGTCGTCTCTCGAACACGCTGGTTAAATATGTCCTGCCGCCGCTTGCGCTCGATTTGATAAAGCGCCTCATGATGTCTGCTCATCTTCGTCCCCTTCCTGTCTCGCGTCTGCCGCCCTGATTCGGAGTTACGCCTCTGTACTCCTCCGGCAACATGGCAGTGATGTTCTCCGCCCGCGCCTTATTGCGAAAGTTCCTGTCCCCGGTTACGACGAGCACATCGCTCAGGCGAAGGTACAGAGCAACCGACAAAATGCGATTGTCCGAAGTAGGCTCCCAATCGGATGGCAAGAGATCGAGCACTTCGGATTCGTAGCTCACGGCCTGCCCAGCGCGCTCCAAGGATCGAATGGCTGAACGCGCCTTCTGAGCCTTGTCTTCTTCCGCCGATTCCTTGATCCCATCCAACTCTTCGAGCACACGACGGGGGACGACCGGAATGTCGCCCCGTCGCATGGTGGACAACAGGTCCGGCACCTGCATCAAAGCGCTTGTATCGAGCACGACCAGTCTTTGCCCTGATGGCGCAGGATGTGCGAGGCGCTGACTTGCCAACGCGCGCCACGCGCCAACCATCGTCTCGAATTGAGCCACCCTGCTCATCGCGTCGCCAGCAAGCGCTGGTCGCATTCCTCGAACCACTTCGCTTGCTGTCTGCCACCTGCCAACGCTGGCCAGCGCAGATGTCTTCACTCCCTGGAGGCTCAGGTTGCCACTCGCTGCATCTTCCAGGGACTTCAAGCCAACATCGCGAAGTACCGCCTGGTGGGCAGACCTGATGAGCTCGATGGGCTGAGCATATGAATGCGGGCCGAACAGTGTCAGCGCTCCATCGGAAAAGGCGTCCGTGATCCACCTTTGCAAAAGTGCGTCACCGACAACGCGGTCTGGCAACACGAACGACGCTCCCGTTGCCTCGCGAAGTCTCGCCAGTGACTCGACATCCGAAACTGTGCCGCAATGCGCCAAGAGCGCCTGCATGACATCACCGGACCTGGTAGGCAGCAGTCGATCGATATCCTTGAGCCAGACCAGAATGTCGTCAAACGCAACCTCTTCATCTAAATGCGAAATTGCGGCAATCAGTTGATCGCTCAGCGCGCTGTGCCAATCGGGCCTCCAGTCTTCTTCTGATCGAGGAGAGAACCGTTCCAGAGCCAACGCAAAGCCGGATGCATCCGCAATCAGTTCCTTCAGCGCCAGTGCGGCCACTCTAGAGCGCCAGCGCGAGATGGTCCCCTGCGGTGGCTCCCAAATTGCGGCAAGTGCAAAGACATCGGCATCCTGACTGCTATTCAGGCCTGATTGCAGCGCAGACTGAATTGCACTCCAGACATGAAGACTCGTGTTCTTGTCTGCAGTCAAATCCAACACTGCTCTTCGTTCCTGGCCTGCCCAAAAGACCTTTGCCAATCCAGTCAGATGGGCCTCTGGCGAGTGTTCCTCGTTGCGGAGGATCAGGCCATCAAACCCTTGGGGCAGATCCGATGGCATCGCCATCTCAAGCCAGATGGTTCCCTGTTTCGAAGGCAGTCGGCGAACTCCACGATCAACACTTTTGAACAGCGCGGTCAGACGCTGGATAACGTGCCCCTCCTTTTTCAGCAGAACCAAGTCTTCGTCAACGTGCCGTTCCAACTGGGCTTCATCGACCAGCACTCTCAGTGTCATTCTCGGTGAATCAACTGGAGTACCCGCTTGCGTGGACCCGTTTCCCAGCGGCGCTATTGCAATTGCGCTACTGAAACTTGTCTGACTGAGAGTCGGCCAACCTGACGATGCGTCGCTTGCGAGGAGTGGTTCGAGAATGTGCTGCCAGATCACATCGGGATTTGCCAAGGCCAACCATCGATCAAGATCAGGTGATCCCTGTGCCTTGATGGTAAGTACGCCCGACTCATCGCATTCGAGACTGATTTGGTGCCGCTCCCAGACCACACCGATTACCCGGGACTGGACAGAGTGAATCTCGGTACTCGGCGACTTCCAGGCATGCCGCTCGCCCGCCACAGCCTCCCGCACCAGCGCAGAACAGTCCGAAGGCTGGAGCACCGCATCGCTCACAAATGGCTTGGTGGGAGTTTGGGACGGGCGGTTGTCCAAGCGTTGCGATTTGACCGAATTCGACAGCGGGAAAAACCGGTGCGTGACAGTTGCCTGCTGTGATCGACTCGGTAGTCGATCGCGCTCTAGAAAGGCAAATCCATCGGCTGTGAGGGACAGGTCAGCCAGACGGATGGTCATGTAGTCTTGCGAACCAGGGTTTGCCAAGACCCCCATATAGATCAGGTTCTCAACGCTCGGCCCGACCAGCTCGTTTGCAGAAGCCACGCCAAGCTGCTGCTCGAAAATCTGGGACAGGGTCATCCTGGCGATCTCAGGCGTAGTCCTGTACCGCCCACACAGTCTCATCACCATCCGCTCGAACACCGTAGGTGTGCGGACTGTCTGGTATGTCACATCGGACTCAATCTCGTACAGAGGCAGGCCGACAGAAAAGGCACCCAATTTCATCGCCGGTCACCTCGATTCCCATATCCAGGGCGCGGTGCAAATTGACGCTGGCCAGGCCCGTCCTTTCGCATCAATCGGCTTGCCGGGATCAGTCGGGCATCCCTATCCAGCTGGTTCAGAATGTCCTTGTAGACCATCCGCGTGGACGAGCCTTCCCGGTCCATGTATGGCAGCGTCACCTCGTACGACTCGTACATGCTTCTCGCGCCAAAGACGATCAGCAGCTCTTGCGCTCGCGAGAACGCAACGTTGATGAACTCGTAGCGCGCCACGTTCGCTCGGCTGGATCTGCGCCTTGCTGTGCCACCGCTGCTCTTCGAGTCGACTCCGTCGTTGCGTACCAAGCTGACGAGGATGATTGGCTTCTCTTTGCCTTGATAGCGAATGACGGTGTTGACTTCGACGTCGAGGCAGTCAAATCGGCCAGACGGCTTCACCGCGCGGATTGCCTCACGGATCAGCCGACACTGACGCGCGTAGAACGAAACGACGCCGACGTTCCGTCGCTTCTGCGGGGAATAGCCGGTGAGCGCGCACTGCTTGTCAAGTTGGACCAGGGTGTGTGCGATCAAGTCCGCTTCGAGACGGTTACTGCGCGCGGGCTTACCGTTGCTGTCGACATCCTCCTTATGAATCTGGTCATCCAGATTCCGCGAGGTATCGACCCATAGCACGTGATCTGCAGTGGTGACGACAGGCTGGTTGTTTTTGTCGACCAGCGTCAGATGGTGGGCGCGTTGCACATCCGGATTGGTGAGACCACATACAAGCCGTTGCTCGTAAAAGTGGTTGATCATCGCCATGATCTGCGGGTGCATGCGGAACTGAACTTCCAGGCGCGCCCGTATAGCGTCATCTGCCGCTTCGAAATGCGACTTGAACAAGGACGCCGTGACCATCTTTTCAAACCGATGGAGGTTTTGACGTGTCAAAGAACTCCTGCTCTCTTGTTCGTCCTCCTCCGCCTCGTCCACGACGTCACTGAACGTCTGCGCGTCTGTCCCCTCCTGAAACAATGGGGGAAGTTGCCGATGGTCGCCGACCAGGATGGAACGGCGCGCACGCATCAACGGCAGCAGCATCTCTAGCGGCGTCGCTTTGCTGACCTCGTCGATGATGGCCACATCAAAGCTGACCTGGCCCGACTCCTCCAGGGTCTGCTCGCGCTCGTTACAAGTAATAGCGACCACATTGCACTGCGGCACATAGATTTCTTTGAAGTGCTCCCAATCCGCCTGGTAGGAACCTGGGCGCCGAAGGTCGGTAACCCAGTCTTGCAGGAGCGGGCCCCAGACCTTCTGCACTGCTTGCTGACCCCCAATTTGCTCCCTCAAGGCGCCAGCTTCGCGCTCACGTAAAGCAATCTGCTGCGTGAGCAGCACTCCGACATCACTTTGCTGATCCTGATGCGCGCCAGACGACGAAAGCGCGTCGAGTAGCTCCACACCTCGTGCATGGCAGGCGGCTAGGGCTTGGTGAACCCGAGGTTCTTTTAGGCTGTGCTGTTCAAGGTCCCGCTCGCGCTGCCTCCACTCAGACTCGTCAACCTCGGGTGCCACACAAATCTCAAGGAGCTTGTCGGCTTCCGCCATCAGGCGCTTCAAGGCAGCTTGAATGGCTTCCCCCGCACTGTTCAACGACGTGAGGCGATCGGCCAAATCGTTGCCAGCTCGCTCGGCGTTGTCGATTGAAGCGGACCACCTGTCTGCGTCGACAAAAAGGTCCCCGTACAACCCGGGATTCAGGCCTCCAGCCGAATTAGCGCGCACTTGTTTGATTTCCTGGCGCTTGGCCCTCCAGGCGGGTACCAAGCTCTCGTCATCGTCTACACGAACAGCGAGTGCCTTCTCCTCAGCCTCGAGTTGTGCCAGTCGGATGGCTACATCTGGACTCTGAAGCGGGCGAGCCCCTGCAGCATGCAAGCGCGCGACATCGTTTTCCAGGTCCTTCAGCCGCGCACTGAGCTTGTTCCAGAACCTGAGCAATCCAGCGAGCATCAACGGGCGCTGCTGCGGCACAGCCTCCCAGTCCGCGCTTGAGACAGGCAGCTTCGATCTCGCGGCGGACAGTCTGAACAAGGCGGTGGCCAGTTCCGAGGACTGTGGCTCCGGCAGTGCCCAACCTTCGGGAATGTCGCCGTCGCCGGCGACGAGAAACTCCTTGAAGGCAAGCAGTCGATTTCGTCGCTGCTTCACATCCTCACTTTTCTGAGCCTGCTCCTGAAGTCGCTGCCAGGCGCGATCTCTTTCCAGCTTCGCTCGGGCGCGATCTTGCTCGAACCGTACGATTCCCTGCTCGGCGTCCCCGATGTCGCGTCGCACGTACTCAGCCCTGTCTAGCCAGGATTGAAGCTGATTCAGGCGCTCAGAGGATTCGCGCCATGGCCGAAGGAACCGTTCCTCCGAGTGCTCAGCCAGTGATGAGTAGTACCGCGACAAGGCGGCTTGCTGTACGAACGACTTACCTTCTCCCGACACCTTGTCCAAGTCCCGCGCAAGACGAATCACACGCAAGTCTGGGTGTTTGCCGAGTCGATCAAGCGCGTTGTCGACAGCAGTGTGGGCCTGGCTCGCCAACAGGACTCGCTCGCCTCTGCGAGCCAGTTGCATGATGGCTTCCGCAATCACGGTCGTCTTGCCCGTACCTGGCGGGCCTTGAATCAAACAAAGGTCAGGCGCGGTAATGATCTTCTCGACCGCCTCCTTCTGAAATGGGTTCAGGTCATCTCGGAACCACTGTGAGACTTTCTCGGTGGTCGTTGGATACTTGGCTTGCTTGACGTCGAACAGATACGACGACAGGTAGGGTGCATAGCCGCCTTGGTCCTGAAGGCGCTTGATGGCCATTTCGTGGCGCCGGATCAGGGCAAGATCCCCTGCCGCAGACACCGACAGGAAACCCTGCTCCGGAATTCTGGACAGCAGCATCCGCTGAGTTGCCGGAACATCCTCGGCGACCGTCATCTGATTCTGGTCATCCTCTGACAGGCCCACGGCCACTTCCGCGAAAAAAGGTGTCGGCCATTCGCAGTCTTTGATCTTTTCTGCGTGTGGCCCCAGCTTCGTCATCGCCTCCGGTTGACCCAACTCAAAGCCCCGGGGCGCTTTCTTCGCAGCATCCCGATCGTCGATACGGAACGTCCAGGCATCCACAGAGACATTGAGGTCGAACGCCATCACGTCCTGCCTGGACAGGGATCGATGCACGTCGCGCAGGTACTCCTCACTCTCCCCGATCACCTTGAAGACCACCCGGTCGTCTTGCCACTCGCGTTGGATGAATCGCAGCCCGCGTGTCTTCTCCGACACGAGTTTGCGTTTCCATTTCAGGAAGTCGCTCCAGTCGGTCAGCTTCTCACGCGTTGTGATCGAGATGGGCGGCAACTCATGGGCCAACTCGCGCGTGAGGGCGTTGTTGATTCGCTGGATGCGTGGTGGCTGCGGGTTGTCCTGGTATACGACCACCGGGAGGCTGCGCTCATAGGTGTGCCCCGGCGCATCTGCGACTTCATACAAGTCCTGGATCATGAACACAGGGCTGGCTACTCGCGTTGGCCAGAATCCTCGTGCGGCCAGCGAGCATCCCCTTGGGAAAGGCCAGGGCTGTTCCGGGCTGATCACCGGACGGAGAGCAAGATTTAAATTCTCATCGGGCCGGTTTTCGATGCTGAGGTTTGCCGCGTGGTACTCCATGGGCATGCCATGGGGAAACACCAGGTTCAAGACGTCCTGGATGCCATCTCCCTCCGTCAGAAACTCGCGAAACTGTGGGTGCCGTCGCGCCAACTCCCACACCGTTCGGGCGAGTCTGTCGCGGTTTCGGTCGTCAACCCAAACGTAAAGATTGGCCATGGTCTAGGAACTTCACTCGTGGACGCGGGTGGGGCGGGCGCTGAAAGCACATGCTACTTGCGCCTTTTTTGAAGTTCCGGGCGTCGCACATAGTTATCACAAAGCGACGGACCAACAAACTAGAACGCGTTTATAGACACATTCTAGTGCAGACCATATACTTCCCGCAATGCCCCGCACAAGCTTTCGCTAACCCGAACGAGCCCCCAGGATGTCGAACGAACAGCTAGCAGAACTCACCCAGCCGCAGCGCGACCGCCTCGCGTTCGTGGAGTTGCGTGTGCGCTTCATTGGGGAGATCCGCCGTCAGGACCTGGTTTCGCGCTTTGGCATCCAGTCGGCGGCAGCCAGCCGGGATCTGGCGCTCTACAAGGACCTGGCCCCCGGCAACATCGACTACGACTCCAAGGGCAAGTCCTACATCCTGGGCCCGGACTTTCGCCCGGTCTTCGACTTCCCGCCAGAGCGTGTGCTGTCCTGGCTGACCCAGGGCTTCGGCGACGGCGAGCCGATGCGGCTCAAGGCTTGGGTGGCCAGCGAGAGCCCGTCGCGGCTGACGCACCCGGATCTGGACGTGCTGGCGAGCGTGACTCGGGCGATCCACCAGGAATGCCCGCTGGCGATCGAGTACCACTCCATCTCGAACGGCAAGGCTGAACGCCAGATCGTGCCGTTCGCGCTGATCGACAACGGCCTGAGGTGGCACGTTCGCGCCTTTGACCGCAAGTCGAAGGAATTCCGCGACTTCGTGATCACGCGCATCAAGCAACCGCAGGTGTTGAAGGGCGAGAAGCCAGCGCCGCATGAACTCAGTGACCAGGACATTCAGTGGACCCGCATCGTGGAGCTGGACTTGGTCCCCCACCCCGATCAGCCGCGACCTGAGATCACCGAGATGGACTACCGCATGGAGGATGGCTCTTTGCGGTTGAAGCTGCGTGCTGCCACCGCTGGGTACATCTTGCGCAAGTGGAGCGTGGACTGCTCGCCCGACCACAGTCTGCGTGGCCACGAGTACCGGCTGTGGCTGAAAGATCCGCTGGCGATCTATGGCGTCAAGAACGCCGTGCTGGCCCCTGGCTACCGGTCTCCTGACCAACAGCGGCTCGAAGCCGCGTCGGACTGAGGGGCGCTGCATGCTGGCAAAACTCGAACGACTCATCGGCGAAATCGGCGACCTCAACAGCAAGCTGGTTCTGCTGGTCGGTGCAAGCCGCAGCGGCAAGACCAAGCTGCTGCGCGAGCTGGGCACCAAGCTCAACATCGAGCCCCTGAATGTGGGACTGGAGCTTGGCCGCCGGTTGGCTGCCACGCCGATCAACAAGCGGGGTTTCTCGGCCGGCGAGTTGCTGCGTGAGATCGCCGACAAGGAGCGCGCCGACGACCCGCTGCTGCTGGACAACCTCGAGCTGCTGTTCGAGAAGGGCCTGCAAATCAACCCGCTTGATCTGGTCAAGCGGCTGGCGCACTCCAAGCGCGTCGTGGCCGTGTGGCCGGGCGAGTTGCGGGGTGATCGGCTGATCTACGCCGACATGAGCCACCCAGAACATCGCGACTACAGCCGTGACGGCGTGGTCGTTCTAGAAATTTGACGTACAGGGGAAGCGAGAACCATATGGCCAAGAACATGAAATACGGAGATCTGATCCAGTTCGAGCAGATCGAGTCAGTCATTCAACTGCTCGATGCGGGGCGCCCGGACGAAGCCAAGAAGCTCGTCTCGACCTACGTCATCTCCGACGACATGGCCGAGCGAATCTCCAAGCTCATGGTTCCCCAGCTCAGCTTCGACGACTCGGTCGACCACAAGGGCGTGCTGATCGTCGGCTACTACGGCACCGGTACGTCGCACTTGATGTCGGTGCTGTCGCTGGCGGC
>SXGU01559892.1_pt1 | contig 13086 bp, 13 predicted proteins | sample 3174531 | NCBI WGS metagenome assembly SXGU01 (sample SAMN11356863, study PRJNA531348) | freshwater metagenome | isolation source: freshwater sample F1-140 | place: China: Fuxian Lake, Yuxi | collected 2017-12-25 | reverse complement strand
CCGGGGTGAGGAACGTGTGGTGGTCGCCGGTGAACTTGCTGAGCTTCTCGATCACCACCGACTTGGCGGGCATGTTGATGCCCACGGCCAGCGTCTCGGTGGCGAACACCACCTTCACCAGCCCCTCGACGAAGCAGGCCTCCACCACTTCCTTGAACGGTGGCACCATGCCAGCGTGGTGGGCGGCGATGCCCGCCTCGAGCTGCGCGAGGAACTGGCTGTAGCCGAGCACCGCCAGGTCGGCGGGCTCCATCGCGCCCAGCCGGGCGTCCACGATCTCGCGGATGCGGTCGCGCTCCTCGCCGGTGGTGAGCCGCATTCCGGCCGCAAGGCAGGCGCGCGCGGCCTCGTCGCACTGGTTGCGGCTGAAGATGAAGTAGATCGCCGGCAGCATGCCGTTGTCGTCGAGCAGGTCGACGGTCTCCAACCGCGACGGGGTGAACAGCTTGCGGCGGCCGCCGCGGCTGTTGCGCGAGGCGCTCGCTCCCCTGCCGGCACGCGCGCCTTCCGAGTCGAGGCGGATGGCGTCGTGGTTCTGACGGCCGTTCACCAACGTGGGCAACAGGTGGAGCCGGTCGTGGGTCTTGTCACCGATGAGGTAGAGGTTCTCCAAGCGCACGGGGCGGCGGTCCTCGAGCACCGCTCGGGTGGGCCCACGCACGGTGCTGATCCACTCGGCGAGCTCGTTGGCGTTCGACACGGTGGCCGACAGGCACACCAGGCGCACGTGGTGCGGCAGATGGATGATCACCTCCTCCCACACGGGTCCGCGATAGGTGTCCTGCAGGAAGTGCACCTCGTCGAGCACCACGGCCGCCAGGTCGCGCAGACCGCTGCTGCGCGCGTAGATCATGTTGCGCAGCACCTCCGTGGTCATCACCACCACGGGCGCGTCGCCGTTGATGCTGTTGTCGCCGGTGAGCAGACCCACCTGGTCGTAGCCGAGTCGCTCGACCAGGTCGTGGTACTTCTGGTTCGAGAGCGCCTTGATGGGTGCTGTGTAGAACGCTCGCTTGCCGTCGGCGACTGCGGCATCGATGGCGTACTCGGCCACCACCGTCTTGCCGCTGCCAGTGGGCGCGGCCACCAGCACCGATTCACCGTCGTCGAGTGCGTCGAGCGAACGGAGTTGGAAACCGTCGAGCGGGAACGTGTAGTGGGCGATGAGCTCTGCCCGGTCGGGACGCACGCTCACAGAATGTCAGCCGGCGGCGGCCTCTGCTGCTTCTTTCGCCAGTTTGCGCTTCTGGAACACGAGACCGATGAAGATGGAGATGATGTAGAACAGCACCATCGGCAGGGCCAGGGCGAGCATGCTGTACGGATCGCCGCTGGGCGTGATGACGGCGGCGAGGGCGAAGATCACCACGACGGCGATACGCCACTGCTTCACGAGGGTCTGCGGGGTGAGCACGCCCACCAGTTGCAGGAAGACCAGCAGCACGGGGAACTCGAACGTGACGCCGAACGCCGCGATCATGACGCCCACCAGGTTCACGTACTTGCTGACCTGGAAGTTGGCCTCCACACCCTCGCCCGACCACGAGATCAGGAAGTCGAGTGCCGGGGTGAGCGTGAACCAGGCCACCAGACCACCGAGCGCGAACAGCAGCACCGACGACAGCACGAAGGGCACTGCGTAGCGCTTCTCGTTGGCGTGCAGTGCGGGCACCACGAAACGCCAGACCTGCCAGAGGATGACGGGGAGGGCCAGGATGATGCCGCCGTAGGTGCAGATGGTGAGCCGCGTGGTGAACCCCTCGAGCGGGCCCAGGAACTGCAGGCTGCACTCGCCCACCAGTTCGGGCTTCTGCACGCACAGCTCGTCGTACGGGCGGCGCAGGAAGGCGAGCACCTGGTCGTACATGGCCAGCAGCACGATGACGCCGAGCACGATGGCCAGCAGCGAACGGATGATGCGGGCGCGCAACTCGGCGAGGTGCTCGGTGAGCGTCATCCGGTCGTCGGGACCGCTGACCTTCGTCTTCTCCTCGCGGTCGGTGAAGGGCAGCTTCATCCGGCCACGTCCTCGTCGGCGGCCACCGGGGTGGGCTCGACGGCGGGGGTGTCGCTGCTCGCCTCGGCAGACGCGTCGGCGGCAGCGGCGGCCAGCGGGTCGCGGGCCGGTCGTTCACGGCGCGCCGTGGCGCCGAAGTTCAGACCGCCCGGCTTCGGCGCCTCCGCAGTGGGTGCCGGCGGTTCGGCCGGGACCACGGTGTCGTCGGACGGCTGGCCGCGTCGTGGGTTGGCCGAGCCGAAGTTGAGGCCTTGCGGCCGCTTGGGCGGCGCCGCAGGCGTGACCGGGAGCGTGGGGTCGGTGGCCGTCGCCGCCGGCGACGTGGCGGCATCGTCGGTGAAGTTCACGGCGTTGCGCATCGCGTCGGCGGTGTCCTTCAGCTCGCGCATCGGCTCGTCGAGCGCCTGCTTCAGCTCGCCCTGGAACCCGTTCGCCATCTTCTTGAACTCCGCATACGCACGGCCGAACTTCCGGATGGCATCGGGAAGCTTCTCAGGACCGAGGACGACGAGTGCGATGAGCAGGAGAAAGATGATCTCGCTGCCCTGGAGATTGAACACGTGGGCGAGTCTAGGACTGGATCTGCCGTTGCGCCGCGTCAGCGTGGCATCATCCGGACGTGCAACAACGCCTTCCGTCGCTGCTCGACGACCCGGTCGCCTTCGCCCACCGCGGCGCACGTGCCTATGCCCCCGAGAACACCATCGAGGCCTTCCAGCTGGCACTGAAGCTGGGCGCCAACGGGCTGGAGAGCGACGTGTGGATCACCGCCGACGGCGTGGCCGTGCTCGACCACGACGGCGTGGTGCGCCGGAGGTTCGGCCGCTCGCAACCGATCGGCGAGGTGCGCCGCGACCAACTCCCGGCGCACGTGCCGGAGTTGGCGGAACTGCTCGACCGGTGCGGCTCGGCCTACCACCTCTCGCTCGACCTGAAGGACGCGGCAGCGGGCCAGCGTGTCATCGACGTCGTGCGTGAAGCGGCACCCGCGCTGCTCCCCCGGTTGTGGCTCTGCGCCCCGCAGTACCAGTCCCTGTTGCCGCTGCGTGGCCAAGGGGCGCGCCTCGTCGACAGCACACGGTTGGCCAAGATCAAGGAGGGGCCGGAACGGCGCGCCGCCACGCTTGCCAACGAGGGCATCGACGCCGTGAACATGTACCACACCGACTGGAACGGCGGTCTCGTCACCTTGTTCCACCGGTTCGAACGCATCGCATTCTCGTGGGGCATCCAGGAGGAGCACCTGCTGCAGCGCACATTCTGGATGGGCATCGACGGGCTGTACAGCGACCATCCAGATCGGATGATGGATGCCTACCGGGTCACGCTGGGTGCGCCTCGCCCGGTGCAGTGACTACAACCAGGACCAGTCCTTGCTGGGCCAGATGATGACGAACGCCCGGCCGAGCAGGTCGGCGTACGCGACGGGGCCGATGTCGCGGCTGTCCTTCGAACCACCACGGTTGTCGCCCAGCACGAACACGGTCTCGGCCGGCACGGTGAGCTTCGGCTGATCACCGCCGCACGACGTGGGTGTGACCACCGTGGGGTCGAGGTACGGCTCGATGAGCTCTCGCCCGTCGACGTAGAGCACACAGCTGCGGTACTCGACGGTCTCGCCCGGCAGCGCGACGACGCGCTTGATGAGGTCGCGCTCGCCGGCGCCCTCGATGGTCTTCAGCACCACCACGTCGCCCCGGTTGGGGTCGTGCAGGCGGTAGCTGAGCTTGTTCACGAGCACGCGGTCACCGTCGTGCAGCGTGGTGTCCATCGAGTGACCCGACACGGCGAACTGCTGGAGCACGAACGCACGGACCATCAACGCAGCCGTGACCGCGACGATGATGACGATGATCCACTCGGCCCACGCGTTGGCCTTCTTCTTCGTCGCGACGGGTTCCGGCGGCTGCGGGTCGGATGCTTCGTCGAGCAACAGGTCGGACATCGAGGATCACGCTACCCGGTGGACACTGTCCCACCACGGCAGGGTCACAGTGAGGCGATGAGCTTCTCCACCCGCTCGTCGCGGCTGCGGAACGGGTCCTTGCACAGCACGGTGCGCTGCGCCTGGTCGTTCAGCTTCAGGTGCACCCAGTCGACCGTGTAGTCACGCTTGCGTTCCTTCGCCCGCTTGATGAACTCGCCGCGCAGGCGGGCGCGGGTGGTCTGCGGCGGCGTGTCGACCGCGGCCTCGATGTCGGCGTCGAGACACATCCGCTCGATCATGCCGCGGTCCTGCAGCTTGTAGAACGGGCTGCGGTCGCGGCTGATGTCGTGGTACTGCAGGTCGAGCAACTGCACACGGGGGTCGCCGAGCGGCAGGTCATGCCGGGCGCGGAACGCCTCGATGAGCCGGTACTTGATGACCCAGTCGACTTCACGGTCGAGCTTCAGCGGGTCGTTCTCGATGGTGCTGATGCAGTGCTCCCACATCTCGAGCGCCTTCTGCTCGAGCGGCGGGAAGCCCTTCGTGTCGGCGTAGCGGAGCGCACGGTCGAGGTACTCGCGCTGGATGTCGAGCGCGCTGACCTCGCGCCCGTTCGCGAGGCGCACCTTGCGCCGACAGGTCATGTCGTGGCTGATGTCGCGGATGGCCCGGATGGGATTCTCCAAGGTCATGTCGCGCAGCACCACCGACGGGTCCTCCAGCATCCGCAGCATGCAGGCCGCGGCGCCCACCTTCACGAACGTGGTGTACTCGCTCATGTTGCTGTCGCCGACGATGACGTGCAAGCGGCGATACCGCTCGGCATCCGCGTGGGGTTCGTCACGGGTGTTGATGATGGGCCGGCTGCGCGTGGTGGCGCTGCTCACGCCCTCCCAGATGTGCTCGGCGCGTTGCGCCATCGAGAACATCGCGCCGCGTGCGGTCTGCAGCACCTTTCCCGAGCCGGTGTAGATCTGGCGGCTGACGAGGACCGGGATGAGCACCTCGGCGTAGTGGCCCAGGTCGTCGGTGCGGCTGGTGAGGTAGTTCTCGTGGCAGCCGTAGCTGTTGCCGGCGCTGTCGGTGTTGTTCTTGAACAGGTAGATGGTGCCGCGGATGCCCTCTTCGCGCAGCCGTTGCTCGGCCGACTGGAGCAGTCCTTCGAGGATGCGCTCCCCCGCCTTGTCGTGCACCACCAGGTCGTACAGGCTGTCGCACTCGGGTGTGGCGTACTCGGGGTGCGAGCCGACGTCGAGGTACAGCCGAGCACCGTTCTGCAGGAACACGTTGCTGCTGCGACCCCAGCTCACCACCTTGCGGAACAGGTAGCGCGCCACCTCGTCGGGGCTGAGGCGACGTTGGCCGCGGAGCGTGCAGGTGACCCCGTACTCGTTCTCGAGTCCGTAGATGCGCCGCTCCATGCGCGCACCGTATCTCAGGTTTCGCGTCGAGGCGAGGAGGAACGAAAGCGGATCGTCGTGCCGGGTGCCGCTTGCGCGAGGTGCGGGATGTCGGCGGCGTCGACCACTGCGATCACCGGGTACCCGCCGGTGGTGGGATGGTCGGCCAGGAACACGATCGGGTTGCCGTCGGGCGGCACCTGCACCGCGCCCTCCACCATTCCCTCCGACGGGAGTTCGTCGTGGCACACACGATCGAGTCTCGGTCCTGCCAGTCGAGCGCCTACCCGACTGGTGACCGTCACGGTGAACGTCGCCGAGCACAGCTGCGCCCATGCTTCGGCGGAGAACCAGTCGACTCGCGGACCGGGCCACACCGTGACCTCGGTGGCGGGAGGACGCCGGGGTGCAGCGTGCTCGGCCGCCGGTGTGCCGGGATCCTCGCCTGTCGACCAGTGGTCCGCAGTGCCGACCAGACCGCCGCGCACCGCCAGGTAGGTGCGAGCGCCGTCGAGGAGCCGGGCGATGCGCAGCGTGGCGCCCGTCGGCAACACGACCGGGCTGCCCCATCCGATCGGCGGGCCACCGGCCACCACCACCTCGGCCACGGCGCCGGTGAGTGCCACCATCGCGGGTGTGTCGACGGTGAACGTCAGACCACCCGACGACTCGAATGCCGCAGCGTGCTCGGCATTGCCGACCAGGCGGTTGGCGAGCGCGAGCGACGCGGTGTCGACCGCTCCCCCTCGCGATGCGCCCAACCAGGCTCGACCCGGCATCCCACCGTCGACCACTCCGCCGGCGATGCCCCACGACGTGACGCGGATCATCGCGGCACGAACCGCACTCGGGTGCCGGGCGGCAACGTCGCGGGCACGTCGCGAGTGGCGTCCCACATCGCCAGGTCGGTGGTGCCCAGCAGGTGCCACCCGCCGGGGCTGGTGCCCGGGTACACGGCCGTGAACGTGCTGGCGATGGCCACGGCACCCGCAGGCACGCGGGTACGCGGCGTGTGACGCCGAGGCAGCACGAGGCGCGCGTCGAGGCCCACCAGGTAGCTGAAGCCGGGCATGAACCCGCAGAACGCCACGGTGTACTCGGCATCGCTGTGTCGAGCGATCACTTCGTCGAGGGACAGGTGGCACGTGCGCGCCACCGCTGCGAGGTCCTCGCCGTCGTACCGCACGGGGACGTGCACGAGCTCGCCCTCCGGGAGGGGCGCGTGGTCGTCGGGTGCTCGCAGCATCGCCACGTCGAGCGTGCCGTCGTGCTGCACCAGCACCGTGCGTGCTGCGGGCACGACATCGATCACACCAGGCATCGTCGCGGCCCGCCACAAGGTGGCCGCGGCCATCACCTGCTCGAGATGGTCGAACTCCACGAGCACGGCTCGCGGACCGTACGGCAGCAGCTTCACAACACGAAGGCCCGGGGCTCCCAGCCTGCGGCGCCGAGTGCTTCGACCACTGCGACCAGCAGGTCGGGGGCGCCGGGCGTGTCGCTGTGCACGCAGATGCTCTGCACGCCCGACTCGGCCAGGCGCAGGGCCTGGGCGGCCGCGTCGTCGGGCTCGGTGAGCAGCGCGCCAGGCTGCGTGCGGGGCACCAACGTGCCGTCGTCGGCGTAGGCACGGTCGGCGAAGCCCTCGCGCACGAACGTGAGGCCGGCCCGGTGACACGCCGCCTCCACCGCACTGCCGGGCAGCCCGAGCACGGGCATCGTGGCGTCGTACTCCATCACCGCGGTCACCACGGCCTGTGCCTGCACCTCGTGACGCACGATGGCGTTGTAGAGCGCACCGTGGGGCTTCACATACGCGACGCCGGTCTCCAGCGCGCCGGCGATGCCGTCGAGTGCACCTAGTTGGTACAGCACCGCATCGCGCAGCTCGTCGGGGTGCATCTCCATGAACCGGCGGCCGAAGCCCACCAGGTCGGGATAGCTGACCTGCGCGCCGATCACACAGTCGTGAGCGACAGCGAGTTCGCAGGTGCGCCGCATCGTCGACGGGTCACCCGCGTGGAACCCGCACGCCACGTTCACCGAGGTGAGCAGTGGCACGAGCAGTTCGTCGGGCCCACCGGCCCATGCGCCGAAACCCTCACCGACGTCGCTGTTGAGGTCGATGTGGGCCATGGTCGTCAGGACGCAAGTGAGGCGGCCACCGCCGCATCGGTGAGCCGTTTGAAGCAGCGGCGGCCGTTCAACCGCGACAGCACTGCCACCTCGAGGTCGTCGGCGGCCAGCGTGCGGTCGGGGCCGGAGAGCGCCGCAGCGGCCGACTTGAGTGCGTCGTCGAGCGACTGGTCGTCGGCGTGCTGGTCGTTCATCCGGGCCGAGATCGCTTCGGCGTCGCCGCCGAGCACGCTGAACCGGCGCTCGTCGACCACCGTGCCGTCGTAGAGGATGTGGAACAGCTGGTCGTCCTGCCCGCGTACGCCCACTTCGGCCACGAGGATCTCGACCTCCATCGGCTTCATCTCGTGGGTGAAGATCTGGCCCAGGATCTGTGCATAGTTGTTGGCGAGGCTGCGCGCATCGACGTCGTCGCGGCTGTACTGGAAGCCCTTCAGGTCGGCGGCCCGCACACCGGCCACGCGCAGCTGGTCGAACTCGTTGTACTTGCCCACACCGGCGAAGGCGATGCGGTCGTAGATCTCGCTGATCTTGCGCAGCGTGTTGCTGGGGTTCTCGGCCACCAGCGCGATGCCGTCGGCGTAGCGCACCGCCACCAGCGCACGACCGCGGGCGATGCCCTTGCGCGCGTAGTCGGCGCGGTCCTTCATGACCTGTTCGGGGGCGACGTAGAAGGGCATGCTCATCGCGCACGCACCTCGTCGACGATGGACGTGAACACCGTGGTGAGCTCGGTGTCGTCGAGCCGCTGCCAGCCGTCGGCGGTGATGGTGGCCACCACCGGATAGATGCCGCGCAGCACATCGGGGCCACCGGTGGCCGAGTCGGCGTCGGCGGCCTCCCACAGCCCACGGCACGCGAGCGCCACGGCGTCAGCGCGGGTCATGCCGTCGCGCCAACCGATCTTGATGACCGTGCCGGCGTGCAGCATCCCCGAACCGGTGGCCACGTAGTCGTGCTCCTCGTAGCGGCCGCCGGTGACGTCGTACGTGAACAGGCGACCGTTCTCGCGGCGCAGGTCGTACCCGGCGAAGATGGGCACCACCACCATGCCCTGCATGGCGGCGGGCAGGTTGCTGCGCACCATCATCGAGAGCTGGTTGGCCTTGCCCTCGAGACTGAGGGCCGAGCCCTCCACCTTCTCGTAATGCTCGAGCTGCAGCTGGAACAGCTTGATCATCTCCATGGCCGGACCGGCGGCACCGGCGATGGCCACACCGCTGTGCTGATCGGCCTGCACCACCTTCTCCATGCCACGGTGGCTGATGAGGTTGCCGCTGGTGGCGCGGCGGTCGCCCGCCATCACCACACCGTCGGCGAAGCGCAGGGCGACGCACGTGGTGGCGTGCGGCACGTGCACCTCGCCGGTGGCCTCGAGCGTGGGCGCGAGCCCGACCCGCTTCAGCAACTCGGGGAAGCTGGAGCCGGGATCGGTGCCGATGGGAAACAGGGGCATCGACATGATGGTTACTGGCCACCCTTTTGCACGTACGACTTCACGAAGTCCTCGGCGTTGGTCTCGAGCACCTCGTCGATCTCGTCGAGCAGGTCGTCGAGCTCGGCCTTCAGCTTGTCGCCGCTCTCGGTGACCGGCGGGGCGGCCTCCACCGACTCCTCGGTGCGACTCGGTGCGGGTTTCTGCTTCTGCGTGCGCTCGGCCATGGTGCTCCCCTGACTCAGGCCCCCAGCTTCGCCAGCAGCTCGGCCGGGGTGTTGCTCTCGTCGATCAACCTTTGCACGGATTCTGCCGTGCCGCGCAACGGTTCCATCATCGGGACCCGGCGCAGCGGGTCGCGGCCCACGTCGAACACCATGCTGTCCCAGTTCGCAGCCACCACGTCGTCGGGCCACTTCGCGAGGCAGCGGCCCCGGAAGTAGGCGCGGGTGGTGGAGGGCGGCGTGGTGGTGGCCACCTCCACGTCGGCGGGGTCGACCAGCGTGTCGAGCCCCACCTTCAACGCCAGGCAGCGGTCGGCGCGCAGGTCGTGGTACTGCAGGTCGAGCGCCTTCAGCCGGGCGTCGTCGGGTGCGGCGCCATGTCGGGCCGCGAACCCCTCCACGACGCGACGCTTGGCCACCCAGTCGACCTGGTGCGCCACCGAGCTGGGGTCGCGCTCGAGCCCGGTGAGCACGTCGTGCCACAGCGCGAGCACTTCGTGGCCCACCTCGTCGCCCACCGCCGACAGCCCGTGCGTGCGCTCGTACTTCTGGGCACGCTCCAGCAACTGCCACTGGATCTCCAACGCGGTGGCTCGCTGCCCGTTGCGCAGCAGCACGGTGCGACGCAGCGACGGGTCGTGGCTCACCTGCCGGATGGCGGCGACCGGGTTGGCGAGCGCCAGGTCGTCGCCGACGGCGTCGTCCTCGATCATGGCCAGCACGATCGCGGTGGCGCCCACCTTCAGCAGGGTGGCCGTCTCGCTCATGTTCGCGTCGCCCACGATGACGTGGAGGCGCCGGTACTTGTTGGGGTCGCAGTGCGGTTCGTCGCGGGTGTTCACGATGGGCCGCTTCAGCGTGGTCTCCAGGCCCACTTCCTCCTCGAAGAAGTCGGCCCGCTGGCTGAGCTGGAACGGCACGTCGTTGGCGGTGACGCCGGGCAACTCGCACCCCACCTTGCCGGCGCCGACGGCGATCTGTCGGGTCACGAAGTGCGGGGTGATCTGGTGCACGATGCGCCCGAACGGCACCTCGCGCGCGACGAGGTAGTTCTCGTGGCAGCCGTAGCTGTTGCCCTTGCCGTCGGAGTTGTTCTTGTGGCACAGGATCTCGGCGCCGTCGGGCAGCATCGCCGTGGCAGCACGCATGCTGGCGCGCACGATCTCCTCGGCCGCCCGGTCGAACAGCAGCGCCTCACGCGCGGTCAGGCACTCGGGGGTGCTGATCTCGGGATGCGCGTGGTCGACGTAGTAGCGGGCACCGTTGGTGAGCACGGCATTGACCAGGTGGGTCTCCACCTCCGGCGCCAGCAGGTCGTCGACGCTGAAGCCGCGCGCATCGGTGCCGGGGTGCTCGTCGTGGAAGTCCCAACCGATCTTGCGCTGCCGCTCGGCGAGGTAGGCGTTGATGAGCAACGACGAGGCGGTGACCGGGTTCCCGTCGGCGCCGCGCACGAGAATGCCGTACTCGGTCTCGATGCCGCACACCTTGGGGATGGCCATGGCCGCACCCTAACGCCGGTCGGTCGAGACGGGATGACACGAGCACACGCCTCGCGAGCCAGACTGCGCACATGACCGACTGGCAGGCCATCGCCCATCGCAACGCCCGCTCCGTGCAGACCACCATCGGGTGGATCTTCTGGGACCCAGGGGCGGTGCGCCGGTACGAGGCGCTCGGCCTGCCGGCCCAGTTCGCCGGGCCACTCGGCTACATGGCGGCCCGCTGTGCACCGTTGGCCGGCGCCGGGCCCGACGCCGTGATCGCCGCCTTCGGCTCCATCAACGCCACCGCGATTCGCGGGGCCTTCTCCCTCCTCGGCAGTGCCGAGCGGTTCATGGACTTCTGGGAGGCCCGCAACGAGGCCGTGGTGGCGGGCCTGCGCGACCACGCTCCCGACATTGTCGAGCCGCTCAGCGAACTGGGTCCGCTGCTGTGGCCGGTGGTGGAGCAGCTGCCGCTGGTGGGCCGCACCTTCTTCGGTGCCCACCTCGCGGTGCCGCGCAACGAGGATCCCGTGTTGTCGGGCTGGCACGCCGTGAACTGCCTGCGCGAGTGGCGTGGCGACACGCACTGGGCCCTGGTGGTGGCGGCCGGGCTGAGCCACCCGGAGGCGAGCATCCTCCACAATGCGTGGCTCGGCTACGAGCGCGACTGGATCCCTCGCAGCCGGGGTACCAACGACGACGACCTCGCCGCCGGGTGGGCCTCGTTGCACGCCCGCGGCCTTGCCGACGCCGGCGCGGTCACCCCCGACGGCATCGCGCTCCGTCAGCACATCGAGGACGACACCGACCGGCTCACCACGCTGCCGTGGGAGCTGCTCGGCGAGGAGCGCGCACGGTGGTTCGCCGATGTGTTCGAACCGCCGTGCGAGTTGCTGTTGCGCCGTGTCGACGAGACCGCCGGCCCGAACTACCAACCCGCGAGCCGCATTCACCGCCGCCCCGGCTGACGTCGTCCACGTCTCCCGATGGGATCTGGCGGCGATTCGTCCCGGTTTCCGGGACGAATCAGCGCCAGAAGGAATTCCGGAACAGATCACGCCCAGAAGCCCGCAGCGCGGTGCGGCGGGTGGGTCAGAGGTACTGGCCGGTGGCGACGCGTTCGCTCGCGCGGCCGCCTTCGCGGTCGGTCTGTTCGCGGCCCTTCACCAGGGTGCGGATGAACACGATGCGCTCGCCCTTCTTGCCCGAGATCTTCGCCCAGTCGTCGGGGTTGGTGGTGTTCGGCAGATCCTCGTGCTCCTTGTACTCCTGCTTGATGGAGTCGAGCAGGTCCTGCAGGCACACACCGCGGGCGCCGCCGGCGATGACCCGCTTGATGGCGAGCTTCTTGGCGCGACGCACGATGTTCTCGATCATCGCGCCCGACGAGAAGTCCTTGTAGTACAGGATCTCCTTGTCGCCGTTCTGGTACGTGACCTCGAGGAACTGGTTCGCCTCGTCGGCGCGGTACATCTCGGTCACCGTGGTGCGGATCATCGTGGGGATGTCGGCACCGGCGGCGATGGGGATCTCGTCGGTGAGATAGCGGGCGAAGATCTGCTCGGCGGCCGCCTCGCTGGGGCGTTCGATCTTGATCTTCACGTCGAGCCGACCGGGACGAAGGATGGCCGGGTCGATGAGGTCTTCACGGTTCGTGGCACCGATGACGATGACGTTGCGCAGCCCCTCCACACCGTCGATCTCGGCCAACAGCTGCGGCACGATGGTGCTCTCCATGTCGCTGCTGATGCCGGACCCTCGGGTGCGGAACATGGAGTCCATCTCGTCGAAGAACACGATGACGGGCCAGCCCTCTTCGCTCTTCTCACGTGCGCGCTGGAACACGAGGCGGATCTGGCGCTCGGTCTCGCCGACGTACTTGTTCAGCAGCTCGGGACCCTTGATGTTGATGAAGTAGCTGCGGCCCTTCTCGCCACCGGTCTTCTCCGCCACCTTCTTGGCGAGCGAGTTCGCGACCGCCTTGGCGATGAGCGTCTTGCCGCAGCAGGGCGGGCCGTACAGCAGGATGCCCTTCGGTGCCGGCAGCTGGTGCTCGGCGAACAGGTCGCTGTACAGGAACGGCAGCTCCACCGCGTCGGCGATCTCTTCGATCTGGTTGTCGAGGCCACCGATATCGGCGTAGCTGATGTCGGGCACCTCCTCGAGCAGCAGGTCCTCCACCTCCGGGCGGGGCAGCTTCTCGAGCAGCATGTTGCTGCGCGGGTCGAGGCGCATGGTGTCGCCGCTGCGCAGGTGCACGCCACGCAGCACGTCGGCCAGTTCGCACACCCGCTCCTCGTCGGCGCGGCCCACCACCAGGGCGCGCACGCCGTCGTCCATGATCTCCTTGATCGTGACCACCTCACCCACGATCTCGGGGTGACGGGCCTGCACCACGTTGAAGCTCTCGTTCAACACCACCTCGGCGCCGCGTTCGAGCGTGTCGTGGTCGACATCGGG
>SXGU01190070.1_pt1 | contig 13087 bp, 12 predicted proteins | sample 3174531 | NCBI WGS metagenome assembly SXGU01 (sample SAMN11356863, study PRJNA531348) | freshwater metagenome | isolation source: freshwater sample F1-140 | place: China: Fuxian Lake, Yuxi | collected 2017-12-25 | reverse complement strand
TGCAACAGTGCGGCTGCATTCCTGGAGGGACGATGCCTGTACTATTTCTGCTCATGCTGACGTCCTGCTACTGGTTCATTGGAGAATCGGAGCGGGAGGCAGCGCTGGATCGCGATGCAGACGGGATCGTGTGGTCGAGTGACTGCGACGATGCGTCGGCGGCAGCGGGTGCCACGATGACGTGGTTCCGCGATGCGGACCATGACGGCTATGGCGGCACGGAGTCGCGCGACTCGTGCGATGACCTCTCGACCGACGGCTATGTGCTGGTGGGTGGAGACTGCGACGACTCGGACGAGTCGATTCGCCCGGACGCCACCGAAGCCTGTAACGACGTAGACGACGACTGCGACGGCGCAGTTGACGACTCTGAGGACTGCGAAGGTCACAACACCGACGCCGACGGCGACGGCTTCACGGCTGACATCGACTGCGACGACACCGACGCAGACATCTACCCCAACGCCGAAGAAGAGTGGTACGACGGCGTGGACCAAGACTGCGATGGTGAAAGCGATTTCGACGCCGACGCCGATGGCTACGAGAGCGATCAGTATACGGGCGAGGATTGCGATGATACCCGCGGTGGCGTGCATCCGGGAGCAGAGGAAATCTGCAGCGATGACCTCGACAACGATTGCAGTGGAGAGGAAGACGACCCTGCGGATGCGGACGGCGACCTCTACAACGCCTGCGACGGTGACTGTGATGAGTCGGATGCAACCGTGAATCCCAGCGTGTACGACGGGTGTGATGGAGTGGATAACGACTGCGATGGTGTCACCGATCAGTACGATGACGCCGACGAAGACGGATGGTCTACCTGTTCCGGCGACTGTAATGATGGAGCCGCCGAGATGTATCCGGACGCCGAAGAAGTGTGCGATCTCATCGACAACGACTGCAATGGCACGCAGGACGACTGCGAAGATTGCGACCGTGATGGCGATGGGTACGTCTACTGTGACGGCGACTGTGACGACACGGACGCCACCATCAATCCTCGTGCCACCGAAGTCACGGGCGACGCGGTCGACCAAAACTGCAACGGCAACATCGATTCCTGAGGTGCACATGTTCCTTCTCCTTCTGGTGGCACAAGCTCAGGCCACGTGTGAAAGCGGCACCACGGCGGATGCCATTTCGGCGTCCGTTGGGCAGGCGCAGCTTGCCATGGCGTCGTACGACGAGGATGCGTTTGCTGCGGCTGCAGCGCGCGTCACGAATGCGATCCCATGTCTCACGCAAGTCGCCACACCGCTCGATGCGGCGGTGATTCACGGGTTCGTCGGGCTCGAAGCGTTCGTTGAAGGCCGTACGGACGAAGCGAAACTCGCGTTCGCTTCGGCTCACACGGCCAGCTCGGCGTACACGGTCCCCGCTGCCATCGCCCCGCCTGGTGGCCCGCTCTCGGCTCTGCTCACGGAGGCCTACGCGCTTCCACCCGCAGAACCGACCGTGCTTCCCGCGTTCGACGGCATCATCTACGTGGATGGTGCGCGCAGCTCGGGGTTGCTCTACCCCAAGGATCGTCCGAGCCTCATTCAACTCGTGACATCTGAGGGAACCGTGAAGCGCACGGTGTACCACAAACCCGGCGAGCCACTCCCTCTTTGGGAAGCGCCGCGTACGGGCTTTGCCGTCGTCCTCCCGCGCGTGCGCGAGAAGCCGTCGACGCCGCTGGGCATTGCTGCTGGAGGTGCTGCGATCGCGGCCGGAAGTCTCTACGTTGTTGGAGGCATTTGGCACGAGCAGTACACGAGCGGAGCGGCACCGTACGAAGATCTCGACGCGCTCGAGACGCGTACAAACGTAGCGCTCGCATCCTCTCTCGTTCTCGGCGCCGCTGCCGTTGGCCTGGGTACCGTCACGTTCCTTCGCTGGTAATCCGACTCACGCGTCGGATTTTTTCTTTTTGTTGTGGCAATTTGCTACGATGTATCGGTATGAACGAACTTCGTCGTTTTCCAGCACAAGATATTGACTGGCGTGCACCCGAAGTAAAACGAGTACCACGGTCAGAGAAGCAGAAAAAAGAGAAACCCGTTGAAATCGATACGATCGATGATCAGTCGCTTTCAGAAGTACAGCGGGTGGAAATGCGTCGGATGGCAAAGGCAGTGCAGAAAGCGCAAGAGCGAGCACAACCGTCAGAGGCGTCTGTCGATCAACTGGAACAACAACGGTTGGCGGAATTACAACAACAGCTCGCAGAAGCTGAACGAGCAGTTGGAGACCTACCGGCATGGAAACGTTGGGCAGGCGAGCTCTCTTCGAGTTCGGAGTTGGCGCGACGTCGCTCGGAAGTCACGAGACTTTCTACGGAAGTAAACCAACAGACGGTGTTGGTGCGAGAATTATCGTACGTGCTTCCTGTTGAAGGGTTGATCGCCACACTTCACAATGAGCACCCACTTGAGAATCTTCGTTTACAAAGTGGGTTTAGAGAAATTCGACAAGCGCTCCAGATGCCGGATTTGTTTGGAAACGGTTTGCTCCCAAAAGATCACAAGTTGCGAGAAAAAGCATTGGAAACGCTCGCAAGAATGTCTGAGTCGAACAACAAAGTGCAAGCGAAGTGGGCTAAAGCAGGCCAGCGGCTGTTGAAAGCGTATGCGACGGCCTATCCAAGCGAGCAAGATCGTAGCAACGCGATGTTTGCTAAACAAGCCGCGGAAATAGCGGAAGCGCGCAAGCAAGATTCGTTTGGTGAAGAGGAAGATCAATTGGCGGCAAAATAAAACGACACTCACGGGGTGAGTGTCAGTCCTCAGCGGAGACGCACAGCGTGTGGGCTTCTCCGGGAGGGAAGCGGGCGAGTAGATCCACGATGCGGCGGTCGGCTTGGTAGCGGGTGCGGTCCTTGTTGTGGACGGGCACTCCTTGTTCTTTGAGCTGATCAGCGATGCGCGGGTCACCCTTCCAGGCTTCGTACAGCGCCATCATAGGAGATGTGGCGTACATGCGCAGCAGTTTGTTGATGGCTTCGCGCTCAGCGGTTGGTTCCCACAGGTTCGTACAGGTGTCCACCGCTGGCAGTGGGCTGAGCCACGACTCGGGCAGCCAGCTGTACCACCAGCGGTCGTCCTCCGCTTGCTGGCGAACGGCCTGCTGTCGTGCGATCTCTTCCTTGGTGATGGAAGGACACATACAGGTGGTGCCCCAGAGGTCGAGAACCTCCGTCTCGTTGCCCGGTAGCAGGATGGGGATGCCAAACCAAGCTTCCCAGAACGCTCCCTTGCGCAGCGGCAGCGCGTTGGAAATGCGTTCGTTCACACGACTGAATTGTTGGCGAACAACTTGATCCTTCAGGAGCTTGCCTTGAATCTGCAAGTCCTCCGGACCAAACGTGATGGTCCAGCTCACCTCACCACGGTCGCCTTTCACGTTGAGACTGTGAATGGTCGAGCGAATGGCGATCACCGCAGGGTACTCTCCTCCCATCTGGAGGTCGTGAAGCATCGGCGTGGTTTCCGGTAGCAGGGAACGGTCGATTTTCACCACACGCCGGGCGACCGACTCCCGTGTCGCGTCCCCGAAGGTTGTGATGGAACGAATCATGGATATTCCTCCTGGTCGCACTCCAACAAAAAAAGTTCATTTGGTCAACCTTCGCCTTTACATTTTTCAAGGAAATGGCTAAGTTTACGCACCGCTCTTTATAGACAGAACAAACAATCAGCCTCATGAGGGACGCATGGGAAAGACCTATGGTGAAAACGGACGTTACGTCGTGCTCGATCAGGTGGGCGAGGGAGGCATGGGGTTCGTGTACCGCGTGAAGGATACACGGCTCGGTGGCCGGCTCAACGCGGTGAAAGTGTTGCGTCCGAACCTCGCGGACAAGCCGAAGCCTCGTGCGCGGTTCCTGAGGGAGATGCACGCGATGGCGATGACCTCGCATCCGAACCTTGTCGTCGTCCACGACGCGGGGGAGGAGAACGGCGAGGCCTGGGTCGCGATGGAGTTCGTCGAAGGACGTGACCTCGAAGCGGTGGCGAATGCGTATGGTCCGATCCCGCCGCGTGCGGCTGTGGACATCGTTGCCGCGGTGGCGCGTGCGCTGGGTGCCGTGCATCGGCGCGGCATCGTTCACCGCGATGTGAAGCCGCACAACGTCATGATGTGTCTGGACGGCACTCCCAAACTGATGGACTTCGGCGTGGCGCACATCGAAGACAGCAACATGACGAAGTCGATGGATGTCATGGGCACGCAGGGCTACATGGCTCCTGAGCAGATCATGCAGGCGAGCCGTGTGGACGCCCGCGCCGACCTGTTCGCCTTGCTCGTGATGCTGACGCGGTTGGTCACGGGAAGCAAGCCGAACTTCTACGAGAAGGCGTTGATGGCACGTGCGATCAGCCAGCTTCCCGAGCCGCTGCGCAAAGTCGTTGAAGGCGGAACGCGTTTCCAGCGCGAAGACCGCGTGTACAACAACGCGTCTCAGCTCGTGCGAGACTTGCTCGCCGCGCGTAACCAGCTAGAGGAAGACGGGAGCGACACGTTCTTCGCTTCGCTGGCCGGTGAAGTGGTGGACGTGTCCGTGCCGGAGGTGCGTGAGATTTCGGAGGAGCCGCTGGCGCCGCCGTTGTCGAGCGATCCGCTGAGTGTTCCCGAAACTCGTTTGCGGCCCACGCCTCAGACGGCACCTGCGGTCGCCACTGCACCTTTGACGCCGGCCAAGTCCACGCCTGTGGATGCGGATGGAGCTGCGGCTGTCGCGACGCCGGAAGCGCCGGCCCCATCGTTGACGCGTGGGTTCACGGCGTTCTTCGAAGGAGCAAAGGCGGAGCCGGTTAGCGACGTGGATGACGAGGTTCCCTCAAACACGCCGGTGCAGCCGAACTGGGGGCGGCGCTTGCGTGTGCCGCTCGGACTCCTTGCTCTGTTAGGAGTGGCTGGTGGTGTGGTGGCGGTGGGTTGGAACGATACGGTGCCCAGCGATGTGGCACCAACGCCCGTTCCTTCTCCTGTACAGGTTCAACCTGAAGCACCTATGGTCGCTGACCAGGTTGTCACCTCCGCGCCAACCATCGAGTTGCCGGAGCCGCCTGCGCTGGTCACGTCACTTCCCGCTGCTCGCCCGGCAACCACGGTGAAACCCGTCACCGTGCAGGCACCAACACCTGTTCCTTCTCCTGCGCCGACACCAGTGGAGCCCAAACTCGTCGAATCCACACCTACTCATTCCCCGATGGGAACGGTCATGGTGCAAGGGAAAGACGTGTCTGTGGATTTCCTGTCCGCTGCAGGAAAGTCGTACGGTCCTGGCTCGGTTCCGCCTGGGTCGTACACGGTCCGTGCCACGTTCAACGACGACTCGGTGTACACCAGCGACTTCCGCGTGAACGTCGCCGACGGACAGACCGTCACCGTCGTCTGCTCCGCCAAGTTCAAAAACTGCCGTGCCCCTTGAGGCCGGTTTTTTCTTTTATCCGCCCTGACGGCTATAATGAGCACATTATGTCGACCTCGAACCTTGCGTCTCGTTTGTTGAGTGTCTCACGAGGCTGTCTCTACACACTGATGGCGTTGTTGCCGGTCTGGTTTTTGCCCACGTCGCTCGATCCGCTTGAAGTGAGCAAGCAAACATTGTTCGTTGGACTGTCGTTGGTGGCGACGTTGGCTTGGGCCTGCTCGCTACTGGCGGCACGGGCGTTTACGTTGCGACGCGGGTGGTTCAACTTGCTTCTTGTGTTATTGCTTGTCGCTGTGTGCGCTTCAGCCTTTGGGTCCTCTGCGCCGTACTTGTCTTGGGTCGGCAGTGGTACGCAGCAGTACATGAGTGTCCTCACTACCCTTGCCGGCATCCTCATGGTGTTTGTGATGGTGAACACGTTTACGGACGAACACACACACCGCCGGGCGCATGTTGCCCTGTTGCTTGGAGCTTCTGCCACAGCAGCAGTAGGGCTTTGGTCGTGGTTTGCCTATTTGTTGTCTCCTGAGACGTTTACAAACACAGCGGCACTGACCTTCAACACGGTCGGTACGGTCAATGCGTTTGGTGTTTACCTCGCCGTACTTGGTGTATTCGCGTCTGCGCTGCTCGCCGTGCGGTCGGAAACCGTTCCGGTGTTGCCGCATGGAAAGCGTGGTGTCGTCTGTGCTGTGCTCGCCACGGTTTTGGCGCTCACAGCCTTGTTTGTTCTCGCGGTTCTCGACTATTGGGTGCTTTGGACCATCCTGCTTGTCGGCATCGCCATCCTTTCTGTTTTTGCCTTTGTCCGTCCGCAGGATCTGCCGGGAAGTCATCGCTTGTTTTTACCTGGATTTTTGGGAGTGATTGCTCTCATCTTTTTAGTGTGGGCCCCACGACTCGTCGACATGCATCTCCCCGTAGAAATTACCCCGAGCGTTGGAGCATCGTGGGCAATGGCAAAACAAACGTTGGAAGGAGAAAACTCTTTGCTCGGCTCTGGTCCGGGAACGTTCGCGTTCACGTACGGATTGTTTAAGGATGTGTCCGTGAATACGACCGCGTTGTGGGACACGCGGTTCGATCGTGGCTCATCGTTTTTTCTGACCGTGTTGTCGACGTTTGGGTTTGTGGGAAGTGCTGCCTGGTTATTGTTTATTGCCACGGTTTCCGGGCATGGCGTGGCGGCCCTTGCGGGCGCGAGTGATAAAAAGCGCTGGCTTTCGGTGCTGCCGGACGTGGCCGGATGGTTTGTGTTGCTTGCCGCGGTCGTATTTTACAACGCGAACATGACCATCGTGTTTTTGCTATTCGTTTTTGCCGGGCTCACCGTGTCGCAGCTCATGGGGCCCTCGCAGACGTGGATGTTTAGTCGTTCGCCCCGCGCTGGGCTAACAGCTTCCGTCTCGGTTGTGCTCCTTGCGACGTTTTTGACAACAGGGTTATTTGTCGCGGGTCGCCGGGCGGTGGCAGAAGCGGCGTATGCGCGCGCGGTTGAACTCGATCGGTCTGGGGCGGCGTTATCGGAAGTGGTTGTTGAACTCGACCGCGCTGCGACCATGAATCGGTTTGATGATGCGTATTACCGTGCCCTCGCCCACGCGTTGTTGTTACGTGTGGGAGAAGAATTAGCGGATCTGACTTCTATCGATACGGTTTCGTCCGGGCAACGTGAATACGTACAAGCCCTTACGGGAGCAAGTGTAAACGCTGCTGTGCGAGCGACGGAACTCTCACCGAACAATTCGCTGAATTGGTTGGAGCGTGGAACCGTGTACCGTGAATTTATGCCGGTGATTGTCGGGGCTGGTCCATTTGCACTCGAGGCGTTCGAAATAGCCGCACAGCTTGAGCCAACCAATCCGTCCGTCGCCACAGAGACTGGGCTGACACACTTAGCTACGGCGGAAGCTGTCCGTCCGCTGCTCGCGACAGAAGATGAAACGGTTCGCACACAAGCTCAGCAAGATGTGGATATTGCGTTAGCAAACGCACAACAGTCATTTGAAAAAGCGATTGCCTTGAAAGCAGATTACGCCCCCGCCCATTTTCAACTCGCTATTACCTACGAACGCCAAGGTCGTCTGGTTGAGGCGATTGGGAAAATGGAGAGCGTGAAGAAGTACAATCAGTTTGATATTGGTGTGGCATTTGAACTTGGTTTGCTCTACCTACGCCGTGGCGGAGAAGGTGACCTCGCTCGCTCCAAAGCCGAGTTCGAACGTACAATCGACCTTGCGCCTGCGTACAGCAACGCCCACTGGTTCCTCGCCTCCATCTACGAACAAGAAGGCAACCTCGCCGCCGCCGCCGCCCAAGTTGAAGCGGTTCTCTCGTACAATCCAGGCAACGCTCTGGTCCAAGCTCGCCTCGACCGTTTGAAAGCCGGACAGGTGACACCAGAAATTCCAGAAACAATTGAGTCTGCACCGGAGGCGGCCGTTGAGTCACCTGTCACACCTTGACCAATCGATTCCCAAACGATATCCTTGCGACACAAAAGTCGCATGGGCCCTTAGCTCAGCTGGTAGAGCGCTTCCATGGCATGGAAGAGGTCAGCGGTTCGATCCCGCTAGGGTCCACCAATACGTACCCACGAAAGTGAGTACGTTTTGTATTGCCAAAATGAGGTTTTTAGCGTATGGTCCGGTGACTTCGGAGGGAAGGACATGTACATGTGGCTGCTTCAATGGATGCTGGCGCGAATCGTCGAGGCCAGGCGAGCTCTGGCTCTGTCGCAGGAAGAGACGCTGCGCTTCGCTGGTGTGTACGTCGACCCGGACGACGACTTCGACGACGAGGAAGATCTCATCGACGAACCATCGTGGAACGACGATGACGACGATGATGACGACACCATCGACGACTTCGACGAGTGGTCGGATGACGATGACGAGTCCGAAGAGGAGGAGGATGACGATGATGGTGGTGACGGAAACTGGGACCCACTCGACACTGAGTTCGACTGGGATGACGACGATGAGGAGGAGGATGCTCTTCGTCTCGGCGAACCGCTTCCCGGGTACGGAGAATTCCCGTGGCTGATGTGATCGAAGCTGAGGTGCTTGTTCCGGCCAGTGGAAACATCCAAGTCCGTTCACGGACACTGGTAGAGCGGCAAGGCCAACTCGGCCCTATTGTCTACGATCTCGCCTGCAACCCGCGCCCCATCGGTCGTTACATCGCCACGCAAGACGTTCAAGGGAGCGTCACGTGGTCAGACAATCTTCTTCAACAACTGCCGGGTCTCTGACTCGGATTTTTTATCGTTTCACTTAAAGATATTGACATTTTTGGCGTATCCGCGTAGTTTAGCGGAGCTTGCGGAATCACTCTGCAGCATGGAGTCACTTTGAATTCTCTCTCGGGCACACCTGCCCTGTCCGGAACCGTTCGTCGCGCCTCTGGTGCGGCGGGCCTGACCGTCACCATCAAGCCGGAAATCTCGAGCCCCTGGCTCAACTGGCTTCACCAACATCTGGTCGCCCGCCGCGAGGACATCGCGGAAGGGCTCTACGGCATCAACTTCGCGCCGGAAGACGGCATGCGTGTGACTCTCGTGGAGGGTGGCACCGAGCGTGGAGCGGAGACGATCCGTCGCTACCTCGCCACGCCGATGGCCGAGCGTGTGTACCCGGCGCTCGCCCAGGCATGGCGGGCCATCGCCCCGGACGACCAGTACGTCGCGGACACGGCGGCGCAGCTCGCGCCCATGGTCAGTGCCTACATGCAGAAGAAGGGTGAAGCGGCCGCCATCGAAGCGCTGCAGAACTTTCGTGTGCAGGCTGGGTGTCCGTGTTGCGGTGCCATGGCCTTCGAAGCCGCGGCCCTCATGCGGAGCGCCGAGATCGAACTGGCGGACAAGCCCGAGCAGCTCGCGGCTTACCGTGCCGAGTTCAACGCCATCGCGGCACAGCTCAAGGCACACGGTACGCCCGTTCCCACCGTGGGCCTGCACGACATCTTCCTCGGCGGAACGGTCGAGAGCACCCACCCCTTCGCCACGGCGAGCTACGCCGCCCTGCAGGCCCAGGCCGAGCGCCTCATGCCGCAGGTTCGCGAGAAGATCGTGGCCAACATGCGTGACCGTGGCAACCGGCTCGTCGCCTTCGCCGGCCAGTTCCGCCCCTAGAGGCTGTGCATCCTTTCCGTCCAGGTTTCGCCTGGCGGTTTTTTGTAAGAACGTGAGGTTGTGGGAGATGGGTTGTGGGTTGTAGCCGCAAAGGGGTTGGTCAGAAGAAAAGAAACGTGTACACTCGGCGGGGTGCGGAAACCTCGCCTTTATTTCTATGCTACAAGTTGGAATTGTTGGCCTGCCAAACGTGGGCAAATCGACTCTCTTTAAGACGCTCACCAAGAAACAGGTGGATTGCGCGAATTTTCCTTTTTGCACAATCGAACCGAACGTCGGGGTCGTGGAAGTGCCGGACGAACGACTCGCAAAGCTTGCTGCGAAATCCAATACGCAAAAGATTATCGCAACGGCGATTGAGTTCGTGGACATTGCTGGGCTGGTGGCTGGTGCGCACAAAGGTGAAGGGCTTGGCAACAAGTTTTTAGCGAACATCCGCGAGGTCGACATGATTGCGCATGTCGTGCGTGGGTTCAGTGACCCGAACGTGGTGCATGTTTCTGGGGATGTGAACCCTGTGCGTGACGTAGAAATTATCGAAATGGAACTGGCGTTGTCGGACATGGACAGTGTGCAGAAACGTCTGGATGGCGTGCGTGGAAAAATGAAGTCCGGCAAAACAAAGGATTCAGAAGCGGAAGAGTCGGCTCTCGCAAAAATCCTTGCCGCGCTCGAGCAAGGAAAGATGGCAAACACGGTTGAGCTCACCGAAGACGAGGAGGCAGCCATCAAAGGCATCGCCTTGTTGTCTCGCAAGCCAGTGCTGTACGTGATCAACGTGGACGAAGCGGAAGCGGCGAACCCAAACTGGGTAAGCCCGCTTGGACCATCACGCCTCGCGCTTCCTATCAGTGTAAAAATTGAGTCTGAACTGGTCGATATGTCGCGCGAGGAAGCCGCAGTCTTTATGCAGGACCTCGGGTTCACGCAGTCCGGTCTCGACCGCATGATTGCTAAGTGTTACGAGCTTCTCGGCTTGCTGACGTACTTCACATCCGGCGAAAAAGAAACGCGAGCGTGGACCGTGCATCGCGGTGCAAAAGCTCCTCAAGCCGCCGGAGTCATTCACACAGACTTTGAGAAAACATTTATTCGTGCGGAAGTCATCGACTGGAAAGATTTTGTGGAGCTCGGTGAGTCTGGTGCACGTGATGCGGGCAAACTCCGAGTGGAAGGAAAGGACTACGTGATGCGAGATGGAGACGTGTGTCATTTCCGAGTTGGTGCGTAAACAAAAACCGGCCCTAGTGGGCCGGTTTTTCGTAGACGAGGATTTCACGGGCGACGTGCTGTTCTGGTCGCTTGTAGAGGAGACCTCCGTGTGGGCCGTCTGGAGCGAGTTCAACAGGGACGGAGTCGGGGACGAGCTGTACAGGTTGAAGTCCGGCGCGTTTGAGGATGCCAGAGAGGGGGATGAGAAGGGTGGATTTGTCGCTGGCGGTGAACACAGGGCAGGCAACGACGATGCGACCACCGGGTTTTAGCTTGGAGACAAGTGGTGGAAAGGAACGAAGGTAGAGTTCTTCGAGTTCGCGTGCGATTTTTTTGAGGGTTGGGATGGACTCACGGCCGGTTTGTGGCGGCCCGAGGTATGGTTCAGTAACGATGGCGTCTACCGAGTCGTTCATCCACGAGCTGATCTGTTCGGCCTTACTCACATTAAGGCGGGTTCTGGATAGTGGGTCACGGATGGGAAACACATTTCCGAGCCAAGCGATATTTGTTTTCGTGTCTCGGATAGCTTTCTCGCTAATGTCTCCGCCATACAGTGTTGTACAGCCAAGCATGTGTGCCTCTGCCAGCACAGTTCCTGAACCGCAGAACGGATCGAGAACTGTGGTGCCAACAGGATGGGGTAACCCAAGGTTTAACATGAGTCGTGCCAGTTTTGGAGGCAACATTCCGGAAGTGGCGTCCACTGCTGGCCGACCGAAATCACGCTTGGACCAGCCTTTAAAGTCTTGCACGACCTCCGTTGTTGCAATCCAAACCCCGTCTTTTTTTGCAATCAAACAAATATCACCACCGTTTTCGATCAATCCATTCTGCGAAACAATCACAGCAGACAATACATTCTCTTTAGATGCAACAAAACGCACGGATCGTTCCGATTCCTTGAGGATACGCTTCACAGTGAGTCCGATTTTTTCAATCTGACGGCGCCAGGGGTGGAGCGGGGAAGGAAGCACGGAATAGAGGCTGAGCCCGAACGTGATTTTTCCTTCCGGTTTTTTGGTGAGAAGTAGCCGGGCGATTTTTTCTGCGGCTTCCGTTCCATTTCCGCCAGCAAATTCAACAAGCCGAGCTATTTTTACGCATCCACCGAGCCGATTCATGAGTGTGGTTGAATCGATTGGCTCTTCAGAGTGCGCCAAAATACCCATTTCGCTCAATTCCGTTGGACGAAGGCTGTTTCCTGAACAAGCAAACCACTCGGCAAGAGAAAGTCGTGATTGTGTTCCGTTTTCAAAAAAGTAGTCTGGCACAAATGGTATTTGTCAACGGTATTCAGGACAAACAGGCAGTGACCATTGAGAATGTGAATAAATCCTTCGCTTTTTGCCTAGTTGTATCACGTTTTTGGATTTGCGCCCACGGATGCGAGCGAAATCGGGTATGTTTTTCGCTTATTTTAGCCAAGTTCTATCCATAAAATGGATTGACAAAAAGCCAAAAAACTGCTAAAATAAGCACAGATATGAAGATTCAGGTCCTGGCCATCACGGCAGCTTTCCTTGCGGCAGCCGTTCCGCTTGCGGTCCAGGCTGAGTCTTCGTCGTCTAACTACATTCTTTGGGGTCAGGCCACAGCCGGAGGGGGCGAACGCACGACGTCTGCCAACTACGTGAACTATGGCACGGCCGCGGATGTAGCCGGAGTGGAAGCGTCGAGTGCTGGGCATTTTCTACAAACGGGGTTTGAGGCGATACGCGAAGCCCCGCACATGTCGATCTCTCTTGCCCCGACCTCACTACCGCTTTCACCAAACACGTTGTCACCCGCTGGGGTGAGTACTGCACAGACGACCGTGACGGTCTCCACAAACGCCGACTTCGGCTACGTACTTACGGTGCGTGCCCTCTCTCCGTTCCAAAACGTGGCGGGAGATGTAATTGACGGAGTGGTCGACGGAACGGTTACGGCAGGGAGTGAAGAGTTTGGTGTGTCGCTGACGGGAACCGATCGCGCGTTTGCTGACGACCGTGCGGTGACGGGTTCTGCGCTGACGATCGCATCAAATGGTATGTATGTCACAAACATGGCAACAACGGTGACATTCAAAGCGTCTATCTCCGCCGCGACAGAAGCTGGGCAGTATCAAGGCAGCTACACGTTCATTGCCACAAGTACATACTAGCCTGTAGTACGCGTACACATTCTGTTGTATACTTTACGTAAACTATTTTTAGACCTTTACATATGCAACGTACCCAGTCGCTGCTCGCGAAAGTTTCACTACTCTCGCTCGTGGTCGGACTCTTTGCCGGAGTTCGTCCAACACACGCCGGAGAATTTCTTGCTTCCAGTGACAC
>SXGU01101659.1_pt1 | contig 13088 bp, 10 predicted proteins | sample 3174531 | NCBI WGS metagenome assembly SXGU01 (sample SAMN11356863, study PRJNA531348) | freshwater metagenome | isolation source: freshwater sample F1-140 | place: China: Fuxian Lake, Yuxi | collected 2017-12-25 | reverse complement strand
GATGCTTGACGTACTCGGCCAGGAAATCGGCGAGACCGTGGCACTGGCGGTGTGGGGCAACATGGGCCCCACCATCGTGCGCTGGGTCGAATCGCGGCGACCGGTCACGGTCAATCTGCGCACCGGCGCGGTGATGCCGCTGCTGCATTCGGCCATCGGCCTGTGCTTTGTCGCCTTCTTCGACTCGCCGGCGATGCAGCGCCAGATAGAAGAAGAACTGCAAATCAACGCCCGTGGCGAGGACACCCGGGCGCCGATCACACGCGCCCAGCTCGACGCGCTGACGGCCGAGGCTCGCGAACATGGCATGTCACGCGCCGTGGGCTCGGTCATTCCGGGCATCAACGCCTTCTCGGCGCCGGTATTCGATCACGATGGCAAAATGGCGCTGGCGATCACCGGTCTGGGCCCCGCCGGTCTCTTGCCATCCAACTGGAATGGCCCGATCCCGAAAGCGATTCGCGCCGCCGCGCAAACCGTCTCGCGCCAATTGGGCTGGCGCGCCCCCTCTTCCCGTGAAGGCAAGTGATGATGTCCATGACTGAATTTTCCGTTCTTGATTAGCCATGGCCGGCTTCTTCGACAAACTGTTGGGCAAGGGCAGGGAGATTGCTCCCGGACCGGCGGCACCGGCGGACAAGAAAACCGGCAAGCCCGCCGAGCCGCCGGCCGCGGCGCAGGCCCAGTCATTTGTATGCCGCGAGCCCGTACTCGATAGGGACAAGCGAATCTCGGGCTACCAGTTCAGCCTGCCTGAGGAAGTCGAGCAGCGCCTGGAGACCGACTTCGAGTTTTTGCAGAAGATCTACGACGACGCGATCCTGCGCAGCCTGACGTCGCTCGGCGACGGCGCACTGCTGGGGCCCAGGCTGGCCTTCGTCAGATTGTCGCCGAATTCCCTGGACAACAAACGCCTGCACGAGCTGCCGCGGGAAAACACCGTGCTGATGCTGGCGCCGGTGCATCAGACGTTCGAGGCCGAGCGCATCCTGCGCCAACTCGACATCCTGCGCCAAGAGGGTTTTTCATACGGCTGGCTGCTGCGCCAGAAGCAGGTCGCCCAGTTTCCTCAGCTGCCGATCCTGGCGGCAAGCGCCGATTTCGTTCAGATCGATGCGACGGGCTTCGACGGAATGGGCGTCAGGCTGCTGGTCAAGTCCCTGACGGCGGCGCGTTCCGCCAAGCTGCCCAAACTCCGCCTGATCGCCGGTGGCCTGAATGCCGTCGACGAGTTCGATTCCTACTTTCAGTCGGGCTTCGATTTTTTCCTCGGCCAGTTCGTCACCGGCCGGGAAAACTGGCATCCGCCCAAGAGCAACATCAATCGCCTGCAGATCATCAAACTGCTCAACCTGCTGGGCAGCGATGCCGAGATTCCGGTGATTGCGACACAGTTCAAGCACGACCCGGTGCTGGCCTTCAAGCTGTTGCGCTACATCAATTCGGCGGCGATGGGATTACGCACCCCCGTGGTGAACATGGACAAGGCGCTGATCCTGCTTGGGCGGGAGAAGATTTACCGCTGGCTGTCGCTGTTGCTGTTCGACTTCAAGGCGCCCGGACACGAGGAACGGGTCCTCACCGAACAGGCGCTTTCGCGCGCCCATTTTCTCGAAAGCCTCGCCGGCCAAGGCAGCATGCCGGCGCAAGAGGACGCGCTCTTCATACTCGGGCTGTTCTCCCTGCTCGACCAGCTCATGGGCCAGGCGATGGCCGACCTGCTGCTGCAGGCGAAGCTTCCCAAAGCCGTGCATGACGCGCTGCTGGGCCAGACCGGCCCGTATCGCAATGCCCTGCGTCTCGCCATTGCCGCCGAGGGCCAATCGTCACAGGACCTGGAGCAGCAGACGGCGCTGTGCGGCCTGGAGCCGCTGCAAGTGTCCCAATGCGCCATGCAGTCGCTGGCGTGGGCGCATCAGATCTCCTCGCTGGAAGCCGCTTAGCGGGCTACAGGCTCCACCAGGGCCACCGCGTCGGCGGACTTGTAATTGTTGAGACGCATGGCCATCTGCTCGACTTCCGTCGACCATGAGTCCCTGCCGAGCCTGTTGGAGTAATCCAGCAGCGAATCGACGACTTCGGTTTCGCTCCATCCCTGCCTGGCAAGCAAATCCAGCGCGATGATGTCGGCTTCCTTGCGCTGCTCCGGAATCTTGCCGGATGCAACCAGGTCCTTGCCGAACGCGCCCGCGGTCGACGACGCGATGAACGCAACGCCGCGCGCAAGATTGGCGGGGGCCAACAAGATCTGGGCGATGAGCGAGGAGATGATCGTCGCCGCGGATTTTTCGTCGTGGTGCCGCGCGATGACGTGCCCCATCTCCCGGGCGATCAGGTAGCCCAGCGCCTCCTCGTCGATCCGGGCCCTGCGTACTCCGCGGTAAATGACGATGGTGCCGGAGGCATCCGACGAACTGCCAGCCTCGATCTTTTCCGCGACGATGAACGTGAATTGCGGAATGCGCTCCTTCAGTTCCGGGTAGGTCGCATAAGCCGTTTCGGCAAGGCGTGTTCCGAGCCGGAGGTCTTGTCGCTCGTAGCCCTTGTCGTCCTGGCACTGGACGCCCACGCACGACGTCGCCACCGGGGCGAGTGCCGCAAGCGTCATGTTGAGATCGAACGACGAGTACAGCGCACTGATCGGTTCCGGCGCCGCCATCTGGGAGCGGCCACCGGGCGTCGTGCTGGCGCAGGCGCTTAGCAACACGGCGGCAATCAGCGGCAGCAGGCGACTTGTGATACAGCGTGGAAGGCAGTTCATGATCGAGCTCCGTTGTTCGGCTTGAACGATTTATAGCGGCGGCAACTTTCCGTCGCTACTGTCGCTGCTGCCCGACAGAAGCGGCGCGGCGCTTCTCGGCCTCGGCAATTCCGCTGCGAACCGAAACCGCCATGTCGGAATCGGCCGGAAGCGTTTCCAGCGCCCGGTTCCAGTAACGCAATGCGCCGCCGAAGTCGCCGCGCCGGTAGGCCTCGGTTCCCGACAGCGCCAGTGCCTTGGGATGCTTCGGATCGATGGCGAGCGCCTTCTGCACCAGCCGCACCGGCTCTCCGCCGAAGCTGCCGGACTGGGTCATCGCCACTACATCGGCATAGTCCGCCAGCAAGCCGGCATCCGCCGGAAGCAAGGCCATGGCCTTGCCATAGGCGCCGGCAGCGTCGCCAAAGCGGCCCAGCGCGGCGTAGGACTTTGCCAGCATCTGCCAGCCCGGGCCGTTGTCGGGTTCCTTTTGCAGGCGCGCGGCGAGCCGCTCGACCATCGCCTGGACGTCGGGCGCCTGCGCGTTGGCGGACGCGGGCGCGGCGTGGGACGCGACGGGCTGCGCAAGCGGCTTTTCGGTGCCGCGCACGGCAAGATACAGGGAGGACAGCGTCACGAAGGCCGCCAGACCGACCAGCGTCATGAGGCGGCGCGAATCGGTCGCGGCGGGCAAGGGGCGGACCTCGTAATCGACCGGGGTTGTCAGCAGGACATCGTTTGCAGAGACGGACTTCATGGTTTTTCTCCTAGTAGCTGAGGGGGTTGTGATTCTTGCCGTGGCAGGTCAGATAGCAGCTGCCCTTGTTGGTGCCGTTCGACACGAATTTCAGCTGGCCGCTCGAACTCGGCTTGTTGATCGTGGTGTCGAAGTTGATCAGCTTGCTGTTGTTGGTGGCGTTGCCCTGGGTCGAGCTGATGCCGTGCGGGTCGTGACAGGCATTGCAGGGCGTGCGTTCGCCGATGATGTGCTTCGTGTGTTCCTTGAACGTGTTGTCGCTGAGGATGCTGGTGCGGCTATGGCACTTGTAGCAAAGCGCATAGTTGGCGGCGCTCTCCGGCGTGTTGTCGGCCTTCAGGTACCGCCGTTCGAGCAGCGCCGGGTAGGTCGATCCGTGCGGCCCTTTCGGACCGACACCGCCGGCGCCCGGTCCGGAATTGTTGTTGTGGCAATCGCTGCACTTCACCGTGCTGGCCGTGGTCCACGGCGCGATCAGGCTCGGCACATTGGTGTTTTTTCCGGGGCCGACGACGGCATGATGCGACGGATTGGTGGTGGCGAATTCAAGCCGCGTGTTGGTCTGCACGATCTGGCGCGTGGTGCGCGGCGCCGGCATGTTGGTGCTGTCGGCATGGCAGCGGAAGCAGATCTGGTACTCGGCCGTTGCCGGCTTGACTTCGGTGCCGCCGCTGTTGACGCCGCGCACGCCGGCCAGCGAACCGGGCAGCAGGCCGGTGCTGCCGTTGGTGGCATGCGGGTTGTGGCAGTCGGCACACTCGACATGCCGCGCCTGTACCACCGCCGGTTCCGCCGGATCGTGCACGCCGGTGCTGGCGGCCACCGGATGGATGGAACTCTTGCCGGTGAATTCGGCCTGCAGGTTTTTCGTCGCGACGTTGCCGTTGTGGCACGAGTAGCAGTTGCTTTCCTCGGCGGCGTTGTTGAGCAGCCATTTTTTACCTCCCGCCGTGTGCGGCCGATGGCAGTTTTCGCAGGCGTTGGCGGCGACCGTGGTGTTGGTCGTATGCGGCCACGGGTTGGTGCCGGCGCCGTTCCAGGTCTTGGCCGACAGTTTGTGGTCGCTGCCGTTCCAGTAGTTCTTGACGTGGCAGGTCTGGCACAGCGCGGAGGCCTGGTTGGGCACCACGAGGAACTTGCCGTTGCTGTCGTCATGCGGATCGTGGCAGGAGGTGCATTGCAACTGCCCGCCGGCATCGAGCCTGACCTTGCCGGTGAGCGTCGCCGGGTTGGCCAGTTCGCCGCGCGTGGCGGCGAGCGTGGCGGTGTAGGCGAAGGAAATCGGATGGTCGTCGGACAGGTCGCTGCCGAGCTTGCTGTTGCCCGCCGGCATGGTCGTCACGCCGCCGGCCATGCCGATGCGCGTGCCGCGGCTGAGCACATCGCCGAGCGCGATGGTGCCGTCGTGGCAGGAGAGACATTGCAGCGAGGCGCCGGTCGGCTGGCCGGGCCGGGCGATGGACGTCGAACTGGTATAGGGCGTGTAACTGGTGCCGGGGTTGTTGCGGTTCCACAGCGGCGCGATGGGCGAGGCGTTGTGCGGAGCGTGGCAGAACAGGCAGCTTTGCGTCTCGGATGCGGCTTTGACCGTGCCCGGACCGCTTACCGAAAGGTTGTGCTTGCTGGTCGCCAGCCCGGCGAATACCGGCAATGCCAGCAGCAACGCGGCTATCGCGAGCAGGCCGCGCCTCATGTCGCCCCGCCGATGTAGCGAAAGACCTGGATGCGCTGGTTGTAGGAATCGGCGATGTAGATCATGTCTTCGTCGATGAAAATGCCCGTCGGCAGCCAGAATTCGCCGCGTTCGTGGCCACGTTCGCCAACCGGCAGCAGCAGGCGACCCGTCGCGTCGAATATCTGGAAGGCATGGAACAGCGCGTCGACCACATAGACGTGGCCGTGGCGGTCGGTCGCCACGCCCTTCTGCCGCGCCGCATCGCCCGTGCCGTCGCCCTGGCGGCCGAACTTGGCGACGAACTGGCCGCGCGCATCGAAGGCCTGGACGCGGAAATTCAGCGAGTCGGTGACATACAGGCGGCCCTCCGGCGTAAGCCAGAGGTAGGTCGGATAATTGAATTCGCCGTCGCCGGTGCCGCGCCGGCCGATGCTGCCCGCCAGCGAGCCGTCGCGCTCGAAGATATGGATGCGGTGCTCGGCGGTGTCGGCGACATACAGACGGCCGCTGGCGGCGTCGTAGGCGATGCCGGTCGGTTGCGTCAGCGTGACGTCGAGCCGTATCGCCAGCGCCGACTTTTCGCCGGGCCGGATGACGAAGACCTGTGCCAGCCTCGAATCGACGACATACACCTCACCTGCCGCACCGCGCGCCAGCCCTACCGGCGATGGCAGCGGAGTGTCGTCGGCTGCGGCGATCAGTGCGTACTCGCCACCGGCAGTGTCGAAGCGGTGTACGCCCCTGGCCCCCGGATCGGCGACGTAGAGAACGCCGCCGCTGACCACCACGGCCATCGGCCGGAGGATGCGCGTTTCCGCCTCGCCGAACAGCAGATCCTTGAGCCGCTCGAAGAAGCCCTTGCCGATGCCGAGATCGGCGGCACGTTGAAAGGTCTTGACGAACTCGACGCGCGGCTGCGCCGGCGCATGCGGCCAGACCGGCTTCTCCTGCTCCGCCCACGTCGGCGCGGCGACACAGATAGCCAGCAGGAGGACGGTGCGGGACAGGAATGGCATCGTCAGAAGTCCCTTTTTGCGAGGAACTGGAAGGTGGTCCGGTTGCGTTCGACGCCGGCCTGGATTTCACGAGTGCGAATCAGGCTGGAGGACAGCGTGAATTTGCGCTCCTGCCATTGCAAGCCGATCGAACCGTCGCTGCGCTGCCGCGGAATGAGTCCGGCATCGTCGCGCTCGGCGCTGAGGGCGGCGGTCAGATCGATGCCGAACCAGTGGCGCGACCAGTAGCGCAGCTCGTAGCCGCGTACATCGGAATTCTGAGCGGCGATGGCGTAGTCGATGCGCGAGCGGCGCAGCGAGGCGCGAACATTGCCAAGTCCGAACAGCGGCTCGTCGGTCTGTATGTAGAGATCGTTTGCCATGCGCTGGTAGGGCGACACGGTCTCATGCCGATTCTCGAATTCGATGCCGCCGCCGATGGTGATCGGCAGGCCGGGATTGAAAGGCAGGTCGGCGCGCAAGCCATAGGTTGAACTCCTCACTTCGTTGAGCGGGAAGCTTGGCGAACCGGAGGCCAGGCGCGGCGCGGACGTAAAGTAGCGGAAATAGCCGTTGGCGTAGCGCGACAGATTCCAGTTGAGGCTGAGCGTCTGGTCGATCTGGTTGTAGGCGTAGGTGCCGCCGACGTCGTAGGCGTAGTCCACCAGCAGCGGCTCGCCGTCGAGGATGCGTCCGCCGATCAGCCGCTGCAGCCGGGTTTCAGTGCCGACCACGGTAAGCAGGTAATCGACGCCGGCGACGAAGGTCTGCGTGCGCCCGGCATTGCTCACCACCGGCGTTCCGGCAATGACGTGAGAATGAGCCAGGGAAATGTAGGCGACGCCGCTCAACGCAATGCGTTCGCCGAGAACGCTGGTCTGCGATGACTGCGCCTGCTGCGCGCGACTGTCGTAGCGGACGCCGTAGCTGACCTGGCCGACGCCGATCGGCAGCGGCTGCTCGTAGCGGAAACTGCCATCGACGCCGTGCGATTGGGCGTTGAACTGTCGCGTCCGGTTGTCGTCGCCGCGCACGCCGAGGCTGGTTTCCAGATCCTTCAGCGGCCAATAGTTCAGTCCCGCCGAAACCGCCTGGGCGACCGAGTCGAGGTCGCCCTGGCTGCTGTGGCCGTAGTTGTAGGAGCCGTGGCTGTGCAGCTTGTCCGTGTGGCGGGCACGCAGGTCGAGCATGAAGCGCCCGTCCTTGAGTTCCGGCAGCGCCCCCGCCCCCAGCGCGTAGCTCTGCGTCGTGAAGCCGATGAGGTTGGCGAGGTCGTATTGGCGCTTGTCGCCGAACTGCAGTCGCGTATCGACATTGAGCGCATGACTGCCGGCTGTGCTCGACTGGATCGGCAGGTTCTGGCTGCCGCTTTGCGAGGCCTGGTGGCTGGTCTGGTACTGCACCTGGGTCGATCCGAGGGCGCCGTAGGAGCGGCTGGCGCCGAGGTTGAACTGGTCGCTGCGGTCGTCGACCAGCCGGTCGGCGCCGCGGCCCCGGGAGTGCGAGCGGACAAAGCCCGCCTGCACCGGCACCGGCGACGCCGCGGCGAGCAGCGAGAAGTCGAAGCCGTAGCGCGTGTTCTCCTGCGTCAGCACCTGCCCCGGTGCAACGCTGACAGTCGGATTCAGGTGCGAAAAAAACACGGCGCCGGTGTAGGGCTTGTCGCGCAACAGCGTGGCCCGCGCCGTCAGGTTGTAGAGCGCGCCGCGCGCCCTTGCCGATCCGGTGTCGCCGGTGAAACTCTCGCTGTGAAGTATCGGGCCGCCGCCGAGATCCAGGGTCATCAGGTTCGGGTGGTAGATGTAGCTGTGCGTCATGACGAATATCTCATTGCGAAAGCCCGACTGCGCCTGGCGCGATCGCGCCGCCGTCCCCGGCTGGTCGGTGGTCTGCGCGTCCTGCGCGTAGTGCAGGGTGACGTAACCATCGACGCCGGTCAGCTTGAAAGGCTCGATTTCCGCGGCGCGGCTCCGATCGGCGAACAAGAGCAGCGCGACAATCCGGACGGCAACCGATAGCCGTGCACACATACCTTGCAGTCCGCGGTGACCTGCTCAGGAGACAGGCGTGGCGGTGGGGCTGGCTGCCGGCTTGCCTTCCGAATAGTCCATTCCGTTCATCTTGCCGAAACCGAAGATGTCGACCTTGTTCGGCCCGAACTGGCTGGCGACGAGGATCAGGTAGTCGATCTTGAACTTCGGGTCGGCGAAGCGGCGGAAGCTGGCGATGTTGTCGTAGTCGACGGTAACGCCGGCCGGCAGGTTGAGGCCGTCGGCGCGTCCGTCGGTCTGGCCGAAGTACAGCAGCAGCTTGCCGCTGTTGTCGAAGATCTGCACGTTCTGGAAGGCCGCGTCGCCGATCAGGAGGCGTCCGGCCTTGTCCATGGCAATGCCCTTCGGCCGCGCGAAGCTGCCCGGCGCGGAGCCGACGGAGCCGTAGGTGCGTACCGACTTGCCTTCCGGGGTGAAACGCTGCACACGGAAATTGCTGGTTTCGACGACATAGATGTCGCCGTCCGGACCGAGTGCGATATTGGTCGGATGGAACAGTTCGCCCTCGCCCGATCCGGCCTTGCCGAACTTGAAGAGCAGCCTGCCCGTGCCCTTTTCCAGCACATGGACCTGATGATGGGCAATGTCGGCGACATACAGGCGGTCGCCGGCTATCGCCAGATCCACCGGGCGGAACTGGCCTTCGACGCCGAAGGCCTTGACGAAACGGTCGTCGCGGTCATAGACCAGCACCTGGTCGCGCCCGGTATCGGTGACATAGCGGGTGCCGTCGGCGTCGATGCGGATGTTGATCGGGCGCTTGATGCGGCCGGCGCCGTTGCCCGTCATGAAACTGAAGCGCTGCTGCGCCAGGTCGAAAATCGCCAGCCCGCCGGCACCCGTATCCGCAACGTAGAGCTTGCCCTTGTGCAGGGCGATGCCGTAGGGCTGCGTCAGCCGCTGCGCCTCCTTTTCCTCGCCGACGATGAAGTCGGCAAAGCTGTCCTTTTTGACGGCGAGGTCGCGCTCGCTGGCTATCGTGGTCAGGTACTGGATGCGCGGTGAATTGGGCAGCGGCGGATAGAACACCGGCCCGGAGATATCGGCCGCCGCGCTCTTCTCGGGCTGGTTCGGATTGCTGACGCAAGCCGCCAGCATCGCCGCGGCGGCGACCGCGGCGATGCAGCTCACTAGCAGATGGCTGGGTTTCTTCATGTTGGCGAACACGCTTACTTGCGCTTATTTGTTATGGCAGGCGAGGCAAATCTTGCTGCCGGACGGATCGACCTTGACCAGACCGCTGCCGAGGCCGCCTACCGTGAAGGTGTTGTGCACGTCGTGGCAGGAGTCACATTCCATCTTGCCGCCATAGAGCAGCATGGCGTTGACCGTCCCGGTCCGGGTCTGGCTGCCGGAGCCGATGGTGACCGTCTTGGTGGCGGGATCGTGCAGCGAACCGTCGGCGGTGGCCAGCGCCGTGTTGTAAGTGAAACCGATCGGGTGCGAACCCTTGAGGTTGGTGCCAAGGTTATTGGCCGCCGAGATCATGGTGGTGCCCGTAACGCCGCCGAAGCTGTTCACCGCGACCGTGCCATCGTGACAGGACATGCACAGCTTGGAACCGCCGCCGGGCTGCGTCACCGTGGCATTCATGGTCGGCGTGCTGTAGAGCGTATAGGTTGCGGTCGAGTTGGCGTGGCTCCACAGCGGCGCGTCGGTGGTGGTGGTGTCCGTTTTGTGCGGCGCGTGGCAGGCCACGCAGATGCGGCCGCCCGACCAGGCCTGGCCGGTGAAGTCGTGGGCGGAACCGGTGATGGTGCCGGCCAGCGCGGGTACCGCCGCCAGCAGCAACAGGCCTCCGGCCAGCCATGCTGCGACTTGTTTCAGTGGGTTCATTTCGTGGACTCCCTATGCTGGTTGATCTCGATTGCCCGAGCCGGCAGGTCCGGGCCAATCAGTTGCGAGGCGGATATTCCGGATTCGGGAGGGGCGCTGCCACTGTCGTCGACACCCGACACTTTTTCCGACCGGCACCATCGCCTAGGATTCGGCCCTAATGAACGGGCCTGCGCTCGTCCACCATCAAGGGAGCCGCATCATGGATCTGGAAGCCACGGCAGGAAGCTGTCCGGCACCGCAATCGTCGTTGGGTCAAGGCGTCGGCCGCTCGCTGGTCGCGATCACCGGTCGCATTGCCGTCGCCTCGGTTGTCATCTCGCTCGCCCTGGCGGCCTGGATCGTGCGTCGCGATGACCCGTATACCTCCGCTTCCGACTTCGGCTACTGGCTTGGCGTAGTCGGCGGGTCGCTGATGCTGGTACTGCTGATCTATCCCCTGCGCAAACGCTTTCCTGCCCTTGCCGTGCTCGGCCCGCTCAAGCACTGGTTCCGCTTTCACATGTTTGCCGGCATTGCCGGCCCGCTCATCGTGCTGTTCCACTCGACCTTCCGCGTCGGCTCGTTCAACGCGGCGATTGCACTGGCATCCATGCTGCTGGTGGTCGCCAGCGGCATCATCGGCCGCGTCATCTACCGCAAGATTCACAATGGCCTCTATGGCAGCCGCGCCACGGCGACGGAACTGCAGCGCCAGCTGGAGCTGCAACTGGCCTCGCTGCAGGGCGCGCTCGCCGGATTGCCTGCGATCGAGCGCGAGATCGGAAATTTTTCCGCGCTGGTTTCCGTCCGGCCGCAAGGCAACTGGCAGCGCGGCCTGCACTTTGCCACGCTCAGCTGGAAGCGCTACCTGGCCAGCCGGCGTGTGCACATGGCGATCGCCGGCTACGATTTGAAAGTCGGCGCTGGCGACACGGCGACGCATGCCCATTTGCTTGCGCTGGCGAAGACCATCGACGACACACTGAAGGCCATGCAGCGCACTGCGCAGTTTTCGACCTTTGAAAGGCTGTTTTCCCTCTGGCATGTCGTGCACATTCCCTTCCTGTGCATGCTGGTGGTCACCGCACTCGTTCATGTCGTCGCTGTACACGCTTACTAGGGCAGCCCTCACTGTCGCCTTGCTCATGGCTTCATCCACCGCGGCAGCGCAAAGTCTCGAATCGGCGATCATGCCCGGCTCGGTGATCCAGGGCCACGCCGATCTCGAAGGCGCCTGCCAGAACTGCCACATCCGCTTCGACCGCGCCGCGCAGCCGAAACTCTGCCTCGACTGCCATAAGCCGGTGGCGGTCGACGTAAAAGCCGGCATCGGCTACCACGGCCGCATCAAGGAACGCGAATGTCGCAGCTGCCATACCGACCATAGGGGCCGCAGTGCAAAGATCGTGCAGCTCGACGAAACGAAGTTCGACCATGCGCAGACCGATTTCGCGCTGCGCGGCAAGCATCGCGGCCGCACCTGCGCCAGTTGCCATCGCGCCAAGGCCAAGTTCAGCCAGGCGCCGTCCGACTGCGTGAGCTGCCACCGCAAGGATGATTTCGACAAAGGGCACAAGAACGGCCTCGGCCCGAAATGCGGGAACTGTCACAACGAGTCGTCCTGGAAGGAAGCGCGCTTCGATCACGCGAAAACCAAATTCCCGCTGCGCCTTGGTCATGCCGACACCGGGATCAAGTGCACCGACTGCCACCTCGACAACAAATTTGTCGACACCCCGCGCGAGTGCGTTTCCTGCCATCGCCAGGACGACATGAAGGACGGCCACAAGGGCCACTTCGGAACGCGTTGCGAAAACTGCCACAACGAAGGGGAATGGAAGACCTCCACTTTCCGCCACGATCGCGACACGCATTTCGCCCTGCTCGACCGCCACCGCACCACCAAATGCGGCAGCTGCCACCGCACGCCGCTCTACAAGGAAAAGACGCCGACGCGCTGCGTCGCCTGCCACCGCGCCGACGACAACGAGAAGGGCCACCGCGGCTCGCTCGGCGACAAATGCGACAAGTGCCACAACGCGAAGGGCTGGAAGGGAACCAGCTTCGAGCACGACCGCGACACGAAATTTCCGCTGCGCGAAAAGCACAAAACCGCCAAGTGCGACAGCTGCCACAAGGATGCCGCCATGCGCGAAAAACTGCCGCAGAAGTGCTCCGCCTGCCACGAACGCGAAGACCGGGAAAAAGGCCACAAGGGCAGCTACGGCGACAAGTGCGAGACCTGCCATAACGAAAAGAGCTTCAAACCGTCGACCTTCGACCATGGCCGCGATACGCCCTTCGCCCTCGCCGGCAAGCATGTCAAGCAGAAGTGCGCCGCCTGCCATCGCGCCCCGCTCTACCGGACCAAAACCGAGAGCCGCTGCCACGCCTGCCACGAAAAGGAAGACGTGCACTTCGGCAGTTTCGACCTGCAGTGCGACAAGTGCCATGTCGCCGATGACTGGCGCAAGCTGAAGAAGCCGGACAGCATGCTGCCCGCCGGCGGCGCTCCCGTCCTTCCCGGCAGAGTGCGCGCGCCATGACGCCGCTGCTGCTGTGGACCGCGTACGCGGTACCGCTGGCGTTCGCGCTGCTTTTCCACCTTCATGCCCGCCGTCGCCGCGAACTGGCGTCGGTCGCGGTAATGCGGCAATCGGTGGAGACCGGCATGACCGAGCCGCCTAGCCTGCACCCGGTGGTGAATCCCGCGCTGTGCTGCGGTGCCGGCGCGTGCGTGAATGCCTGCCCGGAGCAAGCGCTGGGCATCGTCAACGGCAAGGCGCAACTGGTCAATCCGACGGTGTGCATCGGCCATGGCGCCTGCGCCGCGGCGTGCCCGGTCGAAGCGATCAAGCTGGTATTCGGAACGGAAACGCGCGGCATCGACATCCCCTACGTCAAGCCGACTTTCGAGACCAATGTACCGGGCATCTACATCGCCGGCGAACTGGGCGGCATGGGTCTGGTGCGCAAGGCCGCCGAACAGGGCAAGCAGGCCATCGAATCCGTGGTCAAGGTCGCTCGCGGCACCAGCGACCTCGACGTCGTC
>SXGU01044953.1_pt1 | contig 13092 bp, 10 predicted proteins | sample 3174531 | NCBI WGS metagenome assembly SXGU01 (sample SAMN11356863, study PRJNA531348) | freshwater metagenome | isolation source: freshwater sample F1-140 | place: China: Fuxian Lake, Yuxi | collected 2017-12-25 | reverse complement strand
TGCATCTCCGGTCATGCCTGAGGTTCACAGCACCTGTCCCACACGAGGCAACGGAAGGAAGCACGATGCGCACCAACCATGTCAGACATGCCCTCGCACGGAACGAACCGATGTATGGCTATTCAGCCGGATTGGGTTCGTTGATTGCAGTTGAGACACTGAGCCGCACCGGGATCGACTTCATCCTTGTGGAACAGCAGCACGGGGCATGGGGAGAGCATGAGGCATTCCTCGCCTTCATGGCGATCGAGGGGGGATCGGCGGTACCGATGACACGAGTGTCGTCGAACGACTACACCAAGATAGGCCGGATGCTGGACCAAGGCGCCCTCGGGATCATCGTGCCGATGGTCGACACGGCTGAGCAAGCGAAAGCTGCAGCCGATGCATGTCATCTTCCTCCAGCGGGCACCCGGTCATGGGGTTTCGGACGCGCGCGAACTCACGGCGCCGATTACGCCGACTGGATCAACGACGAAGTGCTCTGCATGGTGCAGATCGAAAGTGCGACTGCGGTCGAGAATGCCGAGGCGATTCTTGCGACACCGGGCGTCCACGGCTGCTGGGCGGGCCCTTCTGACCTCGCACTGTCCATGGGGATCCATCCCAACGACATGAACAACAATGCAGAACACCATCGGGCGCTTGAGCGAATCGTTACCGCGTGCCACAACACTGGCAAGGCGCCTGGACTGGCGTGCAACTCGCCCTCCGAGGCGATTGCAAGACTTGAGATGGGATTCAGGTTCCTGACAGCTGGCAGCGACAGTGGCTTCATGAGCGCCGGAGCAACGGCGGGTCTCAAGGCTTTGGGACGCTAGTCAGGGTCAAGCGAGGCAGGTACCGCCCCACATCACCGCTTCTCAGGAACCGGTAGATCGCAATCTTGGCTATCGGTTCCAGGCCGGAAGATAGAGCACAAAGCGCGACCCTGTTTCATGTGATAGTTCCAGCGCCATTCTGCCGTGCATCAATTCAGCAAGTCGCTGTGCCATGTACAGACCCAGGCCCGCACCTCTCACCGACCTCGCGTCACTCCCGGCAGCCCTGAAAAACGGCCTGAAAAGCTGCGCCTGATCCGCACTGGAGATGCCGGGCCCGCTGTCCGTCACAGAGCATGCAATCATTGGGACCGACCGAGCCAAGTCCGAGCTCTGGGTAAGGGAGGCGACCGAAACCGTGATCGTGCCCCCCGACTTCGAGTAGCTGATGGCATTGCTGATGAGCTCCCCGACGATGCGCTCGACGTAGGCGGGAATCGCCGATACCAGAGATGGATGACCAGAATGGTCGAACCTAAGCGTCTGCCCACCAACCGTGGCCGAAACTCGGTGTTTCTCCACTGCGCGACCAACTGCATCCCCAACTTCGAAAAGTTCGGGCAACATGATGCTCGTTCCGGCCAGGAAGTGCGATGCATCGAGCATAGCCTCGATGAGCCCCGAAAGAGTTTCGGCCTGCGTCTGCAAGCGCATGACGTACTCGCGGCTCTCGATCAGCGTCGCGTCAGGATCTGCCAGGTTACCGTGAAGCACCTCCGCATAGCCCCGAACTGACGTGAGCGGTGTTCTCAACTCGTGGCTGATCATGGTGAAGAACTCGTCCTTGAGGCGCGTGGATGCCCCGCTGACCCGGGCACGGTCGATCGACAATCGTGCCCCTTGGACAAATGCTTCAACACTTGAGCGTTCAACCTCATCGAACGGACGGTTCCGGACAAGCCAAAGTGCCTGACCGGTGTCGGGGCACGCGAGCGGCCAGAGGGACAACTTTCCAGACCCTTGCGCACCCGGTGTCGAGCGCAAGACCCGGGCCTTGAAAACTGACTCAAGCCACTCATGACATGTCACATGCATGTGCTTGACGTCGCTCCCCAACCCGAGCCCCGCAAGGACGCTCGACAATTCTCGAGCTAAGTGCATACGCTCCCGTTCGACGCGGAACAAGCGCCATCCCTCGACAATGAGTGCGACGTTGACGCTGACAAAAGCAGCCGCCCTTGCCACCCGATCGAGATACCAACCTGCGTTGAACCGCTCGAGCTCCGGGTGTGCACCAATCATGCTTGCGAGCCGAAGCATCAGGCACCACACCAGGGCACGGGCGAGCCATCGCGCACTCGCGCGGACCGGTCCGGTGTCCTCGGTTCCAGCGATGGGCCATAGACGGAAAAGCGCTGCGATTAGAACCACGGGTGACAGATGAGCAAGCAGCCAACCGAGGGTGAGAAGTGATCCCTCAAGGGCCTGAAAGACCCAATGGTTCGCCTCGGACAACCAAACGATGACCCCACCGCCCACCGCCATCGCAGCAAGCGCGCTTACATGGCGTAGGGCCGATGCATCACTTGCAAAACCGTCTCGCCGGGTGGTGGCGATCAAGATACCGACGGGGAGCACCCATACGTCAATCACTTCAAACACGGAACCGACGGCGCCAGCCGAAGTCAGCAAACCGGCACCGAACGACGCATCGCCATCACTCAGTCCGGGGATTGTCAGGATGAACCACGCGCTGTTGACGGCAAGAACTGCGAACGTTGTCGCCAGGCGCATCGTGAACCTGTCCCGCATGGCCCAACCGCGCGGGGCTGCAAGCGTGGCGGTGGCAATCGCGCTGATTGCGACGACGACCTCCAGCGAGACCACCGGCCAAACCAGCGGACGCATTTGGCGACGAACCATTGCCATCTGCAAAACAACCACAAGGATCGTCAGAAGCAGTGGGCCCGCATATCCGTGACTGATGAACAATCCCAAGGCCCGGCGAACAGCTCCACCCCGAGAGGCCGTCTCCGGCAAGGCAACACTCATGTCGTGGCCAGCAAGGCTGCTTGATTCCGTGTTGCCATGTTCAGAAACCTGCACCATCGGCCTCACCGTCGTCGAAGAGAAATCACGTCAAAGCACTGGGCCCCCGGGCTACACAGGTCAAACTCGCGGCACCACGGGTCGAACGCACCCTCTGAGTTTCAGGTTACGAAGCCGAAATTTTGGCGATAATAACGCCCGCGAGTCGGCCAAATGCCCGGCGTGTACGCAATTGCAACGTCCATGCGGATGCGGGTTCATGCGCGGAAACGCGGGTCAAATGACCTCCCCAATCCTCACGGGACGCGCCAACCTGACAGACTGCTGTGCGGCCGTCGCTATCACCACCGCCATTCGACCGTCGTGACCTGTCACGGGGGTTGCTGTCCCGCTCTTGACGGCCTGTATGAATGCAACAAGCTCATTGGCGTACGAAACAGCGTATCGCTCAAGGAAAAAGAAGTGGGGCACGGCAGACCGGATGCCTGTCGCGTTGCTCACGACGTGACTATCTGCGGTGACGTTTCCCGCGGCCACCATTCCCCCGGAACCGAAGACCTCGATGCGCTGGTCGTAGCCGTACACGGCGCGGCGTGAATTGTCGATGGTTGCGATTGCGCCGCTTGCAAATGTCAGAACGCTAACCGCAGTGTCCATCTCACCTGAACCTCCGTCCATGTTCGAAACCAGTGACGCGCCGGTTGCAAAGACTTGCACGACTTCATCTTCGGCCTCGGCCGCGCCCATCAGAAAGCGTGCGAGGTCAAAGTCGTGGATTGTCATATCCGGAAAGATTCCGAGGTCGCCGGTGAAGTACCCGGCTGGAGGTGGTTGAGGATCCCGGCTAGTGATCCTGATTAGGTGCGGCTTCCCGGCCTCACCAGAGCGAACAAGGTCATGAACACGCCGAAAACTTGGGTCAAATCGGCGATTGAACCCAACCTGGAAGCGCACCCCGGCGCGTTCAACAGCTGCCAGGGATTCATCAATCGCCTCGATTGTCGTGTCGATGGGCTTCTCACAAAAGATGTGCTTCCCGGTGGCAGCTGCACCCCGAATGAGCGCACTGTGCGTGTCAGTCGCCGAAGCTATCAAGACGGCGTCAATATCGCGGTCACCCAGCACTGCATCAACATCGCCCGTTGCAACTGGGACACCGTACTTCGACGCCAAGGCAATCGCCGCGTCGTGCCTGACGTCGACAATCGCGGAGACAGACACACCTTCAACCCGTTTCGAGAGATTGTCGATGTGGACCTGACCAATCCGACCCGCACCGAAGACCGCAATCCTAATCGGGGCACTACCCGAAACTACCATCCCAATCTCCCTGATGTGGCGGTGAACCGCACTCGGTAGGCTGCACCGTGATCACTCCAGCATCACCGGTCTGGACACATCGTTCACCCATCGACGAATGGGTGTGCTTGACTGTCAGCGCCTGTCGCCCTATCATGCCCAAGCCGTCATGTGCAGTGCCAAACAGGTCTCAATCGGGTTGCCGTTTCTTGGACGTCACGTGTGGCGAGGAGTAGGCGTATGAGTTTGATCGAACCAGACAGCACGGCCGGAAGCCCGTCCGGGGTGAAAGGCATCCCAATCGCTTCAAATCGCAGTCGCCGAGGCCTCCTTGGCATTGGCTTCGCATTGGTCGGGGCAGGTGTCCTGGCTGGTTGCGGGGCTGAGAGTGCACCAACAGCAGCACCGACGGCTGCCAAGCCAGCAGTTGCACCTACGTCTGCACCCGCGCCAACGGCCGCGGCGGCGGCAGCGGCACCAACTACCGCACCCGCACCCACGGTGGCAAAGGCCGAGGTGAAGATCAAGCTTTCGATGTGGGATTACAACCCCCAGATCGTGCGTGAGAACCTCGACATGTTCGAGAAGCAGAACCCTGGTATCAAGGTTGAGGGGCCCGAAACGGGGCCGTCCGGTGAGGAATACCGCAAGCGGATGAACACCAGCATGGTGGCCGGCGAGCGGAACGACACCATGTACATGCGCGACGAGGATGCTGCCGAGTGGGCCGAGGCGAAGTGGGTGCTTGCACTCGACAGCTTCCCAGGCGCTGCCGAGCTAGACAAGGACGAATACCCGTTCGTGGGCGAGCAGACCCACTACAAGGGCAAGAAGTACGGGACCATCTACTACGTTGGCCCATCCGTCGCGATGTTCAACCAGGAACACCTCAAGGCAATCGGTGCAAAAGGCCCTCCGACAACCTTTGACGAATACCGCGACCAAGCGACGCAGATCAAGCGCCAGAAGGTCAACGGTGTCGAGTTCCCACGGTTCGGCAAGCCCAGTGAGGGAGAGATAGAAATCTGGTACCTCGCCAGTGGCAAGCGCATGTTTGACGATAATCTCGAACCGATCTTCGGCAAGGACCCGCTGTTCAAGGACATCGTTGAGAAACTGTTCCAGGCGTACACAGGGGACCGTATCTACGGGGACGATCCCTCAGGACCGGCAGCATTTGATAACGGCAAGGCGACCTACAACTGGACCTCCTTCTACGATTTGAAGCGTCTCAACGGGAAGGCGACTGCAGCCGGGTGTCAGTCAAACTGCCCGAGCATCACCGGTGGGGCCGCTTCGGGACAGTTGATGAACTACGTCAACCCGAGCTTCGTCGCTGGCAAGACCGGCACCGCAGCTATCTGTCGGCAGTACGCCATTGCTTCGGCAACCAAGTTTCCACAGGAGTCGTGGAAGCTGATCTCCTTCCTCGGTGGCAAGGACAAGGATGGCAAGTACTACGTCGCCAACCGCTGGTGGACTGAGCAGGGCCTCAATTTCGGGTACAAGTCCATGGGCGAGACCGCCGAAGCCAAGAAGTCGGTTGAGGGATGGGGCGACCTTGACGCGTACAACAAGGTCATGGTGAACGCATCGCCGCGACCAGGGGTCAAGGGAGCATGGTCTTCCGTGTGGCGCGCCGACTTCACCAAGATGATCGCAGAAGTCATGGATGGAAAGATGAACCCCAAGGACGCCGTCGATCAGGGTGCGCAACTCTGGACGACCATGAAAGTGAAGTTCGAGAAGGACAAGAAACCCTAGTCTGTCACGAACGCGGCCACAACGACACGGGCGGGGTGCGCACATGCGCCCCGCCCGTTCTCGTTTTGAAGACTGTCGTGGACGATCGGAAGGATCTAAAGGCAATGAAACTCCGCCGACTTGGCGTGACTGGCCTCCCTGTGTCAGTCCTCGGATTTGGATGCGGCGCGATCGGCGGGCTTCTGACCAAGGGCGACCCACGTGAACAGCGTGACGCCATTGCCTCCGCACTTGGCGCAGGTATCACGTACTTCGATACCGCCCCTCTCTACGGCAACGGCGCGTCGGAGACCAACCTCGGGAGGGTGTTCGCCGAGTTAGGCGGAGTGCCCAGTGGCGTAGTGATCGGCACCAAAGTGCGCATTGATCCAACGCAGGTCAATGATGCCCCGGCGATCATTCGAAGTTCCATCGAAGACAGTCTCACACGGATGCGGATGGACCGAGTGGACTTGCTTCAGTTGCATACAAGCATCACCCGGACGTCCGGGCGTGGAGTGACCGTCAGCGATGTTCTCGGCCCCATCATGGACGGTCTCGAGACGGTGCGTGATGCGGGTTTGGCGTCGTGGGTCGGCATCACCGCCAACGGTGATACGGAGGCCATTAGGGAAGTGGTTCGTTCCGGACGCACCACGACCGCACAAGTATTGCTGAATGCGCTGAACCCGAGTGCTGGATGGGCGCACCACCTTGCATACGGCCGACATGATTTCAGCGGACTTATCCGAGACACGATTGCGCACGACGTCGGTGTGATCGTGATCCGATCGCTAGCCGCCGGCGCCCTCGCCGCCAAGGATGCGCGTCACCCCAATGCCGGCGAACCGGGAGGCATCGCCGGGGAACGGTACGACGACGACGTCGCCGGTGCACACAGGTTGACCGCGGTCTCAAACGACCTTGGCATGGAGGGTCCGGCGGAACTTGCGTTGCGTTTCGCGCAATCCACACCAGGCGTGGCCACGGTCATCGTGGGCTTTTCCGACCATGGCCAACTTGACGACGCAATCCGGTGGACGAGCAAGGGGAACCTTGCCCCCGATGAAATTTCACGCATCCTGCGCGCGACTGTCAGTCCATAACTACAAGCCGCGAGGCGTCGGGATCAATTCGACGTGCGCCTCCCAGGGCAGTTCGATAGTGAATCGCAGTCAGTGACGATTGACAACGGATCGTGCTTGGGAGTGATGCCCGCCCACAACTAGCCATCAGGCAGCATGAGCGTGGGATCCTCTACCAACTTGCCATCGGGAAAGTCGGCCGTGAGATTCTCCCGCCCCGGGAGTTCGGTGAAGCGTTGGACCAGATCTTCTGGCCCTCCGTGACTTAAATGTGATGAGGGATACTCGAGGGCATGATCCGGGATCGGTGTTCGGTTCTACTGGCTATCGTCAGCCGGCTGCATGGAGGGCCGGCCTGAGTTCTGGTGAGGAGGCGGAGCGACATCTCACGCCTTGCGAGGTTTCCTCATGATCGTTGCAAGTCGCCACGATCCACTTATCAATATGGCACCCAACTCGCCAACGAACGCTTGCATACCCTTGAGGTTTGCCCGGGCTTCCCTCATGTGACCAACCCGGTGCTTGGTAACAAGGTCGGCACGGCACTGGGTCGGATCGTGAATTTCAGGCTTGTGCAGATCATTCTCGAACAGCCCGCGTTGAATGGCTTCTCTATCCCCCGACTCACAATTGTTCAGATCAAGTAACAGGAAATGAACCGGCACTCCCTGACATCGGCCTCCTGACGGACGATCAGTTTGGTGGCTGCCTAGTGGCACCCATCGGAATGCCAGGTGCCCTCCGAGGCACGTGCCCGAGGATGCGATGCACCGTTTCCCCTGAATTTCGTGGCGTTGATTCAGGGAACTTGGGGGCCAAGCTTGCCGTTGACTTGCTGCACTTTGCCGTTCAGCTTGCCCGTCTCGAGAACGCCTGGAATGTAGTCCCCGAGATCAAAGTCCTTGTCCTTCTTGACGTCGTGAATCAGAGGATGCATCGGCTTGTCGACGCTGCGAACGTTGACGCGGACTTCATCAGGGGCATGGCCCCGGCAACCATGGCAATCAACTATCGTGATCATTGATGGTCGGACCACCCGGCCAAAGGATCGACAGGTCGGGGCCCACTTTCGGGTACGCCTCCCCGAACCCATCCTGATTAGCGCCACAACCCTTTCTCTTCTTTACCGCGCCAGATCATCCATCCCGCAGTAGCGGGCGTGACGGGTTGCGACGGTGCATGTGTTGTTTCTCCTCCGAACGTTGCCATGACACCCAATTTGCTGACAGCCTCAAAAACCGCGCGACGTGGTGCACCCGTTCGTCTCCCCATACTCTTCACGGCATAGGAATGTTGATAAAACAAATATGTGTAACAAGTATGATCAGTCAGGATCTGGGACGTTCACCGTACATGAAAGATGGTCAGGTCCGAGGACCGAAACCGTGTCGCATCACACTTGTAGGGCGCACCGGGTGGACGCCGAACTCATTTCAGGCCACGATAGGCATGGGTTCGTCAGACCCAACCAAGAGGAGAAGCAGTGATGAACTTGGCAAACCCTTTCAAGGCTACCGGGGAGTGGCTTCGAGGCACGCTTCATGCCCACACGACCGTCTCTGACGGTGCAATGACCCCTAATCAACTGATCGCGCACTATGCGTATGCCGGGTGGGATTTTGTTGCATTGACCGACCACTGGCACGCGACCGGTCCGGCTGAAGTTACCGTGACAAACACCGGGACACCGCATCGTGTCACGGTCATCCGCGGCATTGAAGTGAACACGGAAGACGCATCGACGGCCACGGGGTCGTCCTACCACATCACCGGACTTGGAGTTGATGGTTCCATCGCACGGCGAACCGATGGCGTTGGAGTTGCGGCAGCGCAGTGGTATGTCGACGCCATTCGGGAGCGTGGAGGCCTAGCGGTCATTGCCCACCCGTACTGGAGCGGACTGACATTGCGCGACTTCGAGGGACTGCACGGTTATCTGGGCATTGAGGTGTACAACGCAGACACAGACGTTCATATTGGTCGCGGGGATGCATCACTATTGTGGGACGACTTGCTCACCCATGGACACAACGTTCTTGGTATCAGCGTCGATGACTGCCATCGCCCGGGGTACGACAGTGTCCGCGGTTGGACGGTAGTGCGGGCTACGGACCGGTCGGCCGAAGCGATCCTGTCGGCGGTCCGCGCAGGAAACTTCTATGCCAGTGCCGGTCCCGAGATCATCGATGTGCATTGGGTTCCTGGATCAAATGTGATCCACGTTTCATGTAGTCCAGTCCGTTCAATCACGGCGGTCGCCGATGGCATGAAGGGTGCCCGACTGAACGGCGGACGGTTTGGCGCATCACTTGGCGCGCGTCGACTTCGGAGTGCAAGCGGCAGGCCGGAAGGCGTCCTTGAGGGTGAACTGCTTACCGGTGCCGAACTTCATTTGACGGGTCGCGAACGGTACGTACGCATTCAGGTCGAGGACGCACAGGGCCATCGCGCCTGGACCAATCCATTATTCATGAGATCTGGCTAACCAATGACGGCTTTGCTTCGGCACCGGCACGCCATTCCAAGCGATTTCTGGAGGCCTTCGATGAGCCCGGCGAAGAGGATGCTCTTCAAACCGGGAGCTACCGCTACGATGGTGTCCAGGCCAGACGGTGCGATGCTTGAGGCCATGGTGGAGAGCGTCGACGGCGCGTAATCCGGCGTGACCCTCTTTGCCCGTACACTGACCGAAGTCAACCACCGAGTAGGACACGTCCACGAAGCACTGAGTACCGGGCAAAGCGCCTCGATCGAACCCCGCTGGGCAACAAGCTTGGAACGGACCTCAATGGTGACGTTCTGGACGGGCATGCTGGTTTGGTTCACCGGATCACCGAAAGTCGTCAGACCTCGATTTGCGATCGATGTAATGCGATGTACTTCACGGGCAAAGAACGCGAGTGACGGGCATCGTGTCACACGTGACGAGAGTTAACCCTGAACGTTGCGTGATGCCTCAGGAAAGTGAGCTACACCTTGGGAATCGTCCAACGCCTTGAGCACGTGGGATTGACTGTCACGGACGTGGAAAGAACCGTTTCCTGGTACGCCACAATGTTTGGCAGCCGTCGTGTGCAGGAAATGCACTGGCCGGATACGGGAGTGCGTGGCGTCTACATCACGTTGGGAGACGATGGGTCGCAACTCGAACTGTTCCAAAAACCCGGGACGCACAAGCACCTCGAAGCGGACTTGGGGATGGCGCGGTACGAACATTTTTGTATTCAGGTGGAAGACATTCACAGCACATTTGCCGACCTTGAGGCAAAGGGCGCAGAAATTGCATTCCGACCCCGACTGGCGAAGCGACACGGCTACGTTGCCATGGTGGTCGACCCAGATGGCATCCGCATCGAACTGCTCCAAATCCTGTCCGCCGAACGTCACGCCGAACTGGTGCGTGAGCAAGCAAGTCGATAGGCCAATCTGGAACCTCTTCACAGTTGATCGCCTTGGAGAGCGGTCGACCGCACTCGGTCACTGTCGTGAACTGTCAGGAGCCCACGATGTCCACACAACCTGTCCTGGGTGTTGCAATCATCGGAACCGGTGGAATTGCGCGCGCCCATGCCCGTGCCTGCCGTGAGGTTGAGGGCATTGAATTGGTCGCGATCTGTGATGTCTCTCCTGACGCCTTGACACGCTTTGGAGACGAATGGCAAGTGCCGGTGACGAACCGATACGCGTCCGTTGAGGCACTCACGGAGGCACTCACACCCGAAATCGCCATCATCTCGACCTGGGGCATTTCCCATGCCTCGATGGGGACGCACCTCGCGCAATCAAAGCGGGTCCGTGCGATCCTGTGTGAAAAACCCTTCACAATGGACGCAGAGGAAGCCGTCGGGCTTGTTGATGCCTGCCGGGCATCCGGAACCCTGATTGCAGAGGCATTCAAGTTCAGGCATCATCCGGTCCATCTCGAGGTTCGACGACGTCTCGACGCCGGCATCATCGGGGAAATCGTCACCGTGCGAAGCGCGTTCTGCCAAAGTGTTGGCGCAGCCAATCGGCGCCCTGAAGCAAATTGGCGATGGGACCGTGCCAAGGGTGGCGGAAGCATCTACGACCTCGCCTGCTACAACATTCACCATGCTAGGCACGTGTTCGGTTGCGAACCAACTTCGGTGTATGCCTCCGGGCAAATTGAGGGTGAGATTGACGTGGCGGCGTCAATCATCCTGACCTTTCCCGGCGAACGCACAGCGGTGATCTCCGTCGCGCACAACACCTGGCGAGCGCATGACGTGGAGATCGGAGGCACCCACGGTCAGTTGCGCCTGGAAAACCCATGGAACAACGAGGACCAGTCAGTGACCCTCGTGCAAACGACAGCCGACGGAACACAGTCAACCGTGTTTGAGCCGGTTCACCAATTCGGAGAACAATTGCGACACCTTGCTGATTGCGTGCGAAACGGCTCACCTCATCGTATTCCACCTGATGACAGCATTGCGCAGATGCAGACGATTGATGCCGTGTTCATGTCACTTCGGTCTGGCAAGGCAACTCATCTCGGTGGTGGCACGCCGATGCGAGGATCTGAAAACCAGTGACAGGTAGTGACCGCACGCTGTCCGAAGAGCGCCCTGTTCCACCTAGTCCGCGCCCAAGCACTGATGCCTCGGCGACACCAACTCCACCTTTTGAACGAGGGGAGGGAACATCAACTGGCACTGCGAGCGACGACACAGGTGTCGATGTTGCGCGCCTGCGGGCAAGTCTTCCGGCGATTGCAACGGACATCGGAATGGGACTGTTGTTCTTTGTCGTTGCGCGCTTCGAGGGATTGAGAACAGCAGCCCTCGTGTCGGCGGGAACCGGCATCGCGTTAGTGCCGATTCAGTGGGGAATCAGGCGCGTCACTGGCAAGCGGATTGACCTGTTCGGGGGCATGGCGCTGTTCGGCATGGGAATGCTCGCCATTTCTGCCGCCTTCTCGTGGTGGGTGCAGTCGGACATCGCCATACAGTTGAAAGGGACGGTCATCGGTGGGGTGGTCGCGATTGCCTACGCCATAGATGCGATATTCCGAGGGCGTTGGCTTGCTCGCCGTCTAACCATGTATCTCGCATATACCGACCTTGACCAACGAAGGCTTGCTATCGGAATGAGTGGTGTCGGGGCAGCACTCGCAGCCCTGAATACCGCCTTCGCTCTTGGGATGTCACGCGAAGTCTGGCTGATGTACTCCGCGTGGGGGGACACCATTGCCAGCATGGTGCTTGCAGGGATTGCCGTGCAACTCGCGCGTCGACCGGTAGCTACCGAAGGCGCAGGTCTCAGCTGATCGTCGAAAATTGGCAGTCAGGATGCAATGGATGACGTCACCGGTTCCTTTACCGCGCAACCTTGGGGATGACCATTTCACCGTGGCAATCATCGGCCACACGGGACGCGGAGGATACGGCCACTACCTTGACCAGGCGTTTCAAGGTGTCGAGGGAACGCGGGTGGTCGCCGTCGCGGACCCGGACGAAACTGCCCGTGAACGTGTGTGCGCCATTCTTGGGTCACCGGTTGGCTACGCCGACTACCGAGAGATGCTCGCTCGAGAACGACCAGACATCACGGTGGTAGCGTCTCGTGAAATTGGCGATCACCACCAAATCGTGATGGATGTCGCGCATTCCCGGAGCCACGTGTATCTCGAAAAGCCTGTGGCTGCGTCTCTTGCCGAAGTTGATGACATGATACTTGCGTGCGAAGCGCACAACCTTGCTTTGGTTGTCGCCCACCCGTGGCGAGGACACCCCCCAATCCAGCAGGTCGCAGTCCCCGCCATACGCTCGGGGCGAATTGGCGAACCCCGCCTCGCCCGCATTTATGGGATGGGAGGGCGGCACGGAGGGAATGAACTCTTTATTGACCTCGCTCCACATTTTTTCGACTTCCTGTGGCAGCTCTTCGGGATGCCATCGTGGTGCCAAGCGCACATCACTCAGGATGGTCGCACCAGCACTCCTGAAGACCTTCGACAAGGCGGCGAAGGAATGGGATTGGTCGCGGGGAACGGGATCACTGCCTACTATCATTGGGACACATTCGCTGCCCACTTTGAGTCGTACAAGGGAGATGGGCGCGAAATCCCATACCGCATTGATATCCACGGGACCGCAGGGACCCTTTCAATCGCGGGTCCGATGAGCAACGAG
>SXGU01025791.1_pt1 | contig 13092 bp, 10 predicted proteins | sample 3174531 | NCBI WGS metagenome assembly SXGU01 (sample SAMN11356863, study PRJNA531348) | freshwater metagenome | isolation source: freshwater sample F1-140 | place: China: Fuxian Lake, Yuxi | collected 2017-12-25 | reverse complement strand
TGTCGCCGATGCCTTGCTGCATTAATACCGATAACGCGGCGGCCGAAGAGACGATGCCTTTGGAGCCCATGCCGGCTTCGGTCAAGCCCAGATGCAAGGCGTAGTCGCAACGGCTGGAAAGATCCTGATAGATATTGATCAGTTCCTGCACATTGCTGATCTTGCAGGACAGGATTATTTTGTTTTTGCCAAGGCCCAGCTCTTCGGCTTTAGCGGCGCTTTCCAGTGCGGACAGCACGATGGCTTTGCGGGTGACGGAGGCCAAAGGTTCGGGCGTTGAAAGGCTTCTGTTTTCATCCAATAAACGCGTCAACACCGCTTGATCCAAACTGCCGCCGTTGACGCCGATGCGCACCGGCTTGTCGTATTGGCAGGCGAATTCAATCATTTGCTGAAATTGCGGGTCACGGCTTTTGCCGCGGCCTACGTTGCCCGGATTAATACGGTATTTGTCCAAAGCTTGAGCGCAATCCGGGTATTTTTCCAACAGCTTATGACCGTTAAAATGGAAGTCTCCGATAATCGGCGTCGAATTGCCTTTTTTATCCAATTGGTTGCGGATTTCAGCCACCGCTTGGGCGGCTTCTTCCGAATTGACGGTAATACGAACCAGCTCGGAACCGGCCGCGGCCAGTTCGATGATTTGATTAACGGTCGCGGTAACGTTGGCGGTATCGGTATTGGTCATCGACTGAACCGCGATAGGCGCGCCGCCGCCGACTTTAACATCGCCGATTAAAACTTGATGGGTGATTTTTCTAAGGCTGATAGACATACAAAATCTTTTGGGAAAAGGTTACAGTTATCGGGAAGAATGTTGTTAAATTATACGCCGATACAGGTCATTAAGTAGAGCTCGTGTGAGGATAAATTATTTTTCAGATATACATTTGGAGTTCGGTTCGTTAGAAGCTCCGGATAATGACGCCGATATGATTATTGCCGCGGGCGATATCGGTATCGGCGTCGAAGGCGCAAATTGGCTGAAAACGCTGAATAAACCGGTGCTTTATGTGGCCGGTAATCACGAATTTTATGCCGATGAATACCAACAAACGCTACAGTTAATCCGTAACCAATGTGCGGGCAGTCAGGTGTCTTTTCTTGAGAACGACAGTATTATAGTTCAAGGCGTACGTTTTTTAGGCTGTACGCTGTGGGCCGATTTGTTTATTGAGGGCGATCAAAAAGCCGAAGCCTTAGGCCAAACTTTAAACGACTTCAGGCGCATTCAATTCGGCGAACAGCGTTTTGATACGGTGCAGTTTAGTCGCTTGTATCAAAACTCAAAGGCGTGGCTGGAGCGGCAATTAGCCCTGCCCTTTGCCGGCAAAACGGTGGTGATAAGCCATCATGCGCCGTCTTTATGGAGTTGGAACGGTTCCGCTCACGCGCTTAAGAAACTGGCTTATTGCAATGATTTGAAGCCGCTGTTGCATGAATATGAGATTGCGGCTTGGTTCCACGGCCATGTCCATAGTCCGATGGATTACCGTATTACAGACACTCGGATATTGTGTAATCCTCGGGGGTATTTAGGCACAAAAATCGTAGCCGGATTTGATCGGAACCGGGTCGTTGAGATTTAGAAAATAAACAAAACCTTCGCTTGAAACGCTTGATCTGACTATTGAAGTTAGAAAGGGTGATTTTTTACAACTTATCAACCAAACACTTCCATGACAAAAATAAACATCCGACAACTGATGACAGAAAGCGGCGTGGCCTTCGGCACCAGCGGGGCGCGCGGTTTGGTCAGCCAAATGAGCGAGCAAGTCTGCGCCGTTTACACGCTGGCCTTCCTGCGCGGTCTGAGCCTTAACCAACCGGGGCAAAAAGTCGCTTTGGGCATGGATCTGCGCCCATCCAGTCCGGCCATTGTCCGCGCTTGTGCGGCCGGTATCGGCCAAGCCGGTGGCGAGGTCGATTTCTGCGGCATACTGCCAACTCCGGCGCTGGCTTTGCATGCTCTGGCGCAAGGTATTCCGGCTATCATGGTGACCGGCAGCCATATTCCGTTCGACCGCAACGGCATCAAATTTTACCGGGCCGAAGGGGAGATCAGCAAAGCCGATGAAGCGGCCATCACTCAAGCCGAGATCGAGTTGCAAACGCTTAGCGATAATGACGCAATGCCGAGCATCAACCCCGACGCCTTACAGCACTACCAACAGCGCTATACCCGGCTGTTTGCCAGCGATTTGCTGAGCGGTTGGCGAATCGGCCTTTACGAGCATTCCAGCGCCGCACGCGATTGCCTGCGTGAGGTGTTGAACGCTTTGGGCGCGGACGTGATTGGCTTGGAGCGTACCGATACCTTTGTGCCTATCGACACCGAAGCGGTCAGCGAAGAAGATCGTCGACGCGGGTTAGGCTGGGCCGCAGAGCATCGTCTGGATGCTATCGTGTCGACCGACGGCGACGGCGATAGGCCGCTGATCGCAGATGAGACCGGCAACTGGTTGCGCGGCGACATGGTCGGCTTACTGTGCGCGCAATTTTTGGCCGCCGACACGGTGGTCACGCCGGTAAGCTGCAATACCGCTATCGAAGCGTCCGGATTGTTTCGGCAGGTGATGCGGACTCGCATCGGTTCACCGTACGTGATTGCCGGCATGGAGCAGATGCTTGCTGCCGGTAGCGCCGGCGTGGTCGGCTTTGAAGCTAACGGCGGTTTCTTGGTGGGCAGTCATTTAACGGTTGGCGGGCAAACGCTGTCCGCGTTGCCGACCCGAGATGCGGTATTACCGGCTTTGGCGGTGCTGGCGATGGCTAGGCAGCGGAACTGCAAGGTATCGGCTTTACTCGCTGGTTTGCCGCAACGTTATACCGCCAGCGATCGCTTGCAGGATTTTCCGCTTGCCGATAGCCGGGCGCTGCTGGACAGCTTGCAATGCGGTGATACCGCCTATCGCAATCTGTGGGGCGATGACTTGGGTACGCTTGTGCTGCGGGATTTGACCGACGGCCTGCGATTGACTTTCGACAACGGCGAGATTGTGCATTTGCGCCCGTCCGGCAATGCGCCGGAATTGCGCTGTTACGCGGAAGCCGATAGTATGGAACGGGCGCAAATGCTGGTCGCTTTGACGTTGCGACGCATTGCCGGTAAATAATGTTTAGCTTAGGGATGCCGCAAACCTAAAAATCACATAACTATTCAGCGAAAAAAGAAATGGAACACGGATGACACGGATTAAACTGATACTCACTGATTAATGTGAATTAAGAGCCAAAAATGTCCAGGCATGTAATTTCAATACGTTACAAACAAGATACTTTTAATTTTAGCCATTTATTAAAGCTAAGTATTTGATTTTTCATTATAAGATTTAGCTCTTACTTCATATTTAAGAGCATGGATATAGTTTAAAAAATCCGTGTAAATCAGTTCCATCCGCGTCATCCGTGTTCCATTAATCATTTCCAGCATACGCTGAATAGTTACAAAACACATCATAATGGTATTTTTAAAAACGCATTATCCCTTAGGTAACTCGCAAAAAATACCCTCCACAATGAAACGCAGACTGATTTTTTTAAGCAACGAGAATTTAGGAAAATAAAAAAATGGCCTGAAATTAATACAATCTTCAGGCCATTAAGATGCTAGCTTTATTTTAGCGGTGGGATGCTGTCATCGCTAACAAGACTTTAATGGGTTAAGTCTTGTCCAACAGTGATAACTTTTAACGCATTAGTGCCGCCGGGTATCCCTTCCAGATCGCCTTGAGTGATGATGAAGGTATCGCCATCCACCGCAACGCCTCGTCTTTTCAACTCCGCCATAATCGCCCGATTAACTTCCGCATGATCTTTAAGATCATGAATGAAAAGCACCGGAAAAACACCGCGATATAAAGTGACTTTCCCCAGCGTTTCTTGGTGAGGGCTGAGCGCAAAAATCGGGATGCCGGAACTGATTCTGGACATCCATAACGGCGTAGAGCCCGATTCGGTTAATGCAGCGATACCGTGGATCTTGGTGTGATTGGCCATATACATGGCCGACATTGCAATCGCTTCATCGACCCGCTCAAACTGGAGTTCAACGCGATGTCTTGAAATACGGACTATCGGTTGTTTTTCCGCTTCAACGCAAACGCGGTTCATCGCTTCAATGGCTTTGACCGGGTGTTTGCCCGATGCCGTTTCCGCAGAAAGCATGATGACGTCGGTGCCATCGTAAACCGCATTGGCAACGTCAAAAACTTCGGCACGCGTAGGAATCGGATTGTCGATCATCGACTCCATCATTTGTGTCGCGGTAATAGCCACACGATTAAGATCTCGCGTACGTCTAATCAGCAGTTTTTGTACGGCGGGCAAATTGGCATCGCCAATTTCGACCCCAAGGTCACCGCGCGCGACCATGACCGCATCCGATGCCAGAATGATTTCGTCCATAACATCCAAGGCTTCAGCGCGTTCCACTTTGGCTACGATACCGGCATGACAGCCTTCGGCAAGCAGCAAACGGCGGGCTTCATGAAGATCTTCGGCGGTACGCGGAAAAGAAATAGCGACATAGTCGCATTTCATAATCGCGATCGTTTTAATATCTTCCTTGTCTTTGTCGGTCAACGCGGCCGCGGAAAGACCGCCGCCCAGCAAATTGATGCCTTTGTTATTAGACAAGTCGCCGCCAACGATGACGGTACAATTAACGCGCATGTCTACGACATTAACCACATCCAGTACGATACGGCCATCATCCAGCAACAACCTGCTGCCCGGTTTGACTTCCAATGCCAAGGGTTCGTAAGTGATACCCACTTGAGTATTGTCGCCGGCCATCGGATCAAGATTGATGTCCAAAGCAAAATCCTGTCCTTCATTTAAAAACACTTTGGTGTCTTTAAAGCGGGCAATACGGATTTTAGGGCCTTGTAAATCAGCCAAAATACCTACCAATCTGCCGGTTTTCAGGCTGAGCTCACGAACCGCATTGGCTCGGTTAATATGATCTTCAGCCGAGCCGTGTGAAAAGTTCATGCGAACAAAGTCAAGGCCCGCCGCAAACATGCCTTCCAATACTCCAGGCTTGTCGGTAGCGGGGCCTAACGTTGCTAAAATTTTGGTTCTTCTTAACATTAGGTTGAAAATCCGTTATTTTGCGTTAACTAAAGCAAGTGTGGTATCCAACATACGGTTTGAGAAGCCCCATTCGTTGTCGTACCAAGACAGAATCTTAACAAATTTACCGTTCATGACTTTAGTCAATGAGGCTTCATAAATCGACGATGCCGGATTATGGTTAAAGTCGATTGAAACCAGCGGTAAGGAATTGATATCCAGAATGCCTTTTAACGGACCTTCGGACGCAGCCTTCAAGATTTGATCGATTTCTTCATGGCTGGTGTTTCTGGACGCTTCAAACGTTAAATCGACAACAGAGACATTGATAGTCGGTACGCGCATCGCGAAGCCATCCATTTTGCCGACCAATTCAGGTAAAACCAGACCTACGGCAGCAGCAGCGCCGGTTTTAGTAGGAATCATCGATTGTGTGGCTGAGCGGGCGCGACGTAAGTCGCTATGATAGACGTCAGTCAAAACTTGGTCATTCGTATAAGAATGGATAGTCGTCATTAAACCGTTTTCAATACCGATGGTATCGCATAAAGGTTTAACCAGCGGCGCTAAACAGTTGGTTGTGCAGGAGGCGTTGGAAATAACCGTATCCGATGCTTTCAGAACGTTATGGTTTACGCCGTAAACAATCGTTGCATCGACATCGTTGCCGCCGGGCGCCGAAATAATAACTTTTTTTGCGCCGGCTGTAATATGCATGGATGCTTTGGCTTTGCTGGTAAACAGACCGGTACATTCGTGAACCGCATCAATACCTAATTCGCCCCATGGCAGTTTTGAAGGATCTCTTTCAGAGAAAACTTTAATCTTATCGCCGTTGATAACGAGGCAGTCGCCGTCGACACTCACTTCGAAAGGAAACTTTCCATGCACTGAGTCGTATTGAGTCAGGTGAGCATTAGTTGCGGCGTCGCCTAAATCATTGATTGCAACAATTTGAATCTCGTCGGTGCGACCGGCTTCATATAATGCGCGAACGATATTACGTCCGATACGACCATAACCATTGATTGCAACTTTAATTGGCATAGATATTCTCCAGATGGGTGAAATGAAAACTTACAAAAACGGATAGCCCTAAAGCTTCCGAAAATCGGGCTGATTGTACCAATTGTAAGGCGATTAGTCCATTGACGCGAAGGCGCGGTCGGCGTGAATTAAGCGCTTGGTACAATAATTTCCAAACCGAAACGCCGGCCCGTTCAAAAAACGGGACAGGACTCAAGCGGAAAAAATTAGCGGGGCTAATAATGTGGAGGTACTTCTTCCATGTTTTCGCCGCTATGACTGTCGACAGATAAGCTTTTGATCCGTTCGTGAAGCATGCGGCATGTGGCTTCCAAGCGAGCAATCTGTTGCTGTTGCCGACTGACAATAGTATTCAATTCCTGCAACAAATCTTCCTGATATGCGGCTTTTATTTCCAATTCGATAATTCGATCGTCATTCATGGCCGGTTAAATAACTTTTGAAAATTGCTGTTGTTTTTGCGCCAAATATTTATCGAACACCATGCAGATATTACGGATCAACAAGCGGCCTGCGGATAAAACCTGAATGCCTTGTTCCGACAGCCTCAGCAAACCGTCATGTTGCATCGGTATCAAGGCTTCCAGTTCTTTAGCAAAGTAAGCGCTAAAATTAATGCAAAATTGCTGTTCGATTACGGCAAAGTTCAAATCGAAATGGCAAATCAATTGGGTAATCACGGCGCGGCGCAGTTTGTCGTCGTCATCCAGCTCGACGCCTTTAAATACCGGCAACTGTCCTTGACTGATTAGTTGCTCGTATTCGTCCAGTTCTTTAACATTCTGGATATAAGCATCGCCTACCCGGCCGATGGAAGTAATGCCCAAGCCGACCAAATCGCAGTCCGAATGCGTGGAATAGCCCTGGAAGTTGCGGTACAAATGCCCCTCGCGCTGAGCCACAGCGAGTTCGTCGTCGGGTTTGGCGAAATGATCCATGCCGATATAAACATAACCGGCTTCGGTGAGCCGTTGCCCGACCATTTGCAAAATGGCGAGTTTAACGTCGGGCGTCGGCATGTCGGCATCGTTAATCTGGCGTTGGGTTTTAAACCGTGCCGGCATATGCGCGTAATTAAAAATCGAAAACCGGTCCGGTTCTACCGCCAGAATTTTATCCAGCGTCTTCGCGAAAGTTTCCACTGTTTGCAGCGGCAAGCCGTAGATCAAATCGATATTGGTCGAACGAAAGCCCTCAGCTCTTGCAGCCGCTAAAACACTGAAAGTCTGCTCTTCGCTTTGCAAGCGATTGATGGCTTTTTGCACGGTCGGATCGAAATCCTGCAAGCCTAAACTGACCCGGTTAAAGCCCAGTTCGCGCAGTTGCTTGATGGTCTGATCGTTAGTTTCGCGAGGATCGACTTCGATTGAATACTCGCCCTTGTCGTCATCCCTTAAATGAAAATGCTCGCGGGTTACCGCCATCAAAGTCTTCATCTGCTCGTAGCTTAAAAAAGTCGGCGTCCCCCCGCCCCAGTGCAATTGATTGACCACTCGGTTGGAATCGAACAAATCACCCTGCATAGCAATTTCTTTGCACAGATTCGCCAAGTAAGGCTCCGCATGTTTACGGTTTTTGGTGACGATTTTATTGCAGGCGCAATAAAAACAAACGGTGTCGCAAAACGGGATATGAAAATACAGCGACAGCGGCCCGCCCGCGGCATTAGACTTTACTATATGTTGCCGATATTCCCGGTCGCCGAAGCCTTCGTGCAATTCCAGCGCGGTCGGGTAAGAGGTGTAACGCGGACCGGCCTTATCATAACGGTTGATCAGGTCCAAATCGAATTGTATAGATTGATCCATCATTTTATGGGACTGTTGATGACTATTTTGTGGAGGCTTTTATCGGTCAACGTAACTTGATCGATAACGCCGAGTAAGTCGCCGGGCTGCTGCATCGCATCGCCGGATTTGGAAATACGCGCCAGCAGTTTAACTTGCTCGAAATTCGATAACTTCATCGTCGGCGTCATCGCCAACGCATCGGTCAAACTAACGGTTAACGGCAACTCGGACACTTGCTTACGCACGATAGCCAGCGGCATTTTCGGACCGGATAAGGCCTGAGCGTAAATAAAAACGGTATCGCCGAGACCGGTCGATTTTTGCAGTTCAGGCGCCAAGCTTACCTGAACCTCAATACTCGCCGCTTTAATCGCCTGCACCGGTTGCGGGTTCTCTTGGGCTGCGCCCTCAGGCATCTGGGTTGCAACCTTAGCCAGTAATCCTTGCACTTCCTGTTGAGCTTCCGAACCGGGCGGTAATAAAGCTTCAAGCTTTTTCCACAAAGCCATTGCCTCAGCAAAGTCGCCGGTTTGCGCTTTGGCCATGCCGCCCATCCACAGGCCGGTCACATTACCGGGTTCTATCGCCAAGGCTTTAAATATCAATTCGGCAGGTAAGCCGGCCAATTGTTCATTATTGTTAAAGGCTAAGGCTTCGGCGTAAAGCAGCATGATTTCTGCCTGATCGCCTAATAATTTATAGGCATGCTCAAAAGCGGCCACGGCTTTATCGTTTTGCTGCAAATATTTATAGGACCGGCCTAACATCGTCCAGCCCAATGCATCATCCGGTTGTTTTTGCAGGCGTTCCGCCAGCCCGGCAACCATGGCTTTCATTTTTTCCAGATCGGGGGGAGGCTGATTTGCTGCCGCAGGTTGAGCGGCTTGACTTAATGCCTGATAGTTGCCCAACGCCCAATAAAGCGAACCCGCAACTAAAGGAATGGCTACAATCAGTACCGACGCCATCCAGCGGCCTTGCGACGGTGAGGCTTCGGCATGGCTCTCGACCGCCAAGGATGGAGGAAGTGTCGCAACCGGTAGGGAACCGGTGCGACCTATATCGAGGTCATCGTTTAAGGCTTGTTCAAGTTCGATAAGCTGTTCATCATAAAGCGCCTGAGTCAATGCGCCCGCTTGCAGCTGATCTTTCAGCTCGGCCAGCCGTTGCCGGGCAATGGCGATATTGCGCTGATCCTGGTCTGCTGCGGTAACCGGCTGTTTTCGCCATAATGGCGGCAGTACAATCAAAAACGCGATTAAAACCATTACGCCGGCGATAAGCAAAAATAGCATATTCAAGATTGGTCACCTTCTTCCAATAAACTGCGGATTTTTTGCTGTTGTTCAGCGCTGATTTGAACGCTTGCAGCGGTCTTTTTTCGCCGCGTGAATAAGAACACAGAGATCAAACCGATTAACAAAAATGCCGCAGGCCCAATCCACAGCAGGCCGGTTTTAAGCTTAAACGGGGGGTTATATAAAACGAAATCGCCGTATCGATCGGTCATAAATTGGGCGATGTCTTGCTTTGATTTGCCTTGTTGCAGCATTTCGTAGACTTGTCTGCGCAAATCCGCCGCCAGTTCGGCATTCGAATCGGCGATGGTTTGGTTTTGGCAAACCAAGCAGCGCAATTCCGAAGTCAGGTTTTCGTAAGCGGCTTGTTGTTCGGGATTGGCGAACTCCCTAAACTCGACGCCGGCGCAAGAGATGCCGGACAGTATTAACAAAAAAACAATAGATAAATACTTCATTAATTTTCAGCCTGTAGCTTGGCGATCAACGGTAGAAACACTTGCTGTACATCGTCAGGCGTAACCGGGCCGGTATGTTTGTACCGAATCACGCCCTGTTTATCGATAACAAAAGTTTCCGGCACCCCGTAAACGCCCCAGTCGATACCGATGCGGCCATCCTGATCCATGATGCTGACATCGTAGGGATTGCCCAAGTTCGTTAGCCAGCGTAAGGCCGCTTCCGGTTCGTCCTTGTAATTTAAGCCGACGATAATCGCAGCTTTTTGTTGGGCCAATTGGTTGAGTATCGGATGTTCGGAACGGCAGGAAGCGCACCAAGACGCCCACACATTAAACAGCCAGACTTTGCCTTTTAAATCGGTTTGGGATAATTTTTCCACAGGCGCTTGCAGCTTGGGCGCGGAAAATGCCGGAGCCGGTTTGTTGATCAACGGCGAAGGAATTTCGTTGGGATGGAGGTTTAAGCCCAGCGCCAGAAATACTGCGAGAACGATAAATAATAGTAGAGGGAGGATGTATTTAAGCATTATGTTAATTTTTTAAGGCGTAATTTTTAATTATATTTACTTATTTAGTTTAACCACATTGCTATCTATTCCTAGCTCGACTTACAGTATTTGTTTACCCAGGCATAACGGCGAGAATCTTTATTTAATAAGAAATCAATAAGTGCCTGCAATTCTTTCTTATCTTTAGTTTTTTGCACAATACGCTTAATTTCAGCATCAACATCTCTTTCTGTTGCACCGCGCTTTCTGGCCTCTTCAAACCAACGGTCTCCTTCATCATAACGACCTGTAGCGTAACAAATTGCGCCTAACAAAGTATAAGGATTATGGCTTTTAGACCAGTATTCAATAGCTTGTAGCGCACATTTTTCAGCATTTACTAAATCATAACGATCACGTAAAGCGCCGCCGCGCGTGGTAAGCAAAGCCTGCTTTAATTTAGCTTCTTTAATTTTATTAAAATCTATTTGCTCGGTTAAATGCAATGCTTTTTCAGGTTCGTCCGCTTTGCGCCAATAACTGCTGGCATTAACTAAAAACCATTTATTCTTGGTACGTTGGTACTCCAGTTCGGCAAAAAATGCTTCTAATTCATAATGACGAGTGAAAATATTATTTATTGGCTTAAATAAGTTTTCTCCCTGGAGCCAAACGATATTGACATCACTGAGTCTTTCGCCTTGCTCCAGTTTTTGCAGAATACTATAAAGCGGACTTTGTGCAGATTGATCGGAATAATTCTTTACCTCGTATTTAGCTTTAAGTGCGAAAAAAAGTAGATCTTTAAACTGAAATTTTTCACACCAAGCTTGATCTTCTGAACTCAGGCCCTCACCTAAACGAACTTTATTTTCGAGAATTTGAAGTTGTGCTCTAAAAACAATATTAATAGTTTCAGTTAATTTACGTTTTTTAAGGTAATTAATATCGGGTTCACTCAGCGGTAAACCAGCTTGTAGTTTTTTAAGCAGTTTATAAAGATGATGGGCAGGTGAGGAATCTTCGATTTGTGTCGCTTTATAAAACCTTTTTAACGAAGCGAACTCCAGTTTTTGAGCAATCTCTATCGTTTCATTGAGTTGCCTGAATTTTAAGTAAGCTTTGTCTTGGTCTGTTAAACTACGATTTTCCCCTAGTTTCTGCAAAATCAGATAAAGCATAGCGGAGCAATCATCGCACTGATCGATAGCATGATATTTTGCTTGCAGCCTGGATATCTCGACTTTTAAAGCAGCGAAAACAGAATAGATGTTACGCTCAATCAGCCATTCAATATCGGCAACAGACAGTTTCTTCTCAACATCTATTTTGCTTATAATTCTGAGTGCATCAGTAGAATATGGTAATTTTTCAATGATTTTATATTTATTTTTAAGTAGGATATATTCGTTATAAGCATTGAGGTTTGTTAGGTGTCCGTTCTCTTTGCATGCCTCATCAATATCGTTTGCTGTAAGTTTTTCTTGAGCGCTAACTTTATATAAAATAAATAATAAGTTTGAGTTGATACTCGGTACTGCAAAAGATGCAATAAAATCTTTATACCCCATCTCAGATCGTTCAGATGTTATAGAGAGCTGCAATTCGTTTCTATAACTCTCTTGGCATCGAATAATTTCAATCGTCTTTTGCAATTGTTGCTGTTCCAGCCATTCCCATTCAATTGATTTTAGGGCTAAACCCATTTCCGCTTTTCGCAAAATGTAACTTAAAGGATTGCGAGCCACTTCACTGCTATAAGCAGTCGCCTGATATTTTTCCTTGAGTTTTTCGTTCAGCATCTTTATGTGCTCAAGCACTGTTTCGCCAATTTGTTAGGGTATTTATATCAACAATAAAGATTAATTACTGTGCAATTTTCTTTATTCGATATCGCCGGTCGCAAGCCGCAATCAAACCGCCCGCCGCCATAAACAGCGCTCCCAGCCAAATCCACCGAATAAACGACTTGTAATAAATCCGAAGACTCCAAGCGCCTTGGTCGCCCAGCGGTTCGCCTATCGCCACAAACAAATCCCGAAACAATCCGGCATCGATAGCCGCTTCGGTCATCGGCATTTTTTGCACACGGTAAATCCGTTTTTGCGGTTCCAGTTTGGCGACTTCTTTGCCTTCATAACTGACCGTGACAAATGCCTGTTCGGCCATATAGTTAGGCCCTTGGGTTTGTTTGACGCCGTGGAATTCGAAGATATAACCGGACATATCCAGTTTGTCCTCAGGCATCATGCGCACATCTTTTTCAACACTGTAAACCGAGGTCAGGGTGATGCCGATTACAAACACGGCGATGCCCAGATGCGCCACAGTCATGCCGTAAAAACCGGCCGGTACGGTTTGCAAGCGTTGCCATGAAAAGCCCCGCGGCCCCATGCGATCAACAAAAGACATGCCGGTAATCGCAATCGTCCACAACGCCAGCGTTAAACCCAATACCGCGCCCCAGGAATAAAACGGCATGACCAGCGGAATCAGCAGGCCGCCTGAAACACAAGCCAAAACAATCCAGCGCACCCGCAAGGCAATCGCGTTGATATTGTCTCTTTTCCACCGCAATAACATGCCCAAGCCTACCGCAATTGCCAGCGGAGCCATTAGCGGAATAAACACCGCATTAAAATACGGAGGCCCGACCGAAATCTTGCCCAATCCCAACGCGTCGATGACCAGCGGATACAGCGTACCCAACAAAATACTCGAAGCTGTCACCACCAACAGCACGTTATTCAGCAATATCGCCGACTCTTTTGAAACCAGCTCAAAGGTCGCGCTGCTTTTGACGTAAGGCGCTCTTATCGCATATAGAAGCAGCGAACCGCCGACCACGACGGCCAGGAAGACCAATATAAACAGGCCGCGAGCCGGGTCGCTGGCAAACGCATGGACCGAGGTTAAGACGCCGGAACGCACC
>SXGU01209589.1_pt1 | contig 13093 bp, 8 predicted proteins | sample 3174531 | NCBI WGS metagenome assembly SXGU01 (sample SAMN11356863, study PRJNA531348) | freshwater metagenome | isolation source: freshwater sample F1-140 | place: China: Fuxian Lake, Yuxi | collected 2017-12-25 | reverse complement strand
CGCGTGTTCGACCGCTCGTGCGAGACGGTGGAATCCGCTGGCAGCCGGCGCGGCGCCCAGATGGGCGTGCTGCGCTGCGACCACCCGGACATTGAAGCCTTCATCCACGCCAAGGACAGCGGCGACCTGAAGAACTTCAACATCTCCGTGGGCGTCACCGATGTCTTCATGCAGGCCGTGGAGGCCGACGGCGACGTAGAACTCAGCCACAAGGCCGCCCCCGGCGCCGAGCAGATGGCCGACGGCGCCTATCAGCGCGGCGACGGCATCTGGGTCTATCGCAAGCTCAAGGCACGCGAACTGTGGGGCCAGATCATGCATTCCACCTACGACCACGCCGAGCCGGGCGTGCTGTTCCTGGACCGCATGAACCGGGACAACAACCTGTCCTATTGCGAGACCATCGAGGCCACCAACCCCTGTGGCGAGCAACCCCTGCCGCCCTACGGCTGCTGCTGCCTGGGCTCGGTCAATCTCACCCGCTACGTGCGCTCCGCCTTCACCCCCGAGGCCGAGTTCGACTTCGCCGGCTTCGCCAAGGTGGTGGCTGTGGCCGTGCGCGCCCTCGACAACGTCCTGGACCTGACCGCCTGGCCCCTGGAGAAGCAGCACGCCGAGGCCCAGTCCAAGCGCCGCGTCGGCCTGGGCTTCACCGGCCTGGGTGACGCCCTGGTCATGCTGGGCCTGCGCTATGACAGCGAGGAAGCCCTGGCCTTCTCCGCCAGGGCGGCCGAGTTCATGCGCGACGAGTCCTACAAGGCCTCCGTGGAGCTGGCCAAGGAACGGGATGCCTTCCCCCTGTTCAACGCCGACCTCTACCTGTCCGGCAGCAATTTCGCTTCGCGCCTGCCGGCCGAGATCAAGGCCGAGATCCGCGAACACGGCATCCGCAACTCCCACCTGCTTTCCATCGCCCCCACCGGCACGATTTCGCTCGCCTTCGCCGACAACGCCAGCAACGGCATCGAGCCGCCCTTCTCCTGGTACTACACGCGCAAGAAGCGCATGGCCGACGGCGGCCACAAGGATTACCAGGTGGAAGACCACGCCTACCGACTCTACCGGGAACATGGCGGCGACATGGAACACCTGCCGGCGGGCTTCGTCACCGCCCTGGAAATCTCCGCCCTGGCCCACATGAACATGGTGGCCGTGGTGGCCCCCTTCGTGGATTCCGCCATTTCCAAGACTGTCAACGTGCCGGAGAACTACCCCTTCGGCGACTTCCAGGAGCTCTACACCGCCGCCTGGAAAGCCGGTCTCAAGGGCATCACCACCTACCGGCCCAACGCCGTGCTGGGCAGCGTGCTCTCTGTCGAACCCGAGAAAGCCGCGCCCCAGGACTTCGCCACCACCGACGTCAACCGCCGCATCGAAATCAAAACCCTGCCCGCCCCGGTACTGGAAAGTCTCAAGTGGCCCGGCCGCCCGCGCCTGCCCGGCGGCAACCCGGCCTGGAGCTACATGATCGAATATCCCCAGGGCAGCTTCGCCCTGTTCATCGGCCACGTGGAGAACGAAGGCCGCGCCTTCCCCTTCGAGGTCTGGGTCAACGGCGCCGAGCAGCCGCGCGGCATCGGCGCTCTGGCCAAGAGCCTGTCCATGGACATGCGCGCCAACGACCGCGCCTGGCTCAAGCACAAGCTGGATTCCCTGGCCAAGACCCGCGGCGACGACGCCTGCGCCATCCCCTTCCCTCCGGACGGCGAACCTCGGCAAGTTCCCAGCGTCGTCTCCGCCGTCGCCCAGATCGTGCGCTGGCGCCTGGAACAACTCCACGCCCTGGATGTGGACGGACCCAGCCCCTTGCTGGACGCCCTGTTCAGCCCGAAGGAACCCAAGACCGGCACCGACGGCACCCTGTCCTGGACGGTGGACGTGCTCAACCCCTCCTCCGGCGACGACTTCGTCCTGGGCCTGAAGGAAATCACCCTCCCCGACGGCGTCACCCGCCCCTACTCCGTCTGGCTCTCCGGCGAATACCCCCGCGCCCTGGATGGCCTGTGCAAGATGCTGTCCCTGGACATGCGCGTCATGGACCCGGCCTGGATCGGCATGAAGCTGCGCAAATTGATGGACTACCCGGAACCCCTGGGCGACTTCATGGCCAAGGCCCCCGGCTCCGAGAAGAGCCAGACCTGGCCCTCCACCGTCGCCTACGTCGCCCGCCTCATCATCCACCGCTTCGCCATGCTCGGCCTGCTGACCGAAGACGGCCAGGCCATCGTCCAGATGGGCATGCTGCAAGACCCCGCCCCCAGCGCCGGCCAACCCGCCGCCGCCCTGCCGGCGATGAAGGGCAAGCGCTGCAAGGAATGCGGGAACGACACGGTCATCCGCAAGGATGGGTGCGATTTCTGTACGGCGTGCGGCGCAGTGGGGGCGTGCGGCTGAGGTTTTCTCACCTCCCCCGCCGGGGGAGGGGCGAGGGAGAGGGAACCCGGCTTGCTTACCAGGCCTTCGCAACAATCCAGTATTGAGCCTTTGGAACCAGCCAGAGCGGGGCGCGATAACCGAAGGGCATTGCGCCGCACGCCGTCTCCGCCCCTGCTAACCTCGACCCATGAAATCCCGCCTGCTCCCCCTACTCGCCGCGCTGCTGAGCGCCTGCACGACACCCGCCCCGTCCCGCGCCCCCGATGCCAACGGCGTCACGCCGCAACCCACAACCACCACCCGACTCGCCCAGGCTGCCACCTCGCCGCTGAGCGACCTGAACCTGGTCCGGGTGGAAATTCCCCAGGTTCTCAAGACGGCACAGAAAAAACCCTACGCCTTGCCCGATAACCGAAGCTGCGCCGCGCTCGGGGCCGATATCGCGGCCCTCGATGACGCGCTCGGCGCTGATCTGGATATTCCGCCAACGCCGGAGGACTCGGGCCTGATCGAGAGCGGGACCGGATTCGTGGGCGATGCCGCCATCGGCGCCGTACGCGGGGCCGCGCAGGGTTTGTTGCCGTTCCGGATCTGGGTGCGCAAGCTCACCGGCGCGGAGCGCTATTCGAAAGAAGTCGCGGCGGCACTGGCGGCGGGGGTGACACGCCGGGCTTTCCTGAAGGGATTGGGCCAGGCGGCGGGCTGCCAGAGTCCGGCCGCACCGCGCATGTAGCGGACAGGGCAGCGTAGTCCGCCGCTGATTGTTCTTTCCTCGACAGCGCCCCCACCCCGATCCTCTCCCCAAAGGAGAGTGGGGGAAATGCAGAGGCCGATCCGGCGCGGCTGGTCGCGGAAACGATTCGTTACAACTGCATACATCCCCGACACGCCCGACTTACACCCCGCTCCTAGACTTTCCATCACCGACACCGCAAACAGACCAGTGCCGGCAACCGAGATCAAGGAGTCCAACATGAAAACCGCACGTATCGCCAAAATCCTCAGCACCGCCGCCCTGGTTTCCCTGGGCCTGATAGCCGGTACCAGCCAGGCCGACAATTACGGCTTCTACGGAAGGGTGAACACCCCCGAATTCAACCGTCCTGGTTTTGGCCCCGGGTTCAACTCACCCAGAACCGACAACCTGTCCATCGACCAACGCCAACACATGTTGATGGCTCGGGTGGAGAAAGGCATCCATACCGGCCAGTTGACCCGGTATGAAGCCAGGAATCTGGTGAACGACATGCGGCGCATCGAGATGCTGGAACGCCGCTTCGAGGCGGATGGCCACCTCGGCCGGGGCGAGTGGATGGAGCTGGATCGCTTGCTGGACAAGCTGGCCTACGACCTGCGCGAGGATATGCATGACAACGAACAGCGTGGCGGCAGGCATGGCGGCTGGGAAGGCCACGGCAACGGCTACGCCTGGCGTTGATGCAGCGTGAACGAATAACGGGGGCGCGAGCCCCCGTTTCTTATTGGTGATCGCGCTTCATTTCGGGCTGAGACGGAGTGCCGCAATCTCCGGCCCGTCATCATCCAGGTCCCGCCAGACGGGATCGGCAGGCGGCGACGCATCGCAACAGGGCGTCCCGGTCGAAGGTGTCACCCCGGCAGGCGCCTAACGCCGATTGCAGGGCGCGGGCAGCGGGATTTCTGAGGTCGCAATCCGAGCCGCTGGAGCGATTCAGGTCCGGCCGAACGAGGGTTTCCAGCAAGGCGACGCCCCCGGCTTCGCCCAGGCGGGCATCCAGCCCGGTGAAGCGCGCCAGGCCTTCGAGCACCTCCCGTCCCCGGCTGAACCAGTCTTCGTAATGCACGATGTGGCAATCCGCCCGGGTCTGCCACAGGGCATCGCAGGTGCGTTGCAGCCAGACCCGTTCGGCGGTTTCCAAGGGGGTTTGGTAGGCATCCATGAAGGACTGGAGAATGCTGTCCGGCTCGCGCAGGGCCAGGACATACCGGGGCGTCACCCCTTCTTCGGCGAAGAGCCGCTGCCAGAGGGGCAGGAAAGAGGCGGTGCGGGGGTCCTTGAAGCCCCAGGGGTTAGCACCGTCGCTGCCTCGGCTCAGGCGGTCGCGCAGTACGCCTCGCAATTTCCGGGCGGCGGCCGCCGTGGCGGGTGCGTCCAGCCAGCCCGCCGGCAAGGGGTGATAGGGCCAGACATCCAGGCTGCGCATCAGGTTGGCATGGGCGCGGACGATGCGGGCGTCTTCGAAAAATCCTTGCGGGTTGTCCCGGCGCGCCGCGATCAATTCCTCGGACACGCGCATGCCCAGGGCAGCAAGGACCTGCATCAACAAGGAAGTGCCGCTGCGACCCGAGCCCAGAACCACCACGATGGGGGGCGTATCGGTTGGCGTATTGGCTACAGGCATATCGGTTTCATTATCCGAGCGAGCGGGGAGTGCGCCAACCCCTCCCCCGCAAGCGGGGGAGGTCGGGAGGGGGAAGGACATGGCTTTTCTTCTGCAAGGATCAGCATTTGCCATCGCGCGCCGAAGATTCCGGCCATCGGGCGAAACACCCCTATCCTGTCAAGGTTCCGCATGGGCGCGTCTTGTGCTCAAATCCTCATCTCTCCCGCGCGCCACTCTGGCGCATGGGGGCCGAGGGAAAACCCGCCATCACTTCATAGAAATGAAAATCTCCGTCAGTGAATTGATCGTCCGTTACCTGGAACGCCTGGGGGTCGAATGCCTCTTTGGCATGCCGGGCGCCCATGTGCTGCCGATCTACGATGGCCTGCACAGCTCCAAAGTCCGGAGCGTGCTGGTCAAGCACGAGCAGGGGGCGGCCTTCATGGCGGGGGGCTACGCCCGGGTATCCCAGCGGGTTTCCGCCTGCATCGCCACCGCCGGACCGGGGGCCACCAACCTGGTGACAGGCATCGCCAACGCCCATGCAGAGCGGCTGCCGGTGCTGGTGATCACTGGCGAGACCTCCACTTACATCTTTGGCAAGGGTGGCCTGCAGGAAAGCTCCGGGGAAGGCGGGGCCATCGACCAGGGTGCCTTGTTCGCCGGCATCACCCGCTACCACAAGCTCATCGAGCGCACCGACTACCTGGGCCAGGTGCTCAACCAGGCCACCCGCATCCTGCTGGGCCCCGATCCGGGGCCGGTGCTGCTCTCCATCCCCTTCAACGTGCAGAAGGAACTGGTGGACGAACGGGTGCTGGAGCAGGTGCACATTCCCCGCCCCCATTCGGCTTCGTCCGCAGCCGGGCTGATCCAGGCCGGGCCGGTGCCGGAACTGGCGCGGCTGATCCGCGAAGCCCGCTACCCGGTCATCGTGGCGGGCTATGGCTGCATCCGCGCCGGGGCCCGGGGCGAGGTGACGCGCCTGGCCGAGTCCCATGGCATCCCCGTGGCCACCAGCCTCAAGGGCAAGGGCGTGGTGGCGGAAGGTTCGGTACTCTCCCTGGGCTGCCTGGGGGTCACCTCCAACGGCACGGCCTACCGCTACATCGTCGAGCAAGCGGATCTGGTGATCTTCCTGGGGGCCGGCTTCAACGAGCGCACCAGCTACCTGTGGGACGCCCGACTCATGGACGGCAAGCGCGTAGCCCAAGTGGACCGGGATGCAGCCCAACTGGGCAAGGTCTTCCGCCCGGACGTGGCGATCCATGGCGATATCCGGGAAGTGGTGGCGGAACTTCTGGATCTGCTGGAAGACAGCGCCCCCAAGGGTCTGGACCCGCTGGCCCGGCATCGCCTGGCCAGCCAAGCGGCTGATAACACAGCCAGCGCCGAGCGCGCCAAGTTCCATCTCATGGAAGCCTTCTTCTCCGGCCTGGCCCGGCGCTTCCCGCAGGATGCCCTGATCTTCGACGACAACATCGTCTTCGCCCAGAGCTTCTTCGACGTCTCCCACGCCAACCACTATTTCCCCAACACCGGCATCTCTTCCCTGGGCCATGCCATCCCAGCAGCCATCGGCGCCAAGTTCTTCTTCAAGGACGCCCCCACCTTCGCCATCCTGGGGGACGGCGGTTTCCAGATGTGCTGCATGGAGCTGATGACCGCCGTGAACTATCGGCTGGCGCTCAACACCGTGGTGATCAACAACGGCAGCATGAGCCTGATCCGCAAGAACCAGTTCCAGCTCTACGGCGAACGCTACATCGACTGCGACTTCGTGAACCCTGACTTCAAGCTGCTGGCGGCCGCCTTCGGCATCCGCCATTACCGCATCGAAACCGAGGCTGACCTGGAAACGCTGTTCGCCGATGCGGACCTGATCGGCGGCATCAACCTCATCGAAATCCTGTTGGACAGGCATGCTTTCCCCTGCTACCTATCGGCACGTTGACTCCGGACACGTTGACTCCGGGCGCGCTGACCTGGACGCACAGATCGCCGTCCAGCGGTCGGCCATCGCCCGCTTCGAGGCCGCCCTGTGGGAGGGCGGTTTCAACGAGAAGCTGCTGGATTCCTACCAGGTCGCCTGGCGCCGGCTGGAGAGCCTGATCGAATCACGGGGCGAGCCGGACCGGCGCCACGGCTTCGTGATCGTCATCCCCGTGGCCGACAGCCCCCAACACCTGCAAACCTGCCTGGACAGCCTGCTCGACCTATGCCGGTCCTACGGCTATGGCGGCATGGCGCGGGTGGGCGTTGAAAATCGCTGGCAAAAGGTCTCCGTGCTGCTGGCGGACGACTCCGCCGATGCCGGCGTACTGGCGCAAAACCGGGCGATTGCCCGGGCATTCGCGGCCCAGGGCCTGCGCATCCACTACTTCGGCCCCAAGGAGCAGGTGGCCCTCATCGACCGCCTGGCGGGACTGGACCTGACGCCCATCGTCGGCGCCCACCCAAGGGAGGCCTACAGCCACAAGGGCCAGGCCATGATGCGCAACATCGCCTACCTGAAGCTGGCCGACATGCGGACGGCGGAAGAAGCCGCCCTGGGCGGCCCCCTGCTCTTCTACACCATCGACGCCGACCAGTCCTTCCAGGTGAAGGTGGCCACGGCGGCGGGCGATGCCAACGTGGCGGCGGTGAGTTTCTTCCACCAGTTGGACGAGAGCTTCAGCCAGGGAGACGCTCAAGTCCTCACCGGCAAGGTGGTGGGCGACCCGCCCGTGTCGCCGGCGGTGATGGCCGGCAATTTCCTGGAAGACGTCATCGGCTTCCTCACGGAAATGGCCCACACCCAGCCCGGCCAGCCCTATCCGCGCCACATCGCCAGCACACGGGGCTCGGGGGAGGCCGCCTACCACGACATGGCGGACCTGTTCGGCTTCAAGGCGGCGGGCGAGACCTACCGCTTCCGTTGCGGCCTGCCCGAGGAGCCCGACAACGCCGCCTGCTTCGCCGACTTCGCCCGCCGTCTCAACAGCTTCTTCCACGGCGAGCATCCCACCCGCATCACCTATTACCGGCACGATGGCGCCGCCGTGGCCCCGGCCCGTACCGTCTACACCGGCAATTACGTGTTCCGGCCCACGGCTCTGGACTGGTTCATTCCCTTCGCACCCCTGCGTCTGCGCATGTCGGGTCCGACCCTGGGCCGCTTACTGAAATCCGAGCTGGGCGACCGCTTCGTCGCCGCCAATCTGCCCATGCTGCACCGGCGCACCCTGGAGACCACGGGCCAGTCGGAATTCCGCCCAGGCGTGGTGGATCAGATGGTGGACGAGGACCGACTGGTGGACCTCTCCGGCGAGTTCGATCGCCAGTTCCACGGCGACGTGATGCTGTTCGCCATGGAACGGCTCACGGCCCTGGGCTACCCCGGCCGGCCCCTGGAGGCGGATGTGGTGAAGGGTACCCTGGAGGGCATGCGTGACGAGATGCGTCAACGCTACCGGGACAAGCAGGTGGCCATTCTGGTGCGGTTGGCCCATCTGGAAACCCTGCTGGGCGATCCGGCTCATTGGTGGAACCAGGGCGAGGAACATGGCGAGAGCCTCGCCCATTTCCGCGCCTTCACCGCCAACATCCGGCGCAATTTCGGGCCTGAGTCGCCTTGCTACGTCAGGCTCGACGCGCCCGGCCACTGGGAAGATTGGCGCGAGCGGCAGGTGGCGGCCATCTGCGCCTTTCATGACCATCGCAAAACCTGGTCACTGGCCCTGGCCGCCTTGGCCCCCTCTCCCACCGGGGGAGAGAGGGAGCCGCGGTGAAACCCGCGTCGAGGAAACCGGAAGCGTCGTTCCCTCTCCTCTGCCCTCCCCCGGTGGGGGAGGGGGAAAATCCATGATCCCCGGCCTGCGCCACTGGCTCCATCGCCGCCGCTATCCCGAACGCTACGCCCAGCTGGACCTTCTGCTGCGAAACCAGGCCCTTGATCGAGCGGAATTGCTGGCCAGGCAGCGCCGCGATTTCGCCGACATGGCCCGCTTCGCCGCCGCCCACACCACCTATTACGCCGAACGCCTGGGCGACCTGTCTGCCTGGGACGAGCGGCCCGATTCCTTGCCCATCCTTACCAAGGAGGACGTGCGCGACCACCTGGACGACCTGCTTGCGCGCGACGCCAATCGCCACCGGGTCGGCATCGGCCACACCGGCGGCTCCACCGGCCAACCCCTGGCCTTCTGGTACGACGAGGCCAAGCACGAACTGATGCGCGCCGGCATGATGCGCGGCTTCATGATGTCCGGCTGGCGGCCGGGGCAGAAGGTGCTCTACTTGTGGGGCGCGCGCCAGGACACGGGGAAGGGCGGTGTATTCGGACACCGGCTAGCCGACGCCCTTGCCGGCGAGCGCACCATGGCCGCCCTGGAATATACGGAGGAACGCCTGGCCGGCTGGGCGGACCTGATCCGCCGCTGGCGCCCCACCCTGCTTTACGGTTATGCCTCGGCCCTGGGGGAACTGGCCCGCCATATCGCGGACCGGGGAATGGCCATGCCGGCGAACCTCATCGGTGTGTATTCCACAGCCGAGATGCTGGGCGACGACCAGAGAAGCCTGATGCAACAGGCCTTCGGCTGCCGGGTCTTCAACCAGTACGGCTGCCGGGAGGTGCCCAACATCGCCTGGGAATGCCGGCTCGGCGGCATGCACGTGATGGCGGACCTGGTCCACCTGGAATCCGCCGTACTGGAAGGGGAGGAGCGCCTGCTCGTGACCTCGCTGACCAACCGCCTGATGCCTTTCATCCGTTATGACCTGGGAGACGCGGGCCGACTGCGGGAGGGAACCTGCGCGTGCGGCTCGCCCTTCCCGCTCATGGAAATGGGGATGTGCCGGCAGAACGACCTGATCCGCACACGGGGGGGAAAGCGGGTTCACCCCGCCGTCCTCAACCGTCTGCTCTATGGCCTGACACAAATCCGGCAATACCAGTGGCGGCAACTGGCAAGCGACCGTATGGCCCTGAACCTGGTGTGCCCGGCGCGTCTGGATGAAGGGACGGCAACCCGCTTGGCGGCCGCCCTGCGCCAGGAAGTGGACGCGGAGATGACGCTGGAAATCCACTACCTGGGCGAGATTCCCCGCACCGCCTCCGGCAAGCACCGCTTCGTCATCGGGCTGGCTTAGCGGGCCAGGGGAAAATCAGCTCTCGGAGCCGCAGCCGCAATCGCCTGGGCGGCCCGGCTCGCAGTATTTCTCATCTTCCAGCTTTTCCCGGTTGGCCAGGTATTCCTCGCGGATTTTTTCCGTCTTGGCCTTGAGGCGTTCCATGCGCTCTTCATAGGCACCCGGCTGTTCTTCGAGGAATTTTTCGCCGAACAAGGCATGTTTCAGGAAGTTGTAGCCGAAATCGAGCAGGGCCTCGTCGTCCGCCAGCAGGGTGGCCATGACGTCCATGGGAATGTCATAGGTGCGGTTGAAGGAGTCACTGGAGACGAAGGCGCGGAAGCGGTCCAAATCGTAGCTGGCCATGAAGAACAGCTGGTTGGACACCGCGGGCGGCTTGCCGATGGCGGGGCCGGCGGATTTCTTCTTCAGGACGAGCTGGCGCCAGCCGCGGCCCTTCTCGTCGTAGACGTCCACGCCTTGTTCCTGGCGGTATTCGTCGATGCTGAGGGAACGAGGTTCAAAGTGGCCCAGGCAGTGCTTCTCCTGCACGAAGGCGTAGGAGGTGCGGTCCGTGAACTCATCCTGGTTGCGCATGGAGAGGAGGGCGACGGGGTAGTAGCGGCAGGCGGTGGGGCGGTCCTCGTAAACGCCGCAGCCTTCCGGTTGCATGAACTGGCAGGCGGTGCCGCCTTGCACCGGGCGGAACTTGACCCCGGGCGTGCCGTCCTGGTCCATCTCGTAGGGCACCGTGTACTGCTTGAGGAAGTCGCCGGAGGACATTTCCAGCCGGTTCTTCAGGCGCAGGATGTCATAGGGGGTGAGGGTGATGTCGATGTTGGAACAGCAGGCGTTCCAGCAGCCCACGTCCCTGTGGCAACGGAACTGGATGACCTTGTCGCCTTCCATCATGTTGGGCATGACGGGACTGAGCTCGAAGGGAGCCTCCTCGGCAAGATTCTTGAATTGGCTTTCGTCCATGGGTGACCTCTCGTGATGCGCTAGCCGGAATGGTTCGGCTATATGGGGGTAGAAACGTTCATTCGCAAGAGCGGGGAAGAATTCCCTTGCGGATCAACGCTGTATAACCATTCACAACAGGGTTATACCCGCTCAAATGAAAACCGGGCGCCTTGTGGGCGCCCGGCTCTCTTACGCTAAGGCTTGCGCTTAGTGGGCGGCGGCCTTGAACAACTTGGACTTGTCCACCAGGTCGACGTGGCGACGCTTGAAGTTGGTCCACTTCTTGGAGTTCTTGTCATAGATGGAGTTGCCGAAGACCTTCCAGTTTTCCTCATCGACGAAGTTCTTGTCGGTGCGGTAGTAGAAGCCGGGGTAACGGCTTTCTTCACGGAACTGGATGTGCTTCATGTGGGCTTCCGCCGTCAGGATCCGGTGGTAGTTTTCCCAGGCGCGCAGCAGTTCGTGCAGGTCTTTCGCACGCATCTTCATGGCGTCTTCCTTCAGCATTTCCAGCTTCTGCTCGGCCACTTCCAACATCTTGTCGTTGGTGTTGTAGTAGGTCGCGACGCCGGCAACGTACTCGTCCATGATCTTCTGCAGACGGAACTGCAGCATCTTGGGGGTGATGTAGTTGGGGTTGACGTCGATGGCGGTGGAGTAGTCCTTGAACTCCAGGTAGGTACGCACCGGACGATAGATGTCCTCGACCAGGTCTTCCACGGCAGTGTCCAGCTCGACCTTCATATCCTTGTTGTCGAGGCAGTACTTGACCATGGCCTTGGCAGCCAGACGGCCTTCGGTGTGGGAACCGGAAGAGAACTTGTGGCCGGAAGCACCCACGCCGTCACCGGCGGTAAACAGACCCTTGACGGTGGTCATGCCACGGTAGCCCCAGCTCCAGCCCTTCGGCAGGTGAGCGGGAACGCCGTCGATCTCGGGATCAGCAGCGGTGGGGGCGCCCAAGTCGGTGGGACCGGAAACCCAGATGCCGCAGCAGCCGGAGTGGCTACCTAGCAGGTAGGGCTCGGTGGGCATCAGCTCGGAGTTCTTCTTCTCGGGCTCGATGTTCTCGCCAACCCAGATACCGCACTGGCCGACGCACATGTCCAGGAAGTCTTCCCAGGCTTCGGCTTCGAGGTGCTTCACTTCACGGGGGGACAGGGTGTTGCGCAGGTTGCCCAGCGCGGTCACGGTGTCCATCCAGATCGGGCCGCGGCCTTCCTTCATTTCCTTCAGCATAACGTGGTTACGCAGGCAGGAAGCAGGAACGGCAGCCTGACCGTACGGGGGGTACTGGTCCAGCATGGCCTTGTTCTTGGTCAGGTAGTCTTCGCCATAGGCGTTGGTGGCCTTGGCCTTGAACAGCAGGAACCAGGCACCGACCGGGCCGTAACCGTCTTTGAAGCGGCAGGGCACGAAGCGGTTTTCCATCATGGTCAGCTCGGCGCCGGCTTCGGCAGCCATGGCGTAGGTGGAGCCGGCGTTCCAGACGGGGTACCAGGCACGGCCGGTACCTTCACCCACGGAACGGGGACGGAAGATGTTCACGCAACCACCGGCGGCCAGCAGGATAGCCTTGGCCTTGTACACGTGCAGGGTGTGGTTACGGGTGGAGAAACCGACGGCGCCGGCGATGCGGTTGCTGTCGTTCTTGTCGTTGATGAGCTTGACGATGAAGATACGCTCTTCAATGCGGTCCATGCCCAGGGCCTTCTTGGCGGCTTCAGCGACGATCCACTTGTAGGATTCGCCGTTGATCATGATCTGCCACTTGCCGGAACGCACGGGCTTGCCACCGTCCTTCAGGGAAGGCAGGCCTTCGCCGATGGCGGCGGCGCCGTCATGACGCTCGCCGTTGGCGTCGGTCTTCCAAATGGGCAGGCCCCACTCTTCGAACAGATGCACGGAGTCGTCAACGTTACGGCCCACGTCGTAGGCCAGGTCGTCGCGGGTGATACCCATCAGGTCGTTGGAGACCATGCGGGCGTAGTCGGCAGGGTCATTCGTGGTGCCGATGTAGGTATTGATGGCGGACAGACCTTGAGCCACGGCGCCGGAGCGGTCCATGGCGGCCTTGTCGACCAGCTTGATCTTCAGGTCCACGCCAGCTTCGGCCTTGGCGGCTTCGGCCCAGCGCATGACTTCATAGGCGGCGCCACAGCAGGCCATGCCACCACCAATCATCAGGATGTCAACTTCTTCCTGGATGACGTCGGGATTTCCAAATTCAGCCATTTCTCTTACCTCTTATCGATTACTTGCGGATCAGTTCGGCGGGG
>SXGU01068660.1_pt1 | contig 13094 bp, 15 predicted proteins | sample 3174531 | NCBI WGS metagenome assembly SXGU01 (sample SAMN11356863, study PRJNA531348) | freshwater metagenome | isolation source: freshwater sample F1-140 | place: China: Fuxian Lake, Yuxi | collected 2017-12-25 | reverse complement strand
CCACGCCGCGCGCGGCGAGCTGCACCCAGTCGGGCGGAAGGGCCTGCGCGACGACCGCCAGCGGTGCGGCGATCGCGAGCCACGTCGCGAGTGTGCGCAACAGCTTCATTGGGCGATGACGACGAGGACAACAAGCGCTGGTCGGCCTGCCACCATCCCTTCACCAGCCCCAAGGACGGCCACGAGGCGCTGATGGCGACCGATCCCGGCAAGTGTCTGGCCAAGGCCTACGACCTCGCCTTGAACGGCTGGGAAATGGGCGGCGGCTCGGTGCGTATCCATTCCGCCTCCGTCCAGGAAAAAGTCTTCCAGGCGCTGGGCATCGGCCCCGAGGAGCAGCAGATAAAGTTCGGCTTCCTGCTCGATGCACTCAAATACGGCGCCCCCCCGCACGGCGGCCTGGCCTTCGGTCTCGACCGGATCGTCACCATGATGGCCGGAGCCGAGTCGATCCGCGACGTGATCGCCTTCCCCAAAACCCAGCGCGCACAATGCCTGCTTACCGACGCACCCTCGGACGTGGATGAGAAGCAGTTGCGCGAATTGCACATCCGCCTGCGGCAGAAGGTCGAAACCCAGGTCGAGGTCGGCAAGGGCTGAGCCTTCCCGCATGCGCCGCCTGGTTCTAACCCTGCTCGCCGCGCTGGCCTGTGCCGGCGCACATGCCAGGGAGGTGCGCGGCATCGGGTTGACCGAACTGCCTGCCGAGGCACGCGAGACCCTGCGACTGATCGATGCCGGCGGACCCTATCCCTACCGCCGCGACGGCATCGTCTTCCAGAACCGCGAACGCCGCCTGCCCGAGCAGCCGCGCGGCTATTATCGCGAGTACACCGTGCCCACCCCCGGCAGCCGGGACCGCGGCGCGCGGCGCATCGTCGCCGGCGACAAGCCGCCGGTCGTTCTCTACTACACGGCCGACCATTACAAGACCTTCCGCAGGATCCAGCGATGAATGCCGCCCACTACGAGGCCCTGTTTGCCGATGCCACGCGTGCCGGCGTGCATCACCTGCCTCACGGTGCCATCGACGAACTGCTGGCCGGCGCCAGGGCCGCGGGTTGCCTGGTGTTGCGCGTCGACCTCGCGGCAGCGCGCGACAAGGAGGCGATGCTCGACGCCGTCAGTCGCGCCCTGCGCTTCCCGGAATGGTTCGGCCACAACTGGGACGCCCTGACCGATTGCCTGCTCGACATGGGCTGGCTGCCGGCGACGGGTTACATGGTGATCCTCGACCACTGTGACGGCATCCATGGCCGGGCCGAAAGCGATTTCGTCCAGCTGATGCAGGTTTTTCAGGAAACCGCCAATACGTGGCGCGAGGATGGCATCCTCTTCTGGTGCCTGGTCGACATGCAGGCTGACGGTATCGCCTGGCTGCCGACGATCACCCAGCCCGAATGACCTGGAAGAACCCGGTCTCGGTGCTGGTGGTGATCCACACCCCGGCGCTGGACGTCCTGTTGCTTGAGCGCGCCCGCCATCCGGGCTTCTGGCAGTCCGTCACCGGCAGCCAGGAAGGAGGCGAAAGCCTTCTGGAAACGGCCTGCCGGGAGGTTCGCGAAGAAACCGGAATCAACGCGCCGGCCGGGGATTTCCTCGACTGTCGTCAGGCCAATCGCTACGAGATCTTCGCCGAGTGGCGTCATCGCTATGCGCCGGATGTGACGCACAACACCGAGCACGTCTTTAGCTTGTGTGTGCCCGCAGGCTGTCCGGTATCGGTTGCCGAGGAGGAGCACCTCGGCTACCGCTGGCTGCCCTGGCATGAAGCTGCGGCGGTCTGTTTCTCCTGGACCAACCGCGACGCCGTTCTGGCCTTGCCGGCGCGCCTCGAGAGGCTGCGCTCGGCCGCGCCCTAGCCGCGCATCCCGCCGCCCCTTGAAAAAGGCGCGGGGGATCCCACATTCGGAGCAAGGGACTTCCACTTAGGTCGAGGTCAACAACTGAATGAAAGGAGAATGAAATGAACGGCTTGATTCGGCGCGATCCTCTCGATGATTTCTTCCGCGGTTTCTTTGTCCGCCCGGTCGATTTCGGCACCCAGCCCGACGCCCCTGCGGTGAAAATCGACGTCAAGGAACAGGAAGGCAGCTACATGGTTCATGCCGAGATCCCCGGCGTGAAGAAGGATGACATCCACGTCGCCGTTGACGGCCCGGTGGTCTCGATCACCGCCGAACGACGCGAGGAAAAGGATGTCAAGGAAGGCGAGCGCGTGCTGCGCACCGAGCGCTATTTCGGCAAGGTTTCACGCAGCTTCCAGCTGGCACAGGAGATCGACGAAGCGCGCGTGTGCGCCAAGTACTCAGACGGTGTGCTTGAGCTGGTCCTGCCCAAGAAGACCGCGGCCCAGGCACGTCGCATTGCGATCCAGTAGGCACCAGTAGCGTTCGCACGGACTTCCCCGCCCCCGGCGGGGAAGTTGCCAGCGCGCAGCGTTGCCGTGCGACTTGACAGCCTCTCCGCCGACGGGCTAAATCGTTGCAGAGTTTCGTCCGGGCATTTCCGGGCGCTGGAGAGACGAAATGGCACCCCCCCCAATCGCCGTGCGCGAATCGGTGCGAGAAGAACGCTTCAAGGAGATCTGGAGCAACGAGCTCAACGACGCCTTCGCCGACATTGCGCGCTATTACGACCGCGCCAACGAAATTGCCGCGCTGGGGATGTGGAGCGACTTCCTTGCGCGCTTCATGCGTTCAGTCGACATCCAGCCGGGTCAAAAAGTGCTTGACGTCTGTGCCGGCACCAACGCGATCGGCATCGCCCTGCTCAAGCGCGAGCCCAGCCTCGATGTCCAGGCCATGGATCGCAGCGCGGAGATGCAGGAAGTCGGGCGGAAGAATGCCGAGGCACTGGGCTTCACGATCAAGAGTGCCATCGGCGACGTGCATCAACTGCCCTTCCCCGACAATCATTTCGACGTCGTCACCCTGCAGTTCGCCTCGCGCCACCTGCGCGTACGCGAGGTATTCCAGGAAATCGTGCGCGTACTTAAGCCGGGAGGGCATTTCCACCACTCGGACATGCTGCGCCCGCGCAACCCGCTGGTAAAGAACCTCTACTACGGCTACCTCAAGGCCTGCCTCAACTTCACCAGCACCATCGTCGGCAGCGGACCAAGCGCCGTCAAGTTCAAGCAGTACTTCATCGACGCTCTGGACTTGTTCTACTCGGCCGAGGAGCTCTCGATCATGCTGCGCGAACTGGGATTCAAGGAGGTCAGCGTGGATCGGGTGTTCTACGGCATGATTGGATTCCACCGGGCCGTCAAGCCGTTGCCGAGCTAGCTCGATCGTATGTGCGCGCTCAGTTCGCGTCGTAGTAATACGCCTTGTTCGGCACCTGCGCCGCCTCGGTTTCCTTCATCGCCGCTAGCGGGCGCGGCGCCTTGTCCCACCACAGGGCGCGACCTTTCTGCTGCTCGGCCTTTTCCTCGGGGTGCGCTTCCATCCACTGGCGCATGAACTTGGTGTGCTCGGATTCATAGAGGGCCATCGGGTTTCCTTTCACTTGGGTTTCGGATCGACATAACGGGTGATACGCACCACTTCCTGGATGCGCCGCAGGGCGCGCAGGATGTGGGCAAGATGGACTCGGTCGCTGACCTGGAGGGTGAAGAACAGGGTGGTCGCCTCGCCGCTGTCGTCATCCATGCTGATATTGATGATGTTCGAACCAGCCTCGGCGATGCCGGCGGCGATGCGTGCCAGCACGCCGCGTACGTTCTTCGCCACGACCTTGATGCTGGCCTCGAACAGGCCCGTGATGCCCGGCTCCCATTCGACATCGACCCAGTTGCCGCGCTCGCTGCGCAGCTTGGATATGGCGCGGCAGTCGTGGGTATGGACCACCAGCCCCTGGCCCTTGCGGATCATGCCGACGATGGGATCACCGGGAATCGGCCGGCAGCAGTTGCCCAGCTTGACGGCCACGCCTTCCGGACCGTGGATCAGGATCGCCGCCTTGGCGCGCCCCTCGCTCGCGGCCGCCGGCGCAGCCTCCACGCCCTCGGCCAGGCGTCGCGCGACGATCGCCGGCAGGCGCTTGCCCAGCCCGATCTCTGCCAGCACGGCCTTCTGCGAGCGGGCGCCCGAGGCCCGCTTGAAACGCTCCCACGCCTGCGCCGGCATCTTCGCCAGGGCCAGGCCAATGTCGCGCAGGGCATGGCTCAGCAGGCGCTCGCCCAGGGCGGCGGACTCCTCGTTCTGCTTGGTGTTGAGGAAATGGCGGATCTTCGAGCGCGCCCGCGCGCTCTTGACGTAGCCAAGCCAGGCCGGGTTCGGCGCGGCGTTGGGCGCGGTAATGATCTCGACGCGGTCGCCGTTGCGCAACTCGGTGCGCAAGGGCATGGTCTCGAAATTGATGCGGCAGGCCATGCAACGGTCGCCGATGTCGGTATGCACGGCATAGGCCAGGTCAACCGGCGTCGATCCGCGCGGCAGGGCGAAGATCTTGCCCTTGGGGCTGAATACATAGACTTCGCCCGGGAACAGGTCCACCTTGACGTGCTCGAGAAACTCCGAGGAGTCACCGCTGGCCGACTGCAGTTCGACCAGCGACTGCAACCACTTGTGGGTCTTCTTCTGCAGCTGGTCGAGCGCGGTTTCGTCCTTGTACAACCAGTGCGAGGCGACGCCGGATTCTGCAACATGGTGCATGTCGGCGTCGCGGATCTGGATTTCCACCGGCGTGCCGAAGGGACCGATCAAGGTGGTGTGCAGCGACTGGTAGCCGTTGGCCTTGGGAATCGCAATGTAGTCCTTGAACTTGCCGGGCACCGGCTGGTACAGCGCATGCAGCGCACCGAGCGCGAGGTAGCAGGTGGCGCGGTCCTTGACCACGATGCGGAAGCCGTAGATGTCGAGCACCTGGGAGAACGTCAGGTGCTTCTCGCGCATCTTGCGGTAGATGCCATACAGGTGCTTTTCACGACCCTTGACGTCGGCATCGATGCCGGCCTCGGGCAGCGCCTTGCGGACCGCATCGAGGATGCGCCCGACCACTTCGCGTCGATTGCCGCGCGCGCCCTTGACGGCCTTCGCCAGCACGCGATGGCGCAGCGGATGGGCATGCCTGAAAGCCAGCTCCTGCAGTTCCCGGTACAGCGCGTTGAGGCCGAGGCGATTGGCGATCGGGGCATAGATGTCGAGGGTTTCGCGGGCGATGCGACGACGCTTTTCCACACGCATCGCGTCCAGCGTCTGCATGTTGTGCAGGCGATCGGAAAGCTTGATCAGGATCACGCGCACATCGCGCGCCATGGCCAGCAGCATCTTGCGGAAGTTCTCGGCCTGGGCCTCCTCGAAGCTCTGGTGCTCGATGCGGTCGAGCTTGGAGACACCATCGACCAGCTCCGCCGCCACCTTGCCGAAGCGCTCGGCGATCTGCTCCTTGGTGATTGCCGTGTCTTCCATGACATCGTGCAGCAGGGCGGCGATCAGGGCGTTGGCATCGAGGTGCCAGCTCGCCAGGTTTTGCGCCACGGCCAGCGGATGCGAAATGTACGGGTCGCCGGTCAGCCGCAGTTGGCCGCGATGGGCGGCGTCGGCAAAGACGAAGGCCGCGCCGACGCGAGAAATTTCCTCGGGCTTGAGGTAGGTAGCGAGCTTGCCGTTGAAGCGTTCGAGATCCTCGGCCAGATCGACCGGCGGATGCATGTCCGCCGTTATCAAGGAGGATTCGTCAGGGTCCCCCGGCACCATGCCGGGAGCGATGGCCGGTACCGGCCCGCCGAACAGGGGTGGGGCGACTGCCGTCACGTTTCACCCCGTCAGCATGACGTTCAGGTCTGGCTGCGGGTCAGGATTTCGACGCCGACCTTGCCGGCGGCGATCTCGCGCAGAGCCACGACGGTGGGCTTGTCACGACCCGGGTCGACCTGGGGCGTGCTGCCCAGGGTCAATTGGCGGGCGCGATAGGTCGCTGCCAGGGTGAGCTGGAAACGGTTGGGAATCAGCTTGATGCAATCATCGATGGTGACACGTGCCATGGGTTCAGTCCTGGTCGAGAAAACGAAATACGTCGGGATGACGCGCGCGCTGGCGCGGGAAACGCAGCCGCGAGGCGCAGACGGCCGCCCGAAGCTCGCCAAGCGCCACATCCAAGTCTTTGTTGATTATAACAAAATCGAACTCGCCCACATGACGCATTTCACCCAGGGCGCCAGCCACGCGCCGCGCTATGACATCGCCACTATCGGCGCCGCGCGCGCGCAGGCGTCGCTCCAGTTCGGCAATCGAAGGCGGCAGGATGAATATGCTCACGGCCTCGGGAAACTGCCGGCGCATCTGTTGCGCCCCCTGCCAGTCGATCTCGAGCAGCATGTCGCAGCCTTCCTGCATGCGCTGCTCCAGCCACAGGCGCGAGGTGCCGTAGAAATTGCCGTGCACCTCTGCCCATTCGGCGAATTCGCCGCGCTCGCGCATCGCGAGGAAGCGCTGGACGTCGATGAAATTGTATTCCCGGCCATCCTGCTCGCCGAGACGCGGCGCGCGCGTGGTGTAGGAAATCGAATGCTTAACCCGCTCGTCGAGCTCGATCAAGCGACTCACCAGCGTGGTCTTGCCGGCACCGGAAGGTGCGGCAACGATGAAAAGGGTTCCCGAAATCATGTTCACGAGCGCTTGAGTTGGGTCAAGTTCGGCCGGTGGCCGCTTGCGTTAGTATATGCGGGCCATGCTTGGATTCCCATCTCCCGCCGCCTCCCGCCGCCACGCGACCCGCATGCTCCTGGTCGGGATGTTCGCCATGCTCCTGCACCTGCTTGCGGGCAGCGGGCTGGTGCGGGCTGGCGTGCCGGGCGCGAACGACTTCGTTCCCGAACTCTGCAGCAGCCACGGAGCCGTCACGCCGGGCACCACGGGCAAGCTGCCCCAAGGCGACCACGATTGCTGCAAGCTGTGCGCTGCCGGTGCGCCACCCATCCTGTCGACGCCCCAAATCGCCGTGGCGCCAGCGCCGACTCTTGTTGGCGCACCCACATCCTCGGAATCCGCCGCGCCGGCCGCGGCGCCTGCATCGGCCCATCGCCCGCGCGGCCCGCCTGCGACTGCCTGATTCCCGTAGGTAAGGATTGTGCCGGACGCGCCATGCGCTCGCCGGCTGTCACCCCGGTCCCGCTGCCAGGGGCCCCCACACCAGCAGGAGCCATCATGAATCGCCTCGTTCCAACCTGTGCGGCCTTTGCCGCCGTTGCCACCTTCGCCGTTTCCGCCCATGCCCAGGTCACTGTCAAGGATCCATGGGTGCGTGCCACCGTGTCCCAGCAGAAGGCCACCGGCGCCTTCATGCAGATTACCTCGACCCAGGACGCGCGCCTGGTCGAAGCGAAGTCGCCGGTTGCCGGCGTGGTCGAGGTCCATGAAATGACCATGGAAAAGGACGTCATGAGGATGCGTGCCGTACCCGGGCTCGATCTGCCGGCTGGGAAGGCCGTGGAACTGAAGCCCGGCGGCTACCACGTGATGCTGATGGACCTCAAGCAGCAGATGAAGGAAGGCGAGACCGTGCCGCTGACCATTGTGGTCGAGGGCAAGGACAAGAAACGCAGCACGGTCGAGGTCAAGGCCACAGTCAAGCCGCTGGCAGCGGCAGCACCGGCCAGAATGGACCACCAGCACAAGCACTGACAAGGTCGCGGCTCTTTCCATGGGACGTCTGCACCGCCGCCTTACTGCCTGGATCGCATGCATCGCGATCCTGCTGGCGGCGCTCGCGCCGACTTTGGCTCAGGCCCTGTCGACGAATGCCGACCGTCCCCCACCCTGGGCAGAAATCTGCGCCGCCAATGGGATACAGCCCGGTGCGGAATCGGTGCCCGGCGGCGACGGGCAATCCCCGCATGGCATCAAGCATTGCCCGTGGTGCGCCGGCAGCAACCAACCTCTCGCGTTACCGTCAGCGCACTACACCCCGCCGCCCGCAAGCGCCCACCAGGCGACGCCGGCCGATCTCCAGGTTCATTCTCCCACCGGCCTCAAACGGCGCGGCACTCCCCAGCCGCGCGCACCGCCTGCCCGCTCCTGAACGCCGTAACCGCGGTCCGGATTCAACTTCCGGACTCGTCGTCCCATTAATGTTCAGGAGTTTCCCATGTATCAAGCATGCAAGCCGCCGGCGGCGGCGGCGCGCCATCATCCCATGGCTCTGGCGCTCGCCACGGCCCTTTCCGCCTCCGCCCTGCCCGCGATCGCGCAGCAGGCCGCGCTACCCGAGATCACCGTCACCGGTACCCGCGAGGGCCAAAGCCTGGATCGCACACCGGCCTCGATCGGCATCGTTTCGCAGGATGCCGTCAAGCTGGTCAAGCCTTCGCATCCCTCGCAAATCCTCAGCCAGGTGCCGGGCGCCGCGGCCGGCGTGACCAACGGCGAAGGCCACAACACCGCGATCCGCCAGCCCTTCACCACCGCGCCGGTCTACCTCTTCCTCGAGGACGGCATCCCGATCCGCTCGACCGGCTTCTTCAACCACAACGCACTCTACGAGATCAACCTGCCGCAGGCCGGCGGCCTCGAAGTCAATCGCGGCCCGACCACGGCCCTGTACGGTTCCGACGCCATCGGCGGCGCAGTCAATGTGCTGACCCGCAATCCGCCGGCCGCGACTGAGTTTTCCTTGTTCGCCGAAGCCGGCGGTTTCGGCTGGCGACGAGTGCTGGGCAGTGCCGGCAGCACCGCAGGCGACGACGGGATCATCGCCAACGCCAACCTTACCCATACCGACGGCTGGCGGAACAAGACCACCTACGACCGGCAGAGCGTGACCGCGCGCTGGGACCATGCGATCGATGCCAACACCATGCTCAAGACGGTGTTTTCGAGCACCGACATCGACCAGGAAACCGGCGCCAATTCGCCGCTGGTGATGAGCGACTACCTCGACGACCCGACGCGCAACTACAAGCCGATCGCCTTTCGCAAGGTCAAGGCAACACGCCTGTCCGCGGCATGGGAACGCGAAGCAGGCGACAGCCTTGTCTCGGTCACACCCTATTACCGCGCCAACAGCATGGATCTACTGGCTTCGTTCAAGCTGACGTCCGGCGCCACCGGCGACAACACCATTTCCTACGGCAGCAACCAGTCCTACGGGGTGCAGCTCAAGTGGCGCCGGGATTTCGACCAGCGCCGCGCCCGGCTGATCGTCGGCGTGGATATGGAGAACAGCCCCGGCGCACGCAAAGAGGATCGCATCAACGCCACCGTCACCGGCGCCGGCGCCTCGCGCATCTACGGCGCCTACACGGTCGGCGCCCGCGTCTATGACTACAAGGTGAGCTTCCACGGCGTCTCGCCCTATGTTCATGGCGAGTACAGCCCGAGCGAGAACCTGCGGCTTTCTGCCGGCCTGCGCCACGACCACGTTGGCTTCAAGTTCGAGAACGCCTTCGCCGCCGGCAGCGTGCTCGCCACCAACCAGTACGGCCAGGCGGGAAATACCTCGATCAGCTACGACCACCTCAGCCCCAAGCTCGGCGCCACATGGGCCCTGGGCAGGGACACCCACCTCTACGGCTCGCTCAACCACAGCTTCCGCGCCCCCTCGGAGGGCGACCTGTTCCGCCCCGCCACGGGCGCCGGCGTGACCGCGGCCCAGGCAGCGCTCGCCGCGCAGTCGGCCCTGGCACTGAAACCGGTGAAGGGTGACCAGGCAGAGCTCGGCCTGCGCGGCCGTGCGGCCGGCATCAGCTACGACCTGGTGACCTACGAGCTGGTCAAGTCGGATGACATTCTCACCTACACCGATCCGGCGACAAACGTCCGTTCCAGTTCCAACAACGGCAGCACCCGCCACCGTGGCATCGAGGCGGCCTTCGGCATTCCGCTGGGCAGGGACTGGCGCGCCGACATCGCCCTGTCCAAGGCTCGCCACCATTACAAGACATGGGTAGTGCCCGGCGGTGCCGCGCTGTCCGGCAGGGAGATGGCGGCGGCGCCGCGCTCGCTGGCCAATTCACGCCTGAGCTGGACACCGGGCGATACGGCCAGCCTGCAGCTCGAGTGGGTGCATATGGGCTCCTACTGGTTGGACGATGCGAATACGGGCAAGTACAACGGCCACGACCTGTTCAACCTGCGCGGCAGCATGGCGCTGGGCAAGCAATTGCGCCTGTCGGCCAGCGTGAACAACCTCGCCGACAAGCGCTATGCCGACAGCTCAAGCATTTCATCGGGGGTGCAGGTTGCCTCGCCCGGGTTGCCGCGCAACCTGCAGGTCGGCCTGGAGGGCAAGTGGTGAGGCGCGCCGTCGCCATTGCGCTGCTGCTCTGCGCCGGCCCGCTGGCAGCGCAGGAGCACGCAGGGAGCGCAACACACGGCGGCAAGGCCAGGGAAGTCGCGCGCGCCAGACCGACGCTGGCCGTCGGCGCCGCAACTTCTCCCGATGGCCGGATCTGGGTGGTCGGCCTGGACCGCGACGGCCGCCTATTCGTCCAGTCGAGCGGCGACTCGGGCAGGAACTGGAGCGAGCCGCGCCTGCTCGACATCGGCGGCGACAAGGTCTCCGCCGATGGCGAGAACCGCCCGAAGATCGCCTTCGGCCCCGACCGGCACGTCGTCATTTCCTACACCCGGCCGCTGGCCAAAGCCTACACGGGCGAGATTCGCATGATGCGCTCGGAAGACGCCGGCACGAGCTTTTCGCCACCCTTCACGGTGCACCGGGATCGCCAGGTGATCACCCACCGCTTCGAATCCCTAGCCTTCGACGCGCGCGGCGTCCTGCACACGGTATGGATCGACAAGCGCGACCAGGTGCAGGCGGCGCGCGAGGCCGGCAGCGAGGGCAGGCGCGGCGGCTATCGCGGCGCCGCGATCTATCGCAACGAATCGCGCGATGGCGGGCGCAGCTTCGGTCCCGACGTGAAGCTCGCCGACCACAGTTGCGAGTGCTGCCGCATCGCCCTGGCGCCCGCGCCCGAGGGCGGCGTGGCGGCAATGTGGCGCCACGTGTTCGCGCCCAATATCCGCGACCATGCCTTCGCCCTGCTCGGCGATGCCGTGGCGAACCCGGTGCGCGCCAGCTTCGACGAGTGGAAGCTCGACGCCTGCCCGCACCACGGGCCCGGCCTGACGCCGGCGGCGGGCGGCGGCTATCACGCGGTCTGGTTCGGCGAAAAGGCCGGACGGGCCGCCGTGCGCTACGGCCGGCTTGCCGCCGACGGCCGCCCCCAGGGCACGGCGCGCGAACTGCCGGACGCGCGCGCCGCGCATGCCGATGTCCTGGCCGCGGGCAGCAAGGTCGCCGTCGCCTGGCGCAGCTTCGACGGCGAGCGCACGCGCCTGCGCGCCTGGCTTTCGAACGACGACGGCGCCAGCTTCAGCGAGCGCGAACTGGCCTCGAGCCAGGAGGAGAACGACCACCCGCGCCTGCTCGCCACCCCGGCCGGGATGTACGTACTGTGGCGTACCGTAAAGGAAATCCATGTACTTCCGCTCCAACCCTGAATTCGCCACGCGCGCACGCCGCCTCGCGGCGCTCCTGCTGACCGTTTCCGCCGGCGCGCTCGCCGCACCGGCGGCGGTGCTGCCCTTCGGCCCGCACATCTGGGCCGAACTGCAGCAGGCCGGAGCACGGCCCCAGGTCGTAGTGTTCTCGGCCACGGACTGTACTCACTGCCCGGCCGCCATCGACAAGCTCGCGGCGGCCCTGCGCCAGTCGCCGGCCAGGCCGCGCCTGGCCGTGGTGGTGATGGACGGCCAGGGCCACGAGGCTGCGCTCTTGGCCGACCGGCATTACCGCCAGGCCGACACGCTTTACGCCTTCGACGGCGACCCGGTGAGCCTGCGCTACCGCGTCAATCCGGACTGGCGCGGCCTGACGCCCTACGTCGTCCTGCTGCCGGCGAAGGGCGCGTCGCGGTACTACAACGGCGTACCGCCGGCAGCCGCCTTGCGCGACTTCCTGCAACCATGAGCCGGCAAGCAATGAAACCGGGCCACGCCCCGGAACGCCTCGTCGGTGCACTGCTGGTCGTAGCGCTGCATGCGGCCGCCCTCTGGGGCCTGTTCAACCACCGCCTGATCACCCTGCCCGCGTCGGCACCGACCTTGTTCGTGGACCTGATCGCGCCGCCGGAGGTACAGCCGCCGCGCCCAGCCCCGGCAACACCGGCCCAGCCCAAGCGGCCGGAGCCCACGCGCGCCGATCCGCTGCCGATTGTCACGGCAGCCCCCAGCGCGCCCGCCGCAAGCGAAGCGCCAAGCGCTGTTGCGACGCCGCTGCCGCCCGCAAACGCCGTGGCGCCAGCACCGACTTTCGCGCCGCCATCCGGGCCGCTCAAGCTCGGCGGTGAGCTTGCGGTTTCCTGCCCCGAGCGGGCTGCGCCCGATTACCCGCTGGCCTCGCGCCGCCGCAACGAAACCGGCAACACGCTGCTGCATGTCGAGCTCGACGAAACCGGCCAGGTGGCAACGGCTTCGGTCCTCGAATCCAGCGGCTTTCCGCGCCTCGACGCGGCCGCGCTCGCCGCCGTCAGGACCTGGCGCTGCAATCCGCCGCAACGCAACGGGCGGGCGGTTCGCGCCGTCGCCCGGCAGGCCTTCAACTTCGTCCTCCAAGGAAACTGACCATGGAAGCCAATCCCTCCGCCCCATTGGGCTTTGCCCATTTTCTCGCCAATGCCGACGGCGTCGGCAAGCTGGTGCTGATCACGCTGCTGCTGCTGTCGCTGGCGAGCTGGTACCTGATCGTCACCCGGTCGATCGCCAATACCCTGGCTCATCGCCGGGCAAACGCTTTTCTCGCCGGCTTCTGGAACGCGCGCTCGCTGGTCGAGGTTCGCGCGGCGCTGGCGACGCGGCCGATCGACAACGCATTTGCCGAACTGGCTGCTACGGCGCTGAAGGCTGCGGGCGACAGCGAGGCGCAGCACCCGCAACGGCTTGCTGCCGCGGGCGGACTGGGCGAGTTCCTCACGCGAGTCCTGCGCAACGGCATCGACGTCGAGGCGGCGCGCAGCGAGCACGGACTCACCGGCGACCTGGGTCTCATCGCATCGGCGGAAGCCGCCGTCGGGCGGCAGTCGATTCGCTTCGAGCAGGATCCCGCTTCGTCGCGGATGACGCCGCGGATTTCGGGAACGCTGGGGT
>SXGU01167159.1_pt1 | contig 13095 bp, 8 predicted proteins | sample 3174531 | NCBI WGS metagenome assembly SXGU01 (sample SAMN11356863, study PRJNA531348) | freshwater metagenome | isolation source: freshwater sample F1-140 | place: China: Fuxian Lake, Yuxi | collected 2017-12-25 | reverse complement strand
GGACCGGGAGAACCTTGGCGTGGGGCCCGCCGAGGGCCTTGGAGCGGGGCTGGCCGCGGGCGGCGGCGGCGGGGGGCGCAGTGGCGCGCGCGACACCGCGGATGGCGTTGGCGCCGAGCTTTGATTTGGTCGCGGTGCCATCGAGCTTCAGCATGGCGCGGTCGACGCCGATTTGGTCGCAAGCATCGTGGCCGATCAGCATCGGGGCGATCCGGGCCTTGACGTTGGCGACGGCCTTGAGCGTGCCTTTGCCGCCGTAGCGGGCCTGGTCTCCGTCCCGGAGTTCGATCGCCTCGTGCTCGCCGGTCGAGGCCCCGGACGGGACGGCGGCGCGACCGAGGGTGCCGGAAGCGAGGCGAACGTCGACCTCGACGGTCGGATTGCCACGAGAGTCGATAATCTCGCGGGCGGTGATGGCAGAGATGGTAGTATTCATGGTGGAAAAGTGCCGGAGCCCGATGCTTGAGACTCCGAACGTCGAGGAAAGGGCAGGGTGCGGGCGAGTGGAAGTGAAAAGTGCGCGGAGTCAGCCCGCGCCCGCGCAGCGTGCGTGATCCCGGCCGGCTGGTCAGTTGCCGCCGCCACCTTCGCTATTTGCCGGCCCGGCCGAGGCTCAACCCCATCGGTTTCAACTTACCGAGCTTCGTGAGAAAACGACGAAACGGACTGGCAATGCGGGGACGGGCGTCCGCGGGAATCTGCTCGTGAAAACCCCGTTCGAGGGCGAGTTGCGCCACGGAGATGCCGTCGTAATTGCGCGTCGCGATGCGCTCGCGCGTCAACAGAGCTGCGGGTAGCTGGTCGAGGTGACCCTCAAAGGCGGCCGCGTGCAGCGGCGTATCGCCGTTGTCGTTGCGGGTGAGCAGGAGATCGGGCGTGATTTGCGCGGCGGGAATCTTCGCGAGCTGGCCGGTTTCCGCCGCGGCATGGATCGCGGTGAAACCGGTCTTGCTGGCGATCACCAGGTTGTCGTGGGTGAGCAGCGCGGCCGGCACCTGTTCGAGGTGCCCGGCGATGGCGGCGGCGTGGAAAACGGTGTCGCCCGAGGTGGTCTTTTCGCAGAGCGCGCCGGCGGTCAGCAAGGGTTCCGGAATCTGAGAAAGATGCCCGTTGAACGCCGCCACGTGGAGCACGGTTTCGCCGCCGAGGTTTTTGGTGGCGAGATTCTCCGGCGCCAGAAACCGCGGGGGAATCCGATCGAGCGTGCCGTTTTCGGCCGCCTCGTGCAGCAGGGTGTTGCCGACGTCGGTTCGGCGCAGGAGAACTTCCTCGGTGACGAGCTCCGCCGGAATCTGGCCGAGATGGCCGCTGGCCGCCGCGACGTGAAACACGGTCACGCCCGCGTTGCTGCGGGTCCCGAGCAGGTCGGCATTGAGCAAATCGGCGGGAACCGTGGCGAGGTGCCCGTCGCGCGCGGCATGATGCAAGGGCGTGTAGCCGGCATCGTTCTTGAGGGTGAGATTGGCGGCGGACACGACGCTGACGGGCAATTCGGCGAGGCGACCGTGCCTGGCGGCCAGGTGCAGCGGAGTATTGCCCGAGGCGTTGCGCGCCAGCAGGACTTCGGCGCCCAAGGCATCCGGGGGGAGCTGGGAGAGTGTGCCATCGCGAATGGCGGCAAGTAGTTCGGGCTTTTCCATCACAGGCGGAATGGGAAGCAAACGGCGTTGGTGCACGCCTGGCAACCAAAAGCATTGGGGACGATCACGGTGGTGCGTGCTTTCAGTTTGCGTTGGTCCGTGGCAAAAAACAGCTTCAGCGCAATGAAACCGAATGACCCGGCGAGCGCCGCGCCCCAGCCAGCCCCCAAGGCCAGCGTACTGCTGGTGGACGACGAAAAGCCGTTGCTGGATGTTTTCACCGCGGCCCTGTCTCCAATCTTCGAGATCACCACGGCCGCGAATGCGCGCGAGGCGGACTTTATCCTGCAAAAGAAGACCTTCAAGGTCGTGGTGGCCGATCACCTGATGCCGGGCGGCAATGGCATGAATTTCCTCGTGCGTGCGCGCGAAGAGTTTCCCCACATGCAGCGAGTGCTCGTCACCGGTTACATGAAACCGGAAATGCTGCTGCGCAGCGTGAACGAGGCGGCTCTCTTTCGCTACCTGCTCAAGCCCGTGTCCATGGCGGAACTCACCAAGGTCGTCCGGGACGCCGCCAAGGCCCACGACCTCAGCGTCGCGATGGCCGAGTAGCGCGCGACCGGGGGGAGGGCGGGCCCGGAAATTTCGCCCGGAGGTACGGTGCGGTGGGGCTGCGTCGGGTCTGCAACAGACCGGGCAACCCGCCCTGATAGAGCAATTCGCCGCCGCCGGGCCCACCGACGGGACCGAGTTCGATGATGTAGTCCGCCTCGGCCAACAGGTCGAGGTGGTGCTCGATCACCACGACGGTGTGCCCCTGGTCGACAAGCGAGTGGAGGACACCGATGAGCTTTTCGCAGTCGCTCAGGTGCAACCCGATGGTGGGTTCTTCAAGCAGGTACAGGTTGCGCGGGAGCAGGCCGCGGCTGCGCTCGCGATAAGTCGCCAGGCCGGTGGAGAGCTCCGTGACGAGTTTAAGCCGCTGCGCTTCGCCGCCGGAGAGTGTGGGTGAACTCTGGCCGAGGGTCAGGTACCCGAGCCCACAGTCGACCATCAGCCGGCAGACCTGCGACAGCTGCGAGTGAAAATCGAAGAAGAGCGCGGCCTCCTCGAAGGTGAGCTGCAAGACCTGGCCAATGGTCCGGCCCTTCCACGCGATGTCGGCCAGTTCGGCGCCGTACCGCGAACCGCGGCAGTCGTCGCAGGGCAGGAAGGTGTCGGGCATGAAGGCCATCGCCAGCTTGATGCGGCCGGCGCCCTCGCAGGCCGGGCAGCGTCCGCCGGTGGTATTGAACGAAAAACGCGAAGCCGTGTATCCACGAATCTTTGACTCCGGGAGCGAGGCGAAGAACTGCCGGATGAGATCGAAAATCCCCAGATAGGTCGCGGGCGTGGACCGCGGAGTCTTGCCGATGGGAGCCTGGTCCACCTCGATGACGGACTTGAAGCCATGGGCGCCCCGCAATTCGGTGAAGGGCGGAGGCGTGGACGCCGCGGTGGAGTCCTCGGAGCTGAACCCGGTGGCCTTGACGAAATCGCGGCCGGTGAGCCTTGGCTTTCCGCGTTTGATGGCGTCGGCGGCCGCGGGCTGGAGCACGTCGCGGAAGAGCGTGGACTTGCCGGCGCCGCTCGGCCCGGCGACCAGGATGAGCCGGCCGAGCGGGAGGCGCAGATCGAAACCCTTGAGATTGCGGAAAGTGACACCCTGGAGTTCGAGCCAACGGTGTTTCGGCCCGGTGTCACCGACCGGTTGGGCTGGCGGGGGTGCACGGCGAACCAGATCCGTTGCGGCGCCAGGCTTCGGGCCCGGTTTCGCCGGGCCCGGCGACAACCCCCCACGCTCGATCGGGCGATAGGCGCCCCGCAACGGATGGGTGATGCCCTTGGCGAGGAAGAGTCCGGTGAGCGATTTGTCACTGGCCATGATCTCGGCCGGAGAACCGCTCGCGAGGAGTTCGCCCCCGTGGATGCCGGCGGCGGGTCCGAGGTCGATGATGTGATCCGCGCACGCCATGATGCCGTCATCGTGCTCGACGACCAGAAGGGTGTTTCCCTTGGCCCGCAGCGCTTGCAAGGTCTCGATGAGGCGGTCGTTGTCGCGGGCGTGCAGGCCGAGGCTGGGCTCGTCGAGCACGTAGAGCACGCCGGAGAGATTGGAACCGAGTTGGGCCGCGAGCCGGATGCGCTGCGCCTCGCCCCCGGACAACGTTCCGGTCGGCCGGTCAAGGGAGAGATATCCGAGCCCCACGTGATCGAGAAATTTCAGGCGTTCCTCGATTTGCGGGACGATGTCCTGCACGATGATCCGCCCGCGCGCATCGAGATCGAGATTGCAGAGATGGGCCAGGAGTTCCGAGGGAGTGCTGCGGAGCAGGGCGGGCAGGGAAAGGGGAGCCTGCCGCCGGCGGAAATGCAGCTTCACGGCGCGGGCGGCGCGATTGAGGCGGGCACCGCGGCAAACCGGGCACGGCTGGCCGGCATCAGAAAGATCATCGGCCGAGTCGACGCCAAATTCCCGCAGTCGCGCGGCGGGATCGTCTTCCTCGTCCTCGGAGGGGACCAACATCCACGGAAAGATCCGGCCGTGGCCACGACAGGTCGGGCACCAGCCGCGGGGCGAGTTGAAAGAGAAATTCTTCGGATCGAGCTCCGGGAAAGATTCGCCGGTCGCGATGTCGGTGCGCGTGGTGGAAAACCAGGACAGAATCTCCCCCTGCGGGGTGAGGAGAAAACACGCGCCCTGGCCGACGCGCAGCGCGCGGGCCAGGGCTTCGCCCCGGGATTTTGAATCTGAGATTTGAAATGGGGGATTTTTGAGGTCGGCAATCACGACTTCAATGTCGTGTTCCTTGTAGCGATCGAGTTTCTGAAACGCATCGACGCGCGTCAGCCGGCCATCGGCCCGCAGCAGCTCGTAGCCCTGGCCGGCGATCCAGGTCGCGATGGGCTGGTGGTGACCTTTGCGTCCGCGAATCAGCGGGGCGCAGAGATACAGGTGTTTCGCCTTCCGGGCCGCGGGAGTGGCGGTCAGCACGTGCGCGAGCCGGGCTTTCAGGGCGCCGGGCGAGAGCGGAGTCACCGGCCGGTCGGTGTCGGGATGATGTTGGATGCCGAGCCGGGCGTAGAGCAGACGGAGGTATTGCGCGACCTCGGTGATGGTGGCGACGGTGGACTTGCGGGTGCCGCGGGTGACGCGCTGTTCGATCGCGACGGTTGGAGGAATGCCCGTGAGCCGGTCGATGGCCGGGCGCGGAAGTTGTTCGACGAATTGCCGCGCGTACGGCGACATCGATTCCATGAAGCGCCGCTGGCCTTCGGCAAAGACGATGTCGAACGCGAGCGTGGATTTCCCCGAGCCCGAGACGCCGGTGACGACGTTGAATTGACGGTGCGGGATCGTAAGCGAGAGATTTTTGAGGTTGTTCTCGCGGGCCCCGATGATCGCGAGATCACCCGCGCCGAGCGGGAGCGCGACCTGGTACGGCGCCGCGTCTTCCGCCGCCAGCAACTCCGGCATCTTGTCACCTATTGGGTGACAAGATGAGAGGGCGGCCCGGAGGAAGGGAGCGGTTTCGGTGGAGGTGGTGGCGACGAGTTCCGGCGGGCCTTCGGCGACGATCCGGCCGCCCTCGGAACCGGCGCCCGGGCCGATCTCGATCAACCAGTCGGCGGACTTGAGGACGTCGAGATTGTGTTCGATGACCACGACACTGTGGCCGCGGTCGACCAGGGAATGAAGGATGCGCAGGAGCCGTTTGACATCGTGGCGATGGAGGCCGGTGGTGGGCTCGTCCAAAAGCAGCAACGCCGCTTTTGGAATTTGAGATTTGAAATTTGAGATCTGAGATATCGGATCGGCAATCCGAGATCGGAGATCTGAGGTCGGAGATTTGAGATCTGAGATTTCAGATTCCGCGGGCTCGGCCGCGGTGAAGGCGTCCAAGTAGCGCACCATTTTCAGCCGTTGGGATTCGCCGCCGCTGAGCGTGTTGAGCGGCTGCCCGAGGGTGAGGTAGCCGAGACCGACCTCCTCGAGACTGGAGAGGCGGACGCGAATGCCCGGGTGGCCGGAGAACAGGGCCAGCGCATCGGTGACGCTGGTGGCAAGGAGATCGGCGATGGAGCGGCCCTGCCACTGGATGGCCAGCACCTCGGGCTTGAATCGCCGGGACTCGCAGACCGGGCACGGCACAAACACATCGGAGAGGAACTGCATTTCCACGCGTTCGTAACCGAGGCCCAGACAGTGGTCGCAGCGGCCCTCGCCACTGTTGAAGGAGAACGCGGACGGCCCGAAGCCGGCGGACTGCGCGGCGGGAGTTTGCGCATAAAGTTCGCGGATGAATTCCCACGCCTCGGTGTAGAGCGCCGGGTTGGAGCGCGGCGTGCGCGAGATGGGCGACTGATCCACCAGCACCACCTCGCCGAGATCGAGATCGCACTGGATGGAGTCGATGGTGGCGGGATCTTCCGTAAGTTGGAGGCGTTGGCTGAGCAGGCCCTGGTAGATCACGCTGTCCAACAGGGTGGATTTGCCCGATCCGGAGACACCGCTGAGGCAGACCAGTCGCTGCAGCGGGAGGCGGAAGGACACGTTGACCAGATTGTGCTTGGTGGCGCTGGTGAAATGCAGCCAGCGGAGTGGGGGCGCTCCGTCCACCAGGACGGGACGGCGCGCAGATGGCGTTTCGATCGTGGCGCGGCCGGACAAGTAGGCGCCGGTGAGGCTCGGCCCCGATGCGAGCATTTCCGGCAGGGTGCCTTGAAACACGATTTGGCCGCCGCGGCTGCCTGGCTCGGGGCCGACCTCGATCAGGTGATCGGCGGCGCGAATCATCGCCTCGTCGTGTTCGACCACGACGACGGTGTTGCCGGCGTCGGTGAGCGAGCGGACGATCGCGATGAGCCGGTCAATGTCGCGCGGGTGGAGGCCGACGCTCGGTTCGTCGAGGACGAAGAGCGTGTCGATGAGCGAAGTGCCGAGGCAGCTCGTGAGGTTGACGCGCTGCACCTCGCCGCCGGAGAGGGTTTTCGACGGGCGATCGAGGGTGAGGTAACCGAGGCCCACGGCGGCAAGGTAGCGGAGGCGGGTCGCGATGGACTCGAAGGCAAGGGTGGCGCGGTGCGCTGCCGCCGAGGTGCTGTCACCCAATAGGTGACAAGATTCCAGGAGTCGCAGTAGATCGCCGACGGGGAGTTGGTAGAGCTCGGGCAGGGTGAGGCCGCGCCATTTCCAACAGAGGGCTTCCGGCTGCAGGCGCTGTCCGCCGCAATCCGGGCAGGGGTTGTAGGCCCGGTAGCGCGAGAGGAAGACGCGCACATGCATCTTGTACGTGGTCTTCTCGAGCCAGCGAAAAAACCCCTTCAGGCCGTACCAGAATTTGGGCCAGGACTTGCCGTTCTCCTCGCCGTAACCGGGTTCGCCGTCGACGACGAAGCGCTGCTGCTCCGGCGTCAGGGAGGCGAAGGAAACGTTCGTCGGGATTTTTCTTTTCTTCGCGAAGACGAGCAGATCCCTCTTCGAATCGCCGTAGACCTCGCTCTCCCAGCACTTGATCGCGCCGGCGTCGATCGAGAGCGAGTGGTCGGGCATGGCGAGGCGGTAGTCGATTTCGATGACCCGGCCGAAGCCGCGGCATTTCGGGCAGGCACCGAGGGGGGAGTTGAAGGAGAACAACGCGGGACTGGCGGCGCGAAACGTGCGGCCGGTTTTGGGCGAATGCAGGCCGCGCGAGTAGTGCCCAGTTTCCGTGAAACGGTCTCCAGCCGCCGCCCGGAAACTGTAGACTTCGCCGTGGCCGAAGTGGAGGGCGGTTTCCACGGCTTCGAGGAAGCGGGCCTGATTCGCGTCGGTGACGGCCAGGCGATCCTGGACGACAAAAAGTCGGTCGGAGGAAAGGAGATCCAAGCTTTGTTTTTGACCGAGCAACTCGTCGATTTTATCGGCGCGGCACGGGCCGGTCGTTTCAGGCACCAGCACCCGGGTGTAGCCTTGGTTCTTCAGGTTGGTCAGAATCTCCACCCACGACATATTGGGGGGGCGCCGGACGGCAAAGACGATGAGGGTGATGCGATCGGAAAGCGCGTGGCGTACTTTCTGCCAGATGCTTTGCGGGTTGTCGTCTTCGACGGGTTCGCCGGTGGCGGGGTCGAAGCACCGGGCGACGTGGCTGAACCAGACTTTGCAGAAGTCGGTGAGCTCCGTCATGGTGCCCACGGTGGAGCGTGACGTCTTGACCGTGTTGGTTTGCTCGATGGCGATCGACGGGCGGATGTTTTCGATCGCGTCGACTTTGGGTTTGTCGAGCAGGTCAAGGAACTGGCGAGTGTACGCGCTGAACGTCTCGACGTACCGGCGCTGGCCCTCGGCGTGCAGGGTGTCGAAGACCAGCGAAGATTTGCCGGCGCCGCTCAGGCCGGTGACGACGATGAAACGGCCGAGCGGCAGATCGAGGTCGAAGCCCTTGAGGTTGTTTTGCCTCACACCGCGGAGGCGGATGCATTCGGGCTGGGGCCGGGCGGCGGGGGGGGCGGGCAAAATCACGTTCGTACGAAGTGGACTGCGATGGGAAACGCAACTCACCGAGCGCAAACGTGGCGCGTAACGAGGTGAGTCGGGCGAAAATGACGTTCCAGACGAGAGACCGGGGAATTGGAGATAACGCTCAGAATCTGCGCCGCTGGAGGCGGGGTGCCCTCACCCCGTGAGGCATGCACTGCGCAACCGAAAACAGCGGGGTGGGGGCACCCCGCCTCCAAGAAAACGCCCTTCACTTTCGACGCGGTGGATCGCGTGGAGCCAGCGTCAGCCGGGCGCCGGCGGCGGCGATCGCGTGGGCGACGCCCGGGGCGGGGGGCGTATCGGTGACGACGTTCATGCGCGGACCAAAGGGGGCGGTGAGACTGAGCGCCTTGCGGCCGAATTTCGAGGCGTCGAGGGCAAAGATCGTGCGGTCGGCGGCCGCGATCATCCTGCGCTGCGCGGCGATGATGAGGGCGTGGTGGTTCCACACGCCGCTTTCGGTGATGCCGGTGCCCCCGAGAATCGCAAGATCGGCGTGGACTTGCTGGAAAGCAGCTTCGCAGTGCGGACCCACGAGGATGCCGAGCCGGCCGAGAACACTGCCCCCGACGACGATTGTTTCTCCGCAGCCAACCTCGCCAAACAGGCTCGCGACGGGGAGGGAGTTGGTGATCACCTGGACGTTCTTTTTCACGAGCAACCGGGCGACGGCAAACGTGGTGGTGCCGCCGTCGAGGATGACGGTGGCGCCGGGCTGCACCTGCTCGGCGACGAGACTGGCAATCGCGAACTTCCGGTCGGCCTGGCGTTGGAGACGAAGGGGAAAATCATTTTCCTGTGCCAGGGCGTCGGTCGCGATCAACGAGGCGCCGCCGTGATGGCGGCGGACGATCCCGCGGGTTTCCAGCGAGTCGAGGGCGCGGCGAACCGTCGAGAGTGACCCGCCAAACTGGGCGGCGAGCGAGTGCAGATCGGCGTATTTGTGCTCGCGCAAGTGAAGTTCGATGAGCGCAGTGCGCTGCTGATTGGTCATGGCGCGGCGCGGGTCGTCAGCTGGTGAAACAGCTCAAGGTAGGCTGCAACCTGGCGCGCGGGATCGAAGGCGGTGCGCGCAAAAGCGCGGGCATCGGCGGCGCGCTCGTCATGGGCGATCTGCGGCTCGCTGATGCGCCGCGAGAGCGTGGCGCGAAAAGCGGTGCGATCGCCGCGGGGGATGGCCCAGCCGGTGCGGCCCGGCACGAAGCATTCGCGGATGCCCTGCGCCTCATAGGCAACCGCGAGCAGCCCGTGGGCCTGGCCCTCGATGAGAAAATTGGACAACGCCTCACTCGACGAAGCGTGCACGGCGAGATCGGCCGCGCGGTAGAGTGGGGCGGGGTCGTGCTGGAAGCCGGGGAACTTGACGCGGGCACCGAGGCTTTTCCCGGTGACCAGCCGCTCGCACTCCGCGCGCGCGGGTCCATCGCCGGCGAGCCAGAGCTGCCAGTCGAGGCTCTCGGGCAGGCCGGCGGCGATCTCGATGAGTTCGCGCTGGTTCTTCTCGGGGCGAAACATCGCCACGCACAGCAGCACCTTGGTCCCGGGCTTGGCGCCGTAGTCCGCGCGCACCGCGCCGCGCGCCGGCGAGGCCGGGGACCCCGCGGCGGCGAAGACGAGCGAATTGTAGATAACGGCGATCTTGGCGGCCGGAATCGCGTGGTGCCTGACGAGGTTGTCACGGGCGTCGCGGCTGTTGGCGACGACGTGTTTCGCCGCGCGCAGCGAGCGTCGGAAAAGCCACGGCAGCGACTTGCCCGTGCGCATGGTGGCAATCACGGGCGCGATCTCGCCGAGGCGCCACGCGTGGCAATTGGCCATGCGACCCATGCACAAGATGATGTCGGGGCCGATTTGGTGGGCGCGGGTGACGAGACCCGGCGCGAACCAGTCGAGTCCCAAATCGAGACGCTGCAGGGTGGGGTGATCGACCTCGGTCGACACGGTGTCGACAAGTGCGCCGCCCGGGCGAAAGGTCAGAAGGGTGGTCGGATGCCCGGCGATGGCGAACGCGTTGGCCAGCAAAATGGACTGGCGCTCCGTCCCACCGCTGCGCAGGAAGTCTTGAATGATCAGGATTTTCATTGCCCGGGTGGCCGAGGGGGCGAAGGGTGCCGACTCACGCGATGAAATCTCCGGTCCTGCAATTGCTGCTCCGCTGGCTGGTGCTCGCGCTGGGGGTGATGCTGGCGACCAAAATTGTGCGCGGGATTACCTGCGACGACGGCACGACCCTCCTCGCGGTGGTGGTGCTGCTCAGCTTCTGCAACGCCATCGTCAGACCGCTGCTGGTTTTCTTCACGTTGCCTTTCATCTTGGTCACGTTGGGCCTCGGAGTAGTGTTGATCAATGCCTTGTTGTTCATGCTCGTCGGAAAACTGGTTGATGGATTTACCGTGGCGGGCTTTTGGCCGGCGCTGGGCGGGTCACTGGTGGTAAGCGCGACCAATTTCCTGTTGAGCGTGTTTCTGCCTGTCGGGCAGGCGGAGTCCAGACCACGTGCGGTCAGGAGGCGGAAGAAGAAGCGAACAGACGTGATTGACGTCTGAGGGAAAGTGAAAGGGAGAGTGACGGTTGGCTCGAGCCTTCCCGGTGTCCGTTTGGACGGTCTTTGTCCTGCCCGGGTGGGATTGTGCCGGGCGCGGCGGTTTGGATTTGACGCCCTGAATCGCATGGCGACGGTGGCCGCATGGCTGAAACCATGGAATACGATCTCGTTGTCATCGGCGGTGGCCCGGCGGGCTATGCCGGTGCGATTCGCGCCGGGCAACTCGGGAAGAAGGTCGCCTGCATCGAACTCGAGCGGGCGGGCGGCACGTGCCTGAACTGGGGCTGCATTCCGAAAAAGGCGCTGCTCAAGAGCGCGGAGTACTATCGCTCGCTGCGCAAGGCGGATACCTTCGGCATCTGCGTCAAGGAGGTGGGGTTCGATTTTGGCAAAGTCATGGATCGCTCGCGTACGGTGGCGGGCCAGATGGCCAAGGGGGTCGAGTTTCTCTTCCGCAAGAACAAGGTCGATTATTTCGTCGGTCGGGCGCAGGTGACCGTGCCCGGCATGGTCGAAATCACCGCGGGCGAACATCAGGGGAAATTTTTCAAAACGAAAAACGTGCTGCTGGCGACCGGTTGCAAGCCACGCCGTCTGCCCGACGTGGCGGTCGATGGCCGGCGGGTGCTCACGTCGCGCGAGGCCCTGGAGCCGCGCCCGACCCCGCCCAAGTCGATCGTGATCATCGGGGCCGGGGCGATCGGCGTGGAGTTTGCGTACTTTTACAACGCGTTCGGTTCGAAAGTGACGCTCGTGGAGATGTTGCCGCAGGTGGTGCCGGTGGAGGACGAGGAGGTGGCGAGGGCGCTACAGCGTTCGTTTGAAAAGCAGGGCATGACCGTGCACGTCGGAACCAAGGTGGAGAATGTGCGCGTCGGTAAGGACAAGGTGGAGCTCACGTTGGTAAAGGCCGGCGAGGCCAACTCCACCGAGGTGGAGGCGGAGGCGCTGTTGATCGCCATCGGCGTGGCCCCGAATCTCGAGGGCGCGCTGTCGACGAAAGTGAAACTCGAACTCGAACGCGGCTACGTGAAGGTGAACGACCACTACGAAAGCAGCGTGGCGGGCATTTATGCGGCGGGCGACATCATCGGGCCGCCGTGGCTGGCGCACGTGGCGACGTTTGAGGCGGTCAACGCCGTGGCGGCGATGTTTGGGCACGCGCACGCGGGGCGCGTGAAGATTTTTCCCGGCGCCACCTATTGCCAGCCGCAGATCGCGAGCACGGGCATCACCGAGAAGGTCGCGAAGGAAAAGGGACTGAACTACAAAGTCGGCAAGTTTCCCTTCTCGGCCTCAGGCAAGGCGGTGGCGGCGGGCGACACCGAGGGCTTCGTGAAGGTGATCAGCGACGCGAAAACGGGGGAGATCTATGGCGTGCACATCCTCGGCAACGAGGCGCCGGAACTCATCGCGGAATACGTGCTGGCGATGAACACGGAAGCGAGCGTCGACGAGGTGCACCAGTCGATCCACGCGCACCCGACGTTGAGCGAGGCGTTGATGGAGGCCGCGGCAGCGACGAGCGGCGAGGCGATTCACATCTGAAGGATTTCGCGGCACGGGGATTTCGCGGGGCGAAATTCCCATGCCGCGAAATCCTTATTCTCGATCGCGGTGGGTCCGATCGGGCGGGGTGTACTTCGGCTTGGGTTGTAGCCGGCCTCGCTGAGGCCGGGTCCATTCAGTCGATGTGCGTTTTACCCCTGAAAACGAAACCACTGAAAGGTGGAACCCGATGTCCACATCGGGTTTTGAGCAATACGCTATCAAGTCAGCCCGTTGGGGACAACGGGCTCCACCGCTCATTGAATCGTTACGGCTGAGGCCGGGTCCGACGTCGCCAAGGCTTTGGCGGAAAGTCCGGGGTCAACGACCCCGGCTACATGCTGAGCTTTGCACCAATGCCCCGAGGATTGTTACTTCGTTTTGGTCAACGGCCCGCGCGGCACGCGGCGTTTGAGTTCCTCGGACCAGTTCACGATCACGTGCAGTTGGGTCACGGGTGTGTCCGGGTGCTCGGGCATCAGCATGAGGAAGCGACCGTCGGGCCCAATGTCCCAGGAGTAACCGGTGACGTTGATGTACGGACCGCGAAACATTTCGCGCGGCGTGCCGGGCTTCAAAGTCGGCTGGAGAGAAATCGACGCGGCCATCCATGAATCGCGATTGCGGTAAAAGAGTTCATCGCCTTTTGGCGACCAGAGCGGTTCTTCACCGCCGTCGAAAGAGACTCGCTCTGGTTTTCCGGCGGGATACGGCTGGACATGAGGTGGACCCCAAAAATTGGACAGGAGGGATCGTTAAGTCCAAACCCAAGAAAGAACGATCCACATGTCCAAAAAACGACGTCAGCATAATCCCGAGTTCAAAGCCAAAGTCGGCCTCGAAGCCTTGAAGGGCAT
>SXGU01036836.1_pt1 | contig 13100 bp, 11 predicted proteins | sample 3174531 | NCBI WGS metagenome assembly SXGU01 (sample SAMN11356863, study PRJNA531348) | freshwater metagenome | isolation source: freshwater sample F1-140 | place: China: Fuxian Lake, Yuxi | collected 2017-12-25 | reverse complement strand
TTAACCATCAGCTGCTTCCCGTCAAACCTGGACATCCAGAGGCTTGGCCTGGCATGCCGGGGATTAACAATGCATTCCCGGCAACTTGTGCGGTTGCCAACTAGGGAGGATGAAAAAACCTACACTTGTAAGCTCTCCCCAGGGGGGAGAGGGTTGGGGAGAGGGGAATAGAATAAGGAAAAAAGCCTTTAAAATCCCCCTCTCCCTGGCCCTCTCGGCAACTGCTCCTGCGTTGCTCTACTTACCTACATCCATGTAGGCATCCCTCAGGGAGAGGGAAGTCTTCGCTATAGCGCGATTGCCCTGTGCGCATTCCTTAAGGTCTTGACGGCTCAAAACCGCGACCCCTTGAGTCCAATATCCGCATCCGCCCAGATTTGTTGGAATTGTTGCCAAACCGCTTCGGCTTCGTGCTTTTTCCCCTGCTTTTGCAAGCTTTGGTTTAGCCCAAACAACGACCAGCCGTTTTGCGGGTGATAGACCAAATCCTGCTTATAGACTGCTTCGGCTTTCCGGGCTTGGCCGGATTCGAGCAGCATCGCACCCAATACCTGACGCGGCGGCAGATACCAGTCTTTGGGTTCGGTATAGTTCAGGCTGTCTTCCAACTGCACGGCGCGTTCAAGATGACTGATTGCCGATTTGAAATATTTCTGCTGAGCGGCCAGTTCGCCCAGCAACATGGCATCGGCAATTTGCAGAACCGGTTTAATGGCATTCAGGCCGAAGATGGTCAAGGGTTCGATGGCCGGGTTGTTGATAATAGCCTTGAGTTGCTTACAATCCGCCTTGGCTTGTTCAAGTTGCCCTTTCCGCAGTAACGCCATCCCACGCGCGTAGTGCCAAACAGCGGTTTGATACAGCAAGTCTGAAGGCGGCGGTGGCGTTTGCATCACATTATCCCAATCCCCGAACAGTACATGGGTATACAAGGGCAGTAGTTGGAAATGCTGCAAAGTGGCGCCCAGTATGGGGTCGCGAAGCATGTCTTGTTTAACGTGAGCAGCGGTATCGTTAGCAGAGTTTAGCGCCAATTGCTTACGCCCGACCTTAAGCGCTGCCGACCATAGAAAATGGTAGTTATGCGGCACATAAGCCAGGGTGTAGATGCTTTCGGCATGGTCATGGCTGACATAATGGTGGTCGATTTGGGTGGCTTGCTGGTTGGCAGCGATGGCATCCCGGTAGCGCCCAGTCCGAATATAAATGTGCGCGGGCATGTGCACCAAATGACCGGCCCCCGGCGCAAGCCCCGGCAAACGGCGGGCGGCGGGCAAGGCTTTTTCAGCGTTTGGAGACGCTTCCAGGGCATGGATATACAGGTGATTGGCCAAGGGATTATCCGCATCCAAAGCCAAGGCGCGCTCTAAATGATCAACGATGTCCTGAGTCCACGGCTGAGCTTGGCCTTGCTTGGTCCAAAAGTTCCACGGGTGCAAATCCATCAAGGCTTCGGCGGTCAAAGCCGCAATAACGGCATCGTCAGGAAAACTTTTGCTGATTTTAACCATGGCGGCGGCATAGGCCTCATCCAGGGCTTTGCGGTCGGCGGGCGGCGGCGCCTGGTAGCGCGTAGACAAGGCGGCAATCAAGGCCTTTTCCTTGGCGCCGGCATTGACCGCTAACGCTTCGGCTTGGCGCAATGCCTGCACGGCTTGCGGCACAGCGGCAGGTGCCATCGGCGCATTGATGTTCGGCCCCAAGGCCAATGCCTCGCCCCAATAGCACATCGCGCAAGCTGGGTCGATGCCATAAGCAGCCTGGAATGATTTGACCGCTTCCGAATGGTTGAAGCCATAAGCCAGCACCATGCCTTGATTGAAATAACGTTGCGCTGCCGGTTTGGCAACGGTGATCGGGTACTGGTGCTTGCCAAGGCCATCCAGCAAGGCCATCGGCTTGGGATTTTCCGCGGGCTTACCGGGATTGTCGGCACAAGCACTAAGCACCGCAAGCAAAATGATATTTAGCCCAAATAAGTGTTTGGTGTTATTTGATTTCAGTGAAAAAACTGTTTTGCGCATTTTAATATGTCCTCGAATCTAACGACAAAAAATTGAAAAAATCCGGATTTATTTAATCCCTACCATTATTTCCGTTAAATATCGAAAATGTTCAAAAAAATGCGCTTGCATCTTCAGGCGAGCCGAACAAGGAAACTCTCTTTTTGATAAATCGAGCTTGGGACTATTTCGAAGCCATCCTGATGTCATGTTTGATAAAAGCCGTTAACTCTGCTTTTGAGGCAGCGCGGTCCTTGGCAAAATCATCGACAAATAACAATTTAAGCATTTGGTAATTAACCAGTGAAGGCTAGAAAACTGTCGTTCAACGTGCAGCTAACAGAGCGGCGATAGCGGCCTTAGCATTACACTGTGCGATTGCTTCCGCTAACTGTAATTCATTCAATTGATGTTTGATCGCTTCAGTGCCATTGAAGTCAAATGCCTGATAATCTTTTTTGGCAAAGGTAACAATTTGGCATTTCTTAAAGGGCTGATTTTCAAACGGCATTTTTGTAGACTTCAGATCCAATGGAGCAACCCCTTCCGAACTGGGAGCATAAATAATGAATTCACCTTTCATCGCCAGCACAGCACGGTATTGATTTGCAGTGGTTAAATAGAGATAGCCTACTTCAACTTCTTTTTCTTTTAATCTCATCTTGGTAATTTCCTTGATTTTTTCTCATTTCAAATTACATCCAATATACGATATTTTTGACTGGGAAGCGCAATGTTGATTAGTGGCAAATATTGCATGCTGTTTTCCCACGTTGGCCTAAACAGGCTATCGATAAATGTTTGCTGGAGGCGTTCTGAGATAATATTTTTAAGCCCTGTCGGGCACATGCTGTTCGTGCCCGACATCTCGATGCTTCACTATGGCAATAGTCTTATGATTCGCTATCATCGCTTCATCATCGATCTCCGAAATGTCGGGCAACGATAAAGCTGTTGCCTGAACTAGCTAATTTAAATGCGCCTTTTTCCTCAACCATGCCCAATGCTTCTTTGGCTTCGATGCGCGAGAGCCGTGAGGTCAAAGCCTCAATGCGCAGGGCTTGGCTTTGCACTATTGCCATTTGTTGTTTTAAACCGGCAATTTCTTGTTCCAAAACCCGATTCTTTTCCGCCTGCGCCAAATTCTTATCTTTCTCGGCCTGCAATGAAGCATGCAAACGCTGCACTTCATTGACCAACATCGGCGTTAGTTTGTGGTACTGCACCGTCTCAATTTGGCCATCGCTGCCGTAAACCACCAAATCCGGGTAGACCTTGGCGACCTCTTCGGCGATCAGGCCATACTCCAGCGGGTTGTTGCCGTTCTCGTCGCCTTGTTTGTAGTGGTAAGTGACCGGGCGTAGTTCCAGCAGACGGCGGCTGGCATCATTCATGTCGCGGATGTCTTTTTTGAAGCGTTCCGAAGAGTTGATTGTGCCGAGCTGGCCATTGCTGTCGACCACCACCGCCACGGCATTGGCGGCCCCTGTCGTGCGTCCGCGCACACCGGCCAGAAAGGTGCGGTCATGTTTGCCGCCACCAATCCTTATTGTGTTGGATTCGACGGCTGTACCGAAATTTCTCAGGTAAATGTTGTTGCTGCCATCCGTTAGGGCTTGCCCTGCGTTCAGACCCAAGGCCAGGTTACTGTCGCCGGTAATTTTGTGGGTCAGTGCCTGATAGCCTAAGGCCGTGTTGTTGTGGCCGACGGTGTTGTTAAGCAACGCGGCTGTCCCGCTGGCTGTGTTGTTGTTGCCGGTAGTGTTGTGATAGAGGGCAACTTCCCCGTTGGCAGTATTGTTGTTGCCGATGGTGTTGGAATATAAGGCCGCATAGCCGCTGGCGGTGTTGTCGTTACCGGTGGTGTTGGCATTGAGCGCGAACATCCCGTTGGCTGTGTTGTTGCTGCCGGTGGTGTTGGCGTAAAGTACGCTGAAGCCGCTGGCCGTGTTGTTGCTGCCGCTGATATTTGCGTAAAGCCCGCCATAGCCGCTGACCGTGTTGTTGTTGCCGCTGATGTTGGAGTGAAGTCCTCTGGAACCGATGGCTGTGTTGTTGCTGCCAGTGACGTTGAAACATAGGGCAGAGTAGCCACTGGCGGTGTTGTTGTCGCCGGTGGCAAAAACGTCGGGGGGAGCGATCGAACTTAGCGCGTAAGAGCCGTTAGCGGTGTTGTAGCTGCCGAGACGATTCATACTTAGCGCAATTAAGCCACTAGCTGTGTTGTCTCTGCCGGTGGTGTTGGAGTATAGCGCACGCCACCCTATAGCCGTGTTGCTGTTGCCGGTGGTGTTGGAATATAGCGCATTATCCCCAAAGCCAGTGTTACTGGAACCGTTGGTGATAGAATTTAGAGCAAATGACCCTCCAGCGGTATTGTTCAGAAAGTCACTCTTTGTAGGATTTGGCGGTGGCGCCGCCCAACCGGGGCCAATGCCTTGCGTCAGCAGCAGAATTAAAGGAAAGATTAAAGTTGCTTGTTTGGACATAGTGAGGCTCCTAATCATAGAATCATGAAATAAAATCCGGCATCGGGGTGCTGAATGATAAAGCTGCTTTGGCCCAGCCTTTCCGGTGATCGCCCCTGTTATTGCTAAGCCACAAGAATGTGGCGGGTGCGGCTTATGCTGGAACATTGTTATTTAAGTAGCCATGCACAGGGGCTATCGTGCCGACAATGCAGTGCGTGGGCATGCCTAAAGCCGGAAACAGCCAACAATCTACAGAACTTTGGCCTATAGATGTTGGTGTCGGCACTGTAAATAAAATGGCGGTAGAAGACAATATTCAATTATAGGTTTATTCTGCGAATGCAGGACTGCCCATCCTTCAAGGTCGGGCACATGCTATTCGTGCCCGACATTTCAACGCGGGTGATGTTAATGGATTTGGGCACGGGCTTAAACGGCGTGACAGCACCCAAGGAGAACTGATCGTCGAGGTGCTACATCAACGCGTCTGGTTATCGCACAAGCAAGAGAGCAAAAACCAACCTGCCTTAGATAAATTTCCGGTTATACAACACAGTTCGGCAAAATTAATCCACTTGCATTTGTATTTCCATCACTAACTACTAGACTCATCTGTCGAATAAATCAATCTGTTTTACTAGGTAATTACGAGACTATTATTGAATTTATTCATCATGATAATCATAGATTTAGGAGAAGATAAAATATGAAACTTTTAATCCTGCTGTTCTCACTTTGCGCCGCTAATGCCATGGCTGCTCCTGTAAACGTCAACACAGCCGACGCCAAAACCCTATCGGAAGCCTTAACAGGCATCGGCCTGAAAAAGGCCGAAGCCATTGTTAAATACAGAACAGAAAAAGGCTTGTTCAAAACCGCCGAAGATCTGGTAAACGTTCCCGGCATAGGCGAGAAAACGGTCGAAAAAAACAAAAACGATATTTTGCTGAGTGATGACGGCGCAGCCTCAAATTCGACAGCCACCGCCGAGGCTAAAACAGAAGCGAAGGAAGAACCCAAAAAAGACAAAAAGTAACTTTTGAATGGCGGGGTTGGCTTGAGTAAACCCCGCCATATTCCAATACCAGATAAGGGAGGCTATTGTCCCGCCAACCCCATGGCATGTTTTGACAGCAAGGTTTTGGCGGCGGGGATATGATCCAGCAGGGCTAAACCGATGTTTCTGGCGGCAGCCAAGGCCAGCAAGTCATTGGAAAAAATCTTGACCACCGTGTCGGTAAAGCCGATCACCTGATCATGATCTTTCTGCCGGATAGCGGCATAGTCTCTTAAAAAATCGGCGGCGCCAATATCTTCACCGGCTTCATGCTGCTTCACCAGCATTTGCGCGAGGTGAACCACATCCCGCAGCCCCAGGTTAAAGCCCTGCCCCGCCACCGGATGCAGTTGATGTACCGCATTGCCGATAATGACTGCACGACCTTTGACCATTTCCTGTGCGCGTATCAGCGACAAAGGGAAGGCTCGTCTGGGCGCCGTTAATGTCAACTCGCCCAGCTTGTAACCAAAACAGGCCTGGAGCTCGGCGAGGAAATCCGCTTCACTACCCAGCATCAAGGCTTCCGCATCGTCATTGGTACGCGTCCAGACCACCGAACAATGGTATTGATCGACCGGTAATAATGCCAACGGTCCCGACGACGTGAAGCGTTCGAATGCGGTGTTTTTATTCGGCAATGCGGATTTTACTGTGCTGACCAGGGCCGTCTGTCCATACTCGGTTACCTGCTGGCCTATATCCAGTAATTTACGAACCGATGACTGGCCGCCGTCGGCGCCAACCAGTAACCGCGCCGATACGCTTAACGATTCGTTGCCGCACTTTAAGCTGACATTGACTTCGTTGTCGCCAGACATCAATCCGGCCACGCGGGCGGGACACAGCATTTCTATACCGGCTTGCTGAACCAGATCGGCGACATGAGTTTCGATGTCACGCGCGGCAATCACGTAACCTAAGGCCTCTACCTGCTCCTTTTGTGCCGATAAACGGACTTTGCCGAAATGACCTCTGTCGGAAATATGGATATGTTTTATCGCGGTCGCTTTGTTGCTGATGCCGGACCAGATGCCTAAGTTTTCCAGCACCTGTACGGTACCGGCTGCCAAAGCAAGCGCACGGTCGCCGGCAGGCGATGCGGCCAGTTGTTCACGGGTGTTGGCTTCGACGATGGCTATCTTAAGGCCCGTGTCTTTCAGCGCCAGACTGAGGCAATTACCCGCCAAACCGCCGCCGATGATCAGTAAGTCATAATCCTGCTGCCTTTCGTTTTGCATTAGGCCGCCTGCATGATTGCTTCAATTTCCGCTATCGTTTTAGGCACGGCACTGGTCAATATTTCATGACCTTCAGCGGTCACCAGAACATCATCCTCAATACGAATACCGATACCGCGCCATTTCTCATCCACACTCTTGCAATCGGCGGCTATATACAAGCCGGGTTCCACGGTAAGCACCATGCCCGGTTCCAGTAATCGCCATTGCTGATCGATTTTATAGTCGCCGACATCATGAACGTCCATGCCCAGCCAATGGCCTATCCGGTGCATAAAAAACGGTTTATATTTTTCATCTTTGATCAGTTTTTTCACGCGTCCTTTGAGTAATCCCAATGAAACCAGGCCTTTGGTGATCACTTCTACCGCAGCGTCATGGGCGAGATTCCAAGGCTGGCCGGGTTTGATCTGCTCTATCGCCGCATATTGGGCATCCAGCACCAGTTGATAAAGCTGCTTTTGCGGTTCGCTGAAGCGGCCTGAAACCGGGAAAGTACGGGTAATATCAGCCGCATAATGATCGCATTCGGCACCGGCATCAATCAGCAGCAAATCACCGCTTTTCAATTTGTCCTTGTTTGCAGTGTAATGCAGCGTGCAGGCATTTTTACCGCCGGCGACAATCGACGGATAAGCCACGGCGCGCAAACCTTCCTGCATAAAGTGATGAACCAGGTCGGCTTCGATTTGATACTCATGCATGCCCGGCTTACAATTTTGCATGGCTTTGACATGGCCGTGGGCGGACACCTCCGCGGCGCGGCGCATCAGTTTCAGCTCGGCGGTGCTTTTAAACAAACGCATTTCATGCAGGATGGTTTCCAGCGACACCAACTCGCCGGGCGCAACGGCGCCTGTCCTTGACTGACTGCGGATGTGATTAATCCATTCCAACAGGCTGTGGTCCAGATCCGAATCGCGTCCCATCGGATAAAAAACCTTGGTTTTGCCTTCCAGCATGCCCGGCAAAATATCGTCCAGATCATCGATCGGAAAAGCATCATCGGCTTCAAAATGTTTGGTAGCACCCTCCAGGCCCGCATGCGCGCCTTCCCATATCGCTTTTTTTTCATCGAATTCACGGCAGAATAAAATGTATTCGCCCTGCTCCCGACCGGGAATAAAAACCGCCATGGCATCCGGTTCATTAAAACCGGTCAAATAGTAAAAATCACTGTCCTGCCGGAACGGATAATCGACATCGCGGTTGCGTATGCGAGTAAATGCACTGCCTATCAATGCAATATTGCCTTTGCCGACCCGCTGCATCAATTGCTTGCGTCTTTTTTTAAATTCACTTTGTTTCATCAAATTAATATGTTCGTCGTTTAGTGAATAATATTCCCTCTCCCCATCATCTCTCCTCAAAGAAGAGGGAAAGTGAGTGCTTACTTGCTGCTTAACTCGTCGCGTAGCAACAAAACAGCCGATCTCAGGTATTCGGTAATCTCTGCAAAGTCATTTTCATCTTCCTCGCCGCCAACATCTGTGTCCAACCGGGTAAATTCGGTGATGTCTTTCAGTATTTCGCGCGTCTCTTTGTTAAATCCGCTCGCCGGGCGGCTAAATCCTATCCCGAACAGGAAGCCCCGGCACCAGCTTTTCAAGGCATCGGCCCGTTCACTGAGCAAGCTGTCGTCATCCGGCAAAAACAGGTCAAACTCAAACTCGTCGCTAAACAGCAAGCGCCGGGTTTGTTCAAATAGTCTTGCCAACAACGTATTGTCTTCGCCACTCACCGAGCCGGCATTGCGCAGCAGCTCCGCCAGCCAGTCATTACCGGTAGTCCGTTCATTAACGCATAACAAACCCGTCGCCATACCGTGAGCCTCGGCAGCGGAAAGATCGGCGTCGCATTTTGTCAATATTGCGTCACAGGCTTTGTAAACCATGATTTCCATATAATACACACTATTACTAAAAGAAAAATAGTGCTTATGCTACCATTGATCATCAACTTGGATAATATTTGTTATTCGCGAATAGACTGACGGATTGTTATCATTGTACACATCTGTCGCCGGTATTTGAGAACACTCCCTAACTTGAAAGCACTGAATACTTTTAGCCACCACCATGACACACACATATGAACCCGTAGAATTAAAAGATCTGGAAGACAAACTGGATCGGCTTATAGAACAGTATCGCTCAGTGAAATCTGAAAACAGTTCGCTGAAAACCAGACATGACGCATTGATTCAGGAAAAAGCCAAGCTGCTGGAAAAAACCACGTTGGCCAGAACCCGGGTTGAAGCCATGATTACCCGTCTGAAAGCAATGGAGCAAGGCTCATGAGTATAAAGCAGCAATCGGTATCTGTTACCATTATGGGCAAAGAATATAAAATCGCCTGCGACCCGGAAGAACAGGAAGACCTGATCCTTTCGGCGTTACAACTCGATACGCAAATGCGTAAAATGCGCGACTCCGGCAAGGTCAACGGCCCGGACCGAATTGCCGTGATGGCGGCGCTTAACCTGGCGCATGAGCTGCAATTGATGAAAATGCAAAACGCAGCACTGAAGCAAAGCCTGAGTGAATGTCTGACAAAAATCAGCGACAAAATAGAAAACGTTTTAGAAAATCCCTAAACACGTTAAACTATTAGCCTGTATCTCCTGCAGTGTTCGACAATGTGCTGGGTGTTTCCTGAACCTGTATTTACCCCGGGGGCGAATCCCCGTCATGGTGTGCATGCCCGTTTTATACGAGAAGCCTGATTGACGAATCACGTCCCCACTTGAACCGCCGGTTCAAGGACGAAAGCTCATATCGACGCAAGCGGGAGATGCATCCATTCCGCATATCAAGCGTCTAATCCCCTCTTAGCGACATCCCTCCATTAGTCGTTCACGTCTATGACGAGTTTTTAACGCCCCTGCCCGAAATAACGGGTATTCGTCCCGGATATTATGGTGATCCAACCTATCAAAGCCGAGGCTCTGCCAAATTAGCGGTATTGCATGCAAGCCGTTCAATCTCATAGCGGTCGTTTATTGAAAATGTAACTTTCATATTCAAAAATTAACCGTCATTAAGGAACGTAAAAATCCGCTTCGATTTAAACAAAATCAAGGTTGTGATTTATACTTAGCCCTTGCACAGACTCTCCTTTTTTTTGCCTGTCCAAAGAGCGCGAGTGTTCTCAAAATTACAAGACAGACCCCTACCCTCCAACAATCAATCACTACATTTAAGGTTATTTATCATGAAAAATAAACCAAACCGTGTTAACCGATATTCCGTATTGGCATTGGCTGTTTCTTTGCTTAGTGTCGGCGCAGCCGAGGCTGCCTGGATTAAAACCTACGGCACGGCAAATGCCGATTTCGGGGCAAGCATTCCGTCATCGCAAGGCGGTTATTATCTCTCCCTCAACAGCATACCCTCGTCCACCAGCACTAAACCATCAGCACTGATTGCAAAACTGAATACGGCCGGAAAACCCTTATGGACGAAAAAAATCACTAGCGGCGCTTATGACAATTTTTTCATTTCCGAGCTTGGCAACGGGCGCTTGTTGTTACACGGAACCACCCAGGCAAGTTCAAGCGGAGCGACTAATGCAGTTTGGGCGGAGTACACCGTCAATCAATCCACCGGCGCATTAACGAAGGTATTTAGTAAAACTTATAAAGGCTCCGGTGATGACGATCTTTTTTTAACCGAAGACAGCACAGGCGCATTATGGGGTCAGGGATCCACCACATCGTTTGAAGGCACTACCGGTAATAGCGATATGATCATCGCCAAAATCAATCCAAGTACCGGCGTCCCCATCTGGAGCAGTGTTCTCAATTACGATTTCGATGACTCAGTGGCCGGGTTTATTCCCAAAGGCAATCAATTTATTCTGGCGGCAAATACACGTAACTCCGATGGCAGCATCCAAAAAATAGTGCTGGGTTTACTCGACAGCCAGGGCCTTCCCGTTAGCGGATCGTTCAAAAAATACGGCGGCACCGGTATCAGCAGCGCCATAGGCATTAAAGCCATCGCCAACGGCAATTACCTGCTTTATGGTGTCAACCGCACCAGCAATACCAATCAAAATTCCAGCGGCTTTATCATCAAATTAAATTCCAGTTTGGGTATCGTCTGGAGCAAGCAATACAATGCGGGCACCGATGCCGGTTTTGACATCACTGAAATCAACGAAAACAGCAACGGTTCCTTTACCGTTAACGGCTTCGTGAGAACCCCTGTTTACTTCACGCAGGGCGGTATCAAGTTTCTGTTGTACCAGGAAACGCATCCTGCAAGCATGCAGATTTCCTCGGCAGGCGCTGTGCAATCCAAAAAAAGTTTCGAGTATCAGGCGATGGATACAGCCACTTTCTATAAAAGCACCAATGGCAATTATCTGCTCAGCGGACAAACCATGGACTTTGATCTTACCGGCCAAAGTAACGGCAATGTCGATATGCTGTACGGTAATTTCAGCTCAAGTGTCAGCCCTGTCTGGGTGAAAACCTTTGGCGCGGCAAAATCGGAAAGCGGATTTATCAGCGCCAAGTCAAACGGTTACCGGTTATCCGGCTCGACAAACTCCTGGGGCGCCGGCAGTTATGATGTATTAAGCGGCGATCTCGATACAAACGGCGATGTACCCGGCTGCCCGGAAATCAAAGAAGTGACCATGACCCAAACCACGCCGACGATTACCGCCGCCAATCTGGGTTGGACGCCGCAAGCCGTCAACTTAATCCGTAAAGGCGCAATTTCAAACGCCGATATCACGCTGACGGTAAGCAGTAGTACGGCGTTAAAAGCGACGACCGTCTGTACAAACTAGGATCAGCGACAGCACTAATCAATAGCGTCCGGGATTAACCCGGCGCTATTGATTACCGGCAACAATCACCCAGGAGTCAATAATGAAAAACCTGATCATTATTTCAATAGCATTAGCCTGTCTGCACGGAACAGCACTAAGCGCAGCATCACTGACGTTCCTGACCGAGGGAAGAACGGTAAAAGTTTTAAATGCCGAAGGAGTGGCGGACACTGCACCGGTAAAGACCTTGCAAATTGATAATGTCACCGATTCCCGCGTGGTCACCTATGAAGGCGTGCTGTTGGCTGATTTGCTGGATGCCGTCTACGGCCCGATGTGGAAACGCTATGACGCCGTTACCTTTACCGCTCAAGACGGCTATCGTCCGGTCATTCCCGGCAGCATCATCAGGCAGCACAGCGGCCTTATCGCCTTGAGAGAAGCCGGCAAGCCAGGTTTTTCATCTATCCGCCGGGAAAACGGCGAGCAAATCGATCCCGGCCCGTTTTACCTGCTCTGGGAAAATATCCACGATCATAAGGCGAACAAGGAAGGCTGGCTCAGCTGGCCGTGGCAATTGGCCAGCATTGAGTTAACGGACTTCAGCAAGGAATTCCCGCGTGCAGCACCGCCTGCATCCAGCAGCGACAACGCCAAACAGGGCTTCCTGCATTTTCAACAGCACTGCATAAAATGCCACACTATTAACGGAGAAGGTTCGGCGGTAGGCCCCGAGCTGAATTATCCGGCTAATGTGACCGAATACTGGAAGCACGAGTGGCTGGAAAAATTTATCGCCGATCCGCAAAGCGTAAGATCCTCCAGCACCATGACGCCATTTTACCGCGATGTCGATAATCGACCGGCAATCATCAGCCAAATCGTTGCTTATCTGGAAGCCATGTCGCAACACAAGTTGAACCCTGATAACTGATCCCGGAATTTGCTAAACAACCAAGTCTTATTCGAAAAACCGTTTCAAATATAGCCCTGTATGCGATGCAGGGTTTTCTGAAACCTGCTTCGGCGTCCCTTCGGCAACCAGCGTTCCGCCGCCGTCTCCGCCCTCAGGCCCCATATCGATCAGCCAGTCGGCTGTCTTAATGACATCCAGGTTATGTTCTATGACGATCACGGTATTGCCGTGATCGCGCAGGGTGTGTAAAACCGTCAATAATTGTTTGATGTCATGGAAGTGCAGTCCGGTGGTCGGTTCGTCCAGGATATACAGGGTTTTGCCGGTATCGCGTTTGGACAGTTCCTTGGCGAGTTTGACCCGTTGCGCTTCGCCGCCGGACAACGTGGTCGCATTTTGTCCCAGGGTAATATAACTGAGGCCCACTTCGGTCAAGGTCAACAGCTTTCTCGCCAAGGTCGGTACCGCGCTGAAAAATTCCGCGGCATCTTCCACCGTCATGTCCAAGACCTGGTTAATGGTTTTGCCTTTATAGCGGATTTCCAGCGTTTCCCGGTTGTAGCGCTTGCCGCTACAGGCGTCGCACTGTACAAAAATATCCGGCAACAAGTGCATTTCCACCTTGATAAC
>SXGU01125881.1_pt1 | contig 13107 bp, 8 predicted proteins | sample 3174531 | NCBI WGS metagenome assembly SXGU01 (sample SAMN11356863, study PRJNA531348) | freshwater metagenome | isolation source: freshwater sample F1-140 | place: China: Fuxian Lake, Yuxi | collected 2017-12-25 | reverse complement strand
GGTCACCTTCGGAGTGTTCTTGATGAGGTGGTAGACGTCGTCGGTAAGGTTGAGCTTGGCGAGCACATAGCCTGGCATGAACTTGCGTTCGACCTGGACCTTCTTGCCGCGCTTGACTTCGGTCACCGTCTCGGTCGGCACCTCGACCTGCTCGACCCCGTCAGACAGGCCAAGCCGCTCGGCTTCGGAGAGGATCGAGTCGCGAACCTTGTTCTCGAAGCCCGAATAGGCGTGGATGATGTACCAGCGTGCCATGATGTCCCTGTTTTTTGGCCCTTGTTGGCGTGAAGTGATGGACGAGGCGCGGTCAGGCCAGCTCGAGCAGCCAGCCGACAATCGCGCCGAAAACCGAATCGACCCCGAGGAAGAACACCGACAGGATCAGCATCATGATGAACACGAAGATCGCGGTCTTCACCGTTTCTTCGCGCGTCGGCCAGACGATCTTGCGCCCTTCGGCGCGAACCTGGTTCAGGAACTCGGCGGGCGAGGGCTTACGACTGTTCTCGGCCATGACGGCAGCGGATCCTTGCGTTTCGACAGGCGATGCGTGCTTGCCTGTTCCGGAATTGGTTTCACCGCCGCCCCGGATCAAGGCCGGACGCAGCGAAGCGAAGATTCCGATGTCGGAAAGCGGGGCGTCCTTAGGGCTGGCAAAGCCGCTTGGCAAGCAGGCGCTACCGCATCCGCCGTGGCGCATTCGTTTGATGACCAAAACGCGCGGGTGAGTGGAGAAATTCCACAGTGCTGTTGAATGGCTGCGGAGAGCGAACCCGTCGCTTGCGGATGGATCGACAAGAGCCCGTTGGCGAACCGCCGTTCGTGGGCATTCAACGAGAAGCGGAAGCAAGGGGGTAAGGGCTCGGACTTCCCGCTAACGCCTTATACCGCTTGGCAATAATTCGCCACGTAATCGCCGTGCACGGGCATGCGATCAACGACGAAGCGGACTGACTTCTCGATTTCATCGAGCTCGCTGTTCAGCTTTTCGACCGGGATGCGATCGGCCATCGGGTTGTGGCCTTTCATTGCGATGCCCTGGCCCATCATTACCGCAGCCCAGCTTGTTTCGGTAAACAGCTCGTCCTCCTCGCGGAATATCTGCCCGTTGAGGCGGAACAGCTCGACTTTTTCGGTCAGGGTTTCGGGCACGTCCATTGTGCGCACGTAGTTCCAGAACGGCGAATCCTCGCGCGCGGTTGCGTTGTAGTGGAGCACCAGGAAATCGCGGATGCGCAGGTATTCTTTGGCGGTCAGCCGGTTGAAAGCGTCTTCCTGCGCTTGGGTGATGCCGTCCAACGAGAGCAGCGCGATCAACTTGTTTACCCCCGTGTTGATCAGGTGGATCGAAGTCGATTCGAGCGGCTCCATGAACCCTGCCGCGAGGCCAAGCGCGACGACGTTCCTGTTCCAGAACTTCTTCCGCCGCCCGGTCACGAAACGCAGGAAGTTGGGATCTGCCTGAGGCTTGCCGGCTAGGTTGCCCACCAGGATGCGGTGGGCCTCCTCGTCCGACATGAACTCGCTACAATAGACGTGGCCGTTACCGTTGCGCTGCTGCAGTGGCACGCACCACTGCCACCCCGCTGTGTGCGCCGTGGCCCGGGTGAACGGCGCGGGCGGCGAACCGTCCTCGCGCAGGCACGGTAGCGCCACCGCGCGGTCGCAGGGCAGCAGATGCCGCCAATCCTCGTAACCGGTCTGGAGCGCTTGTTCGATCAAGAGGCCACGGAATCCCGAACAGTCGATGAAGAGATCGCCCGGGATCACGGCCCCGTCCTGCATCGTGACCGAGGTGACAAAGCCGCTCTCCCCATCGAGCGTGACGTCGGCCACCCGCCCCTCGCGCCGCGTAACGCCGCGCTTCTCAGCAAAGCCGCGCAGGAATCGTGCGTACCGCGAGGCATCGATGTGGTAGGCATAATTGACAGGAGGCAGATCGTCGCGGCGATAGTCGTCGGTTCGGGCGAACTTACCGAAATACGCCGCCATGGTCTCGAGATTGAAAACCTGGATCGGTCGCCGGTCGCCTTGCTGGCGGGCGCGTTGCCAGTGCTGGTGAAAACCGACCCCGTCGATCGGATAGCCGTAGGCACCGAACGGATGGATGTAGCTTTCGCCCTGGTTGCCCCAGTTGGCGAACTGAATGCCGAGCTTGAAGGTCGCCTGCGTGGCGGCCATCATCTCGCGCTCGTCGATTCCGAGCAACTGGTTGAACTCGACGAACGGAGGGATCGTCGCCTCGCCTACGCCGACGGTGCCGATTTCCTCCGATTCGATCAGCGTGATCGAAAGGTCATTGCCTTCGCGCAAGCGGGACAGTGCAGCCGCGGCCATCCAGCCGGCGGTTCCACCACCGACGACGACGATATGGCGGATCGGTTTCACGCAGCTCGCTCCCTTGCACATGCTTTGGCATCGGCTGCCGCAGAAGCCAAATGTGAACGTTCATTATTTTCTTGTGAACGTTCACGCAATGCGATATTCAATCGTCGCAGAACGGGCTCGAAGTCCGTCGCACGCGCGTAACACCGGGGAGGAACGCTTGATTAGTCGCCATCGCACCCGCACGGCTGCCAGCCGGCTTTTTGCTCTCTCACACGCGTCGGTCCTGGCCCTCGTCGCCGCACAGCCCGCCTTGGCGCAAGACGCCCCGCAAGCTGATCCCGCGACCGGAGAAGAAAGCGCGGAAGACGACACCGTTATCGTCGTGACGGGATTCCGCGCCTCACTCCAGAGCGCGCAGGGTATCAAGCAACGCGCAGACACCGTGGTCGACGTGATCACCGCGGAAGATATCGGCGCGCTGCCCGACCGCTCGGTAGCCGAGGCCCTCCAGCGCGTGCCGGGTGTGAACATCGGGCGGTTCGAGAAAACCAGCGATCCGACGCGATTCTCCGTGGAAGGCACCGGAGTCATCATCCGCGGCCTTCCCTACACGCGTTCGGAACTCAACGGCCGCGACATCTTCTCCGCCAACGGCGGCCGCACGCTGAGCTTCGAAGATGTCTCGCCCGAACTCGTCGGACGGGTTGAAGTATTCAAAAATACGACCGCCGACATGATCGAAGGCCAGATCGCCGGCACGGTCAACCTCGTCACTCGCAAGCCGCTCGACAAGCGCGGCCTGCACCTCGCCGGATCGATCGAGGCGAACTACGGCGACTTGCGGAAGGAATGGTCGCCGACGTTCAACATCCTCGGCTCCAACACCTGGGAAACTGGTGCGGGCACATTCGGCCTGCAGCTAAGCTATTCGAATTCGAAGCTTAAGAGCCGCACCGACGCTTCGCAGATCGTCGACAGCTGCTACCGCCCCGCCGATCTGAGCGCGCCCTGCTACCGCATCAATCCCATCAATTCGGGCGGCTTCGGCGCAACGCCGAACTTCACCCCGGACAATTTCCCGCCTGCGAACTCGGTGCTCGTGCCCCAGTTCGCCAATGTACGCTCGACCACGCTCGACCGCGACCGCGAGGCGATCTCGGCGGTCGGCCAGTTCGAAACGCTCGACGGCAACCTGGTCATGACGCTGGAATATCTGCGGTCCAAGACCCGGTTCTCTACCGAGGAATTCGCGATTCTCGGCCGGATCGACGACGGCGTCTCCTCGCCTGATCCGCGTCCCGGCACGACCTTCGAGTACGACGCCAACGGGCATTTTGTCAGCGGCGTGCTGACCCAGAACGTCGGCAACGCCTATGCCAATCCGTTTGGCCGGGGTGGCATCTCCACGGACACGCTGCGGTTCCTGCGTGACACCGATTCGCTCACGCAAGACATCTCGTTCGATGCCAAGATGAACTTCAGCGACCGCCTGCGCGCCAATGTCGAGATGCAATACGTCAACTCGAAGCTGGAACGCGATTCGGTGTTCGGCGCCATGAGCACCTGGTCGGACATCGCCATCGACCTGTCGGGCAGCACGCCGGACATCCAGTTCCTGGCGCCCGCCGGCTCCCCGGCGGACTACTTCACGAGCGGATTCTACACCTATTACTGGTTCGGCCTCGACAGCCGCGAGAAGAATGACGGCGACCTGTTCAGCATCGCCGGCGACCTGGAATATGACCTGAGCGACGACGGCTTCTTCAAGAAGGCGACCTTCGGCGCACGCTGGTCGGGACGCGACCGCGTCAACCGCAACACCAATTTCAGCACCTGGGGTAATCTTTCCGCCCCCTGGACCGGCAGGGCGGGTTGCGCGCCCTGGAACGCAGGCCCCAACTGTCCCTTCCAACCGGGGCGGTTCTTCACTGGTCTCCCCGGGCAGGAATTCGCAATCGCGGGAGGCGCCTACGTCAGCGACTTTCCGAATGCATCGAGGCTGCGCCCGGCCTTCGCCGATAACTTCCAGCGCGGCACGGTGCCCCCACCGATCGCCGGCGGATCGACTTTTTTCTACGGCAGCGACACCTTCCTCCAGGATTACCTAGCCGGAAAAACCGACGCCGAATGGGAGGCTATCACCACCTTTAGCCAGACGCCCGAGGCCAGCAATCTCGGAGTGAACGGGCGCACCCGCACGCTCCTCGACGGTACGACCGTCCAATGCGACCCGTACTGTCCCGCCGAAATCTCCGACGCCAGCGAGACCACGTCCGCGGCTTATGCGCGGATCGATTTCGGGACCGACTTCGGTGACGGCGGCTGGTCGATGGCCGGCAATTTCGGCGTCCGCTACGTTCGCACCAAGGTTCGCAACAACTCGACGCTCGCCTTCCCCGACCCGCAGCAGTTCGACGCGGCGGCGAATGGCGGGAACGGCGACGGCGTGGTTCAGGTGTCGGAAATCCAGGCGGTCTGCGCATCGCCGCTGCCGCCGGGCCAACAGCGCCTTTATTGCAACCTCTCCGGCGCGCGGCTGGCTACCTTCGCGTCGCTCTTCACCGGCGAGCTGATCTCCGACACGCGCGACATCACCTTCGACCACTGGTTGCCCTCGCTCAACATTCGTCTCGACAGCGGTTCGGGTGTGGTGCTGCGCGGCGCGGTCTCAAAGGGTATCACGCGCCCCGACCTCAACCTTTTCAACGCCGGCGGTGTGCTGGGCTTCAGCAACCGGGTAAACGACGGGCCGCTGCTCTCGGTTTCGACCGGCAACCGCAACCTTCGCCCGCTGACCTCGTGGAACTATGACCTCAGCGCCGAATGGTATTTCGACAAGGTCGGCTCGATCACCGCAGCCTTCTTCGTGAAGGACATTGAGGGGATCATTCAAAACGGCACCGGGCTCGTGAACTACTCCGCACCCAGGGCCGGTTCACAGGACGTGATCATTACCGGTCCGGCTAACGACCTCTCCGGCGTGCTCAAGGGCGTCGAGCTCGCCTACCAGCAGACCTACGACTTCCTGCCAGGCTTGCTGAGCGGACTGGGGGCCCAGTTGTCCTATACCTACGTCGATGCGTCTGACTTCAAGACCCCCAACATTTCGGGCATCGGATCGCCCTCGGTGAACTCGTCGGGCGGACCGATCAACGGCGGGCCATTCACCGGCCTGGTGCCGAATTCGGGAACCTCAAAGCACACGATCAACGCGACCGTGTTTTACGAGAAGGGACCGCTCTCGGCGCGCGCCGCCTACAATTGGCGGAGCGAGTTCCTGGTCACGCCGAGGGACGACCTGTTCCCCTTCGCGCCGGTGTTCCAGGAAGCGGGCGGGCAGATGGACGCCTCGATCTTCTACCAAGTGACGGAGTACTTGAAGGTCGGCGTCCAGGGCGTGAACCTACTCGACGAGGTCACCAAGCTGTCGAACCAGGTCGACTTCGACGGAACGCGGGTGATCTCCGCGGCCTTCCGCAACGACCGGCGCTATACTTTCCTAGCCCGGTTTGCTTTCTGATCGGCCTGGAGGCGGCATTCCGCAGAGGAGAAGTTGACATCGTGAAGGTGCTGTCTGCCCTGGTCGTCACCGCGGCCCTTGGCGGCTGCACCACCACGACTTTGCCCGCGCCCGAGCGGCCGAAGAAGAGCATCGCCACCGTTACTCTCCCAGCCCCCGGTACCGCGCGCGAGCCGGCCAGGGAGAACGGCTGGCAGCTCGTCTGGTCGGACGAGTTCGAAGGTCCGGCGATCGACCGTGACAAATGGGACTTCGACATCGATTGCTGGGGCGGCGGCAACAACGAACGCCAATGCTATACCGACCGGCCCGCCAACGCCGCAGTGTCCGGCGGCATGCTGACGATCACCGCGCGCAAGGAAACCCTCACCGGCCCCGCCCTGCCGCCGCACATGCGGGCCGTCGCGGCCGATCCTACCGCCACCGCCACTAAAGCTTACACCTCCGCGCGAATGGTTACGCGCGGCAAGGCGGCTTGGCGCTACGGTCGGATCGAGATCCGCGCCAGGTTGCCAGCAGGTCAAGGTACGTGGCCGGCGGTCTGGATGCTTCCCGAGGACCGGACTTATGGCAGTTGGGCGTCATCGGGGGAGATCGACATCCTCGAAGCGGTCAATCTGGGCGTCGCCTGCCCGACCTGTCCCGGTGGCCGGGAGAACACGATCCTCGGCACGCTTCACTTCGGTGGCGGCTGGCCGGACAATGCGCTGGCCAGCACCGAGACCCATGCCCCCGATGTGCTCGACGGCTTCCACACCTTCGGTATCGTGTGGGCACCAGGGCGGATCGATTGGACCTACGATGGCCGTGTCTTTGCGACCAAGCGACGCGGCGACTGGTGGACCAGCGCTTCAAGCGAGCCAGACGCGCCCTTCGACCGGCCATTCCACCTCATCCTCAACCTGGCGGTCGGCGGCGGATTATCCGAAGAGCGGGGACTGAAGGGCGTCGACAAGAACATCTGGCCGCAAGCGATGCAGGTGGACTGGGTGCGGGTCTGGCAATGCGCTCCCACGGAGGCTAGCGAGCGGTCCTGTACAGGGGACCGCTGAACCGATGCCCAGAAGGCGCCAGGCCGTCACGATCAAGCATGTCGCCGCCGATGCAGGGGTCTCGCTGCAAACGGTGAGCCGCGTGATCAACGCCGAGCCCAACGTGCGCGATGTGATGCGCGAACGAGTGCAGGCTTCCATCGACAAGCTCGGTTACATTCCGTCGATCGCCGCACAGCGGATGAGCGGGTCGCGTTCATACCTTATCCTTGCCCTCAACGACCGCGACCGCACCATCGAGGCGTGGCGCGCGCGCCAGGGCTCGGACTGGGTCGACCAGATGCTGCTCGGCGGCATGCTCAAATGCGCCGAGCACGGCTACCGCATGATCTTCGAACTGGTCGACACGCACGACGACCATGTCGAGCGCGAATTGGCCGCCGCGCTCGCCGCGCTGCAGCCCGACGGCGTGATCCTCACGCCCCCCCATTCCGACAATCCGCTGATCACCGGCTTTCTTGAAAGCCAGCGCGTGCCCTACGCGCGGATCGGCTCGCTAGGCCAGGGAGGCGGCATCCCGCTTATGATGGGCGATGAGGATGCAGCGCGCGACGCAACCCGCCACCTGGTCGGGTTGGGCCATCAGCGGATCGGCTTCATCGCCGGGTCGCAGGAATATTCGCTGAGCGAATGGCGGATGGCGGGCTGGCGGGCCGGCATGGCCGAGGCAGGCCTGCCCCCGGACGGCCTCTGTGCGCGAGGGGACTTCGGTTACGATTCGGGCCTTAGCGCGGCCCGCAACCTGCTCGCGCGCAATCCCCGGCCCACTGCGATCATCGCCAGCAACGATCAGATGGCGCTTGCCGTTCGCGAGGTCGCGTCAGCGCTGGATTTTGCAATACCTGCCAAGTTGTCGCTGGTGAGCTTCGACAATACGCCGGTGACGACTTTTTGCGATCCCCCGCTGACCGCGATCGACCAGCCGATAGCGGAGACGGTATCGCGCGCCATCGAACTGTTGATCTCCGTCAGCCGCGGTGAGCCTGCTCCGCCGCACCCGGTCGTCATCCCTGCGCGGCTGGTCGAGAGGGGTTCCACGGGGCCAGCACCGATTGACGGCTGACCATCCCGCGGAGGCGCTGCAGGCGCGGCGCTTCCTGTGGCTATACGCGCTTGCCGCAGCCGGCGGCGCGGTCGCCTACGTCCCGTTCCTCACCATTCTGCTGCCCATGCGGATGACCGCGATGGCGGGCACGGGCGATGTCGCTTGGCTCGCCTACGCCACCATCGCCGGGGCGATCGCGGCCAGCGTCGCCAACGTCGTTTTCGGCTGGGCGAGCGACCGCACGCGCACGCGTGAGCCGTGGATCGCGGGCGGGATGGTGGGTTCGTGCGTTCTGCTGGCAGCCTTCGCGGCGGTCGATAGCATTACCCTGACGATCGCCCTGGTGGTGGCGTGGCAATGCACGCTCAACATGATGCTCGCACCCCTTGCCGCTTGGGCGGGTGACTGCGTGCCCGATACGCAAAAAGGCAGGCTCGGCGGACTGTTGGCGTTTGCGCCGGCAGCGGGTGCGGCTGCGGGGGTGCTGGTCACCCTGCCCGGCCTCGCGGCGCCCGACGCGAGGTTGTGGCTGGTCGCGGGCGTGGTCGCGCTGTGCGTGGCGCCCGTTCTGGTCTTGGGCCGGCCGCACGCATTTCCCCATCTCCTGCGCGACGATGCCCGCGCAACCGCCGAGCAGCGACCGGGCGCGCCAGTCGTCCGCATGTGGCTCGCGCGCTTGCTGGTACAGATTTCGGAGGCCGCGCTGTTCGCCTTCCTCTATTTCTGGTTCCGAACTATCGATCCGGCGATCAGCGATGCGCAAGTGGCGCAGGTATTCGGCGCCATTTTACTCGGCGCCGTGCCCCTTGCGCTCCTCATGGGCCGCTGGGCCGATAGGAATGGGCAGCCATTCGTGCCACTCGTGCTCACTGCCGGGCTCGCGGCGCTGGGTCTGCTGCTGATGGCAGCCGCTCAGGGACTTGCCTCCGCGATGGCCGGCTATGTCGTGTTTGGCCTCTCTGCCTCGGTGTTTCTTTCGCTCCATTCGGCGCAAACCCTGCGGGTGCTGCCGCGTGCGGCGCACCGCGGCCGCGATCTGGGACTGTTCAATCTCACCAACACCGGTCCCTCGCTGGCGATGCCGTGGCTGGCACTGGCACTCGTTCCTGAGTTCGGGTTCACCGGCCTGTTCGTCGCGCTCGCTTCTTGTGCACTGGGCGCAACCCTTCTGCTCCTTTGGATGCACCGCTTCCAATAGCGGCTTGCAATCATTTGCGCGTCATGCGAAACATTTTTGGGAACGTTCTCAACGAAGATCGGACGATGAGGGTGATGGGACGGATGCGGGCGATTTCAATGGCATTTGCATGCGCGTCCGCAGTGGCGGCATGTGCCCAAGCCGACGTTCGACCGCCAGCCTCATTATCGGTTGCCGCTCCCTCGGACGAAGACGCGCGGGTCGCTTCGCTGCTCGCGCGCATGTCGCTCGAGCGGAAGGTTGCGCAGCTCATCCAGCCGCAGATCAACTCGGTTACGCCCGCGGAAATGCGGCAGTATCGCTACGGCAGCTATCTCAATGGCGGCAACGGCGGTCCCTATGGCGATGAATTCGCCCCGGCGAAGGATTGGCTGCGCCTCGCCGACGAGATGTGGGACGCATCGACCGCCCCGTTACCGGGCGACGAACCGGCCATTCCAGCGATCTGGGGCACCGACGCGGTTCATGGGCACACCAACGTGGTCGGTGCGACCATATTCCCGCACAACATCGGCCTCGGCGCGGCGCGCGATGCGGACCTGATGCGCCGAATCGGCGCGGCGACGGCTGCCGAGATCGCTGTCACCGGAATCGACTGGAATTTCTCCCCCACCGTGGCGGTGGCGCAAGACGACCGCTGGGGGCGAACTTACGAGAGCTATTCCGAAGACCCCGTCATCGCCGCCGATCTCGGTGCCGCGCTGGTCGAAGGCCTGCAAGGCAAGGAAGCTCCGGGCGGCCGCATCGGCCCCGGCCATGTGCTCGCCACCGCCAAGCACTTCTTCGGCGACGGGGGCACTACGCAAGGCGTGGACCAGGGCGAAGTCTCCGGAGACATCGCCGCGCTCGAGGCGATCCATGCTCGTCCCTACCCGGCCGCGATCGCTGCCGGGGTGGAAGCGGTGATGGCGAGTTTCAATTCCATCAACGGCACCAAGATGCACGGAAACGAACCGCTGCTCACTGGGCTGCTGCGCGAGCGGATGGGCTTTACCGGCGTCGTGGTCGGTGACTGGAACGGCCACGCGCAGATCCCGGGCTGCACCGCGGACAACTGTCCCCAGGCGCTGCTCGCGGGGCTCGACATCTACATGGTGCCTGACGATGCCAAGGCGCTCCACGCGAGCCTGCTGACGCAAGTGAAGGATGGCACGATCCCGATGGCGCGGCTCGAGGAAGCGGTCAGCAGGGTGCTTCGGATGAAGCTGCGCGCGGGCTTGCTCGACGCGGACGCCAAGCGACCCTCGGAGCGTAAGCACGGCGGCGACTTCGCGCTGCTCGGCTCGCCGGCGCATCGTGCGATAGCACGTGAAGCGGTCGCCAAGAGCCAAGTGGTGCTCAAGAACGACGGTGTATTGCCCCTGAAGTCCGGCGCAAACATCCTCGTCGCGGGCCGCGCGGCGGATGACATCGCACAGGCATCGGGTGGCTGGACGCTGACCTGGCAAGGGGGCGAGGACCTGACCAACGCGCGCTTCCCCGGTGCGACTTCGATCTGGGCGGGACTGAATGCCGCAGCGGCCGAAGCGGGTGGGGCGGCAACGCTGTCGCCCACGGGCATATATTCCGCCAAGCCCGACGCGGCCGTCGTGGTCTTTGGCGAGGAGCCCTACGCCGAGTTCGCCGGAGACCGGAAGGATGCGGTGTTCTCCGACACCGAGGGACTGGAGCTTCTCCGCAAGTTTCGCGCCGCCGGCGTCCCCACTGTCGCGGTCTTCCTCTCGGGCCGCCCGCTGTGGATCAACCGCGAGATCAACGCGGCCAACGCGTTCGTGGCAAGCTGGCTTCCCGGCGGCGAAGGAGCGGGCGTCGCAGACATACTCTATGGCAGGAAGCCGGCGACCGGGCGCCTGTCGTTCAGCTGGCCTGCCGGATGCACTGGGCAGCCCGTCAACGGCCCCGAGGGCGCCCTGTTCGCCCGTGGTTATGGCCTGTCGCTCGCCGACTCGCGACCGGTTCCCAAGTTGAGCGAGACCTGCGGCTTCCTCGACGCCAAATCCGCCGAGTGGTTCGACATGGGCCGCCTGGGCGCTGGCGTCGCGGCGCGGAGCGGTACGGTGGACCTGCCGGGCCTGCGCGGCACCGGGGGCGGCATCACCGCCAGGGGTTACGACCGCAACCGGCAGGAAGACGCGCGAGAGATCGCGTTCGCGCCGGGAGCAACGCTGACGCTGTCCGCCGCCGGTAAGGGAAGCGGTGGTTACCGCGTGCTCTACGAACTGGCGAACCCGCCCACCGCCCCGGTCACTTTGACAGTCGGCGGCAAGCAGATCGACGTGACTGCCGGGCTCGCCACTTCCGCCGGCAAGGGCTGGCGCGAGATGGTTGTCACCCTCGCCTGCGCGCCGGCCGATGGCAGTAGCCTGGCGCTGACGAGTGCTGGCCCGCTGGTTTTGCGCATCGCACGGATCGCGCGGCAGGAAATGCCCGCAGGCGTGGAGTGCTCATTCTGAGCAATGGATCGGCCTGGCCGCACAACGCGGCGGGCCTGAGGGGAGGAACACCAACATGGCCTTGGCACCGTCCGCAGCGACGAGCACCGACAGCAATCCGGTAACCAGCGACGATCAGCAGATCGACGCGCCAGGTCTCAACTACTTCGTCTTCGCCCTGTTCTTCATCTTCGGCGGGATCACCTCTCTCAACGACGTCATCCTGCCCAAGCTGAAGGAGCTGTTCACGCTGAATTACACGCAGGCGATGCTTGTCCAGTTCTGCTTTTTCACTGCTTACCTCGTGATTGGCATCCCGGGCGCGCAACTGGTCAAGCGCATGGGTTACATGCGCGGCGCGGTTGTGGGCCTGCTCACGATGATGGCGGGCTGCCTGCTGTTTATCCCGGCCAGTCAAACCGCGACCTACGGGCTGTTCCTGTTCGCGCTGTTCGTGCTGGCGAGCGGTGTGGTGGTGGTTCAGGTGGTGACCAACCCGCTGATCAGCCTCCTGGGCCCGCAGAAGACCGTGCACAGCCGCCTGACCTTCGCGCAGGCATTCAACAGCCTGGGCACCACGATCTTCCCGATCGTAGGCGCGACGCTGATCCTCGGCAGCCTGGCCGGCGTGACCGCAGCGGACTTGTCCGGTCCGGCGCTCGATGCTTATCGAACCGCGGAAAGCCGGGCGATCGTGCGCACCTACATCGGCCTCGCGGCGGCGCTCGCCGTAATCGCAGCGGTGGTCTGGATGTTCCGCAACCGGCTGCGCGGAGAACGGCACGAACGGTCCTCACTCGCTGGGGGGTTCCAACTGCTGAAGCACACCCGCTTCGGCTACGGTGCTCTGTGCATTTTCCTCTATGTCGGGGCCGAAGTCGCGATCGGCTCGCTCATCGTGAACTACCTGATGCAGGGCAATGTGATGGGTCTGGCGGAACAGTCCGCGGGCAAGATGATCGGATATTATTGGGGCGGAGCGCTGGTCGGGCGGCTGATCGGCTCCGCGCTTCTGCGGGTGATCAGCCCCGGCCTGATCCTAGGCGGGGTGGCGCTGGGCGCGATTGCGCTGTTGTTCGTCTCCACCCAGACCGTCGGCACCACCTCGGGCTATAGCTTGCTGGCCATCGGCCTGATGAACTCGATCATGTTCCCGACGATCTTCTCGCTCGCTTGCGAGAAGCTGGGCGCGCGCGCGGCGGACGGGTCGGGCATCATCAACATCGCCATTTTCGGAGGCGCGGTGATCCCCCTGCTGACCGGCATGCTCGCCGACGCGAGCGGCAGCCTTAGGATCGCGATGATCCTCCCTGCCCTCTGCTACGCCGTAATCGCCGGGTTCGGCTGGTACGCGCGCAAACCAGCGTAAGATGGGCGAATAGAGCGACGTTCAAAGCCTGCAAGGCCGGGCGCGGTCGCGAGCAGACGTCTCGCGAACGACGCGGCTCGACCGGGGTGAGGCTGTCTTCAGGGCCCTTGGGCGAGGCCGGGGAAATGGCAGGGGTGACAGGATTCGAACCCGTGGCCCTCGG
>SXGU01300243.1_pt1 | contig 13108 bp, 13 predicted proteins | sample 3174531 | NCBI WGS metagenome assembly SXGU01 (sample SAMN11356863, study PRJNA531348) | freshwater metagenome | isolation source: freshwater sample F1-140 | place: China: Fuxian Lake, Yuxi | collected 2017-12-25 | reverse complement strand
CTCGGCCGTGCGCATCACCCACCTCCCCACCGGTGTCGTGGTGCAGTGCCAGAACGAGCGCAGCCAGACCCAGAATCGCGCCACCGCGATGAGCATGCTCCGTTCGCGCCTCCTCGAACTCGAACTCCAGCGCCGGGAGGAGGAGGCCGCGCGCGCCCGGGGCGAGAGCATGACCATCGGGTTCGGCAGTCAGATCCGCTCGTACGTCATCCATCCGTACGCGATGGTGAAGGACCTGCGGACCGGGCACGAGACCGGGAACACCCAGGCGGTCTTCGACGGTGCCCTCGACCCGTTCATGCGGGCCGAACTGGAGCGCCGTGCAAAGGGCCTGGCGGCACTGGGAGACGACTGACCCCGTACCCCCCGGTGACCATCGCACCCCCCCATTGCGGACGGGTTGCGACGACCGGGTGAATCCACCCCGTACCCCCGCTCACCCCGTACCCCCGCTCACCCCGTACCCCCGCTCACCCCGTACCCCCGCTCACCCCGTACCCCCGCTCACCCCATACCCCCGCTCACCCCATACCCCCGCTCACCCCATACCCCCGCTCACCCCGTACGCCTCGTTGCCGAGGTGGTGCGACGACCGATTGAATCCACTCTGGCGCCGTGGTGACCGGGGCTGCCGTGCGGTCCGGGGTCGGGAGCCGTGGTGCGCGGGAACCGCCTGCGGGGTCATCGGCGCTCATTGCCGATACCTGTAAGGGGCGTTGCACGTCCCCGGTCCGGGCGGGAGGGGCACCTCCGGTGGTGGCGAAACCCAACCCGGTAGCGAGGATCCGATTTCGATCTGGAGTTCTGACATGAGAGACGGCCCCGTGGGCGGTCGGCCGACATTCACGCTGGTGCAGGTCCCGGAGGCGCCTCCGTCCGAGGAGGAGATGGCGCCGATCTTCAGCACGCCCGTCCAGGACGGGAAGCGCCGCGAGGGCGACATCTTCCGCCCGGGGCCCGGGCCGATGGTGGAGTTGCGCGGCGTCATCAAGACGTACGACGGCAACTCCCGTGGCCTCGCCGGGGTGTCACTCCAGATCGACACCGGCGAGTTCGTCTTCCTCGTGGGGCCGTCGGGCTCGGGGAAGTCCACCTTCATCCGCCTGATCATCCGCGAGCTGCGCCCGACGAGCGGGGCGGTGATCGTGGGTGGCCGCGACCTCGGCGAACTGCGCCGGAGCAAGGTGCCCTACCTGCGCCGTGCGATCGGCTGCGTGTTCCAGGACTTCCGCCTGCTGCCCGACCGCACGGCGGCCGAGAACGTGGCCTATGCCCTCCAGGTCACGGGACACAGCCAGAAGGAGGTGCGCCGCCGCGTTCCGGAGATCCTCTCGCTGGTGGGCCTCGACGGGATGTTCGACCGCCTTCCCCGCGAACTCTCGGGCGGCGAGCAGCAGCGGGTGTCCATCGCCCGAGCACTGGTGAACCACCCGCGTCTGCGCATCGCCGACGAACCGACGGGCAATCTCGACCCCGAGACCTCGCTGGGGATCATGGAACTGCTGCTGCGCATCAACCGCACCGGCACGACCGTGCTGGTGGCCACCCACGACCAGCACATGGTGGACCACATGCAGATGCGCGTGATCGCCCTTGACGAGGGGCGCCTCGTCCGTGATGAGGAGTCGGCCGGCTACCACGAGGAGCCCGGGGAGGCCATGGCATGAGGATCGGCATGTTCTTCCGCGAGGCGCTCCGCAGTATCCGTGCGAACGCCGCCATCTCGGTGGCCGCCACCGTCACGGCGCTCATCGCCGTCTTCATCCTCGGCGCCTTCATCCCGTCGTTCATGTACGTGCGCTCCGCCGTGGACGCCCAGAAGGCCAAGGTCGACGTGGACGTCTACATCGCCGACACGGCCACGGTTCCCCAGGTCAACGCCCTGCGCGACAAGCTGGATGGTCTCCGGACCGACGGCACGGTGGCGGCGGTCACGTATGTGTCGAAGGACGACGCCCTGCGCATCATGAGGGAGCGCCTGCGCGACCCGTCGGTGCTGGATGAGCTGCCGAGCAACCCCCTGCCCGCCAAGTTCAACGTGCAGCCCACCGATGCCGAGGATGCCGATGTCATCGTCGCCGCGGTCAAGGACGACCCGGCGCTCGACACGACCGAGGGCATCGTCTACCCGGAGGCCACGGCCGACCGGCTGCTCACCGCCGCGAAGTTCGTGCAGTGGGCCGGACTCGTGCTGATCGGAATCCTCCTGCTCGCGGCCGTGCTCCTCATCGGCAACACCATCCGGCTGTCCATCTTCGCGCGACGCCGCGAAGTCGAGGTGATGCGACTGGTGGGCGCCACCAACTGGTTCATCCGCTGGCCGTTCATGATTGAGGGCGTGATCTGCGGACTGGTCGGGGCCGCCGCCGCCGTCGTCATGCTGTGGGGCATCAAGGTCGGCGTGGTGGACGCTTGGGCGTCCGGTGCCGACACCGCGCTCACCAAGACCGGATCGGCGGCGGGCACCATCACCTTCCCGTTGCTCACCGTCGTGCTGGTGGGGGCCGGGGCCCTGCTCGGCGCCGTTGGCAGTGGGATCACGCTGCGCCGCTTCCTGAAGGTGTGACCGGTTCCACGGCGGCGGCCCCGTGCGGGGCCGCCGCCGGCACGCCCTAACATCGGCGCGTGCCGATCGTGCCCCGCTCCCGCCGCACCGTCATGGTGGCCGGCGTCGTCGTCCTGCTCGTGGCCGCATTCGTGCTGGGCGCCATCGCGGGCGCCCCGGTGCGCGACCGGGTGCTGCCGTCGCAGGCCTCGCTGCCCGACCAGGTGGCCAACGCCATCGCCGACCGGTTCGAGGGGCCCGTTGACCGTGCTGCGCTGGAGCGTGCGGGCGCCACGGCGATCGCGGAGGCGGTGGGCGACCGCTGGACCGCCTACTTCACACCCGCCGAGTGGGCGGCACTGAAGCGGGCCTCCGAGGGCCAGTACACGGGGATCGGGGTGACCATCCGCTCCACCGACGACGCCCTGATGATCAGCGAGGTCTTCCCCGGGAGCCCCGCGGCGACGGCGGGGCTCAGGGCCGGTGACCGCATCCTCGCCGTCCGCGGCGTTCGCGTCGCCACGGTGGGAGCGGTCGCGAGCCGTGAGGCCATTCTCGGGAAGGCCGGCACCGTGGTGGAACTGCAGGTGGCGTCCCCCGGGGAGGCCCCGCGCCGGGTCAGCGTCACCCGTGGTGAGGTCACCGTTCCCATGGTGCGGGCACGCATGGTCACCGGGCCACGTGGCCGTCCGGTGGCCTACATCGAGCTCGACCGCTTCGAGAAGGGCTCGGGCGATGAGGTGCACGATCAGGCGATGCGGCTCATCCGTGCCGGGGCGACGGGCGTCGTGCTCGACCTGCGTGGTGACCCCGGAGGGCTGTTGGATGAGGCCGTCGCGGTGGCCGGGGTCTTCCTCGAGCCGGGCCAACGCGTTGTGAGCACCCGCGGCCGCACCTCGCCCACGCGCGAGCGTGAGGCCGATGGCGACCCGATTCCCGCGCGGATCCCCGTCGCGGTGCTCGTGGACGGCTCGAGCGCCAGCGCGTCCGAGATCGTGGCCGGGGCCCTCAAGGACCACGGCCGCGCGGTGGCGGTGGGCCAGCCGACGTTCGGCAAGTCGAAGGTGCAGGTCACCGAGGAGACGAGCGACGGCGGCGCCGTGCGCGTGACGATCGCCGGTTACCTCACGCCGAAGGGCACCGACATCGGCAAGGGGGGCGTCGTGCCCGATGTTCGTGCGTCGGACATCGCGGGCACCGAGGCCGACGAGGCCCTGGCCGCCGCGTTGGCGGCGCTTGCCCGCAGTGGCGGCTAGCGGCATGGCCCGTGGGCGTACCGGTACCACCTTCGTCGCCCAGATGGTGCCCGCGGGGCGGGGAATGGCGGCGCGTCCGGCCTTCGAGGTGTCCCCCGAGGTGCCCCTGCTGAAGGCGCGACGTGGCGACGCCCGCATCGGCGATCTCGTGACCGCGCGGCGGAAGGGCGGGGGCTGCGAGGTGGTGGCGGTGCACGGCCCGGTGAACGCCGCCGGGGCCGCCATCCGGGCCCTTCTCGCCCACGAGGGCCTGGGGCGCGGGTTCGGCTCCGCGGCCCGAGACGAGGCCCTGGCCGCGGCACGGGCCCGAGACGAGGCCGACCCCGGTCGCCGTGATCTGCGCGACCAGCGGGTGATCACCATTGACCCGGACGGGGCCAAGGACCACGACGACGCCATCGGCGTCGCCGACGAGGGCGATGGCATCCGCCTCTGGGTACACATCGCCGACGTCAGCCGGTTCGTGCCCGCCGGGGGTGCCATCGATCGCGACGCCGCGCGGCGTGGCTGCTCGGTGTACCTGCCCGGCAGCGTGGACCCGATGCTGCCCGAGTTGCTCTCCAACGACATCTGCTCGCTGCGCCCGGGCGAGGACCGCAAGGCCCTCACGGCGCACATGCTGGTGGGCCCCGACGGCTCCGTGAGCGCCGAGGGGTTCCACCGCTCTCTCATCCGTTCGGACCGCCGCCTCACGTACCCCGAGGTTGATGACGTCCTCGGGGGCCGCGCCACCCTCGGCGACGACGCCATGGAGCACGACGTCCGCCTGGCCATGGAGCTGGCACGCCGCCTCCGGGCCCGGCGGATGCGCCGGGGCGCCCTCGACATCGTCACGGGCGAGCCACGCTTCCGCTTCGACGGGGATCTGGTGCAGGCGGTCGCCGTCGAGGCCCAGACCGACGCCCACAGCCTCATCGAGGAATGCATGATCGCCGCCAACGAGGCGGTCGCGCGGTTCCTCATCGCCAAGCGGGTGCCGACCATCTTCCGCGTGCACGCCGACCCCGAGCAGGTGGCCATCGAGGACCTGTGGGCCCGCCTTGAGGTGCTCGGAATCCCCGTCCCGCCGCTGGCCGAGGGCATTCTCACCTCCGACCAGCGACGTGAGGCCGCCGGCGTGGCGGCTCACGCCGTGCGGCTGCACACCGAGCGCACGGGCCAGGGGGCGGCCAGCCTGCCGTACATGGTGCTGCGGTCGCTGCAGAAGGCCATCTACCGCCCCGACGAGACATCCCACTCGGGGCTCGCCAGCCCGGCCTATCTCCACTTCACCTCGCCCATCCGGCGCTACCCCGATCTGGTGGTGCACCGGGCGCTGGTGCATGCGCTGGGCCTGGGGGAGCCCGCGCCCGATGCCGCCCTGCTGCCCGAGGTCGCCACCGACGCCTCCGAGTGCGAGCGCGATGCCACCGGCCTCGAGCGGCGTGCCGATCGCATGTGCCTCGCATACCTCGTGGCGCAGTCCCTCGCCCGTGATGAGGGAATCCGGCCCCGCGACGGTGAGGTGACAGGGATCGGCCGGGCGGGGCTGTTCATCACCTTCGAGGGGGCGTTTGACGGCTTCATGCCCTTCCGCCTCATGCCCGACGACCACTACGTGCCCGATGAGATCGGCGTCGAGGCGGTGGGGGAGGACACCGGCCGGCGTATCCGACTGGGTGACCCCATCCGCCTGCGCGTGGTCGACGTGGAGCCCCTGCGGGGCCGCGTCACCCTGGAGCCCGTGGGCCCCGCGCGGCCCCGTCGCTAACCTCCGTCGCCCATGGGTAAGAAGGGCAAGGCAACGGGTCGCGCCACGGCGCCCGCCCGCAGGGACATCGCGCAGAACCGCAAGGCGCTGCACGAGTACGAGATCCTCGACCGCTACGAGGCCGGCATCGCCCTGACCGGCACCGAGGTCAAGGGCCTGCGCGAATCCGGCGCGATGATCCGTGAGGCGTATGCGCAGGTCATCAACGACGAGGTGGTCCTCGTGGGCGCCCACATCAGCGACTACGGCCCCGCGGGTGGCCGCGGGCACGACCCCCAGCGCACCCGCCGGCTCCTGCTGCACCGCCGGGAGATCGACAAGATCGCGGGGAGGCTGGCCGAGAAGGGCGTGACGCTCATCCCCCTGCGCATGTACTTCAACGACGACGGCCGCGCGAAGATCGAACTCGGGATCGGCCGTGGCCGTACTCAGTACGACAAGCGCGTGGCCATCAAGGACCGCGAGATGCAGCGCGAGGTCTCGCGCGCGAACGCCCGCCGCGGCCGTGGCTAGCGCCGGTTCCCCCGGCCAGGAGGAGATACGAATGACGGCTCCCATCACTACCCCCGCGCTCGCCATGCGTCTGCTCCCACGCATTCGGGCACGGCACGTGACGACGGCCGTCATCATCGCCGCCGCGGTCGCGCCCCTCGCGCTCACCGGCGCCGCCGGGGCGGCCCCGTCGAGGCTGCCCGACGTGCAGAAGACCGGCGCGCAGATGGTGAACCGGTTCATGGCGAACCTCACCCGCCGCGACGTGCGGAAGATCAATGCCCTGCTTGCGTCGTCGTTCATCGTCCAGCGGGCCAACGGCACCTGGGCGAAGAGGGCCGACTACATGAGCCACCTTCCGGTCGTGTCGGCGTACGTCATCTCATCGAGTTACTCCACGTACGCCCACGGCGTGCTGACCGTCCGCTGGGAGGTCGCCACCCACGAAACCCTGCCCGGCGTACCGGTGGGGTCGCACCCCGCGCCGCGCCTTTCGACCTTCGCCTGGACCCGGTCGGGCTTCGCCATGACGGCACACGCCAACTTCAACCCGCCGGCGTAGGCACTCCTGCCCGTGACGCCGGTGCGCGCTGGGGCCGGGATCACCGCGGGCCGCGGCATGGCCTCCTGCCGACGCCCCGCCCTCAGCGGATGATCACGACATGCTCGGTCAGCGACCCGTGGGCCCCGAGCGTCGAGATCTTCTCGATGTCGCTGCTGCGGCTGGGCCCCGACACCAGGCTCACGGCGGACGGAGTGGGGCGCCCCGCCGCGTAGGTCCGTGCGAGGGCCTCGCCGAGGGTGCCCACGATGCGGTCGGCCGGCAGCAGCGCCACGTGGTGCCGACTGGTCACGTCAATGCCCCGCCCGTGTCCCGGGGACGCCTCCAGCACCAGCGTGCCGCGCTCGGCCACGGCGAGGGCGGGAACGGTCACCCCGCAGACATCGCCGGGACCCTCCAAGCCCAGGATCTCGCGGCGGCCGAGCGCAACGGGCCACCACAGCACGTCGATGCCCACGGCCCGCAGCGCCGCGGCCAGACCCACCCGCTCCACCAGCGGGTCGTCGGCGAGCACCGCCCGCACCACGCCCGCGTCGGCCATCCAGCGAGCGCCCGCCCGCCCGGCACCGTCGGGGTCCGCCATCTCCCATGTGGCCTTCCGGCGGCCCAGCGACGCCGCCATCTGATCGGCCAGTGCGCTCATCGCCGGGGTGGCCATCGGCTGGGCAGGTCACGGACACTGGTCCAGGCCCGCCCCGGTCCCGGCAGGCGGTGCACCCAGCCGCCCCGCCCCCGGATGCGCAGGCCCAGCCGCCAGCCCACGATGGTCAGGCGGTAGGTCAGCCCCCGGCGCCACAGGAGGCTCCACAGGCGGAAGGCCCAGCCTGCCTTCGTCGTGGCGGGTGACCGCGACCGCGCGCGCGCCTTCACCAGGAGGTCTTGCAGGGGGATTCCCACCGGGCAGGCGTCGCCGCAGGCGCCGCAGACGGACGACATGAACGGCAGGTCGCGCGAGCCGGGCGATGACGGGCCTTCCAGCAGCGGCGTGATGACCGCGCCGATGGGCCCCGAATACGGCGACCCGTAGGTCTGGCCGCCCACATTGCGCCACATTGGGCACGAGTACAGGCACGCGCCGCAGCGGATGCAGGAGAGGGCCTCCTCGAACTCCGACCCCCGGAGCGCCCCCCGCCCGCCATCCACGATGACCAGATGGAACTCCTCGGGGCCGTCGGCCTCTCCCTCACGCCGGGGGCCGCTGATGAGGTTGACGTAGTTGGCAGCGTCATAGCCGATGGCGGCCATGGGCAGCACCTGCAGGATGTGCGCGGCCTCGTCCCAGTCGGCCACCACCCGCTCCATGCCCATCACGGCCACGTGGATCCGCGGTTGGGACGTCACCAGCCGGATGTTGCCCTCGTTCTCGACGATGCAGACGGTGCCGGTGGCAGCCACGGCCAGGTTCACGCCCGAGATCCCCATCTCGGCCTGGGCGAACTTCTCGCGCAGGCGCATCCGCGCATGGGCCACCAGCCCCTCACGGTCGTCGGGCACATCGCCATTGCTCTCGGCGCGGAACAGCGCGGCCACCTCCTCCTTGTTCAGGTGGATGGCCGGGGCGATGATGTGCGTGGGGTGCTCGTGGGCAAGTTGCAGGATCCACTCGCCGAGGTCGGTCTCCACCACCTCGAGCCCGGCGTCCTCCAGCGCGTCGTTGAGCTTGATCTCCTCGGTGGCCATGGACTTGCTCTTGGCCACCATGCCCACGCCGCGCGCGCGGGCGAGGCCCACGATGTACCGGCAGGCCTCCGCCGCGTCGGCCGCGCGCACCACGGTGCCGCCGTTCTCCCGCACGCGGTGCTGCAACTGCGTGAGCAGCGCCGGCAGCGCGCGGATGTTCGCGCGCCGGATGTCCCGGGCCCGGTCACGCATCTCGTTGAACCCGTAGTCGCGGTCCATCACCTCGCGCTGCTCGGCCCAGGCCGTGCCCGCGGAGCGGAGGTTCGCCGCCAGGCCGGGGTCGCGCAGGGCCGTGAGCGTCCGCTCGCGCAGCGTGCCGGTGACATCGTCGTAGGTGACCCCGCCCGGTGCACGCCGACGCCGACTGCTCACGACCCCAGCACCTCGGCGATGTGCCGTGCCCGGAGAGCGGTGCCCGTGCGGTGCGCGCGCCCGGCGATGTGCATGAGGCATCCGAGATCGCAGGCCACCACCTCGGGTGCGCCGCTGTTCACGGCGTCATGGGCCTTCTGGTCGCCCAGACGCGCCGAGAGTTCCGGGTAGTTCAGCGCGAAGGTGCCGCCGAAGCCGCAGCACTGGTCGGTGTTGGCCATCTCGCGTACCTCGAGGCCCGGCACCCGGTCGAGCGCCGCCCGGGCGCTCGTGCCGTCGCCCAGCGCGCGAAGCATGTGGCAGGAGTCGTGCACGGTCACCGCGCCGCAGGGCTTCGCGCGCGGGTCCAGATCGTGCCGGGCGAGGAACTGCGTGAACTCGACGGTGCGTGCGGCCAGATCGCGCGCATCGGCCTCATCCGGTTCGCCCCTGAACAGGTCCGGGTAGGAGTGGACGACCATGGCCGAGCACGATCCGCTCGGCACCACCACCTCCTCCGTCCCCGCGAACACCTTGATCGTGTGACGGGCCACCGCGCGCGCCTGCCCGGGATGCCCCGAGTTCCACGCCGGCTGCCCGCAGCAGGTCTGCCCGCGGGGCACCCTCACCTCAACCCCGGCGCGCTCGAGCGCACGCCGGGTGGCCTTCCACACCTTGGGCGCGATGGCATCGGACAGGCATGTGCGCATGAGCAGCACCCGCATGGCCGTGGAGTCTAGGAGGGGGGCCGGGTGCCGTCCTCCGCCGGAGCCGGCCTCGACGCCACCACCCACGGCGGTCGTGGGCGCGCGCCCGTCGCTCCCGCCGCCGTCGAGGGCGAGGCCCGGCGTGGGACCCGCGGGAGCGCCGGCCATGGTGTGCACAAGGATTCCGGGACGCACACCGGGGCCCTCCCGGCATTGCCGCCCCCGGAATGAGGAACCCCTGGTGGAGCAGTGATAGCGTTCCGCCCCGCAGGAACCTTCACGGGCCCGAACCAGTTTCGACGGGGCGGAGAAGGATTGGCAAGCGAGCCGCGGACCCTGAGGACCGCGTTACCAACAGGGAACCAAACGTAGCTGCGGATTCTCGCCAGCTCGCTCTCGCCGCCTAGTACGCGGGTCTGAGAGTCGTCGGCCCTCCTGTGGACCATGAGGGGGATTACCGGCGTCGCATAGTGGTCCTGGCCCCGGGGCAGGGTTCCTCGGCCGAGGGGCGAGATTGCAGGAGGGGCTGGGGGTGGAGTGATTCGCCGGAGATGGCACCCGCCCCGAGACACTCATCGCCGGCTGCGCTCGGAGAAACCCATCTGGAAACGCTTTCGGACGCCGGGGCAGTGCCGGCCGGGTCCATCAGATCTCTTCCAAAGACAGTTCTGAAGAGGCCAGAAAATCAGAAAATACGCGGGATCTGAGGGAGCCAACTGGGGCTCCCTCAGTCGTTGCGGGGCAGACCCGCCCTAGTCGCCGCTTCTTGTTCGCAGCGGTGCCCATGGCGGCCGCGGGCCCTCGAATGTCGGGTCCATGCTGATGCGCGCGGCTTCAAGGTTCCGGACCTCGTCGAATGACAGCAGGATGCGGAAACGGAAATAGAGCCAACGTCGGATGAAGGTGACCCGGCAATCATGAGTTAGCGCGGCGACGCGGTGCTCGGCACGGAGGTTATCTCGCGAAATGAGCGCGATTTCGCGGAAGTTCGCATAGTGGGGGTCACGCACTCGTCCCCAGGGCCGCAGAAAGAAGGTGTGCGCCATCGCGATACGCCATGCGCCCGATTTCTCGCTGAGGCCGGCGGCAACCAGACTTCGTTGGTGATCGTCGCTCAGTCCGCTGAAAGGCTCGACCTTTACCACCTGGATCTCACGCACTGCCGGCTTGGACAACTCGCATGTGGGGTGTACCACCTGCAGTGCGCTCCACGTCGGGGGCATCTCGGGGAGGACGAAGATGTCGCCCTGCCGAATCGGGTATGCCGAACGATTGCGAGAGGGGGCGTAGTAGTCATCACGCGACCCGAGGTACCACTTCGGCTCAGCCTGCATACTCGAGCTCGGTGTCGTCCTCGTCCATGTGGTGATGCGCCAGCGGAGAAGTTCGAGGTGCGAGTCTCTCGCCGTCCTCGCCGAACTCCAGCTCAATCGGCGCGGCATTGACAAAGTCGATCAGGCGCTGCCAGTCGAACTCTGCCGTAATGCCGTACTGGGCCAGCGTCTCTGACGGCAGGGCCACACCGGCCTGTGCGGCTGCAAGGAGAATCGGCAGGCTGGATCGCAGATGGTCGGCCTCCTCGATCAGGTCCTTGAATCCTGGAGGGACGAGGTAGGCGTCGAGATCTCCGTGCCGGGTGATTGCCACGGCGATCCCCTCCTCGATTTCTTCCTCGATCACTCTCGGCAGCTCGTTCTGGAGCCGCCGTCGCCCCACGGACGTCTGGCTGATGATGAACTTCATGGTCTTCATGCCCTGAGTGTACCACTACTTGTAGGCACAGCCGCGTCGTATTGCCCGGTTTACTCGTTGGTGGCCGAGGCGTCGGCGACGTGTTCGGACGTGGGTGCACCAGAAGTCCCATGTCCATGGGGCGTGTGCACGACCCCGGTAACCGCGTGTGCAAGGCCTGAGTGCACTCAAAGGGATCGTCAGTCGTAAAGCGGTTCTCGGCTACTGCAGAAGAGACCCATCAGGATCTCTTCCGAAGACAGTTCTGAAGAAGAGAAAAATGAAGGAAAAAGGCGGGATTCGAGGGGGTCGGCGACGACCCCCTCGGCGTTTTCCGGGCGCGCGCCGCCGGATTGTCAAGGCCGGTTGAGAATTGACCCCGTAGCGCCGGTTGAGAATTGACCCCCCTCGGCGAGGTGTGCCGCTTTGCGGGCGTTGGTCCACCTCGGTGCCATCCACCGGTCCCGCCGGGCCGCGACGCTCCCCGAGCCGAGCAGGCGTGGCCCGGCGGCGGGCCCGAAGGGCACGTCGGTGGGGGTGTCGCAAATCGCCTCGTGGTCTGAACGTTCCGCGATGGTGCGTCGGGGCTACTCAGGCTCGAAGCGTGCAGGTGGTGGCCGGGTGGCCTGGTCCTTGTCCTTCAGCCGGTAGCTGTCGCCCTTCAGCGAGAGGATCTTCGCGTGGTGCACCAGCCGGTCGATCATCGCCGCGGCCACCACCTCGTCGCCGAAGATCTCGCCCCAGCCCGAGAACGGTTTGTTGGAGGTCACGATCATGCTGGCCCGCTCGTAGCGGGCCGACACCAGCTGGAAGATCAGGTTGGCTGCCGCCGGATCGAAGGGGATGTATCCCACCTCGTCCATCACGAGGAGCGGTATGCGCCCCAGGCGCAGGATCTCCTCGCCCAGGCGTCCTGAGCGCTGGGCCTCCCCCAAGCGCGCAACCCACTCGGTGGCCGTGGCGAAGGCCACCCTGTGCCCTGCCAGGCACGCCCGGATTGAGATGGCGATCGCCAGATGGGTCTTGCCCGTTCCGGGCGGCCCGAGCAGCACGATGTTCTCGCGCTCATGGAGGAAGTCCAGTTGTGCCAGGTGGAGCACCTCGGCCTTCTTCACCCCGCGGGCGAAGGTGAAGTCGAACTCCTCGAGGGTCTTGCGGGCCGCAAAGCGGGCCGCACGGATGCGGATCTCCCCGCCCGAGGAGGCGCGCGAGGCGGCCTCGGTCGCAAGCAGCGCCTCGGTGAAGCGCTCGTAGCTCCACTCCTCGGCCCGTGCCCGCTCGGCGAGCTTCGGCAGCGACCTCGCGGCCGCCGGGGCCTTGAGCACCCGGAACAGATGTGCAAGTTCAGCCGTGTCGCTCATGCGATCAGGCGGTCGTAGACCTCAAGCGGGCGTGCCTCGACGGTGACCTGTGCCGTTCGCTCACCGCGGCGCTCCCGGAGCCTGCGGCTGTGTGAGAGCGCGGTGATGGTGCGGTTGCGCGCGAACGAGCGTGTGTGGCGGCAGGCGATCTGGCCCGTGTCAAGCGCCACGGCCGTGATCTGGTGCTGGGTGGCGCATACCTCGACGCGGCGTCCGACGAGATCCGGGTCGAGCGAGTAGTCGTTGGTGTCAAGGCGCACATACGGATCGGGTGGCACCCTCACCACGAAGCGCCGGTCGACCACGGGCATACGGGCCGGCAACGGCCGCATGAGCGCACGTTCCCCGATCAATCGGTCGCTCGGGCGCTCGCGAAGGGTCTGATGCACGCGCGCGTTGGCGATGTCGAACCAGCCGTCGAGCCGATCCTGGAAATCGCGCTCGTTGGCGAATGAGCGCGACGGCTCGAAGTTGGTCTCCAGGTAGCCCTGAAGGCGTTCGACACAGCCCTTGGCCTGTGCGTCGCGCGATGCCGGAACCTGTCAACCCGAATGAGACACCTGTGCGTGGAATTTAGGGAGCAACCACCTCCCTTGCGGGCCGGTTGATCCAAGCAGCGCTCGGCACCGGGGGCGGTGTCGGCACCCGCCGCACGAACCGTTCCGGGTTCGCG
>SXGU01068376.1_pt1 | contig 13109 bp, 14 predicted proteins | sample 3174531 | NCBI WGS metagenome assembly SXGU01 (sample SAMN11356863, study PRJNA531348) | freshwater metagenome | isolation source: freshwater sample F1-140 | place: China: Fuxian Lake, Yuxi | collected 2017-12-25 | reverse complement strand
CCACCGCATTGTGGCCGTACCACCACTGGGTCATCGCATCCATCGGGCCGGAGAACAGGCTGTAAGACTTGAGCGTAAACAAGCCTACCGGAACCGCCAGATTGTTGAAGGTGTGCAATAGCGCAGTAGCCAAGATGAAGGAAATATAGAACCAGTTGGCCACATAGATGTGCGACTGCTTGCGCTTCATCAGCGTACCGATATAGATGGCCAGATAGGCGACCCAAACCAACTCGATCAGAATATCAATCGGCCACTCCATCTCGGCGTATTCGCGGCCTTGGCTGTAACCGGTCACATAGGACAAAGCGGCCAGCACAATGACAACCTGCCAGCCCCAAAAAGTAAACGGAATCAAACCACCGCCCCAGAGCCGGGTCTGGCAGGTGCGCTGCACCACATAATAGGAGGTAGCAAAGAGAGCCGAGCCGCCAAAGCCAAAGATCACCGCACCGGTATGGACCGGACGGAAGCGGCCAAAGGAGAAGTAAGGGCTGTCAAAATTCAGCCAAGGCCAAGCCAGTTCGGAGGCGATATACACACCCACAAACATGCCCACCACGGCCCAAACGATAGCCATGATGGTAAATTTTTTGATGATCTCGTAATCGTACTGTTCCGCAGGCGCGGAAGATGCCGTGGTTGTCATTTTTTCCTCTTTTGCAGCCATCTATTTTGCAAGCGTTGTTTTGCAACCGCTGTTTTGCAACTATTCATACGCAACCCGTCGCGCAACCTCCCGGCCAGACACTCCGTTTTGCGGCTCACCGCTTGGCTTATCCTTAAGGAAAAGCCGCCGCGCGGGGACAATGCGGGCAGAAAAGCCGTGGAAGTATATGCAATAACCCCCTCGCTCTGCAAGCCTGAGCCGAGGCCCCCATGCGCTCCGCGAGCGCACCCCAAAGGCGCGCGACAGATTTAGTGTTTCTGCATCAGCAAGCGCAAGTCGTGCGCCATATCCGAGGCCGGGAGAGCAAACGGCAGGAGCAAGCGCAGCTTTCCATTCGGGTCAATCACATAACTTCCCGCCGTATGGTCAATCAAATAACCGCTTACCCCGGAGGTGACATGGCGGCGATAGACGATACGGTAATCACTCGCCGCCTTAGCAATTTCAGCCGCGGTTCCCGTTAGAGAGAGAAAATCGGGATGGAAATAGGTCACATAGTCGCGCAGCATGTCAGGGGTATCGCGCTCCGGATCCACAGACACCCAGATAACCTGAACCTGTTTTGCCTGTTCCGGAGTCATTTGCTTCAAGGCCTCGGCCGTATCTCCCAGCGTGGTCGGACAAACATCCGGGCAATGGGTATAGCCAAAAAACAATATCACCCATTTGCCTCGGAAGTCCTTCAGGCTGCGTTTGACCCCGTTATGATCGTTTAGATCTAGCGAACCACCAAATTTCTCATGGCTGATATCCGTACCGCGAAAGGCCGCTTCATCCTGACTTGCTGGCCGACAGCCCACGACAGCCAGCAACACCGCCAAAAACCATAGGCTTCGAACCCACATGCCCACTCCGATCAAGGCAGGGCCGAGATGAAACTAACTGGAATGTCAGCAAGCCGATATTTTCCGGTCAACACCGATCTGGCCAGATCCTCAAGCGTCGATTGAGTCAGCATGGTGATGATCTTCTTTTTGACCGGAGCCCATTCATTATGTAACGGACAGGCCGTCTCGTCGGAGCAGACCTTTAAGCCCAGAACGCAGCTTTCAGTGAACTGCGGTCCCTCGGTAATCATGAGTACTTGCAACAAGTTGGTCGTATGCATCCCATCCTTGAGCCGGAAGCCCCCCAGTCGACCCCGGAAAGAATCCAGAAGCCCCTGTTTACAAAGGGTTTGCAGGATTTTGGCCAGATACGCAGAGGGCACATGCAGGCGTTCAGCAATGTCTCGGTTCAGCACGGGTTCACCCTTGGGCTGGGTCGCAATGTAAATCAGCGCCTGAACGGCATATTGACTTGTTCGGGACAGAACCATATGAGCTCCTTGGTCATCTACAGGATAGCGGTATCCGATTGTAGGCAAAATACCTGAGTGTTGTCATCTGGTATTTTAGGCGCAGCCGTGCCACAACAAGAGCTTATGGCCCTTTACCCAGCAGGGCTTGCCAGCGCGGCAACACAACATGTCGGCGCGCCGCCTCGGCGGACTCTGTCGGGTGCCAGGGAAAAGTCGCCAATGCCGGTCTGCCCAAACGACGCTCCAGCGCCGTCAGGTTCGCCTCAACGGCAGCCATGTCAGTGCCCAGATCGTTGGCGACCCAACCCGCCAAAGACAAACCCCGAGAGCGGATCGCCTCCGAAGTCAGAAGTGCGTGGTTGAGGCACCCCAGGCGCATGCCCACCACCAAAATCACCGGCAGACCCAAGGCCACGGCCAGGTCAGCCATATCGTGCGTGGCATCGAGCGGCACGACGAAGCCGCCAGCACCCTCCACCAACACCACATCGGCCTGTTCAGTGAGTGCAGCAAAGGCCGCGCGCACAGGAGGGATGCGCAAGGCCACGCCCTGTTGCTCAGCAGCGAGATGCGGAGCAATAGCCGAACGCAGGGCGTAGGGGTTAATCAGGCGACGGTCCGCCTTGACGCTGGCGGCCGTAACGAGGGCCTCGACATCATCGTTGCACCAAGCCTCTCCCTGCCGCTCGAACCCGGCTGCCACCGGCTTCATAGCCACGGTTGAGTATCCTAGTTGCGCAGCGGCGCCCAACAACGCGCAGGTGGTACGCGTCTTACCCACGCCGGTATCCGTACCCGTGATAAAAAAACCGGCTCGCATCGCTGGCCTCCTCTCTTCCTTTATTTTGCGCTCCAGCGAATCACGCTCTCGCCCTGCGGATGCTTAGGGCGTTGCGGCATCCCGGCCCAAGCGTGGCCATAGACGATCTCAAAGGTTGCCGGCAACCGGCCATCGGCTTGAACAAAACGGTCATAGGCCGCTACCAAGGCCTGCCAGCGCGCGCGGCCCATCAGGCCGAACTGGTCACGCTCCAGTACGGTGTGCGCACCCATGGCCTTGAGGTCGCGTAATACCGCCTTAAGGTCGGTGTAAGTCAGGGTCAGGCGTTCCATCTCCATGACCGGCGCGACAAAACCCGCCGCAAGCAGACCATCGCCCAGATCATGCATGTCCACAAACCGGTTCACATGCGGGTGGGCATCCACCTGCGCGAAGGTGCTACGCAACTCGCGCAAGGTGTCGGGACCGAACGAGGCAAACAAAAACAAGCCGTCCGGGCGCAGGACCCGTCGACACTCGCGAAAGACCGTAAGCGGGTCATCGGCCCATTGCAGGGCCAAATTCGACCAAATCATGTCCATACTGGCCTCCGCCAGCGCTAAGGCATGCATATCCCCACATACAAAGTGGGTCGCCGGCCCCAGCCAGCGCTGCCGCAAACCACGACCACCCCGCTCCTGGCCCAGCATGGCAACAGCCAGGTCGAACGCGACTCGCTCGGCCCGCGGGAATCGGCGTGCCAACGACACGGACGCAAAGCCCGTTCCACTCCCCAGGTCGAGAATCCGCTGCGGCGTAATCCGCATCAGATCGAGCCGCTCATCCAGCCGATCTGCAACCTCGCGCTGCAGAACAGCGGCCGCATCGTAGCCGCTCGCGGCCTGATCAAAACTGCGCCGTATGGCGGCCAGTTGCGCGCTATCCATCGAGAAACTCCAGCAACAAGGCGTTAAACGCCTCCGGATGCGACAAAAACGGGGCATGCCCCGCGCGTTCGATCACGGCCAAGCGCGCATTCGGTAGTTGCGCGGCCAGCCATTGCGCGGCAGACAACGGGCAGAGCCCATCGCGGGCCCCGTGGATGAGCAGGGTCGGTTGAACAATGGCCGTCGCCTGATCGCGCAGATCCGTTTCGGCCAGCAAACGCATCCCGGCCAGCAGTGTTTCCGGATGGGGATCTCCACCGGCCGCCAGTTCGGCACGGAGGTGCGCAATCAGGTGACGCGCATCCTCGCTGCCACGGGCCTGGAGTGCCAAAAAGCGTTGCAGCGTCGCACGCCAGTCAGTGGCAACACCGGTTGCAAATGCCGTGACCTCGTTTGCCGATAGACCATGTGACCAATCGGCGCGTTGCTGAAAACACGGCGTAGCCGCCACCAACACCAGCGCCTCCACCTGTTGTGGATGCCGCGCTGCCCAGACTTGCGCAATCAAGCTACCCATTGACCAGCCGAGCAGGGTAATTTTTTTCGGGGCGTTTTGAGCGAGGGCATCCGCCAGGCGTGCGGCGGTGTAATCATTGGGTAGCGCCGTAGCGCCATAGCCGGGCAGATCAGGGAACATCCCGTAATCTGCGCCCACTTGGTTGAACACAGCACCGCGCATACCCCAGCCATGCAGACCAACCAGTGGCCGTTTCATGCCAGCGCCTCCAACGCCGCAACAAGCTCATCAATATCTTCCAGACTATGTGCGGCAGACAGTGAGATGCGCAGGCGTGCCGTGCCCTCGGGGACGGTGGGCGGGCGAATGGCCGGTAGCCAAATACCGCGCTGGGCGAGTTGTTGCGCCAGCCGTAAGGCAGTGCCATTGTCACCAATGACCAGCGGTTGAATGGGTGTGGATGAAGCCATTAAACGCCAAGGAAGTTGCGCCAGCCGCATGCGCAGGTGACCGATCAAGCCCTGCAAATGGGCGCGGCGTTCAGCACCCGCCGCTATCAGCGCCAAGCTTTTCAGGGCAGCCGCAGCCAGTAAAGGCGGTTGCGCGGTGCTGTAAATCCAAGTACGGGCATGGTTGACCAGATATTCGGTCAATTCAGCCGAACCGGCGACTACCGCCCCGGCGACGCCAGCGGCCTTGCCTAGGGTGGCGAGATAGATCAACCGGGCATCCGGCGGAAGGTCGCAAGTCGCAAGAATGCCTTGGCCTTGCTCGCCCAGCACGCCAAAGCCGTGAGCGTCATCAAGATAAAGCCAGGCATCGTATTGCGCTGCCAGCGCAAGCAACGCCGGCACCCGGGCCATGTCGCCGTCCATGCTGAACACCGTGTCGCTGGCGATCAGTTTGGTGGCCGCACGGCTGGTGGCGAGGCAGCGTTCCAGATCGGCCAGGTCGTTGTGGCGATAACGCTGGTGGTTGGCACCTGATAGCAGGGCAGCATCGACCAAAGACGCGTGGTTGAGGCGGTCAGAAAAGAGCGCGTCGTGGCGCCCCAGCAAGCTGGTAATGACGCCCAGATTAGCCGCGTAGCCGGAGGAAAACAGCAGCGCTGCCGGCTGGCCGACAAAGTTCGCGAAGGCGGTTTCAAAAGCCTCGTGCAGGGCATGGTGCCCTGTTAGCAGGTGCGATGCCCCGGCCCCCACACCAAATTGGCGCGCCGCTGCGCAGGCCGCCTCGATGATGTCGGGATGAGCGGCGAGACCGAGATAGTCGTTACTGGCAAAGGATAGGTAAGCACGATTATCGAGAACGATCCGTGTGCCTTGGGCAGATTCGGTGACCCGACGGCGGCGGCGCAAGGCGTCGGCATCCAGCCGCGCCAGTTTAGCCGTCAAATCAATGGGCACAGCGCCGCTGGCCCTCGATAACAGGCTCGACCGTAAGGCCCAGTTTGGCGAACAGCGCCTGATCAGCGGTCCATTCCGGATTACCGGTGGTGAGCAGTTTTTCGCCATAAAAGATCGAGTTCGCGCCAGCCAAAAAACACAACGCCTGGCCCATCTCACCCAGGGCCTGACGGCCCGCCGAGAGGCGCACATGTGAGGTCGGCATGGTGATGCGGGCGGCGGCGATGGTGCGGACCATCTCCATCGGATCGATTTGTTGTTCGGCCATCGGCGTACCGGGAATAGGCACCAGCATGTTGACCGGTACTGACTCGGGCGCGGGATTGAGGTTGGCCAGTTGGGCAATCATCCCGGCACGGATGCGGCGCTCCTCTCCCATACCGATAATGCCGCCGCAACACACCGAAATGCCAGCCTCACGCACCTGCTTCAGGGTGTCAAGGCGATCTTCATAGCGATGCGTGGTGACCACTTTTTCGTAATACTCCGGCGCCGTATCGAGGTTGTGGTTGTAGTAACCCAGTCCCGCTTGCTTCAGTCGTTCGGCCTGACCGGGCTTCAACATGCCGAGCGTAACGCAGGTTTCCATACCGAGCGCCTTCACCCCGCGCACCATGGCCTCAACCTTATCGAGATCAGCATCCTTGGGACTGCGCCAAGCGGCACCCATACAGAAGCGCGTTGCGCCACCCGCTTTAGCTGCGCGAGCGTTGGTCAGCACCTCGTCTACCTCGGCCAGGCGTTGGCGCTCTAACCCGGTGTCGTGACGCGCCGACTGTGAGCAATAACCGCAATCTTCAGAACAGCCACCCGTCTTGATCGACATCAAGGTTGAAAGCTGCACCGCGTTGGCATCAAAGTTGGCCCGATGCACGCCCTGGGCGCGATAGATCAAGTCCGCCAGCGGCAGCTCAAATACTTCCAATACGGCATCTACCGTCCATTTAGCCATGCTGCTCAACTCCCAGTCCCACTTCCACATCAACCCAGCCCTCACGGCCAGCCTTAATCACATCCCACGCCGCCCACGGCACCAGTGCGACTACACCAATACCGAGTACCGTCACCCAGCCGCCGAGTTGTTGAGCGATATCGTTCGAAAAGATGGTCAAAAAACCGACCAGCGCGTAATAGCGGTAGCCTGCCCATTTGTTGTAGTGCCGCACCCGTAAGTCAGGGTGGTGTGCGATCATGGCGTAAACAAAGATCGACGCGGCCAACCACAACATAATCGGCGGCAGCGCCATAGCAAAGGGCAGAAAAGGCATTTTGGCCGGCGCAATGGACTTGCCCAAGACAAACAGGCAGAAAGACAGCAGGGTCGAGCCGATCGCCAGCAGATTAAACAAGCGCGCCTGCCAGCGACAGGATGCGGCAGTCAGGATACGAGGGCTGGACACGAGTTTTTTTGAGTGAGGCAACGCTCGAGATGGTATGTAAGCTAGGAGGACCTTGTCAAATCTACTCTCAAAGATACTGAACAAGTGCGCAAATAGCGTGCAGTCACGGCTGCCGCAGGCGTGCGCGCTTTGTGGTGCACGCACCCTTGGTACGGCCCTCTGCCCGGGCTGTCTGGCCGACCTTCCCTGGCTTCCCTCGACGCACTGTCCACAGTGCGCGCGTCCGACCCCGGAGGGCACACCCTGTGGCCCTTGCCTGCGCCATCCGCCCGCCTTCTCGCACACGCGGGCCAGCTTCCTGTACGGCCCACCCCTCGACGGCCTCATCCAGCACTTCAAATATGGCAAGGATCTTCACCTGGCCCGCTTCTTCGCCACCCACCTGGCCCCGCATGTAGCCGACAGCACGGCCGAGCTGATCCTGCCCATGCCACTGCACCCGGAGCGGCTCCGCGAACGCGGCTTTAATCAAGCCCTGGAAATCGCCCGACCGCTGGCGCGCACACTCGGAATCCCCGTGCTCCTCGATGCGACCCGGCGCCTGCGCAACACCCCGGCACAGGCCGGTCTGCCCCATGACGCACGGCTTAAAAACATCAAGGGGGCCTTTGCCTGTGATGCCCGCGTGGCCGGCCGGCGGGTCGCCTTGCTCGACGATGTGATGACCACGGGAGCCAGCCTGAACGAACTGGCGCAGGTTGCACTCGCCGCCGGCGCAGTTGAGGTTGAAGCCTGGGTGGTGGCGCGAACGCCTTGATGGGTACCGACCACCAGGCCGTATACCGATGGGCAGGTTATGTCCATGGCGCTTGGCAGCGCAAACACACACCCAAACACAGTAATCAAGAGGAAAAGCATGTTGACGGCTGACAATCCGCAAGAATCGGTTCATGAACTTGCAACTGAATACTAGCCACCGTGCCGCCCCCTGGCCTCGTCTCCAACCAAACCCGCCAGCCATTGGCATCGGCCAATTGTCGGACGATAGCCAAGCCTAGACCACTACCGCCAGTAGCATTGGAACGAGATGGATCCAGGCGATGGAACGGCCTGAAAACCTTTTCCCGCTCCCCTTCGGGAATGCCCGCGCCCCAATCCAGAACGCGGACGACCAATGCATCAGCATCAAACTCCACACTAGGCACCTGGCCGCCGCCGTAGCGCAAAGCATTGTCCAAAAGATTTCCTGCCACGCGTTGAAAGGCCAAAGGACGCAGGCGGAGTGTGCAGGATGGCGGCTGTTGATAATCCACCACATTACCGGCACGCCGTGCCGCCCCTACCAGTTCGCTCAAGATGACACCAGGGTCAACCTCAGCGAAGGGCTCATCAAACCCCCGCCCCAGTTCCAGGCAGCGACCGATAAGATCATTCATTGCATCCACATCCTGCATCAACTGAGCAGTAAGGGCCGGATCATGCCCTTCCGAAAGAAGGCCCAAAGCCATGCGCATCCGCGCTAAGGGCGTACGCAAATCATGAGAGATGCCAGCCAACAGCGTAGTGCGACTGGCGAGCAGTTCCTGGACTTGATCCACCATGCGGTTGAATGAACGCACGCAGGTGTCAAACTCCTCTGGTCCTCCCGTAGGTAGCGGTTCTGGACAATCACCGGCACCCATCCGGCGCGCTGCACTAGACAAGCGGCGCAAGGGCGCTGTAAGCCGTCTGGCAAGATAAGCCGAGGTAACCAGGGTGGCAGCTGCCCCCACTATCATGATAAGAACCAGGGCTCCCGGCGGATACACCCCAATACGCTCGCGGGAGAAACCTACCCTGACGGAACCTCGTTCTGTGGGAATATCAGCCCACAACCACTGACCACCCAAGGCGCCAGTCCCAGCACCCAAAGTGACCTGATTACCGGTATGTTGCGTCAGCGCGTGCTCGACAAAGTAGTAAAACGGCAACCATTTTGTGGATTCAGATAAGGGCCCAACCTCGGGAGAGAGACGCACCTTGTAGGCACGCCATACCTCATGGGGGTAGTCCTTTTTCGAACCATCCGGCAATGTCGCCCAAGTTCTTGCCACCTCCACCATGCGTAGGGCCAAGTCGTCCGCCGCGCGTTGGCCCAAGGGCACCAAGGCGAAATAAGCAATGGCCCCGGTGGCAAAGATCTGAAACATGACCGACACACTGGCGATCACTAAGGTCGTTCTACAAAACAGAGTGCGCGGCCAACTCACAATTCTTGCCCGCCGGGAGTGAACAAATAGCCCTCACCACGCACTGTGCGGATATAGACAGGATGCGCGGGATCGTTTTCGATCCGCCGTCTGAGGCGGGTCACGCGAACATCCACCATGCGATCAAATGGGGAACGGTCATAACCACGCAACAGATCGACCAGTCGATCACGGCTCAGCACCTGCTCAGTGTGATCAACGAATGCCGTAAGGAGTGTGAATTCGGCACCCGATAGCGGCACAGTCTCGCCGTTGCGATTCAACCGTCGCGCCTCCCGGTCAAGCACATAGGGTCCGAAGCGGAACATACGGCCCTTTTTCGGTTGTGTCTGCGCACGCCGAAGTACAGCCCGTACGCGTGCCAACAGTTCCCGATGATCGAAGGGCTTGGCCAGATAATCGTCCGCCCCAACTTCCAAACCAACGATACGATCTACGGCTTCGCCGCGTGCAGACAGCATGATCACGGGGGGGCCGCCATGTTCCCGCAGTCCGCGTGCCAAACTTAAACCGTCCTCTCCAGGCAGCATAATATCCAGCAGGACGAGATCCACCGGATGGGTGGACAGATGCTGACGCATCTCTAGGCCATCGCTCGCCCCAATCACCTCGAAGCCGTTCTGGCCAAGGTAACGCATGACCAAATCACGCAGCACGGTGTCGTCATCGACCACCAGGACATGGCTGCACTCCGTCATACCCGCACTCCAATATTTCTGTGTGAAATATTCCGGAAACCATCGGTAACCGGATCCCCTCGTGTGCAATCCCCCAGAAACGCGCACTTTTCATGATGTCGCCACGTGCCATGTGGCACGAATCCACCCAACACGAGGAAAACATCATGGTCCGTTGCAAGCGCTCTCTTTACATTGTCTCACTGTTCGCACTCGCCCTGCCATTTATCACGCCACCAGCCATGGCCGGAGAGGCACATTCGAACCCCAAGGCCGGCGCGCAAATCGTGCAAAAACAGTTGCAGATGATGACGCCGGAATTGCAAAAAAAGATTAAAGAACTCTCCCCTGAAATCAAGCAGTTCCTGGCCCATGTGGCCGCCAAACATACCATCAAGAGTGACACCCTGACCTTGGCTCAAGTCATGCAAGAGGTGATGGCAGACTATCAGGCGGTGACCCTGGCCATCGCCATGGACAACGGCGAGGGTGCCGCCTCGGCAGCGCGTCGGATTGCCGACCATCGCCTGCCGCGTGGTGGCCTGCTGCCCTACATGTCCATCGACAAGATAAACACCCAATACCTGTCTGTGCTGCCCGCCATGGAGGAGGCCGTGGAAGGCGGATCGCTACGCCTGGCCGAAGCCGCTGAGAAGGGAGACATGATCAGCGCTGCTGAGCATCTGGGCGCTGTCACCCGCGGCTGTGTGGCCTGCCATCAGCATTTCCGCGGCCAGCCGGGCACATCTGATCTGTTGCGCAAGTAACGCTTTACCGAGGAGAAAAACATGTATAACCAGAAACTATTGCCGGTTGCCATTGGCCTGACCCTGATTGCAACCAATCCCGCCTACGCTACCAATGGCGACCAGATGATCGGCGTGACCGCTATGCAATGGGGCATGGGGGGTGCCGCCATCGCCGCACCCCAGGACGCCGGAACCATTCTCACCAATCCTGCCGGAATAGCCGAACTGGGCATGAAGGAAATGCGGGTAGACATGGGTTTCGGCTTTCTCAACCCGCCGCGCAAGGCCAATGGTTTTGAAAGCGATTCCGACCTGTACATGATCCCGTCCGGTGCCATCGCCTTCAATGTCAATGACCGGCTTTATCTTGGTATGGGCATGGCCGGACTCTCCGGGATGGGCGTCGACTTCCCGGACACCAATGCGGCGGCTGGCAACCAGGCCATCGTGACCACCAAGCAGTTCTACAAGATCGCACCGGGCTTTGCTTACAAGGTCAGCGACAAACTGACGGCGGGCGCAGCCTTGAATATCGATTACCAAAGTCTCGCCCTGTCCAACCCACAGTACACGCTGCCGCAGAACCAGGTGTACGGTGTCGGTCTGACCGCAGGGCTGATCTACAAACCGAGCGACAAGATGCAGATCGGCGCATCCTGGGTCAGCGAACAGGAGATGAATGCATTCAAGTGGAACACGACAGAGGGTCAGATCGAGATGACCATGAACGGGCCCCAGCAGATATCCCTAGGTGTGGCACTCAGGCCCATGCCAGGCTTGTTGGTCGAGGCGGATGTCAAGCACATCGCTTTCAGTGATGTGCTTGGGAGTGTGCCCGTCTCCAGGCCCGTCGGTTACACCGGATTCGTCCCTGCCGCGATGAATTTTGGCTGGGATGACCAAACGGTGTTCTCCGTGGGCATTCAGAAGGAATTGGATAGCAAAACCAGCGTGCGCATGGGCATCAACTACGGTAAATCCCCCATCGGGCCCGAGGATGTGGACAGCAATATCGGCTCGCTGGCCGTAACCGAAAAGCACCTGTCCTTTGGCGTGTCGCGCAAGCTGAGCGACAAGGCCACGGCTTCCCTGTCTTATATGCATGCCTTCCACAACAAGGTGGCATCGAGCACCAATGTGATTGAGCTGGAGCAGAACATTATCAATGTGCAGGTCAGCTACGCATTCTGAACAAGGAAACCTCATGACCGTTGATCGCATCGTTCATCTCGTCGCGGGCAGCATGGTGCTGCTGAGCCTCGCTCTAGCACACTGGGTAAATCCGGACTGGATCTGGCTGGCGGTATTCGTCAGCGCTAACCTCGCACAAAGCGCTATCACCGGACTGTGTCCCTTGGCAGCCTTATTGAGAAAGGCAGGTGTCCCAGAATCCAACGCGTGCTGCTAAAGCATCGTCCGCATCGCAGGCAACCGATCTAAACTTTTCGAGAAGATAAACTGGTTGCCTACACCTCATAAAACAGTGCCATCGCCCATTTGACCACGGCGACTCCGCGCCTGACTATGGATGCGGAAAGGTGTGCGGGTCTTGTGTTATCACACATGTGATCATGCAAGACCCGCACCCCTTTTACATACATACTTACCTGGCCGTGCGTAGGTTTCAGTGGCTGGGGTCTTCGATATCAAACAGCCGCCGATGTTCGGTGATGGCATAACGATCGGTCATGCCGGCGATGTAATCGGACACGGCGCGTTCCAGGCCGTGTTCGGCGCGGGACTGGAACTCGGGCGGCAACAGGCGCGGGTTCCCGGTAAAGGCCGCGAACAACTCGCGGACGATGCGGCGGGCCTTGTCCATCATCCGCACCACCTTGTAGTGGCGATACAGGTTGGCATGCAAGAAGCGCTTGAGGGCCAGGTTTTCTTCGCGCATCGCTGGCGAAAACGCGGCGATGGGCGGACAGGCACGCAACGCATCCACGCTCTGGGGTGCGTGTTCAGCCAGGTTGGCGCGGGTCTGCGCGAGCAGGTCCACCACCAACGCATTGATCATGCGCCGCACCGTTTCGTGGATCAGGCGACGGTCATTGAGATCGGGGTAGCGCGCCCGCACGGTGTCCAGATGCTGGCGGAACAGGGCCACCGCCTCCAGTTGTTCAATCGTGATGAGGCCCGAGCGCAGGCCGTCATCGACATCGTGGTTGTTATAGGCGATCTCGTCGGCCAGGTTGGTCAGTTGTGCCTCCAGCGAGGGCTGGCCGCCCTGCAAAAAACGCACACCAACATCACCCAGCTTCTCGGCATTCTTTTTAGAGCAATGCTTAAGGATGCCCTCGCGTGCCTCGAAGGTCAGGTTCAGACCGGCGAATTCAGCGTATTTCTGCTCCAGATGATCCACCGTGCGCAGCGATTGCAGGTTGTGCTCGAACCCGCCGTGCGCCTGCATGCAATCGTTCAGCGCATCCTGGCCGACATGACCAAACGGCGTGTGACCCAGGTCGTGTGCCAGGGCGATGGTCTCTACCAAATCCTCATCCACCGCCAAGACCCGCGCCAGGGTGCGACCAATCTGCGCCACCTCCAGGCTGTG
>SXGU01230639.1_pt1 | contig 13111 bp, 9 predicted proteins | sample 3174531 | NCBI WGS metagenome assembly SXGU01 (sample SAMN11356863, study PRJNA531348) | freshwater metagenome | isolation source: freshwater sample F1-140 | place: China: Fuxian Lake, Yuxi | collected 2017-12-25 | reverse complement strand
ATAAAATAAATCGCAATCGTCGAGAAAATGAGCGCGAGCGTGCAGGCAAAACCGCCTTCGATGCCATAAACGCCGCCGGTGAAAAATGTTTCCGTCGTGTCCAAAGGTTTGAAAATCGGCGCTGATGCCAATTCGGACAAACCGCTGACGCTGATGCCGAAAAACGCGCCCTGAATCCAATTCCACGCCAGATGAACGGCGAACGGAAACCACAAAGTTCTGGTTTTCCAATAAGCGACGGCGAGCCAAATTCCCGCCAGAAAAGTATTCGCCCACGAAAAAACGGTTGCGTTCGGATTGTTGGCGTGTCCCGAAGCGAACAAAACCGAAGTCGCCAGCGCGCCGAACCAGAAAAGACGCGCCCGCGACATCGTTTGCAGCAGATAACCGCGAAACAAAACTTCTTCGCTGATCGCGCCGAACGTGAAAATCAAAAGCGTCGCTGCAAGCGTTAAAGCGATTGCCGCCGCGCCGGAATTCTGGTTGAATTCAAACCGCAAACCGCCGAAAATCGCAGCGACGAGCGTGGCAAAACCGAATGAAATTGCACCGATTATTAAACCGAGAATTAAATCCTTCAACCAATTTTTCGTCAGCGAGCAGCCGAGCGCGCGAAACGGCAAATCTTCAAACGTTTTGCCGAAAAACCAGCCGAGCAAAATGCCAATCACGCTGAAAACGGCGAACGGCACGACGAGCGCGAGCAAACTGTCCGGCGAAAATCCGACGGGCAATTTTGACATTGCACTTACCGCGCCGAGTCCAAAAACCAAAGTCAAAACAAAATAAGCAAGCAGAAAAATTGAAAACCGCCAACCGCTTCTGAGGCGTCCGGCTTCGCTAAAAAACGGTGAATTTTTTTGCATAAAGATTAGCGGAATTGTTCGGCGCGGGAAATAAGCCTTAACTTTTGAAAAATCTGAAAAAGCGCCGAACCGTGTTAAACTGACATTTGTGGAAAAGCAGAAATCACAATCAAAACGACGCGCTCCGCTTTATGTTTTGGGCGCTTTTGTGCTTTTTTCCCTGTCGTTTTTGATTTTACTGCAAACTTCCAATTTATGGAAAAACTTTTCGGTTGATTCGGCTTCCGACACGCTGCTTTTATATGCTCTTTCGTCGCTTAATTTCATTGCGTTCGTCATTTTCGGTTTTATTCTGCTGCGCAATTTAATTAAATTAGCGCGCGAACGCCGGGCGCTCGAACTCGGCGCGAAATTCAAAACGCGTCTGTGGCTTTATTTTTTCGCGATCAGTCTTTTGCCGATTATCGCGATGGCGGGTTTTTCGTATCTTTTTATGAACCGCGCGCTGGAGAATTGGTTTTCGGAAATTCCGAAAAGAGTCGTGCGCGCGGCGGGCGATGTGCAAGTTCAAGCGGTTGCCGACCAACATCAAAAGTTTATGGAAACGGCGCAAATGCTCGTTCAATCGCTGGAAAATCGCGATTACGCGGACGAAGATTTGCGCCGCATTGCCGAAGCGGGAAATCTGACGCGCATCGAAATCGTTTCCGCCGACAAAAAACGATTCGCTGTTTACGAAAAATCGGTTGACGAAAGATTGCGCGGCGAATTGGCGCAAACGTATTTTGCGCGACTCGATCCGAACGATGCGGTTTTGCGCGACGGCAAAGGTTTCGATTTGGCTTACGCTGCATTTGCCGACGGGCGGATTTTGTTCATCGTGCCGAATTATATGGCGGAGGAAAACGTCAGCCAGCTGGTCGAAAACTCACTTGCCGAATTCGATAGATTGAAAGAACAGCAAGTAAATGTGCGGCAAATCGGGCTTTTGGTGCTCGGAGTTTTGACTTTTTTGCTGATTTTCGCGTCGAGCTGGACAGCGTTTTATATCGCGCGCGGTTTGACGGTGGCGATCAAAGCGCTCGCGGTCGGCGCGGACGAAATCGCACAGGGAAATCTGGGTTTTCGCGTCGAAGTGCTGGCGGAAGACGAACTCGCTCTGCTCGTCGCGTCGTTTAATCAAATGTCGGCGAAGCTCGAAGAAAATTCCGCCGAACTCGGCGAACGGCGGCGCTATATCGAAACAGTTTTGCAGTCGCTTTCAACCGGCGTAATTTCGTTTGACGCGGAAAATCGAATTACGACGATTAATAAAGCGGCGATCAATATTTTGAAATTGCGCGCGGCAGATTACGTCGGCTTTCCGCTGATGCAATTGCTCAACGAAGAAAACCGAGTGATTTTGGAAAGGCTTTTAAATCGCGCGAAACGCATCGGACAAGCGGCTGAACAAACGGTTTTGCAGCCGACATTATCCGGCGGAAACGGCGAATCGAGCGCGAATCTGCCGGTCGCTTTGACCGCGACCGCGCTGCCGAAAACTTTCGGCGAAACGAGCGGCGTCGTGCTCGTCATCGAAGATTTGTCCGAACTCATCACGGCGCAGAGAGCTTCGGCGTGGGCGGAAGTCGCCCGGCGAATGGCGCACGAAATTAAAAATCCTTTGACGCCGATTCAGCTTTCGGCGGAGAGAATTTCCAAAAACTTTAAAAAGATTTTAACCGAAAACGCGGATGAAATTCACAGTTCGACGCCGCGCATGCAGACGGTCGTGGACGAAAGCACGCGGACGATTTTGCGCGAAGTAAACTCTCTCAAATCAATGGTTGACGAGTTTTCGCGCTTCGCGCGCCTGCCGAATGTGCAGCTCGAAAACGACAATCTAAACGAGATTATCAAACAAGCCGCAATGTTTTTTGAAGACCGTTTCGACGACGTGAAAATCGAGTTGCAGCTCGCGGAAAAACTACCGAACGCGCTGATTGACGACGAGCAATTAAAACGCGTTTTCGTTAATTTGATCGAAAACGCGCTCGAAGCGTTTGATAAAACCGCGGAAAATAAAGAAATTCGCGTCAAGACATTTTACGACCGCGCGCGCGATTTGCTCGTCGCCGAAGTTTCCGACAACGGCAAAGGCATCGCGCCGATTGATCTGCAAAAACTTTTTCAGCCGTATTTTTCCACCAAAGGACGCGGAACCGGTTTGGGTTTGGCAATCGTGCAAAGAATCGTCTCCGAACATCGCGGCAAAATAAAAGCCGTTAACAATTCTCCGAAAGGCGCGAAATTTATTGTAGAATTACCTGTTTCAAATTAGTCGGAGCAGAAAAATATGAGTAAGACAATTTCAGCGATTTACGAAAACGGCGTTTTGCATCCCGAAAAACCTCTGGAGGTTTCCGAAGGCGCAAAGGTTGAGATAATTATTTTAGTTTCGGAGAATAAGAAACAACAAAAATCTCCCGCTGAGCTTCTGGCGGAAATTGCCGCTTTGCCATTGGAAGGCGAGGGTGAAAAGTTTTCAGGGCGCGATCACGACCGAATTTTATACGGGAAGGCGAGCGAAAAATGATTTTTGTGGATTCCGGCGGATGGTTTGCGAGTGCCGTCACCGATGATGACGACTACGAAATAGCAAAAAATTGGCTGAATGAAAATAAAGAGCCTTTATTCACCACAAATTACATAGTTGATGAAACGCTCACTTTGCTTCGAGCGCGGGGCGAAAATCAAAAAGCGCTGCAAGTCGGCAAATTATTTTTCGACGGTTTGCTGGCGAGTATTTATTATTTGTCCGAAGAAGATATCTTTTACAGTTGGGAAATATTCCAAAAATTTGCCGATAAAGACTGGAGTTTCACCGATTGCTCAAGCAAATACGTGTGCGAAAAATTCGGAATTTCGCAGGCTTTTTCGTTCGATAAACATTTTCGGCAATTCGGAACGGTAACGATTGTTCCATAAAATATGTCTAATTCAATTTTAATCGTTGATGATGAACCGGGAATTCGCGAGACTTTGCGCGGAGTTTTGGAAGACGAAGGTTTTGAAGTGGAAACCGTCGAATCGGGCGAAGATTGTCTGAAATCGGTGGAAACGAAAAATTTCGCGTGCGTTTTGCTCGATGTTTGGCTGCCGGGGATTGATGGTTTGGAGACTCTGAAAAAAATGCGCGACGGCGGAAACGACGCGGCGGTCGTGATGATTTCGGGTCACGGGAATATTGAAACCGCTGTGAATGCGACAAAGCTCGGCGCGTTTGATTTTATCGAAAAGCCGCTTTCGCTCGAAAAAACGGTGCTGACGGTGAGAAACGCGATTCGGCAGCGAGATTTGGAGCGGACGAACGCGCGGCTTGCCGAACAGCTCAATCACGAATATGAAATGATCGGCGAATCGGTGGCGATGCGCGCTTTGCGCAAACAAATTTCAATCGTCGCGCCGACCGACGGACGCGTTTTGATTTCAGGCGAATCGGGAACCGGAAAAGAACTGGTCGCGCGCGCCATTCACGCGCAGTCAAGACGAAAAAACGCCGCGTTCGTCGAAATAAATTCCGCCGCGATTCCCGAAGAATTAGTTGAATCGGAACTTTTCGGGCACGCGAAAGGCGCGTTTTCCGGCGCATTGCAAGCGAAAAAAGGGAAATTTGAAATCGCCGACGGAGCGACGCTTTTTCTTGACGAAATCGGCGATATGGCACCGCGCGTACAGGCAAAAATGCTGCGAGTTTTGGAGGAGCAGAAATTCGAGCCGGTCGGCAGCAACACGCCGGTCAAAGTTGACGTGCGTGTTATTTCCGCGACCAATAAACCGCTTGAAGATTTGATCGAAAACGGGGAATTTCGCCACGATTTATTTTACCGCCTAAACGTCATTCCGTTTCAGGTTCCGCCGCTGCGCGAACGGCTCGAAGACGTTCCGGCGCTCGTCGAATATTACAATCGCAAATTTTCGGGAAATTACGGCAAGAAAACGAAAACTTTCAGCCGAAGTGCGCTCGAAGCGCTGGAAAATTACGCGTGGCTCGGCAATGTTCGCGAATTGAAAAATACGGTCGAACGAATTGTCATTATGAACGAAAAACAGAAAATTTCCGCCGACGATCTGCCGTTTATGTCTGGGGAAATTCCGCCGTCGTCGAGCTTTCGTTTTCCGTCGTTCAAGGAAGCGACCGAAGCGTATCAGCGCGAATTTATTACCAGAAAATTGGCGGAAGCCGACGGCAACGTTTCAAAAGCGGCGGAAGCGATGGGCGTTGACCGCAGTCATCTGCACCGCCGCATCAAAAATTTGAAAATTGCCGTCGAAAAATTCGCGTGATTTCAACGTGAATTCGATGGCAGAGAATATTTTATTTTCTGCCTTTCAAAGTTCTCCAAATGAGTGCGCCGCCGATGATTGCGCCCGCTGCGAGCAAAGCGTTGCTTGTTTTCGGGCGCGTTGAGATAAATCTATACGGATCGTGGTTAAACTGCTCGTCGGAAAATCTGCCTTCAACCGTATCGAAACCGCTGATCGGTTCAAATAAACTGCCGTCGTAATTGCCGGAACTCGGAACGTCGGAGGTTTGACCGACAAAGCCGACTTTTTCCGTGATCCAATCGGTCATTCGCGGCGAGAATCTTTCCGCGCCGACCACGCCGACGCCCGCGCCGCCCGCAATCAAATCTTTCGTCGGATTTTCCGCCGCGTAAAGAATCGCGTCAACGACAATTTGCGGATGATAAATCGGCGGAACCGGACGCGGTTTGAACGGCATTTTGTTGCGTCCTTTGTCGTAAATCGGCGTGTTGATCGCGGCGGGCAAAATCTGCGTGACGGCGACCGGAATTTCCTTTTCGGCGAATTCAACGCGCAACGCCTGAATAAATCCGTAAACGCCGTGTTTCGATGCGCCGTAAGCCGATTGGAACGGAACCGTGCGCCACGCTTCGACCGATGTAATATGAATCAGCGCGCCGCCGCGTTTTTCCAAATACGGAAAAGCGGCTTTCGCGCCGTAAATCTGACCGAGCAGATTTACTTTGATCAAACGTTCGTATTCTTCCGGGTCGCTGTCGGTAAACGGCGCAAACAAAAAAGTTCCTGCGCTGTGAATCCAAGTGTCGAGGCGTCCGTAACGTTCGACCGTTTTATCGGCGACCGCTTTGACCTGTTCAAAATCCGCCGCGTCCGCCGTAACGTAAAAAGCATCGCCGCCGCTTGCTTCAATTTCCGCAACGAGCGATTTCAAGCCGTCTTCACTGCGCGCCGCGACGCACACCTTCGCGCCTTTTTTGGCAAATTCGAGCGCCGTCAAACGACCGATGCCGCTAGATGCGCCGAAAACGACAGCGACCTGCGCGCCGACCGGTTTTAAGTTGATATTCATTTGCAAATCCCCTTTTTAACTTTGTTTCAGTAAATCATATTCATCGAAACAAGAGCAAACGATTTGCGAAAATCATTTTTTATGACGAAAGAACGACAAAATTAAATTGGCTGGTATTACTGCGCGACGTGCAAATCAATGATGAAACGCATTGTGAAAAGCGCAAGAAAAAGCCCGTCAAATCGTTGACAGGCTTGAGTTTACCATTAAAATTTAAGGAGGATCTATTATTCCTGTATAAAGTTACACGAAGTCAGGCGCGAAAAGTTCCCAAAATAATTTCTATTTTTTTCGCAGGAAAACATTTTCGATTATCGCGCATTAAAAAGACCTAGACTTGTGGACACAAAAACCAAATCTAAGTCTCTTTTCTCCGCTCCGTTTTACGGGAGGTAGAGAAGTTTAATTGTAAAAAAATGCAGGCAGAGTTTTTCTGCTCTAGTAATAAAAAACGCGTATTGAGAAAGGTATTCCAAGTCGAGCGGAAAATTGAACGTCGCTAATTCAAGACTTTAGTATTTGAGGATTTTTGCCGAACAAAATGATGTTCGGCGATTGCAAACAAAATTAAGATTAATTACAGCGGACGGATTCGTCAAACGAATTTAAGATGATTGGTGATTCGGCACGAACCAAAATAAAAGAGTAATCGAAATTGATTACTCTTTATTACCGAAACTGAAAATGCACCCGGCATGATTCGAACATGCGACCCCATGATTCGTAGTCATGTACTCTATCCAGCTGAGCTACGGGTGCGTAAAACGAAATATAAGACTACAAATCTTGCGCGGCGGTGTCAAGCGCGAATCAAAACTTTGCGGAAAAACTTATTTGGCGAAATAACCTTGTCTCGTTCGCGAAATTAACTCGGGATTGTTGACCTCGATTTTTATTTCGCGCCATTTTCCGTCGCGTTTGTTGTTGCTCGATTGATATTCAATCGTGTAAAGCGTTCGCAAATCCGCCGCGACTTCGGCGTAAAGTCGGCTCATTTCTTCGAGGCGGTTGATTGTGTTGAGCGTTCCGCCGGTGCGATCGGCAAGCACTTTCAGCCGCGAGCGCGCCGCCTGAAACATCGCGATCTGGCGCGGCGTCGGATCGGCTAATTTCGCCGGATCGCCGGTCGGCAGCGCGAGCGGATAAATCGTAATTCCGTGCACGTCCGATTGATTGAGAATTTTATTTAAGGTTTCGTTGGTTTCCGGTTTGAGCGCCGTTAAAACCTGCGCGTCGTCTAATTTGCCAAGCAAATCGCGGTCGGTATTGCGCACTTCGGTGTCTACGCCGTCGGTTAAAACGACGATTGCTTTGCGCCGGTTGCCTTCTTTGGCGAGCTTATTGAGCGCTAAATTCATCGCTTTATAAAGCTGCGTTTCGCCCGCGCCGTTGGCGACGCTGATCGAATGCGCGATGGTTTTTCGATTGTTCGTGAAATCGTTTAATAAGTTAACTTTTTTGTAAAATTCAACGACGGCGACACGATCATCGGGCGCGAGCGCGTCGAGAAAGCGAATTGCCGAAAGTCGAATATTTTCGCGAAAACTTTTTGTCGAACCGCTCATATCCAGAATCATCACGACGCTGAACGGCGCGACCGTCGGTTCAAAACGAGCGATGCTTTGCTTTACGCCGTCTTCATAAATCGTGAAATTGGCTTGGTCGAGATTGGTAATCGGGCGTCCGCGCGGGTCAACGACGCCGATGTTCAGACGCACGATTGAAGAATCAACTTTGATGATGTCGTCGTCCTGCGCCGACACGCTTAAAAACCCGGAAAATAAAAGTAATGCGACGAGAAGAATCTTTGAATAATACATAATCGAGATGATAAATAGACGCGTTTGCCGCCGCTGCGGTTGTATCCGCTTTAGCTTCAAAAATATCTTAACATTAGTTGATTTATGGTTTATAATCGGTTTTAACCTGAACAATTTTCAAGCAGTATGTAAATCGAAAGGTTAACGTCAGATTTTTTATCCTACACACTAAAAAAACGGGGAATGATGTTTTATAAACCAAAATACTGCTCAAATTGCAGCGACAAAATTGAACGGGTTCATTGGAATTTATTGACGAGTGAAAAGTTTTGCGAGCTGTGCGAAACGAATTTTAGAACGCAGGAGTGGCTGCCGCGAATCGCCGGATTGATTCTTGCGATTTTCGGTTTTGCCGGTTTAATCGGTTATCTGCGCAACGATCCGAAGCCCTTGAAAATTTCAGCCGACGCCGCCGTCGCCAAAGTCGCCGCGCCGAACAGAGAATCGGCAAATCAAGCGCCGGTGAGAAATTTGATCGAATCGAGAAACAACAATGCGGCGCAAAATTTGCCGAACGCCGCAACGGTTTCACGGGAACAATCTGCTGCGCCGCCTGCTTTGACACAAAATACGCAACCAAAATCGGCGAAAAATCAACCAAATGTAGCTGAGGCGGTTTATTTTTGCGGCGCGGAAACAAAGAAAGGCACGCCGTGTTCGCGAAAAGTGAAAGGCGGCGGACGTTGCTGGCAGCACGAAAATCAAAAGGCGATGCTGCCGAACGAAAAACTAATCGCCAATCAATAAAGAAAGCCGACGTTTTATTTCGCCGGTAAAACTTATGAACAAACATTATGTTTTCTGCAAAGTTTTGCTGCGCGCGTTTTGAAAATACCTAAAACTTTTTTGTTTAATTGCCGTTTCTATCTATTTGTAAGAAAATTGTCTTGAAATAGTTCATCCGATACACATTAGACAACACAATTTTTGACAGGAAGTAATAATGAAATCTTTAGCTCCGAATACTTTATTACAAAACCGCTATCTGATCGTTCATCTCATCGGAAAAGGAGGAATGGGCGATGTTTATCTCGCGGTTGACCAGCGATTGGGCAGCGCCGTCGCGCTGAAACGCACGTTTTTCTCCGATGACGAAATGCTCGGAAACGCGTTTGAACGCGAAGCTAAAACTCTGGCGCGGCTGCGTCACGCCGTTCTGCCGAAAGTCAGCGATCATTTTGTCGAAAACGATCAGCAGTTTCTTGTGATGGAGCATATTTCCGGCGATGATTTGTCGAAACGGCTCGAATCGGCGCAGAAACCTTTTCCGATCAGCTGGGTTTTGTTCTGGGCTGATCAATTGCTCGACGCGCTCGCTTATCTGCACGCGCACGAACCGCCGATTTTGCACCGCGACATTAAACCGCAAAATCTGAAACTGACCGATGAAAACAGCATTATTCTGCTTGACTTCGGTTTGTCGAAAAATACCGTCGGCGAAACCAGACCGATGAGCGGCGGAAGCAGCACCGGCAGCGTTGTCGGTTACACGCCGCACTACGCGCCGATGGAGCAGATTCGCGGAACCGGAACGAATCCGCGCAGCGATCTTTACGCGCTTTCGGCGACTCTGTATCAGCTTTTGACCAATGTCGTGCCGCCCGACGCGCTGACGCGCGCCGACGCTTTAATTAACGGACTGGACGATCCGGTAATTCCAATCAGCACTTTGAATGTTGAAGTTCCGGTGACGGTTTCCGCTGTGATTCTGAAGGGAATGGAAATCAGCCAGGATAAAAGATTTTCGACGGCGCGCGAAATGCAGAAAGAACTGCGCGAAGCGTTTACGCAAATTCAAAATGCGATGTTCGCCAATACTGTCGCGTTTAATCTGCAAAACGAGCAATCCGTTTCCGCGCCGAGCAGTCAGCACAATCAGCCGCTTCCGCCGACGCAGGAAAAAACCGAAGCATTTAACCTTCAATCGCTCAAAGGAATTCCGTCAGTTGCGCAAGGCAATTACGATTATTCTCCGCAACAGAAAAAAAACGATTCGGACAACGGAACTTCCTCAAACGGGGCGAATTACGATGCAACGCTGCGAATGGATTCTCTGCCGAATAACAATTCGTCCGGACAGAGCGCAGATTCTTTGCCGAAACAATCTAATCTAAAGACTGAAGTTTTTCTCGCCGGCTCAAATTCTTTTCCGTCGCTTCCGCCGAGCGATTTTCCGGACGCCAAAAATGAAAGCGGCGACGGGAACGGAAATTATTCGTCGTCCGGCGTTTTTGGCAATCCGCAATCAGGAAACGGCGCAGGAAAAATAGAAGCGCCCGCCAGCGTTCCGTTATTCGGCGCGGATCAACACGGCGAATACGTCTCCGATTTGCCCGCCGCCCAAACAGATTTTTTCACCAATATAAACAGCGACGAGAAATCCGACCCGTTTATGACTTTTGCGCCGACGCGCAATTACACTCAGGATGATATTTCGCGGGAAAGTTTTGCGCGTGAAGAATATGAGGCGGAGAATTTCGGACGAAGCGAACAATCTGATTCAGTGCCGCGCGCAGCGCCGGAAACGGCGAAAAAATCCGGCGGCAAATCGCTGGCAATCGGCGGCGCAATCGCGTTATTGATTTTAGTTGTCGGTGCGGTCGGCAGTTTTTTGATTTATAGAAATTACGCGACGGCGAGCGTCAGCGAAACGGTTAAGCCAACGCCGCAGCCAACAATCGAAATTTCTCCGACACCGCAGCCGACGGTAGAAGCGGCGTTTGAAACGAATGCGAATGCGAATACGGCGGTCGCGGAAAATGAAAATGCGGTTGGCAATTCAAATTCCGAAGTCGCTGATGAAAATTTGAGCAATCAATCAAATTCCGGAGCGACCAATTCGACGGAATCGGCGACGATTGTCGAACAGCCGAAAACGTCGCGTCCGGCGCCGACGGTTGTGACGCCAAAACAGCCTTCGCAGGTCGCTGTCAAAAACACGCCGAAGACAAATCAAACGCAGGCGCCGAAACAGCCGACGAAACCGGCTGAAAAAAAACCGACCGCACCGATAATTCTTCAATAGTTTAAGGAGATGCCGAAGATGAAACGGAAAAATTTATCTACATTTATTATTTTTTGCATATTGTTCGCCGCATTTTTAGCTTTTCCGGTTGAAAACAGCGCGCAAAACAAAAAGGACATACGCAAAGCGCAAAAACTGACGGCGGAAGGAAATAAATCGTTTTTAACCAAAGATTACCGGCAGGCGATAGACAAATATGCGGAAGCGGTTGTGCTTTCGCCGAATTATGCCGAAGCGCATTTTTGGAAAGGCTACGCGCATTATTATTTGAACGAATACGATCAGGCGCTGACGGAAATAAATTTGGCTGCCGAGCAGAATTACAACAAACCGCTCGAAATATATAAAGTTCGCTGGTTCTTAAATTACAACAAAAAAAATTATGACGCCGCGCTCGATGACGCGCAGAAAGGATTGCAGCTCGCGCCCGACGATATCACGATGACGATGGCGCTCGGCGATATTTACCGCGCGCAGAATAAATATCAAGAAGCTCTGGCGGCGTATAAAAAAGCGGCGCAGCTGAATCCGGCAAGCGGCGATATTCAATATTTAATCGCGGTCAGCCAGCAGAATACCGGCGATGCCGAAGGTCAGCAGACGAATGCTGCCGAGGCGATCAAAAAAGGAACGAAATACGTTGGCGAAGCATATTATCTGATTGCCGACGCTCATCATAAAGCGCGCAAATATCCGGAAGCGCTCGTCGCTTACAAACAATCGCTCGCATCGAAAGATAATATTTATGAAGTTTATCGCGGAATGGCGGACATTTACCGAATTCAAAGCCGATACAGCGACGCCATCGAAATTTCCAATCGCGGGCTGAAAATGTTTCCGAACGACGGCAAAATTTACACGGATTTGAGCTGGTATTACAGTTTGGCAAACAAACACGGCGACGCGATTGACGCGGCGCAAAAAGCGATCAGCCTGCTGCCCGAGCAAAGTCTCGCCTACACCAATTTGTGCCGCGCGCACAACGATTTGAAACAGTATCAACTGGCGATCACATCGTGCAATAAAGCGCTGCAAATTGCGCCGAACGACGGAGAAACGAATTTTTATATCGGCTTTGCTTACACGGCAAGCAATAAGCCGGACGAAGCCGCGAAATATTACCCGAAAGCGGTCGCCGGTTTGGAAGAATTTACCAAAAACAATCCTGATTATTCGGACGGATTTTACCTTTTGGGCAACGCTTACACGTCAAACAGCGAATTTGACAAAGCGGTCGAATCATACAAAAAGTCGCTCGATTTGAGTCCTCGTTTTGCGAAAGCCCGCTACAATTTGGGTTCGATTTATAAATATTTGAAAAAGGACGATCTAGCCGCCGCCGAGTACAATGCGCTGCTTGAAGTTGATCCGGGACTGGCGGCGAAATTAAAAGACGTCATTGATAAAAAAAATTAGTTCTTTTATTGAATCAAAAAAAGAGAGCGCCAACAATTGTTGGCGCTCTCTTTTTATACTTAAATTAAATTTACGTTTTAACCGAAAATCGAGCGCGGCGGAAACTCAAAACTGTTGCCCATCAAAAAATAAGCGAGATTCGGCTGATCGTGCGAGCGATCATAACCGACTAATTCGACATAAGCGTGACCGTTAACATCGAATTCACCGGCTTTTCCGCTGACTTCGCACGCGCCTTCCCAGTAAACGATCATCGTCGTGCCGCGCGTGTCGAGTTCCTGATCAGCCATGACCGGCGCGACCGTCAAATCGAGCAAAAATTTCGGCGCTTTGATTTTCCAGCCGCTCGGATAAGTCGCGCCGGTGTGCGGACTTTTCCAAAATCCGGTCGGTTCAATCGTAAAATCTTCGTGCGAAAGCGGCGTGAATTCGCCGTTTTCATCAACGTATGTGCCGCTCGAAAATGGCGAAACGCCGTTTTCGCTGTCGCGCAGTTGATAGCACATTATTTCGCAGTCGTTATCGAGCTGAATTGAAAACAAATCCCAGCCTTTTTGCCGGTCGGTCGGCGTCCAGGTGCCGAATTCTCTATCCATCCACGCCGAACCGGTAAAATGTTCGATTTCGCCGCCGTTGATAATATCGCCTTCCATTTCCATTCGCGTGT